>Ga0187893_10002775_pt1 | contig 37496 bp, 33 predicted proteins | sample MA1701074metaG_FD_139574 | JGI IMG/M metagenome (GOLD analysis project Ga0187893, IMG submission 139574) | White microbial mat communities from a basaltic lava cave in the Kipuka Kanohina Cave System on the Island of Hawaii, USA - MA170107-4 metaG ... | reverse complement strand
CAGGCGCTCCGAGCGCAGGGGGGCAAAAGGTCGCTCCCGGCAGCGGGCCGAACAACTCGAATCGTCCTATGAGGGAGCCCCAAGACGTTCCCGACGTCACGTCGTGAACGGTACAGGGGGCGGGTCCCTGTTTCGGCGGTTTGGACGAGGACCACGAAGGCACGGAGGCACGGAGAAGGGGAAGCGACGAGTCTGCGCGCAACGCGCGGACCGCGTGGCGGGGGCCCCTCCGTGTCTTCGCGCCTCCGTGGTTGTCGTTCCCCCCGCTCGAATTCAGTGACTCGTCGGGATTCGCGCAAGCGCCGAGGACTCTGCGGGCATGGAGCACAAGCCTCGGGCGCTGGGCGCCCCCGCGACGGCCTTTGGCCGTTGCTCAATTCATTGCGGCGCCAAGCCGCGCTGTGTCCCTGTGCCTCTGTGCTCCGTCCTTCGACGCCGGGACGTGCGGGGATCTCCAGCGAGGTGGCGGCGCGGATCCGGCCCCTACACCTGCGCGCGGAGGATCGCGCCGCAGCGGCGGAGGTGGTCGGCCTGGACCGTGTCGTACCGCGCCCCGCGCAGGTCGACGAGGTAGAAGTCGGTGCCGTCGAGCTTCGCGCCCCGCAGGTCCGCCCCGCGCAGGTCGGCCTTGCGCACCTCCTCGGGCGACTTGAAATGCAACTCCGCGCTCTCGTCCGTGTAGAAGCCGGTGCGGCTCCCCTCGGACGGGATCACGCTCTCCACGAGGCCGCTGCGCGACGGACCCATGTGGAAGTGCGCCTTCCGGAGATCGCAGTCCCGCAGATTCGCCCGCTCGAGGCAGATGTCGGCGAGCAGCGCGCCGCGCAGATTCGCGCCGGCCATGCGCGCGTCGGGCAGGTGCGCCGCCGTGAGATCGGCGCCTACGAGTTGCGCGCGTGCCATCGCCGCGCCGGGCAGGCGGATGCCAGCCAGGCTCGCGGCCTGCATGAGGGCGGCCACGAACGATGCCCCGTCGAGCGTGCAAGCGCGGAGCGAGACGCCGGACAGCGTCGCGTGGTCGAGGCAGGCGCCGGTCAGGTCCGCGTCGTCGAGGCGCGCGCCGCGGAGGTGCGCGCCGACGAGGGACGCCCGCGCGAGACTCGCGCCCGCAAGGACGGCGTGGCTGAAGTCCGCGTGGTCGAGCCGCGCGTTGTCGAGCCTGGCGCTCGCGAGGGACGCATGCAGGAACTGCGCGCGGTGCGCCCGCACCGAGGAGAGATCCGCCCCTGCCAGCCGTCCGCCCAGGAAGCGCGCCTCCACCATGGAAGCGCCATGGAGCGTGGCGCGCATGAGCAGCACGCCGCGCGCGACCGCGTGATCCAGCCGTGCCTCCGTGAGATCCGCCCCGCGCAGATCGGCGTAGGAGAGCGTCGCACCCCACAATTGCGCCCCGCGCCATGCGATGCCGGCGAGCCGCGCACGCGAGAGGCCCGCCAACGCCTTGGGACGCCACGTCGCACCCGCCGCATGCAACAGGCTCGCCGCGACCGCCTGCTGGCGTTCGATGCGCGTGGCCCGCAGCAGCGTCGCGAGCGCGATCCTGTCGTCCGCCAGGTGGGATCCGGCCACGCGCAGGAGTTCCGGATCGAGCGGCGTCGTCTCGAGCAGCGCGAGGTCCCCCCGGCGGAGGCTTGCGCGCAGTGCCGCGAGGGCGGCGCCGATCCTGAAGGGCCGGTGGCGACGGAGCCGTTGCGCCCGCTCCTCGGGGAAGCTCGCGGCGAGCGCCGCCGCCACGGAGGCGATCGACCGGTCGGCCGCCATCGCGTCGAGAAGGGCGCTCCAGACCTCGGGCGAGCCTGCCGGCAGCGTGCGGTCGTCGAGCCGTTCCATCACCGACGCGCATGCGTCGCGATGGCGCACCATCAGGTACTCGAGGATCTCGTCGTCGCCCCAGGGCGCGAGCTTGAGGCTCAGACGGTGGGGGAGGAGGAGGGGCTCCGGGGAGGTGTAGACGACGACCCTGTGTCTCGACGCCCGTTCGACCTCCCCGAGCCGAGGCTCGTCGAGCACGATGGCGTCCGGCCACCGCGCCGCGACTTGGCGGAGCGCCGTCGTCTTTCCGGAGCCGGGCGGCCCGAGGATCGCGATGGCCCCCGCGCCCCCTGCGAGATGCCCCTCCAGCAGGTCCACGAGCGGCAGCGGTGCGCCGCTCTCCGGGGCGATGGCGCGCGCGACGACCCCCGCGGGCGACTCTTCCATGCCGCGGCCGAGTCTATCCGAAGCCGACCGGCCCTGTCGCGCCGTCCGCCTGCCGGTTGACGCACGTATACTTGCACATATACTTGTTCCTGATGGCCCAGTTGACGATCTATCTGGACGAGAAGACGCGGCGGCGTATCGAGAAGGAGGCCCGGCGGGCGGGCGCCTCGCTGTCGCAGTGGGTGAGAAGCAGGATCACCGAGGCCCTCGAGGGCGCTTGGCCGGCGGGCTACTTCGACACCTTCGGAAGTGTCGGGGAGGAGGACCTCGCCCGGCCCCCGGAGATTCCGTCGTCGGCCGATGCACGCCGGGCGCGTCTCTGAGATGCGCTACTTCCTCGACACGGACATCTGCATCTTCGCTCTCAAGGGCGCCCAGCCACGCATCGAGGAGCGGCTCCGCGGTCTATCGCCCGCGGAGATCAGGATCGCAACGATCGTGCGTGCCGAATTGCTGCTCGGGGTCCTTCTCAGCAAGTCCCCGAGTCGTACCGGTGACGCCGTCCAGCGGTTCCTTGCGCCCTTCGAGGTCGTCCCCTTCGGCGCGGCCTCCGCCGACGCGTACGCTCGCATCCGACACTCCCTTGAGAAGAAGGGCCAGCCGATCGGCCCCAATGACCTGATCCTCGCCGCGACGGTGCTGTCGCAAGGCGGCTGCCTCGTAACGCACAACCTCAAGGAGTTCCGCCGGGTCGAGGGGTTGCACGTCGAAGACTGGACGGCGTGATGTGATGAGGCTGGACGTGAAGGCGTGCCGGGCGCCCTACCTGCAGCCTTCAGCCTCCAGTCTCCAGCCTACCTCGGCCCCGCCTTCCGCACCGCGTCGCTGACGTCGCCCTCGAACTGCCTGAAGTTGTCGCGGAAGAGTTGCGCGAGCTTTCTCGCCTGCCGGTCGTAGTCGCCGGCGCTGGGCCAGGTCTTGTCGGGGCGCAGCACCTCCGCGGGCACATCGGGGCAGCTTGCCGGGATCGCGAGGCCGAAGATCGGGTCGCTCTCGAACGCGACGGAGTCGAGGGCGCCGCTCAGCGCGGCGTCGAGCGTCGCGCGGGTGTGCTTGATCCTCATCCGCGCGCCGACGCCGTGCGGGCCGCCGGTCCAGCCGGTGTTGACGAGCCAGCAGCGCGCCTTGTGCTTCTGGATCTTCTCGCCGAGCAGCTTGCTGTAGACCGACGGGAAGCGCGGCATGAACGGGGCGCCGAAGCAGGTGCTGAAGGTCGCGCTCGGTTCGGTGACGCCCTTCTCGGTGCCGGCGACCTTCGCCGTGTAGCCCGAGAGGAAGTGGTACATCGCCTGCTCCGGGGTCAGCTTGCTGATCGGCGGCAGCACGCCGAACGCGTCGCAGGTGAGGAAGAAGATGTTCTTCGGATGGCCGCCGGTGCCGCTCGGCGCGCAGCCGGGGATCATGTCGATCGGGTAGCTCGCGCGGGTGTTCTCGGTGAACTTCGCGCTGTCGAGGTCGACGACGCGGCTCTGCGGATCCATCACGACGTTCTCGAGGATCGTGCCGAACCGCTTCGTTGTGGCGTGGATCTCCGGCTCGGCCTCCGCCGAGAGGCGGATCACCTTCGCGTAGCAGCCGCCCTCGAAGTTGAAGACGCCGCGGTCGCTCCAGCCGTGCTCGTCGTCGCCGATGAGGCTGCGGCGCGGGTCGGCGGAGAGCGTCGTCTTGCCGGTGCCCGAGAGGCCGAAGAAGAGCGCGGTGTCGCCCCCCTTGCCGATGTTCGCGGAGCAGTGCATCGGCATCACGCCGACCTCGGGCAGCAGGTAGTTCAGCACGCTGAAGACCGACTTCTTGTTCTCGCCGGCGTAGCTCGTGCCGCCGATGATCGCCATCTTGCGCGCGAAGTTCAGCAGCACGTAGACGCCGGTGCGCGTGCCGTCGGTCTCGGGCTCCGCCGCGAGGCCCGGCGTGTTCAGCACCGTGAAGTCCGGCAGGAAGGCCGCGAGGTCGGCGACCGGCGGCCGGATGAACATGTTCTGGCAGAAGAGGTTGTGCCACGCGTACTCGCTGACGATCCGCACCTTGAGGCGGTACTCGGCGTCGGCGCCGGCGTAGCAGTCCTGCACGAAGAGCTCGCGCCCCTGCATGTAGGCGACCGCCTTCGCGTGGATCCGGTCGAAGTGCTCCGGCGAGATCGGCTTGTTGACCTTGCCCCACCAGATCTTCCCGTCGCTCGACGGCTCCTTGACGACGAACTTGTCGTTCGGCGACCTCCCTGTATGCACGCCGGTCGAGACGACGAGCGCGCCGCCGAGCGCCAGCGACGCCTCGCCGCGCCGCAGCGCGAACTCGTAGAGCGCCGGCGGCTCGGGGTTCCAATGCACCTTGCCCAGGTGCTTCAAGCCGTGGAGTTGCAGGCCGTGGACGCTCTGCCGGGCGTGGGGATCGGACATGGGGGCTCCTCTTCGCGATCGGAAAGAGTGCCCTATCCTGATCGATCGGGCACACGGAAACAAGCTTGCGCCCTCCCCCGCGCCCCCTCCCCGTCTCAGGAAGAGGCGGTGGCCGCCTCGCCGGTCTGCACCCTCCAGAGCGACGCGTAAAGGCCCTCCCGCGCCAGAAGCTCCTCGTGCGAACCCCGCTCGCGCAGCGCGCCGCGCTCGAGCACGAAGATCGTGTCCGCGTGGCGCACCGTCGAGAGGCGGTGCGCGATCAGGATCGTCGTCCGCCCCTTCGCGATCGTCTCGAGGGAGCGCTGGATGGCCGCCTCGGTCTCGTTGTCGACCGACGACGTCGCCTCGTCGAGCAAGAGCACCGGCGGGTCCTTCAGCACCGCGCGCGCGATGCTGATCCGCTGGCGCTGGCCGCCGCTGAGCTTCTGCCCGCGCTCGCCGACGACGGTGTCGTACCCCTGCGGCAGCGCCATCACGAACTCGTGCGCCTCCGCGATGCGCGCCGCCTCGACGATCCTCTCGAGCGGCGCGTCGAAGCTGCCGTACGCGATGTTCTCGCGCACGGTGCCGTGGAAGAGGAAGACGTCCTGGCTGACGAGCCCCATCGCGCCGCGCAGCGCGGCGAACGAGAACTCGCGCACGTCGCGGCCGTCGAGCAGCACGCGGCCGCCGGTGACGTCGTAGAAGCGCAGCATCAGCTTGACGATCGTGGACTTGCCGGAGCCGGTCGGCCCGACGATGGCCGTCGTCTCTCCCGCGGGAAAGCCGATCGTGACGTTTCGCAGCACGGGGATCCTGTTCGCGTAGGCGAAGTCGACCGCCTCGAACCGCAGCGCGCCTTGCGCGCGGGGAAGGGGGAGGGGCCCGGGGAGGACCCGCGGCGGCGTGTCGAGCAGGTCGAGCACGCGCCGCGTGCTCGCCATCGCCCTGTGGTAGAGGTCGAAGGTGTCGCCGAGCCTCGTCAGCGGCCAGAGCAGCCGCTGGGTCAGGTAGACGAAGACGGTGTAGGCGCCGACGGCGAGGGTGCCCGCGAGCGCCATGCGCCCGCCGAGCACGACGGTGCCGGTGAAGCTCACGAGGATGATCATCCGGATGACCGGCGTGAAGGCGGAGCTGATCCGGATGGCGCCCCTGTTGCTCCCGCGGTAGTCGTCGGAGAGGCCGCGGATCCGCTCGACCTCGTGCGCCTCGGCGCCGTAGCTCTTGACGGTGGCGATGCCGGTCAGGTTGTTCGCAAGCTGGCCCGACAGCAGGCCCGCCCGCTCGCGCACCGCGGCGTAGCGCGGGCCGATGCGGTTGGTGAAGCGGAAGGAGCCCCAGAGAACGAACGGCATCGGCATCATCGCGACGCAGGCGACGCCGGGCTCCATCGCGAAGAAGATCGCGCCGATCACGAGGACGGTCGTCGCCACCTGCAACACCTCGTTCGCGCCGGAGTCGAGGAAGCGCTCGAGCTGGTTGACGTCGTCGTTGAGGATCGTCAGCAGGCCGCCGGTGCTTCGGTCCTCGAACCAGGCCATCTCGAGGTCCTGCACGTGGGCGTAGGCGTCGAGGCGGAGTTCGTGCTGGACGGTCTGCGCGAGGTTGCGCCAGAGCACCGAGGCGCCATATTGGAAGAGCGATTCGAGCACCCAGACGACGATCGTGACGCCGGCCAGCAGCCAGAGCTGGTCGTTCGGCTCGCGGGCGCCGAGCGCCGCGAGGAAGGCGTTGCTCCCCTTCGCGACGAGGTCCACCGCCATGCCGATCAGCAGCGGAGGCGCCAAGTCGAAGACCTTGTTCAGCACCGAGCAGGCCGACGCCGCGAGGAACCGGCGCCGGTGGCCGCGGGCGTAGCGTAGGAGGCGGGCGAGCACGGCAGGACACTATAGGCCGGGGGGGGAGCATCGGGTATAAGCGCGCCCCGGAGGGCAGCGATGGTCAAGCTCTACCTCACGGAAGCGATCGGGACCCTTTTCCTGGTGCTGACGATCGGCCTCACCGGCAACCCCGTCGCGGTCGGCGGCATGCTGATGGTGATGGTCTACATGGGGCGCCACGTGAGCGGCGCCTACTACAACCCCGCCGTCTGCCTCGCGGCCTGCATCGCGGGCAAACTCGACCGGTCGAAGGTGGTGCGCTACTGGATTGCGCAGCTCGCGGGCGCCGTGGTCGCGGGGATCGTCTTCCGCGCGATGACCGGCGGCAGCTTCTCGGTGGTGCCGGGGGAGCGGCTGCTGCCCGCCCTGCTCGCCGAGTTCTTCTTCACCTTCGCGCTCGCGCTCGTCGTGCTGAACGTCGCGACCTCGAAGCGGACCGAGGGCAACTCCTACTTCGGCATCGCGATCGGATTCACGGTGACGGCGGGAGCGTTCGCGGTCGGCAACATCTCCGGCGGCGCCTTCAACCCCGCCGTCGGCCTCGGCGCCAACCTCGTCCACTCGATGTTCGGCGGCGACTCCCTCGTCCAGTCGTGGATCTACTTGGTCGCCCCCTTCCTCGGCGCCGCCGTCGCGGCTTCGCTCTTCCGGGTGCAGGAGGGGGAGTGACTCCGGGTCGGCGCTTCGTCGGTTGAAAGGGGGCGTGGGCGGACTGCTCTGTGCTCTGGCGCTGCCAGTCACGCTCGGTGGCCACGTCGCGCTACGCGCCCGCGAGCGCGGATACGTGCAGTACCTCGAGTAGCTTGACGACTCAGGGCACGACGTCGACGGTGCCTCCTCTCGGAGCGGGTTCTGGGGCAACATCTCATCCTTCTCCGACCTAGTCTCGTCCCGCTTCGGCATCCACGCAGGGACCTATCGGCTCCGTATCCGGGTGGACCACCGGACGATCAAGCGGGGAGTCATCGACATCCTTGCCGGGCAGGACCCCGATCTGTCGATTCCGCTTCCGGGCCCTTGCCGAGGCGCGCCCCCCGCGCAACCTCCGACCGGCGACACCGCCCGGACGTGGTAGTCTGGATCGGTTCGCGCTGACGCCGGCACCTTGGAACTTCCGATTCCGGCAGGCACCTTGGCGCGGCCCGGAGATGCCGCATGAACCGATGGACGCGCATTACCCTCGACCCCGCGGTGATGGGCGGGAAGGCGTGCATCCGTGGCATGCGGGTCACGGTCGGAACGATCCTGGGACTTCTCGCGGCCAAGCGTCCGCGGGACGAGATCCTCAGGGCCTATCCCTATCTGGAGCCCGAGGACATCGACGAGGCGCTCGCCTACGCAGCTTGGCGCGTCGATGAGCGCGACGTCGCCCTCCCTGTCGCATGAGGGGGGTGTGACTCCGGATCGGGAGCGGCGCCGTTCCCCACTTGACGTTACATCATGGTGTGATTACACTCCGAGGGATGATCCGGACCCAGATCCAACTCACCGCGGCGCAGCACCGCGCCCTGAGGCGTCTCGCGGCGGACCGGGGCATTTCGATGGCCGCGCTGCTGAGGAGGCTTGTCGATCGCGGCCTTGAGACCGAGGCGTCCGATCTCACTTCGCGATGGGAGCGCGCCTCCAAGCTCGTGGGCGCGTTCCGTTCGAAGGAGCGGGATCTCTCGACGGCGCATGACCGCTACCTCGCCGAGGACTTGGCGAAGTGACGGAAGTCTTCGCCGACACGTCCGCGTTTCTCGCGCTGCTCAATGCGGCCGACAGCCACCACAGGAGGGCGGCGACCGCGATCCGGAAGCTCCGATCGCGACAGGTCTCGCTGGTCACGACCTCCTACGTCCTCGTCGAGACTTGCGCGCTCATCGACAACCGTCTCGGAACCGTGGAAGTCCGGCGCTTCCACAACGAGTTCGAGCCGCTGCTGGACGTCGTGTGGGTCACGCGGACGGAGCACGACGCCGGGATGGACCTGCTCTCCCGGAGGAAGCGGCGCGTGAGTCTCGTCGACGCCGTCTCGTTTTTCGTGGCGCGTCGGCGTGGGATCGGAGAGGCGTTCGCGTACGACCGCGACTTCGCGGAGGAGGGGTTCGATCTCGTCTGAACCTACGGTGCCACATGATCGATGTTGCAGGTTCCGCGATCTCGCACGCGCGCCACGCATGGCGACATGAGGCGCATCGGTACCTCGGGCGCGAGCGCCCCGGTGGAAACTCGATCAGGATGGCCAGCAGGCGCGGGGTCACGGTGTGCCCCGCCCCCGCAGGCGAGTAAACTCACCGCGTGACGCGCCTCGCCCTGCTGGCTCTCGCCGCCACCGCCGCGGCCGGCGATCTGCTCGTCGTGGCTCCGGCCGCGTTCCACGGAGACCTGAAGGCCTACGTCGCCCGAAAGGGGGCCGGCGCGAAACTCGTGGCGCTCGAGCAGGCGCTCGCCGGGGAGGGCGCCGACGAGCCGGAGCGTCTCAAGCGGTTCCTGTACGACGCATGGCGCAACGGGACGCGCTACGTGCTGCTCGTGGGCGACGGGGATGTGCTGCCGATGCGCTACATGGCGCTCGACCGCGTCACGCCCGCAGCCTTCGACACCGCCTTCTACCCGAGCGACCTCTACTACGCGGATGTCGCGAAGCAGGACGGCTCGTTCGAGGACTGGAACGGGCAGAAGGAGGGCTTTCACGCACTCTACTTCGGCGAGGTGCGCGGCGAGAAGAACAAGTCCGACCCGATCAACTTCGACGGCATCGACTACCTGCCGGAACTCGCCGTCGGGCGCTGGCCGGTCAGCAACGTCGAGGAACTCGGCCGTGTCGTCGCGAATAGCCTCGCCTTCGATCGCGGCGCGCGCACCGGTCGCGTGGCGCTCATCGACGTGCCCGGCTGGGTCGACTGCACCGCGCTGCACGCGCGGCTGGCGTCGTCGCTCGGCGACGGCGTGCTTGCGTTGCGCGCGCCGGACGAGGCGACGCTGCTCGCGGCTTTGGGCAAGGGCCCCGACCTCGTGCTCCATACCGGCCACGGGGACGTGGACCGATGGCATGGCTGCATCTCCGTCGCGTCGCTCGCCAACCTCCCGAAGGGCGTGCGCCCTCCGGTCGTCTTCTCGGCCGGCTGCTCGACCGCCGCGTTCGCGCCGCTGCCCCCCTACGAGGCCTATGTGGACACCGACGGCGTCGAGCACGCGGGCACGAACAGCGGCGAGGTCTTCTCCCTCCCCCCGCCCCCTCCCCATCCCTTGCAGCCGAAGTTCGATCGCACCGGCCTCGGGGAGCAGTTCCTCCTCTCGGGCGCGGCCGTCTACATCGGTTGCAACACCGGCAGCCAGCCCTGCGCACTGACGCTGATGGACGGCTTCGCGCGCGCCTACCCGAAGGCCCTGCGCCTCGGGGACTGTTGGCTCGAGGCGCTGCGCCACTACCACCGCGCGGAGCGGCTCGCGGACCTCGTCCCGACCGAAAGCTGGTACCCGCCCAGCGTCTTCTTCCAAGGCATGAAGTTCATGTTCTTCGGGGACCCCTCCCTCGCGCGTTGAGGAGGACGCGGACACGGCACGGCTCGAGACTCGCAACGTGCTCATCCCCGACAGACGCGTCGATCCCAACGCCTCGCTGCGCATCCGGACGAGGTCGCCCTCCCTCGAGCGCCCGCAGAGGGCGACGCATTCGAGGATGGGACTCCGCTGCGCCCGCCGAGCCACGGGAGCCGACCTGTCGCGGTTATGCTGGGGCCGTGCGCACGCTCCTGCTCGCCGCCCTTCTCGCCGCCTGCGGCGGCGAGGCCGCCCCCCCCGCGGCCCCCCCGGCGAAAGGCACGATCGAGTCGCTCTGCCCGACGGACGCGATCGCGCTCTTCGGCATGCGCAGCGCCGACGCGCTGAAGCCCCTCGCCGACCTGAGCGGCGTGCCGACCGACCCGCTGCCGCGCCTCGCGGCACTGCTCGGGTTCGACCCGGCGACGGTGGACCGCGCGCAGCCGCTCGTGCTCGCGGCGAGCGGCGCCGGGCCGACGCTGACGCTGCTTGCAAGCGTCTCCGGCGCCTACCGGAGCTTCGCGACGCTGCCCGGCGGCGCGCGCGGCGGTTGTCCGCTCGCGGCGGCGATGCCCGAGGGCGAACTGTTCGCGCGCATCGACGTGAAGCAGTTGAGGGAGCTCTACCGCCCCATGATCGAGGGGCTTCTCGGCATGGTGGAGGGAAAGGCAGGGGGCGCGGGGGAGGCGATCGCCCTCGTCCGCCGCCTGCTCGACACCGGCGAGTCGTTCGAGGCGGTGGTGCGGAAGGAGGGCGAACTCGTCACGGTGGACGCGCACCTCCTGACGTCGGCGGAGACCGTAGCGGGCGTCAAGGACCTTGCGGGACTCGTCGCCCTGCTGCCGCGGGACTTCCCCATGGTCGCCGGCGGGAGCGCGGCGGCCGCGCGTCTGCTGACGGGCCTCTTCGGCGATACGCAAGCCGCGCGCGAGATCGCGATGCTACTCGACGGGGGGTGGGTGCTTGGCGTCGATGGGCACCGGCTCTGCCTTGCCGGCAGAGGCGAGATCGGTGCGGCGGGGTTCCCGACGGAGGCGCTCATTAAGGCGCTCGGCTTCGTGCCGGAGCGGGTCGTCGTGTCGGCGGAGGGCGGGATCGTGCGGGTGAGCTGCGATGCCGAGCCCGACGGCTCGACGCCGCGGCCGGTCGGGCCGCTCCCCGGCGAACTCGCGGCGTTCGTCCGCGTGGGCGATGCGGTCGCGACGCTGAGCGCGGAGGGACGCCTCTGGCGCCTGCGCGCGCGCGCCGACCCGGCCGCGCTGAGGGCCGCCTACGGCAGGTAGGAGAGGCGCTCACCGCGGAGGGTGACGTTCGAGCCACTTCACATCGACGAGGTCCTGATCGCGGCCTGCTGCACGCTTGTTCCGGATGAGGTCGCGGCGCGAGAGGAGGGAGACGATCTGGTCCCCGAAGGGCGCCTCGACCCGATCGGCCCACGCCACCTCGAAGGTGATCCCCGCAATCGACGTCAGCACATCGATGCGAACGGGTTCGACGCCGATCTGAAAGATGGTCTCGGGCGACATCAGATCCGCTTCCGAGAGATCGTGCAGCGGCGCGCCAAACGACCTCAGGGCGGCGAGGACTCGCCGTGCGTTCGCCGCGTCCGGCCGGACCCAGACGTCGAGGTCCTTGGTGGCGCGAACGCAACCGTGCGCTGCGAGGGCGTATGCGCCGACGACCAGGTACTCAACGCCGCGAGCGTTGAACTCGGCAAATAGATCTCTGAAGTCTCGGTTCATCCGATGCCGTCCGACTCCACTGGGAACAGAGCCGGGTCAGTTCCCAGACCGCCTCGATCCGCTCGCCGACGGTGGTCCCCGCCCAATCATCCTCTGCCGGCTTCTCCCCGCCGCGAAAGACCCGCCCCGTGATCGCGCGCTTTCCCATCGTAGGAGCCATCGTAGCACCCGGCGCGCGCGACGGCGGCGTCCCTCGGCGCGCCTACGGCAGGTAGAGTTCGTCGAGCAGGCGGTCGGGGTAGGCGGGGTAGCCGATCAGGGCCGGCTCGGTCGTGGCGAGCAGCGCCTCGTAGCTCGCGATCCCGCTCCGCTCGATGTACTCGACGTTGAGCAGCAGCTTGCCTGCATCCGCGAAGAGGCGGAGCATCTCGAGGCGGTAGGCTTGGTCCGCCTCGCTCCAGTAGTCGTAGAAGAGCGACTCGACGTCGGCGGCGTCGAGGGCGGCCTTGTAGCTGTTCGCGCTCGTCGCCGCCGCGTCTTCGAGGAGGCCGACGCCGTTGTTGGCGCAGAGCACGAAGCCGTCCCAGGTCGCGCCGCGGGTGTAGGTGGCGATCTTGCCTACGAGTTGGCACATCCGGTTCGCGCTCGTGCGCAGGGACTGCCCCCCCTCCTCGTACCAGTACCAGTAGGAGTCGACCGTATCGAGGAAGACGCCGTCGAAGCCGGCGGCCATGATGCGGTCGAGGTAGGGCTTCAGCACGAGGTCCCACCAGCCGCTGAGCCAGTACTTCGCGCGGAAGTTGCCGGCCCAGTCGGGATTCTCCGGCCCGAGGAAGCTCGGCTTGCCGCTCTTCCACCCCTTCTTCCAGTAGAAGCGGTAGTTCTCCGCCTCGCCGACGGAAAGATAGGCGAGGACGACCTTTCCGGACTCGCGGACGCGCTTGATCTCGTTGAACGTGTACTCGCCCGACGCGCCGCCGTCGCGGGAGTAGTCGATCACGACGACGTCGTAGGTCGACGCGACGAGTTCGTCGATCTTCGCGCCCTGGAGCTGGATCGCCCAGCTCTGCACCCACGAGAGATCGGCCCTCGACCCGGCGGCACGCCCGACGGTGGCCAGCGGAAGCAGCAACAGCAGCGCGAGAGTCCTCATGTCCTTACCTCGCCGTCCATCGAACCAGAACGGCCCCCGTTTCGCCAGTGGTAGACTGGCCGCCATGCAGCGGGGAGTTCTCATTCTGATACTGGCTGCCGCCCTTGCCGGCGGCCTCTTCGGCGCGCTGCTGACGCGCCTCCTCGAACCGGCGCCCGCCGTCGCGCGCACCTCCGCGCGCGACCCCTCCGCTGCGCAGGCGTTGCAGGAGATCGCCGAGCTGCGCCGGGAGGTCGCGTCGATGCGGCGCTCGCCGGAGGTGGAGGTCGCCCGCCCCGAGCGACCGCCCGTCGCGGCCCCCGCGCCTCCCGAGCCTCGCCCGAAGGCGCCGGCGGAGCCCGCGCCGGAGGAGGAGGTCGCCCCCGCGGACCTCCTCGAAGGCATCCTCGGCAAGCCCTTCAACTGGCAACAGTCCAACCGCCTCTTCTACCGGCTCACGTCCAACGTCGCGAAGATCGACAGGACGATCGACCGCCTGAAGAAGGAGATCGAGCGCGACCCCGCCAACGCCGACCTGCGCGTCGCGCTCGCGACGACCTGGGTCGCCAAGACCGCGTCGATGACGCCGGGCCCCGCGCAGGGCGAGAGCTGGGGCGAGGCGACCAAGGCCTACGACGCCGCGATCGAGCTCGATCCGAACCACTGGCAAGCGCGCTATGGCAAGGCCTTCGGGCAGAGCATGGCGCCGGAGTTCGTCGGCCTGCGCCCGGGCGCGATCAAGCAGTTCGAGGAACTCGTCGAGATCCAGCGGCGGCTCCCGCTCGCCCCGGAGCACTCGCAGAGCTACTACCGCCTCGGCACGCTCTACAAGGACGCCGGCAACCCGGAAAAGGCGCGGCAGGTCTGGCTCGACGGCCAGAAGCTCTTCCCCGACGACCAGCAGCTCAAGGAGGCGCTCGAGGTGCTCTCGCAGAGGTAGCGGTGGTCGAACTCGAGGGCGTGGTCCGGACGGTGCGCGGCGCCCCGCCGCAACTCGCGGGCGTGGACCTGAAGCTCGCGGCCGGGGAGAGGGCGGTGGTTCTTGAGCGCTTCGGCGGAGGCGCCAGTACGCTGTTGCAACTGATCCTGGGCATGGTGCGCTGCGCCGAGGGGCGCGTCACGGTCTTCGGCCTCGATCCCGTCGCTGAACCCGTCGCGGTACGGCGGCGCATCGGCTACATGCCGCCGTTGCCACTGCTGCCGGGGAGCCTGCGCATCGGGCACGTGCTCGACCTCCATGCCGGGCTCTTCCCCCGCTGGGATCGGGGCCGCGAGGCCGCGCTGCTCGATCGATTCCGCCTCGCACGCGGCGCGCGCCTCGGTTCGCTGAGCCACCTCGAGGGGCGCCGCGTCGGCCTGCTGTGCGCGCTGGCCCACCATCCGGAACTGCTGCTGCTGGACGGGCCCGCGGGCGGCCTCGCGGGGCGCGAGCGGGCGGACTGGATGGAGGAGGTGCACGTCCTCGTCGGGGAGGAGGCGTGCGCCGCAATCGTGGCCACAGCCCACGCCGAGGATGTGCAGGGGGCTCGGGGGCGGCTGCTCATCCTCGACGGGGGGCGTTGGCTCGCCGACCTGCCGCTCGAGGATGTGGCGCGCCGGTACCGCATCGTGCAGTTGCGCACCCGGGCGATCGAGGACCTCGCGGCGCGCCCCGGCTTCGTGCGCGGCCGGGTCGTCGGGCGCTGGGCCCGCGGCCTCTTCGACGGGAATGCGGGCTCCCTCGGGGGGGGCGACGTGCGCGTGCCGACCGTGGAGGAGCTGCTGACGGAACTCTGCGAGGGGCGCGCGTGATCCTCGCGCTGCTCCGCCGCGATCCGAGGCTGCGGATCGCGCTGCTGCTAGGCGGCGGCCTTTCGGTGGCGGTCGCCCTCTTCGGCTACGGGATGCGACCCTACCTGGCGCGCGCAGGAAACGTCGCGGTGATCCTGCCCTTGCTCGCCGCGTGGGCCGCCGCGTTCCTGGGCGGTTCCTCGACGCCGAGCTACCCCGCCGCCGTCGCCGGATGGCCGGTGCGCGGCACGACCGTGATCCTGCTCCGCACGCTGGGCGTGCTGCTGCCGCTCCTGCTCTTCCTCGGCGGCGGCACGCTCCTGGTCGACCACTTCTTCGGAGAATGGGGGACGCCCGCGCTGCTGGGACTGAATCTCCTCGCCGCGTCCGCAGCGGCGATCCTCTTCTACTCGCTGCTCTCCTGCCGGAGCGCGCGATGGGCGGGCGGCGCGCGCGCGCTGCTCGCCCTGCTGTTCGGCGTCGTCGCCGTCGGCAATGCGCCGTTCGCGACGTCATTACAGTTCGCGGCGTCCTTCGGCGTCCTCTCCCTCGGCTTGGGGCTTCTGCTGTGGCGGATCACACCGGCCGCCGTCGACGTCGGGCCGGGTTCCGCCCCGCTTTCCGTGCGCGTGCCGTTCCCGCCTTCGACCTACTCCCCGCTGCGGCTCGTCGCGTGGCACTGGACGCGAAGCTCCGGCCCTGCACTGTTCTGGCTCATCTTCTGCGCGTCGGAAATCTACGCCTGGGTTCCGCGGTGGATCGTCGCTGCCCTCGTCTTCCTCCTCGGCTGCGTGGTCTTCCGCGGCGCGCGCGAAGTACTCGGGATCCTCGGCGGCCTTCCCGTGTCGCGCGTGAGGATCTTCCCGGTCCTCGCGCTTCCGCTTATCGTTCTCCCGATCGCGGTCATGGCGCCTCTGCCCGGCATCTTCGGTGGCCTCACCCCCGTTCGAGTCGCCTGTTTCGTCCTGATCTGGTGGGCGGCCATGCGTGCGGCCATCCTCGGGGGGTGGCGCCTCTGGGCTCCGGCAACCGGACTCATCGCGTTCGGTCTGAGCTTCCCGCGGGCTTCCGCCACTGTCGGCAGCGAGGTGTCGTGGTTCGTGCGCGAAGCCGCCGAGCCGTGGGTCGCCTACTCCGCGATCGCCGCCCTCGCCGTCGCCGCCTACCTGCACGGCCAGCGCGCCTTCCTGCGGATGGCGGCCGGATAGCACGGCGACGCCTCTGAGCCCCTCACCCCTCCCCGCGCTCTTTCCGCCCGAGCTTCCGCAGCGCGACGAGCATGCGGCGCACCTCGGCGCGCTCGCCGCTCGGGTACCAGAAGACCTCCGTGTCGGAGGGGTACAGCTTCATGACCCCGGACTTCGCGACGACCTTGCAACGGTCGCCGACGCCGGTGTGGTTGCCGAAGCCGGACTGCCCGCCGACCTCGCAATCGTTGCCGATGCGCGCGTTGCCGGCGAGACCGACCTGCGCCGCGAGGAAGGTCCGCGCTCCGATGCGCGCGTTGTGGCCTACGTGGATCAGGTTGTCGAGGCCGCTCATCGCGCCCACGCGCGTCTCGTCGAACCGCGCGCGGTCGATCATCGTCGCCGCGCCGATGTGGGCGCCGTCCTCGATCACGGTGAGGCCGACATGGTGCAGCAGGACCGGCCCACTGGGTCCCGCCGCGAAGCCGAACCCCTGCCGGCTGATCACCGCGTGCGCGCCGATGCGCACCCTGTTCCCGAGGCGGCTGCCGTCGTGCAGCACCGCCCCCGGCTCGATGCGGCAGTCGTCGCCGAGGACGACGTCGCGCTCGATGACGACGTGCGACTCGACGATGCAGCGCGCGCCGATCCGCGCGCCGGCGCGCACCACCGCGAAGGGGCCGATCGAGCAGCTCGCGGGGATCGCCTTGCGATCCTCGACGACCGCGGTGGGGTGGATCCCGGGGGGCACGGGGGGTGGCGCGAGCCCGAAGTGCTCGATGATCCGGTTGAACGCGGCCAGCGGGTGGGCGCAGACGATCGCGGGCCGGTCGATCTGTCCGGCGATGCGGCCCGGGACGACGAAGGCGGCCGCCCGCGACGCGCGCGCGGCCTCGAGGAACTTCTCCTTCTCGACCGGGGCGATCTCCGTCCCCCGCGCCCCCTCCACACTGCCCACCCCGGTGATGACGAGATCCTCGGCCCCGCGGAGCTCTCCCCCCGCGACGCGAGCGAGTTCACCCAAAGTTGCCATGGGCAGAGCCTACCCTCTGCCTCCGCCGTGATACAAGACACCCATGCCCCGGCTGCGCCCCGCGACGGATGCCGACTCGGCGGGGGTGATCGCGCTGATCGCGCGCGTCTATGCCGAGTACGAGGGCTGCGTGCTCGACGTGGACCGCGAAGAGCCCGACCTGCGCGCCCCGGCGAGCCGCTTCGACCGCTTCTGGGTGGTCGACGACGGCGGCGCGATCGCTGGCTGCGGCGCCTGCGCGGCGCACCCGGAGTTTCTCGAAATGAAGAAGGTCTATCTCGACGCGGCGCTGCGCGGGCAGGGGTGGGGGCGCCGGCTCATCGAGTGCGTCGAGGCGCGCGCCTTCGAGCTGCGCCTGCCGCGCATCGAGCTCTGGTCGGACACGCGGTTCGCCACCGCGCACGCCGTCTACGAGCGGCTCGGCTACGCGCGCACCGGCCGCACGCGCGACCTGCACGACCTCTCGCGCTCGACGGAGTACCACTTCGTCAAAGCCATGGCAGCAGCATCCCGAGGGCGATCAGCAGGATGATCCGCCACTCGAGGATCTCCATCCGGCGCGTCGAGGCGCGGTCGGCCGTCGCCGCGGCGGAGAGGGCGACCCAATCCTCGAGGGTCCCCTCGAAGCGCACCTCGTAGCAGAGCGTCAGCGCACCGAAGTCGTAGACGATCGCGTCGAGCTGCGTCTCGGTGCGCCGCCCCGCGAGCGGCAGCGCGTCGCAGCTGACGGTGGCCCGGACCGGCTCGGGCTCGAAGCGGAAGTAGGTCGGCGAGGGGCGCTGCCGTCCGCTTCGAAGCCGCTCGCCGGCAGAGTTCGAGGTCGATCTGCTGCCCGACGCCGAACGCGCAGAGCAGGTGCAGCGTCGCGTCGGCGACACGGGGGGCGGGGCGTTAGGGGGTCAGAGCCGTCCCTCGGCGAGGGCCCGGTCCAGTCGCGCCGGAATCCCGAGGGCCGCGGCCCACCGCTTCAGGTAGGGCTCGTCGAGCGGGCCGCAGACGAGCAGCAGGTCGGCCACGTCGGCGCGGTCGCGCGGCCGGTCGGCGAGCAGCTTGTGAAGCAGGAGGTCCTCCGGCGTGATCAGCCAGAGCGGGCCGAGGTCGGTCTCGTGGCGCTGGCGCCGGGCGAAGGCGGCGCGCTGGTAGTCGGTGCCCGTGAGGAAGACGTCCACGGGGACGGCGCGCTCGTTGACGGGCACGAGCAGCGCCAGCTTCGCCAGCCCCTTCAGGTGGTCGACGAATCCGCGCAGGTGCGGCTCGTCCACGGTGAATCCGGCCTCGTCCGCGGCGCGGGCGAACGAGGCGGCCTCCGCCTCGTCGACCGCCACCATCAGGTCGAGGTCGAACGTCGGGCGCGGGATCGCCAGCGTTCTTATGGCCATGCCCCCGAGGATCATGTAGTCGGTCTTCCGGCGCGCGAGGAAGGCGAGCAGCTCGCGCAGCGCCGTGACGAGGGGCACCTCGTCTCTCATCGGGCCGCGAGCCTCCGGACGATCTCGTCGTTCGAGGCGCGGTTCCCGTCGTGGACGATCTTGAGTCGCCGCTCGCGCTCCGCGAGCGGCAGCGCCTCGAGCGCCCGCTCCGCGAACTCAATCAGCTCGATCGTCAGGCGCAGGCGCTGCGCGACGCTCATGCGGCGGTAGGCCTCGATCTGTTCGGGGCGCAACACGCGGTGATCGTATCACTCCGCCACCCCCCACAGCACCCACGCGGCCCAGTAGCGCGGATCCTCCCAGCGCGGGTCGGCGCGGAGGGACTGCTGCGCGCCGCGCAGCGCAGCCGCGGCGCCGGTCGTGCCGGGCTTCCAGAGCGCGTAGAAGCGCGTCATCAGCTCCTGCGTCGCCGCGTCGTCCACCTTCCAGAGGCTCGCGATCACGCGCGGGGCGCCGGCGAACATGAAGGCGCGCGAGAGGCCGACCAACCCTTCGCCCGCGTAGACCGCGCCGAGGCCGGTATCGCAGGCGGAGAGCACGACGAGATCGGAGCGCACGCGAAGCGCGAAGATCTCCGCGACGTCGGCGAACCCGTCGTCGGGCGCCTTCACGGTCAATGCGAGTCCCGAGAACATCGGCCGTTCGACATCGACGCGGCCGTGGCAGGCGAGATGCACGCTCATCCACCGCGCGCGCTCGAGCAGGGCCGTGCGCAGGTCGGGCAGGTTGGCGTTGGCTCCGAGCAGCAGCCTCTGGCCCACCGCGCGAGCCTCGGCCGCGCTGCCGGGCAGGTCGCTCCACTCCGCGCGGCCGGAGTAGTCGGCGCCGCCGAGGGCGAGGATGCCGCTCCCCCGGAGCCCCGCCGACTCGAGCAGGAGTCCGTACGTGGTCGCCGACGGGACGTAGGCGACCTCGCGGTCGCCGACGACCGTGGCGAAGGGGACCCGGAAGAGTTCGCCGTCGGGAGAGATCAGCAGTCGCCTCACGGAGGCGTCGAGGCCGAGCGGCTCGATCACGAGCCGGGCGATCGCCGCGAGCGACTCCGTCGACAGCGGCGCGAGCGCGGCGTCATGGATGGGGGCCCGGGGGCCGAGGCGGACGATGCGCGCGCCGTCGCTGACCACCACGAGGACGGCCGCCTCTTGCCCGGAGAGGCCGTAGAGCAGCAGCGCCTCCCCCGCGCGCAGCCGCGAACGAATGCGGGAGAGGGAGTCGGCCTTCGGGTAGGCGAGGTCGGCGCCCGACCGCGCCTCGCGCTGGATCCGTTCGGAGACCGCCTGCAAGTCCGAGCGCGCCGCCGCGAGCACATCGCGGCGCCGTCGGATCGCGTCGCGTTCCTTCTCGGCGACGGCGCGCTGGTAGATCGCCTCCGCCTCGCGCACCGCCGCCCGCGCCTCCTCCTCCGCCGTGCGCAACGACGCGGGGATCGCCGCCTCGCGGATCGTCGAACTGCCGGCGAGGGACTCGCGCAGCACGCCGGCGCGGCTCTCCTCGAGGAAGTAGCAGAGGTCCGCCGCGACCCCGGTGGCAAGCGACGCGCGGACCCCCGTCTCAAACACCGCCGCGTGCGCTGCCCGCGCCCGCGCCCCCTGCCCCTCCGCGAGGCCGCCGAGCGAGCGCGCAAGCTGCTCCAGCGCGTGGCGAGCCGCCCCCGTGGCCCCCGCCGCATCTCCGGCCTTGAGGCGCATCGACGCGAGCCATGCGTTGCAGAGGAAGAGTTCGCCGCCGAGGCCGACCTCCTCCGCGATCTCGAGCGCGCGGGCGAACTGCGCCTCCGCCTCCTCGCGTCGCCCCAGCGCGCCGAGCGTGCGCGCGAGGTGGCGGCGGAAGGTGGCCTCGTGGGCCGGATCGCCGCTCGGTGCGAGGAGCGCGAGGGCCTCCGCTTGCAGGCGGCGCGCCTCCTCGTGCTCGCCGAGCGCGAAGCGGGCCGAGCCGATGTTCGAGGTCGCGACGGCGACGCCGAGCGGCTCCTCCTGCTCGACGAAGAGCGCGCGGGCCTCTTCGTAGGCGCGCAGCGCGCCGGCGGCGTCGCCCTTCTCATCGAGCACGACGCCGAGATCGTGGAGGGCGCGGGCTCGCAGTTCCAGATCCCCTGCCTTCTCGGCCAGTGCAATCGCGAGGGCGTACTTGGCTGCGGCGGAATGGTTCGCCCCGAGGTCGTTCTCGACGACGGCAAGGTTCGCGAGCAGCGTCCCGCGGAGCGCGTCCTCCTTGGCGATGTCGAGGCCCCGTTCCAATGCACGCTGCGCCTCGCGGAAGTCGCCCTTGCGCTGGAGCAGAACGCCGCGGTTGGAGAGGATCCACGCGATCTGCTCGGAGTCGCCGATACCGCGTGCGACCTCCTCGGCGGCGTCGTAGAGGCGCAGAGCCCGGTCGAACCGGCCGAGCTCTCCGTGGACACTTGCGAGATTCTTCAAGGTCGCGGCGACGCCATGCGCGTTGCCGCGCGCCTTCCGCGACTCGAGGAGGCGCTCCCACGCGGCCAGCATCCTCGGGTAGTCGTAGTCGCGGTGGGAAAGGAGCCCCTCGCTCCATAGGGCCTCTTCCGCCTGCGCGAGCCATCCGACCTCGAAGGCGGCCCGGGCGGCCTCCGCGTAGCTGTCGGCGGAACCGGTCAACTCGCCCAACAGCGCGTAGATCGCGGCTCTCTCGAAGCCGTCCGCGCGCTGCGACAGCGCGCGGATGCCGTCGATCGCGTTCTCGCGCGCCAGTCCATGGGCCTCGCGCACGAGCGAACGGGGAGGCGCGCCGCGCCGCGCCGCGATGTACTCCTGAAGCCGCACGTCCCCGCTCGCCTCGGCGACGCGGACGGCCGCGGCGTACTGCCCCTCGGCGCAGACGAGATCGGCCAGCAGCCACGGATCGAACCTCCCCGAACCCACAAGGGCGCTGAAGCCCGCCTCGTCGCCGGCCGCGACGAGGGCGATCACGCGGGAAGCCGCCTGGGGAAACGACTGGATCTCCTCCTCGCCCTCCGCGCACAGCGCGGGGGCGAGGAGGAGCAACAGCAGCGCGTGAACCGCGGACGCGCCGATCAGAGGCTGGAGGAGTCGTTCAGGGAGCTGTTCCCGTTCGAATCCGTCGCGCCGGTCGCGGCCACGACCCCATCCGCGATCGTATCGCCCTGGACCCAGGGGCCGTAGGCGTTGTTCTTGTAGACCGACATCTGCACCTGCGTGACGTCGGCCACGTTCGGATCGGCACTCGCCTTGTGCGCGTTGGGTCCCGCCTGCGGGACCGGGAGTTCCGGCGGCGACAGGGGACTCCACGTGCCGTTGACCTTGTACTGGTACTTCACCTTCGTGACGGCATTCGAACTGTCGGTGTAGGTGAACCTGCTGAAGGTTGTGCCACCCGCAAGCCTCTCGCCCTTGTCGTGCCTCTTTTTCTGCGGCTGATTCGCCATCGTTTCCGTTCTCCTTGTTGCTAGGGTCCATCCTCTTCGCGCGGAACCGCTCCGCGTCCGATTCGTGTCAACTCGCGCGGCGGATCGTCCAGAGCGAATCCGCCCAGTCGGGATTCAATGCGTACGCGTACGGAAGGGTCCCGTATCCCTTCTGGCCCCAGGTCCCGCCGTGGGAGTTGCGGACGAGGAACCGCTCGCGGGCATCGTCGTAGCCGACGAGCAGCATCGCGTGCCCCCCGCACGGCGTCTCCTTCGCGGGGTCGGGCACCAAGAGGTTCCCGTCGAGCGGCAACGCCTGCCGATCGTCACTGTAGTATAGCACGAGTGCGATCGTGACCGGGTAACCCTCGGCGAGGCAGTGCTTGATGTGCTTCAAGTCCTGCTTGACCTTGAGGTAGCTCACCGCGCGGTGCTCCTGCGCCGCGGTGAAGCAGGGCTCCGGCGGGCGCTCGGCGTACCTTTTCTCCACGTACGGCCACTGCGCCTCCGCGCAGACGCCGGTCCGGCGCACCGTCTTCATGCCGTCGCGCATGTAGACCGGCGCGTTGTCATCCACCTTCCCTTCGATGGCGCGCTCGTTGTAGTAGAGGAACAGGCGCGACGGATCGTAGGCCTTCGGAACGCGCTCGCGGATGAGCATCAGTTGGTAGGCGGCGCATATCGCCTGCGCGGTGCAGGAATTGAGCCCCCCCTGCTCCCAGACCGGCCACTCGGCCGGGCGCAGGTCCACGGCGCGCGGGAACTTCATCCCGCCGGGGTGCGGCGGCGTGTAGTGCTGGTCGCGGTGGTCCGTGACCTCGCGGGCGACCCCATGCTGCACTTTGCGGTGCGCCAACCGTCACGCTCCTTTCCGCCTGCAGCCTTCCCCCGCACCCCCATCCAACGCGATTTGGCCTCATTTCGCAAGCCGAAACCGGAAAGGCTTACCGGTTGTCGGGGGTTCCCTCGAACTCGACGGCGGCCCTTTCCCACAGCACGCGTCCCTCCATGCCGCCCGCCACCGTGACGGTCTGGCCGCTGACATGGCGCGCCGCCAACGGCGACGAAAGCCAGACCGCGGCCCGGGCGATGTCGTCGGCGCGGGCGATCTGCCGGAGCGGCATCGTGCGCACCACGCGCGCGACCGACTCGTGATCTTGCAACGAGGGCCGCGGCACGTGCGTCGCCGTCCAGCCGGGTTCGAGCAGGTTGACGCGCCCGCGCGGGTCGATCTCGACGATCTCGTTCTTCAGCGTCAGCATCAGCCCCGAGAGCGCCGCCTTCGACGCCGCGTAGTCGGCCCACCCGCGCTCGCCGAAGCGGCCCGCCGTCGAACCGATGAACAGCAGGCTCGAGCCGCGCCCGTCCTCGCGCGGCGTCAGTTGTGCGAGGAAGGCGCGCGCGGTCCATATCGAGCCGAGCAGGTTGACTTCGATCGTCTCGCGGATGCGCTCGTCGTCGCTGTCGCGCAACCGCTCGCCCTCGCACGCGCGCACGCCCGCGTTGGCGATGCAGACGTCGAGCCGGCCGAACCGCTCCCGCGCCTCGGCGGCCGCGGCCGCGACCGCGCGCGAGTCCCTGAGATCGGCGACCACCTCGAACGCGCCGGGGCGCGCGCCCCCGGGCCTGCGCCCGTGCCACGCGACCTGCGCCCCCTCCCCCTCGAACGCGAGCGCGATCGCCCGCCCGATGCCGCCCGCGGCGCCGGTGACGAGGACAGCCATCCCGCCGAGACCGAGGTCCATGCGGCTTTTGAGTCTACTCTATGGACATGGGGCGGAAGGGGGTGCTAGGGTTGCTCCAGAGGATGGCTCCGATGGCCGTACGCACTTCCGGGATGGGTCGTCTTCTGGTCCTGCTCGCGCTGTTCGCCGCATGCAACAGCTCGAACCGCGCGGCGATTCCGCAAGGCCTCGCCACGACGACCGCGCAGGGGGGGGGCGTGCAGGTCGATCCGGTGTTCCTGGTCCCCGACATCGCCAGCGCGCCCGCGGGCGCGCTGCCGGTCGCCGGCGCCGAACTCAGGGTCTTCGACCTCCAGGGCGAACTCCTCGCCACCGCGACGACCGACGCGACCGGGGCGTTCGTTATCCCCGACCTGCCCTCGGGCTATCTCCGCATCGAGGCGCGCGTCAATCCGGGTTCGGTTGATCCCGATGTCTCCACCGAAGTGACCGGCTATCCGGGTGCCGTGATCGGTGTCGGGGCCGCGCCGGCGATCTGGCGCGCGCAGGCGATCCAGCTCGCGCAAGCGAACTGGGAGGAAACCATGTTCGTCACGGGCTCGCTCCAGCCGATCCGCGCGGGAGCGACGGTGCAGACGACCGACATCGACCCCATCCAGGATCCCGCCCGCGCGCGCACGCTCGCGTCGGACGAGTGGCTCTTCTATGTCAATGTCGTGCCCGACTCCGCGTACGCCGGCATGTGCAAGTATGTCTTCGTCGATGCGGCGACGGGCGCCGTGTCCGTCATCGACGACGCGTCGTGGCCGCCGACGATCGGCGGCGTCATGCTGTGGGCGGTCGACCGGACCTACATCCGCTTCATCTGTGCCCAGGCGATGTCGTTCCAGACGATGGTCCACTTCATCGCCTCCGGCAACGGCGTCTCCGGCCAGGCGGACGTGAACGCCGACGGGACGGTGATCTTCTTGTGAGACTGACGGCACCCATCGCGATCTTCCTGCTCGCATCCTCTATCCGGGCCGACGGATTGCTGGAAGCGGAGAAGTTGTTACGGAGCACGAATCCGGAGGACCGGGAGAAGGGCGCCGCGCTCGCTGCAAAGCTCGGGGAGTCGGCCATCCGACTCGTCCCGCAGCTTGCAAAGAACCTAGGCCACGACAGCCCTCACGTTCGGGCGTCGGCGGAGCATGCCTTGAAGGCTATCGGTCCCGCCGCCTTCGGCGTCCTCGTCCGAAGCCTGGCCTCGTCCGATCCCGAGGTGAGGACTTCCTCCGCGAACGTACTTGTTCAATACTCCGCCGTGATGGAGTGCGTCGAAACCGACGCCGATCGCCTCGTCGCGGCGCTCGGCGACGGGGATCTCCGGGTTCGATGCGCAATCGCACCCCTCTTCTCGAAGTTTGCCCCTGGTTCTGCTCCGGCGCTTCTTGCCGCGTTCCGCTCCGAGGACCCGTTCGTGAGGGAGACCGCCGCTCGGGCCCTCGCGCGTCACTGCGCGTCCGCGGACCTCTCACCGCACCTCGATGCCACCCAGTGGACGCGTCGCGATGCCGCGGCACGTACGCTGGGGAGGCTTGCCGATCCCCGGGCCACGCCGATGCTGGTCCGCCTGCTCCAAGATGAGCAGGCGGCGGTACGACGGCAGGCGGCCAAGGCGATTGGCAGGCGATGCGCGGATGCGGGCGCCGTCATGCCCGCGCTTCATGCGGGCTTCGAGGATCCTGATCGGGGGGTCCGCCTTGCGTGTGCCGACGCGGTCGCGGCCTTCGGAGGATTGGCGCGTGCGGCGGCGATCGAGGAGGTCCAATCCGCGACGAGTGCAGGAGTGCGCCGCGCCGCCGCCGCTCGCGTGCTGGCGTGGCTCGGCGGGGCCGACGAGGAGATCCTCCTCGCCCTGGCTAGCGAGGCGACCGACGTACGGGCGGAGGTGGCCCTCATGCTCGGTCCGGGCCCCCCACCCTCGTCCCCCGTCATCGCCAGAGTTCGGTCCCTGCTCGAAGACGGGTCCGAGGCGGTGCGGGCCGCGGCGGCGCACACGCTGAGCGGACTTGAAGTGCATATGGAGGAAGCGCTCCGCGTTCTCCTTCTGCTTCCGAACAACGAGGTGGCGATCGCGGCTCTCTCTGCTCACGGTTGGAGAGCTTCCCCGGCAGCCGCCACTCTGGTGGCATCCCTGAAGGGGGCGTCGCCCCCCCTCCGGCGGGCCATCGTCGGCACCCTCGCGGCGGTCTTGCTGGCCCGGCCCGCCGACTTTGCCAGCGCGTGGCAGTCCCTGAAGAGTCGGCCCCCCGAAGTGCAGTCGACACTCCTGTCGGCAAGAAAGTGGCTCCTGGCCCAGCAGACGGAGGCCGGCGGATGGGACTCGGCCGCACACCAGGGGCTTGCCGCCTATGACGTCGGCGTGAGCGGCCTCGCGATGCTCGCGCTCCGCGCGACGGGACCCGAGACGGCGGAAGCGCTACAGAAGGCGCGCGGTTTCCTCGCGTCCCGTCAGCGCGACGACGGGTGGCTCGCTCCGCAAGTGACGAACCGCCTCTGCCAGCACAGTATCGCGACGTGGGCCCTCGCGGAAGTCCTGCTGATCGCGCCGGATCGGCGCCTGAGGGATGTGGTAGAGCGCGCAGCTCGCGTGATCGAGCACGCACGCAATCCGGGCCTGGGATGGGGGTATGAACCGTGCGGGGGGCAGAGCGACACGCACGAAACGGCTTGGGCTGCGAGTGCCCTCCGCTTCGCGAGGCTCGCGCGTGTTCCGGTGAGTCCGCAAGCCGAGGCGGGAGCCCTCACCTGGCTCTACGAAGCGACGGATCGCGAGTTTGGCCAGGTTGGCTACAACGTGCCCGGAGGCTACGTGGCCCGCCTGCGCGATCCCGGGGTGCCGACCACCGGAGCTTCCTTCGACCGCGAGGGGAGGGGGGGCGTCAGCCTGCACTTTCCGCCGGAGGAGTCCCAGGGGATGACGGCGGCTGCGGTGTGGTGCCACGGGCTGTTGCGCGAACCGGATCGGGTCGCACTGCGGGGCAAGGGGCGCCAACTCCTCCTCGAACGCATGCCGAAGTGGAATCGCACCGAGGGTACGATCGACCTCTGCTACTGGCACTGGGGCTCCCTGGCGCTCGCTCCGCAGGCTACGCGCGAGGCAAGATCCTGGTACGAAGCGCTGGACTATGCCATCGTGACCGCGCAAGCACGCGATGGTTCCTGGGATCCCGTCGATGCGTGGGCGTCGGTCGGCGGCCGAGCCTACTCCACCGCCATGGCTACTCTCGCACTGCTCGGGCCCCAGCGGTATCCCGCCATGACCTATGACCTAGCCGTCAAGCCGGACGTCCAGAACTCCCATCTCGAGGCGGCACTGAAGGGGGCGGCCGGCACTCCCGACCCCGAGGTCCGCTACGCCGCCCAGCGCGCCCTCGCGGGGCTTGCGCCCTTCGAGGATTGACGCGGCGCGGGTGTGGTAGCATGCCCGCGATGCACGGCTGTGGGCTCCTTCTTGCGCTGGCGGCTTGGGCCGGCGTGCAGTTGCCGTGGCTGCGCTGCTCAAGCGACTGCCACGACCGCGTCGTGCCGGCGATCGTCGCGCACCACTGCCACGACCACGACCACGAGCATGGCAAGCCGCCCGTCGAGGAACCGCGCCACGAGCGGATCGAGTTCGCCGCGGTCAAGGCCGCGCCGGCGCCGCCGACGCTGGATCTCGACGCCGTCGTGCGTCCGCTGCTGCTGCCCGCACCCCTCCCCCGCGCCCCCTCCATGTCGCCTCTGGCGCCGGAGCATCCGCCGCGGGCGGGTCCGTCCACCGTCGTCCTGCTCCTGTGACCGCGCGGCCCTCCGGTCGTCGCGAACCCACGGGAGAACTGGATGCAACCCTCACGAACCCCGCGGCCCGCGGTCGCGCTGCTGCTGATCGCCGCATGCCAGAGCTACCGCGCCCAGCCGCTTGAACCGCAAGAGATCCTGGGAATGGTCGAGACCCGCCGTGCGCAGGCGCCGGCGGAGGGGCTCACGCTGCGCGCGTGCGCGGAGATGTTGCGCGAGCGCAACCCGCGCGTCGTCGAGGCGCGGGCGGCGCGCGCCGCCGCGCAGGCGCGCGTCGCGGCGGGGACGCCGCTCGCGAACCCGGAGCTCGACCTCTCGATCTTCGCCGGGCGCGCGGACGGCGTCGATGCGGCGGTCACTTGGGCGCTCTCGCTCGCCGGCGCTCGGAGGCTCGCGCGGGAGCGGAACGCGATGGCGGCGGAGGTCGCGGCCCTCGAGGCGGCGGCGGGGGAGCGCGGGGAGTACCTCGCGATGCGCCGCGAGTATGCGGAGGTGGCGGTGGCGGCGCTGAGGGTGCGCGCGCACGAGGATCTGCTGCAGGCGGCGACGGCGCTGGTCGATCTGTCGCGCCGGCTGCTCGCGGGCGCCTCGGCGACCGCCCTCGACGTGCAGGACGTCGAACTCGACGCGCTGCGCGCCGAGGCGGCGCTTTCGCGGGCGCGCGAAGAGGCCGACGGGGCACGCAGCCGGCTCGCGGCGCGGATCGGCATCGCCGCCGCGCACGTCGGCGACGGGGCCCTCCCGGTGGCGCCCGCCGCCGTGAACGCGCCCCGCTCCCTCGACCAGCACACCGGCCTCGCCGCGCGCCGCGCGCGCTACGAGCTCGCCGAGCAGGATCTCCGTCTCGAGATCGCGCGGCAGTACCCCGCGCTGAAGCTCGGCCCCGCCTACGAGCGCGACGACGGCAGCAGCCGCTACGGCCTCGCGCTCGGCATCGAGCTGCCGCTCTTCGACCGGAACCAGCCTGGCCTCGCCGAGGCGCGCGCGCGGCGCGAGCAGGTGCGCGCGGGATACGAGGCGGAGGTCGAGCGGCGGCTCGCGGCGATCGACGGCGCGGAGCGCCGCATCGCCGCGCGCACGGCGCGCGCGACGCTCTTCGCCACGCGGATCCGCCCCGCCGCCGAGGCCGCCCTCGCGCAGGCGCGCCGCGCGCTTGAGGCGGGCGCCATCGACGCGGTGCGCTTCCTGCAGGTCGCGCGGGCGGAGCGCGAGACGCGCCTCGACGCGGGGGAGGCGGAGGCGCAGCGTCTCGAGGCCTGGTTCGATCTCGCGGAGGCATGCGGCGCTCCGGTCGTTTCGTTCCCCGAGGAGGTTCCGTAGTCATGGGCCGGGAACTCGCGTCGATCGGCTTCGGCCTGCTGCTGGCGGGCATCGGTGTGCTCGGCGGCTACTATGCCGCGGTCCAAGGGAAGGGGTCCGGGGAGGCGGCGGACGCGCACGCGGCGGAGGGAAAGGAGCTCTCCGCGCAGACGCTCGCCAACCTCGGCGTGCGCATCGGCGAGGCGGCGCTGTCGGACTTCGTCGCCTCGCGGCGCGTGCAGGCGGAGGTCGTCGATGCGCCGCTGAACCGGCGGCCCGTCAGCGCGCCGCTTGGCGGCGTCGTGCAGGAGGTCAACGTGCGGCCGAACGCCACGGCCCGCGGCGGCGACGTGCTCGTCGTGCTGCTGCGCGACCCCATCGCGCGGCCGGAGCTCGCGATCGTGGGGCCGCTGCTGAGCCCGGTCGGCGAGAACGTGCACGAGGCCGTCGCGAGCTACCGCGCGGCGTCGAAGGAAGTCGCTCTCACCGAGCGGGAGTTGGCGCGCATCGAGGCGATCAACGAGGCGGGCGGCGCGATGCCCGTCGTGCCGAAGCAGCGCGAGATCGACCTCGCCTACGAGCTCGAGCGCGCGCGGCTCAAGCTCGAGAACGCGCGCCACGAACTTGCGTGGCACGGCGTCTCGCCCGACGAGGCGGGCGCCGCCGGGGACCACGCGCACCGCACCGGGAGGCTCTGGATCAGCGCGCTCGAACACGACGGCCTCTGGGGGGAGGGGGCCTCGCGGCTCTACGCGCTCCTCCCCGGGCCCCTCCGCGAGTCGCCGTGGACCGTCGCGCTGATCGGCGAGTTGATCGCCCGAGGGGTCGACCTCGCCGAACTCGCCGCCGCGACCGGGACCGATCCAGAGCTCGCGAAGCGGTTCGCCGAGGCGGGCTCGCTGCTGCTCGAGGGGCAGTCGGTCGCCGCCGTGCGCGCGTTCGCGGCGCAGGGGGCGCTCGACCCGGTCGCGCGTCTCACGGTCCCCGACGGGGAGTGGGACGTGGCCGCGATCGACGTGCGCGTCGGCCAGCGCGTCGCGGCGGGCGAGACGATCGCGGTGCTGCACGATCCGAGCACGATGCGTCTCCGGCTCCGGCCCGTCGGCGACGAGATCGCGCTCGTCGCCGCGGCGGTGGCCGCGGGGACGGAGGTGGCGGCGGCGCCGCTGATCGCGGGCACGGGGCCCTCGCTCGAGGGGCTGCGCATCGAGGGCCTGCCGACGATCGGCGGGACGGCGGCGTACGCGCCGTGCGCCAACTCGCTCGTCGCGGCGGCCCACGGTTTCCGGAGCTGGAGCCTGCGCGAGGGGCTGCGCTACCTCGTCGCGCTGCCGAGCCAGCGGTTCGACGCGAGCTTCGTGGTGCCCGCGGGCGCGCTCGCCGACGACGGCGCCGACCGCGTCGTCTTCCGTCGCGACGGCGCGACCTTCCTCGCGGTGCCGGTGCACGTGCTGTACGAGGACAGCGAGGTCGCCGTGATCGCGAACGACGGCGCGATCTTCCCCGGCGAGCCGATCGCGATGAGCGGCGCGTTCGCCCTCGCGCTGGCGCTGCAGCTCGACAAGGGCTCCGCCGACCCGCACGCGGGACACAGCCACGGCTAGCCACCGCCATGCTCGACCGCGTGATCCGCTTCGCCCTCGACCGGCGGCTGCTCGTCGCCGCGCTGAGCATCGTCGTCGCGGTCTACGGCGCGGTCGTCTCGCTCGACCTGCCGATCGACGTGCTGCCCGACCTGAACCGCCCGACCGTCACCGTGATGACCGAAGCGCACGGCCTCACGCCGGAGGACGTCGAGCAGCTCGTCACGCGGCCGATCGAGCAGTCGGTCAACGGCGCGACCGGCGTCGAGCGCGTGCGCTCCGTCTCCGGCATGGGGCTGTCGATCGTCTTCGTCGAGTTCGGCTGGGAGACGGAGATCTACCGGAACCGCCAGCTCGTGCAGGAACTGCTCGTGGCCGCGAGTCCGAGGCTGCCTCCGGGCGTCGAGCCGCACATGACTCCGATCAGCAGCATCATGGGGCAGATCCAGCTCGTCGGCGTGCGCAGCCGCGGCGGCACGATGGACCCGACCGAGATCCGCGCGATCGTCGACCGCGACGTGAAGCTGCGGCTCGCGTCGCTCAAGGGCGTCGCGCAGATCGTCACGATCGGCGGCGCGCGGCGCGAGTTGCAGGTGATCGTCGACGCCGACAAGCTGAAGGCGCACGATGTCGGGCTGCGCGATGTCGCCGACGCGATCGCCGCGGCGAATATGAGCGGCAGCGGCGGCGTGATGCCCACCGGCGCGAAGGGGCCGCTCGTCACGGTGACCGGCCTCGCCCGCCGCACGCAGGACATCGAGGGGGCCGCCGTCGGCGGCGACGCCGCGCGGCCGGTGCGCATCGCCGATGTCGCGCGCGTCGAGTTCGGCCCCGCCGCGATGCGCACCGGCGACGCCGGCGTGGACGGCGGCCCCGGCGTCATCCTCGTCGTCTTCAAGCAGCCGGGCATCGACACCGTCGACCTCTCGAACCGCGTCGAGGAGGAGTTGCGACAGCTCGCCCCGTCGCTGCCGGGCGACCTCGAGATCCTGCCGGCGATCTACCGGCAGGCCGACTTCATCCACCGCGCGATCGAGAACGTCGGCCATGCGGTGCGCGACGGCTCGCTGCTCGTCGTCGTCGTGCTCTTCCTCTTCCTGCTCAACTTCCGCACGACGGTGATCACGCTGACGGCGATCCCGATGTCGATCGCGATGACGGCGATCTTCTTCCGCCTCTTCGGAATCAGCATCAACACGATGACGCTCGGCGGCCTCGCGGTGGCGGTCGGCTCCCTCGTCGACGACGCCATCGTCGACGTCGAGAACGTCTTCCGCCGCCTGCGCCAGGCCCCCGGGGCCCCCCCCCTTCGCGTCGTCTACGAGGCGTCGCGGGAGGTGCGGAAGCCCATCGTCGTCGGCACGCTCGTCGTCGCCGCGGTCTACCTGCCGCTCTTCGCGCTCTCCGGCATGGAGGGCAAGCTCTTCGCGCCGATCGGCATCGCCTACATCGTCAGCATCCTCGCGTCGCTCGTCGTCTCGCTGACGCTGACGCCGGTGCTCTGCTTCTGGCTGCTCCCGAAGGCGCGGCGGACCGCGCACGGGCAGGACGGCTGGGCCGTGCGCAGGCTGAAGGGCCTCGCCGACCGTTGCATCCGGCTCTCCCTCGACCATCCCGTGCGGATGAGCGCGCTGCTCGGGGCGTTCGTGCTCGCGGGGATTGCCATACTGTTGCATCGGGGCAGCGAGTTCCTGCCGCCCTTCAACGAAGGCAGCGCGCAGATCAACCTCGTGCTGCCGCCGGGCACTTCGCTGGAGACGGCGGATGCGCACGGGAGGCGTCTCGACAGGGTCATCTCGGGGGTCGCGGGGGTTTCGGGCGTCGGACGCCGCACCGGCCGCGCCGAGGGCGACGAGCACGCCGAGGGGGTCAACTTCACCGAGGCGATCGTCAGCTTCGACGCGGACTCCGGGCGCACGCGCGAGGAGACGCTGACGGAGATCCGCCGCCTGCTCGCGGAGGAGTTCCCGGGCGTCGCGGTCTCGGCCGAGCAGCCGCTCGCGCACCTGCTGAGCCACCTGCTGTCCGGCGTCAACGCGCAGGTGGCGATCAAGATCTTCGGGCCCGACCTCGGCGTGCTGCGTCGCCTCGCGCAGCAGGTGCAGGGGGCGGTCGCGCCCATCGAGGGCGTCGCCGACCTGATCGTCGAGGCGCAGGTGCTCGTCGAGAAGGCGGACATCCGGCCGCGCCGCGAGGCGCTCGCGCGGGTGGGGCTGACCGTGCGCGATGTCGCCGAGACCGTCGAACTCGCGATGGAAGGCGAGGAGATGAGCCGCCTGATCCTCGGGCAGGTCGCCTACCCGATCATCCTCCGGCTCGAGGAGAAGGACCGCCGCGACCTCGTCGGGTTGCGCGGGCTGCTGCTGCGCACGCCGTCGGGCGGCCTGCTGCCGCTCGGCGAGGTCGCGGACGTGCGCATGGCCTACACGCCCAACAACATCAACCGCGAGAACGTCTCGCGCAGGATCGTCGTGCAGCACAACGTGCAGGGGAGAAGCCTCGGCGAGGTGGTCGGGGACGTCGAGCGCGCCATGGGGCCGCTGCGCGCGAAGCTGCCCGCGGGCTACAGCGTCCGCATCAGCGGGCAGTTCGAGGCGCAGGCGGAGGCGTCGCGCATCATCGTCTGGCTCTCGATGTTGTCGCTTGTCGCGATGTTCCTGCTGATCTACGGCCACTTCCAGTCGGTGAACCTCGCGCTGCAAGCGCTCGCGAGCATCCCGATGGCGTTCGTCGGCGCGGTCTGTTTCATCGTCGCGACGGGCCAGACGCTGTCGATCGCGACGCTCGTCGGCCTGATCTCGCTCGGCGGCATCGCCGCGCGCAACACGATCCTGCTGATCGACCACTACCTGCACCTGCTGCGCGAGGAGGGGGAGGCCTTCTCGCGCGAGATGATCTTCCGCGCGGGCCGCGAGCGGATCGTGCCGGTCGTGATGACGGCTCTCTGCTCCGGCATCGCGCTCTTGCCGCTCGTGCTCTCGCCGGGCGAGCCCGGCCGCGAACTGCTCTACCCCGTCGCGAGCGTGATCGTCGGCGGGCTCATCTCGAGCACGCTGCTCGACGTCTTGCTTACCCCCGGTTTGTTCTGGCTCTTCGGCCGCGGGGCGGTCGAACGGCTCCAGTCCGAGAAGAAGGAGAACGAATGATGCGTATTCTCGTCACGATGCTGGTCGGTTTCGCCCTCGTCGCGTGCACCGGCAAGGACGACCACGGGAACGGCCATGACCACGGAGCCGAGGGCGAGGGCCACGAGGACCACGCCGCGTCGCACGGCGGCGAACTCGTCGAGTTCGGCAAGCACGAAGGCCACATCGAGGTCGTCCACGAAGAGGAGACCGGGACGGTCCGGATCTGGGTCTCCGACGGCGAGATGAAGCCGCTTTCCCTCGACGGCGCGCCCACGCTCAGCTTCACCGCCAATGGCGCGCCGAAGCAGATCACCGCGACCGGCAGCGGCAGCGAGTGGAGCTTCACCGACGATAGCCTCAAGGGCGAACCCGAGAACGCCCGCTTCAAGCTCGTGGCGAAGGGCAAGCCCTTCACGCCCTCGTGGGAGCACTGATCGCTCCGTCGCGGCACCGTGCCGGGCCGTGGCCGGCACCGTTACCATAGGGAAATGCGGTCGGCTCTCCTGCTGTGCGTCCTCGTGGCCGCGTGCCGGTCGACCGCGGCCGACCCCGAGGGGCACCTCGTCCCGCTGCTGCGCGACGGCGACCGCGGCGTGCGGTACGCGGCGGTCCTCGGGCTCGGGAAGGCGGGGGTGGGGGAGGCGGCACTGGCCGAGGCGCAGCGCGACCCGGAGTGGTGCGTGCGTGCGGAGGCAGCGGTCGCGCTCGCACGCATCGGGCCGCGCGCGTTGCCGTTCGTGCTGGAAGCGGCGCGCGACCAGGACCGCGAGGTGCGACTCGAGTCGTGGACGGCGCTGCGCAGGATGGGGCCGGGGGCGGTGCGCGCCGGTCGAGCGGCGCTGCGGGCCGGCCTCGCCTCGGCGGATCTCGAAGAGCGTCTCGAGGCCGCGCGCTGCCTCGTGCTCCTCGGCGAGGACGAGCATGCGCGGCTGATGCCCGCCCTCCTCGCCGGGCTCGATGCGGAGACCGAGCCCGACCTCGTGAGCCGCGCCGCGTGGATCCTGCGTGCGCTCGGCCCGCACGGCGCCGCGGCGAGGCCGGCCGTCGAGCGGCTGCTCCGGGACGACCGGTTCAAGACCTGCAACGCGCTCGGGGCCGCTCTCGCCTCGATGCGCCTCTACGTACGCCCGGTCGAGCCGCACCTCACCGAAACGCAGGCGCGCGAACGGCTCGGGAGCAGCGGGATCGGCGACGTCCTTGACGGTGCCCTCGCCCTCGAAGCACTGGGCATCGACCCCCGGCCGCTGCTCGCGCAGCGCGACGACGCGAACGCGGCGCGCGTATTCCTGATCCTCGGCGCGGGCGGCACCATGCCGCCGGAGCGCTGGGTCTATTCCGACGACGAGAGCGTCGCGGAGGCGGCCGAGCTCGCCTCCGGCCAGCGCAGCGTGCCGCCGACGGTGCGCGTCACCGCCGGTCCGTGCCTGCGCGCCGCCGAGATCTGGGCCTCCGGCCGCGCGGGCCTCCCGCAAGCCGAGTACCTGAAGGACGAGAATGCGCTCGTCCGCGAGGTGGCGGTGCGCACGCTCGGCCCGCCCGAACTTGCCTCAGCGCTGATCGACCGCAACCTCGATCTTCGCCGCCTCGCCGCGAACCGCTGCGCGGAGGCGCGCATCTTCACGCCGGAACTGCTCTCCGCCGCCCGCAGCGAGGACCACGACCTGCGTCTTCTCGCGACGCGTGCGCTCTCGCGCACCGGCCACCCCTTCCTGCCCGCCCTTCGCGATGCAAGCCGCGCGGTCCGACTCGAAGCGGTGCTCGGCCTCTCCGCCGGCTACGAAGCTCACCTGCTCACCGCACTCGACGACCCCGAGTGGCGCGTCCGCCGCGCGGCGCTGCAGCGACTCGGCCGATCCGAGGCAGCCGCGAAGGCGGCCGCCTCCCTGCTCGGCGATACCAATCCTCTCCTGAGCGAAGCGGCGGCCGACGCCCTGGCAAGGATGGGCGAGTCGGCCGCCCTCCCGCTCGCCGCCGCGCTCCCCTGCGCGAACGCCGCCGTCCAGTACCATGCGCCGCGCGTGCTCGAAGCGCTCGGCGCGCAGGGCGCCGCCGCGACGCCGACGCTGGTCCGGCTGCTCGCCGACGCCGATGTCAACGTCCGCGAGCACGCCGCTCGCTGCCTGGCCGCGATCGGCCCCGCCGCGCGCACAGCCGCACCGGCGCTCGTCCGCGCGCTCGGCGACGCGCGCCTCTGCGTCGTCAGCCGCGCGGCGCTCGCCCTCGGCGCGCTCGGCCTCACGCCGGAGCTCTCGTGCGCGCTGCGCGACCCCCGCGCCCGCGTCCGTGCCTACGCCGCCTTCGCGTACGGCTGGGCCTGCGGCGCCGCGCGCGGCCTCGACCAGGTCCCCTTCGAGGTCCGGCTGCCGGTGCTCGACTGCGGCGACGCGCCGCCCGGCCGGTTCATGGAATTGCGCTCGAAGGATGCAACAGTGGCAATCCCGTGCGCGGCCGCGCGCGAGGCGGAGGAACTCGACGCGTGGGAGTGCGAGCGCGTGCTCGAACTGCTGCTCTGCGGCGGCTGCCGCCCCGATGCCCCGGGCGACTTCGACGACCGCTTCCGCAGCATCCTCGGCAGCGCCGAACTGCCCGCGGCGATCTCCTACACCGTCCGCGCGCGGCGCACCCGTCCCTCCAAGCGGAGCTTCTTCGGCGAGAACCACCGCATCGCGCGCCGCGAGAACATCCCCGCGCTGCTCTGGTTCAGGCGGACGGAGGACGACGACGCCCTCGATGGCATCGAGGAGGTCTACCAACCCGTACACGCGGTCCACGATCCCGGACTGTTCGTGGAAGAGGGGGGGGGCCGGGGGGGGCCCGGGCTCCCGCCGGCGCTGCGCGCGTGGCTCCGAGGGGAGGGCGACCTCTGGATCCCGAACGGCCTCCGGTGGCTCAACGACGTCGATCCGCTCGAATCCGACGCGCCCGACCTGCTTGCGTTCTCCGGCTGGGCCTTCGGTCCCGACGGCGACGCGTACGCGCGCTGCGCCGCGGTCCGTGCTCTCGGCAAGATCCGCGACGCCGCATCGGAGCGCCTGCTGCGGGATGTCTCCGTGCGCGATTGGCCCAAGGGGCACCCCTATCTCGACGAGCGGCTCCCCCGTCTCGCTCGAGGCGCCCTCGCGCGCCGCGGCCTGCCGGACGCGATGGCGGCGCTGCTGGAAGACGGGGACTTCGCGGTCCTGCTCGAGTCGGTTCCGGGCTTCGCCGTCGCCCGCTTGCGCGAGCGCCTGCTCGATCCGGAGACCGTCCACGGCACCTGCGACCTCCTGCCCGAGGTGCTCGACGACACGTTCCTCGGCATCCGCTTCGAGGAGACGCTCTTTGCGGGGATCGCCGAGGCGGCCATCGCGAGCCGCCTCGACGGCTATGCGCTCGCCCGCATCGCCGTCGCGGTCCCGGGCTGCCGGCGCCGCGACGTCGCCGAGGCCGCCGTCGCGCGTCTCGACCCGAAAGCCTGGATCCGCGACGAGGGAGGGCAGCCCGACTTCGAGGCGGCGGCCTTCCTCCATTCGGCGGATCCGGAGCGCTTCGTAGCCCTTCTACGCTCCTGGTCCGACGACGCGGACGAGGGCACGCGCGGCGTCGCGCTGGCGATGCTCCTTCGCATCGGCGACCCCGCGAGCGCGGACAAGCTCATCGGCACGGAGGACTGCGAACTGCTGCCGCGGACGCGCGCCCCCGCCGTCGAGCGGTTCCTGCGCGCGCGCGCCGAGGCCGGCGACGAGGATGCGATCCGCGCGCTGGGCGAATCCGTGCCGGAGATGCTGCGCGCGCTCGAAGCCGACGGCGATCGCAACCTCGAGCCCGAGCTGGGGCTCACGAAGGATCCGCGCGTCCTTGCGTGGCTGCGCGCGCAACGGCAGACGCGCAAGTACGACTACGCGCGCGTGCTCTCCGCGCTCGTGCTCGCGGGCGACCGCGACGCGCGCGAGGAGCTCTGGTCGATGGTGCGCTGCGGCCGCCACCGGCTTCTCTACGGCGGCTTCGAGGAGCGTGTCTTCACCCTCGACTGGGACCTCTCGACGTTGCCGCACTGGATCGAGGAGCTCGACAGCAACTGCTGCCGCGTCGCCGGCGGCCTCGAGGGGATCTTCCAGGACTATCTCGGCATGCGCTGGCTCTACGACCGCCCCGGTTCCGGCCTCGGCGAGCCGCGGTCGCGGCGCGTGCGCACCGAGTTGCTCTGGTCGGGCGGGCACTACGTGTGGAGCCCGCTGGTCGACCGCTTCGTCGCCCTCCCGGAGTAGATCTGTAGTCCTAGGCCGAAGTTCCAAGCCCGCGAAGCGCTAAGTCCTTGTGGTGCAGGGGCCTGCGTCGAATCGGCGGTTCTCGTTCGTGTCTACACCGAGATCGACTCGAGCAGGTCGAGCGCCCGCCTCTGCTT
>Ga0187893_10002773_pt1 | contig 37514 bp, 36 predicted proteins | sample MA1701074metaG_FD_139574 | JGI IMG/M metagenome (GOLD analysis project Ga0187893, IMG submission 139574) | White microbial mat communities from a basaltic lava cave in the Kipuka Kanohina Cave System on the Island of Hawaii, USA - MA170107-4 metaG ... | reverse complement strand
TAGATTGTTTCTTCTGTAGCCCGCGTGCCCTCACGCGGAAATCACTCAAAACGCCGCGTGAGGGCACGCGGACTACAGCGACCATTTCAAATTCCTAGCGTATGCCGCAACGCTGAGTCCACCCGCGTCATCGTTGGTAATCTGCCGAGCACCGAATCTATTTCGGTTTCTGCGACCGTCGCGAGATTGTCAGTCATTATCACGGAGTCAAGACGCAATCCTGCGGCTTTGGCTTCGGGAGAGGAAACGCGAATGGTCACGCGGCTCGGATGATTCGCGCGCGCCATGTTGCTCGTCACCATCGCGATAATCGTTTGCGGCAAACCCGTCTTGAGGTCGTTGGCTTGGATGACGAGGCGGGGACGACGTTTGGCGGTGCGCAAATCGGAATTGGGAAAGAGGACGAGAACAATGTCCCCGCGTTTAGTCCGCATCGTAGATTTCCATCTCAGGGCGATTCCAATCCGCTGCGAAAGTCTTGAGGCGGGCGCTCAACTCGCGCGCCTGTTTCCTGCCGATGCCGCGCGCCTGCAAGCCAACCTGTCCCGCAGGCAGAAAGGTGATTAGCACGCGCGCGCGTTTAACGCGGCTGGGCTTCTTGGCAAACCGCACCTTGCCATTCTCGTAAGTGCCTTCGACCGTCAACACGCTCATGGGTTTGTCCTGTTTCACGGCTGAATATAGGTCGAGGCGCTAAAATTGTCAGTCCGAATTTTGTAGGGCGGCTGTCCTCAGCCGCCGTTGCTTAAAGATTTCGCCATCATTCTGATTTCGCCCTCAACCATTTTTTTAGTTCAGGCGGCCCGATAACTTTCACTCGATTGGCCACTTCGGAATCGCGGCATCTATCTCTTTCATCAAGCGAATCGTCTCACTCAGAGCCGCGACGATTTTCTGATAATGCTCGATATCTTGATAAGTCAACTTGCGCCTTTTACGGTCTTTGAGCCATTTCTCGCAGACTTGGTAGCCGCCGATTTGAAACTCCCACACGGCTTTGGGGACGCTGCCGAAAAATTGTTGCGCGTTAATCCATACACGCTTGTCCTTGTCCGTGTAATGCACCTTCTCGACTTCGTTGCTGCCTTTCATCGGAAACGTCGTGAGGAAATGATTGAGCCGTTTCGATTCCATCAGGTGCAACGCGACCAGTTCCTCGCCCTTCTTGGCGAGCGCGCGGAAAAGTTTCAGGTCGCTGGTCAGCGGCAAACGCGGGAAATCAATCTTCAAAAACTCCGCGTAGCGCGTGCGATACGTTGGCGCATGAAACACCGCGTAGGCATAATGGAAAATGTCTTCGGGCGTGATGCCTTTGGGCAAATTGTGCGGTTGCGTCTGCGGGAGTTTCAATTTCTCCGCGAGCGCTTTCAGAAATGCAGGGCTGAGGTTCGGGCGACGGGTTTGGTATTCGGCGGAAGGTTCAAACAACGCCATTGTGATTGCCTTGCCCCAATTGCCTTTTTTCTTCTTTTCGATGTCGTAGAGATAAAGCGGAAATTGAAAACTGTTGCCACCGCCCACAGATTTGTTTGCCGCTACGCACTGGTCTCCCATCATTTTCGTGCAAAATGCAAAAGTGAAGTCTGGCGGCGACTGAGGGCGATGCGTCAGAAAAGCAAGATTGTCGTGGAACATATGTTGCATGACTTCGGGACGCAACCGCTCGCAGACTGAAGCGTGATAGAACACAAAGCGAAAGTCAAATGGGCGATAGCAATAGGGCTTTACGAAGTCGCGCGCGGCTTGCAGCGTAAAGAGTTCCTTTCTGGCTTGCGAAAGTGTCCAATACGAAACGTCCTTTAGTCCGTATTTTGTCCGCAGCGTTTCGTCATCGGTTGACTTGTCCTTCAGGTCATTGATGCGACGGACGAGTGTTTCGGGATCATAAGCCATCGAAAAATCATTTCGCGCCGTAGTGACTGTGCTTGCGAAAGTGTTGAAAATGTGAGGCACCAGCCACGCCTTTTCATATTCCGTTCGTCGCGCCGTGTCCTGCGGCACGAAAAGATAAAGGGGAGTTGTTGGAACAATTTTCGTCCACATTGTGCTTTTCAGGTTGTTCTCTGCCAAACTCTCATATTTGCCTGCCCGACTTCCCCAAAGGTCAGCGTAGCGGACTGATGCGGTTTTCTCTTTGCCCTTTTGTTTCGTGCAAAGAATGATTGAAACGCCCTGTTGAATATCGAAAACGTTTTCGTCTGCCGTCCCGTCGGGCGCTGTTTCCGCTTTCCGAATATTTCCGTGAAGGTTGTAGATGTAAATTTCGTTAAAGGACTGCATCAAACTACGGCGCATTCCTCGAAACGTCGGATTGTCGAGATAGCCGTGATTTGTGATGAGGCCAACAACACCCTCTTCAGTTTTATCAATGCGCCACTGGGCAAAACGCACAAACTTTACATAATCGTCTTGCAGCCATTTGGGATTGCGTTCACCGAGTGGTTTTCCGTCAACAACCTTGTAATCCTCAATCAACTCCCCAATGAAAGTCAGTTCGCCCTCTTCGTCCTGACTTCTGTTCGCAGAAAATTTTGAATACGGCGGATTGCCGAGCACAACGAGAATCGGGTCGTCACGTTTGATTTTGGCGGCAGCGTTGGCTTCGTCAGCAATCCAACTCTGAAACAATTGCTCGGTCTTCTTCGCGGCTTCTTCGAGCGTGTTGGTGAGATAAATGCCGAGCCGCTGGTCAGAGCCGAATTGGTAGCCCGTTTCCTGCAACTGCATTCCGAGTTTGAGGTGTGCGACGGAATACGGCGCGACGAGCAACTCGAAACCGAAAATGCGGTTGAGCAAGTGTTTTGAAACGTAGCCGTCCCAAGCGCCTTTTTGCTTGGCGAATTTCTGGTGAATCTGGTCAACGACGAAATAGAGAAACGTTGCCGTGCCTGTGGCGGGGTCGAGTATCAGCGCGTTTTCGTCGGCAAGCCCTTTGGGACGGTTGAAGCGCGTTTTAAGCAAGTGGTCAATGGAGCGCACTATGTAGCTGACCACAGGCTCAGGGGTGTAATAGACGCCGCGCAGCTCGCGCATTTTCGGGTCGTAGGCGGCAAGAAACGTTTCGTAGAAATGCACAACGGGGTCTTCCTTGCCTTTGCCCTTGCCGAAATCTTTCAAGACTTCCGCCAAGTCTGCGTGATTCAGCAACTCCACAATGTCATCCACCGCCCAAGCAATCGTGTCGGGCATATCCACGCCGCCGATTTCGGAAAAGAGCTTGCGGAGAAACGGGTTGGTTTTGGGAATGGCGTAAGCGGCGGATTTGCGGGTGAAGTCTTCGCTTTCGGGCGTGTGGACGCGAGCGGCAAACAAGCCGTAAGCGAGCGTTTGCGCGAACATATCGGCAAATTGTTTTTCGTCGAGGTCGGGAATGAGCGTGACGCGGAAAGCGGAAAGCCAGTTGTGCAGCCATCCTTTCTCGGTTTCGTGTTCAAAGGTTTTAACAAGCAAATCTCGAAGGTTCTGAGTCATTCGTGCCATGCGTTGCGCGAGTTCGAGCGCCGTGCCAACCGTTGGAACTTTCGCGTCGAAGAAAGAGTTGAAAAGACGGAATAGTTTATCTTCGGCGTTTGGAATCGGTTTCACTTTGCCTCGGACAAAGTCCGCGACGCACCACGTCTCACGCTTTTCGCCAAACACAAACCAGCGAAACTCCAAGTAATCCGTGAGAATCCAGTTCGGCAAAGCGCGGTAGCGGAGAAATTGTTCGCCGTGCGGCCCTTTGCCTTTTTCGATTTCATCAAGATTCGTGCCGATGTCTTTGGTCTCGATGTAACCGAGACGGATATTTCTTTTGTAAATGTGAAAATCGGGTGAGCCGCAAGAAACGGCAGCAGGCTCATTCACCGCTTCGATCCCTTTCGCCGCCGATTCCACGAGAGTCTTTAAGGCTGGGCGGTGCGTATGCTCGCGAGAGTCGTAGGCGAGATTCTTTTGGAGTTTCTGGATGTATTCGTGGAAATTCATGCGTTCTTTACACCGCCGCATCAGCCGCAAAGCAGAACGCTTTGATTGGAACGAATCGTGACGGACTCGACAAGCAATTCTTGCATCCACGGCTCAAGCTGCTCCCATCGTTTTGGAGCTAAGGAATCACTAAGACAGGCACCCCAACAGATTGCCTCACGCGCCCCGATGGAAATGTTGTTCCAATGATAATTCACTGGGGGTTTGTTGGGAGGTTTACCGCAAAGCGCGGCGACAGGATTGCTCGTTACGGTGATACCTTCGCTTGCAGATTCCACCAAAGCCTTCAGCGCAGCACGATGCGTGTGCTCGCGAGCGTCGTATGCCAGCTTCTTTTGGATTTCCGCGAGATATTCTTGAAGCGTTGACATGATTTAAGCGCAGAGGCGAAGCGAATGATTGGAACGATTGGCGATGTATTCACACAACAAAATCTGAACCCATTCTTCAAGCGACTCCCAAGTCTCGGTAGCGAATCGTTCAGACAAACAAGCGCCGCTGCAAATCACGAGGCGGGCTTGCACGTGCATCTCATTCCAGTGAAAAGGCGCTTGTTGCTTCACGCCATCGGGACAGTCTCGCTTCCTTAATTCTTCAATGTATGCGGCGATTCGTGGGGTCATGGCAAATAGTTTAGAAAAAATGATTCTGACTTTCCAGCGCGTCCCTTCTCCATCTCGTCGAGATTAACGCCGATGTCTTTGGTTTCGACGTGTCCAAGCGGAATTTTCTTGTTCGTCGTGATATTGAAATCGGGAGCGCCACACTTGATTCGGGTCGGTTCGTTGGTTGCCGTGATGGTCTTGCCGACCGCTTGGAGCAGCGTTTGGAGAGCAAGGCGGTGCGTATGCTCGGTGGCATCGCCATGAGCCAGATTCTTTGCCAGTGCCGCAAGATAATCCCCGTAAGCAGTCATCGCCGTATTGTTTAACAAACCTGCCCCCCACAATTCAAGCCATCGCGCGAATCCAATTCTGAAAACTACTAGCGCCCCAAACCGCCTGACGGTATAGTTCCGCGCGATGCAGCAACCAACGGGGGTGCGATTGATGGAGCATTTACCGAAAACCGATTTTGCCAATCACCACGGCGATTTTCAGAGTCTCATCACCGCCAGCGGTTGGCGGCTCAATGTGCCGACTGCGACGCACGCTTCTCCCGCGAACGCTTCTCCGCACTTGCACACCGAAAGCACCACGATTCTCGCGATGAAATTCAAGGACGGTGTCGTCGTCGCGGGTGACCGTCGCGCCACGGCGGGCAACATGATTGTTTATGACCGCGCCGACAAAGTGCTCAATGTGGACGAGCATTCCATCCTCGCGATTTCGGGCGTGCCGTCCGTCGCGTGGGAAATCGGGCGCGTGCTCGAGCACTCGTTCAAATATTATCGCCGCAGCCAACTGCAGGAAATGTCGCTCGCGGGCAAAGTCCGTTCGCTCTCCAAACTGCTCAAGGAAAATATCCCGATGGCAATGCAAGGCATCGGCATCGTCATCCCGATTTTCGCGGCATTTGACCTCGACGACGGCAAGAACGGCGGCGGCAAGGTTTTTTTTTACGACGGACTCGGGGCGCAATTCGAAGCTGTGGATTACGCGACGACAGGCAGCGGGTCGCCCGCCGTCCGCGCGGTGCTTCATTACCAAAACACGTGGGGTGCAAAACAACTCGTGAAGATGACCGAGACGGAAAGCGTCACGCTCGCGTTGCGTCTGCTCGACACCGCGGCGGAGTTTGATTCAGCTACGGGCGGTTATAACCGTCGCGCGAACATTTTCCCGCTAGTCCGCGTCATCACGAAAGACGGGATTCACGAAGTGAACGACGAGGAGTTGGCGAAAGTTTACAAAACAGAATCGTAATCGTCGTCGTCCTCGTCCTCGTCGTCGAATAATTCATTTCGATTACGAGAACGACGACGAGGACGAGGACGATTGGGAGAACCATGATAGACGAACCATACCGTTGGGTGGAGGCGGTGCAAAACCGCCGCGAATACATTGAGGACCAATTGCGCGGCGGCAGTCCCGTTGTGCTCGTGCGTTACGCGGACGGGTTGTTGCTCGCGACGCTCGGACGCGAGACGCGCAAGATTTACGAAATCTACGACCGCATCGGATTCGCCGCGCTCGGTCATCCTGCGGACATTGAGAAGATGCGCAACGCGGCGATTGACCTTGCGCACTCGGAGGGTTTCAGCCGCGCGGTGTCCGATGTTTCGTTGCGGCGGCTGGTGTCGTTTGCGATGAGTCCCGCGTTGAAACAGGCGTTCGAGCAAATTTTTGCTGCGCCGTATGTTGTGCGGACGCTGCTTGCGGAACTCGGCAACACTGCTGAGGAAGATTTTCTCTGCAAACTTGATTACGACGGTTCGTTTTCGCGGAGCGCCAGCACGTTGCGCGCGCCGTCGAAATCATTCGAGGTGCTCGGCGGCTCGAAGCACGTCGAGGAGGCGATGACCAGCCATTTGGACAAGTCGGAGCTTGATGGAAAGTTGACTTTGGATGCCGCGTTGAAACTGGCGTTGGAAACATGGGCGGTTGGTCGCTGCGCGATGGAGGAGACAGCAGCTGACCGCAAGGAAGCGGAGCAAAAGGGAAGCGCAGCGGACAGGGATTACAAGAAATTGCTCACCGAGGAATTGAAAAACAGCGCGGTGGAAGCCGCCGTGCTTGACCGCACCATCTCCAGCGCGACAAAATTCCGTATGCTTGACGACAAGACGATTCGCGCAGTGACGAAGGAGCTTTGATGTTGTAGCGGCGCTTCTATGAAGCGCCTTTTGTTTTTTTAGATGGTTGGCGCTTCGCGGGAGCGCCGCTACACCAAATGAGAATTGAAGACATACGAAGTTTGAAACGGGACAAAAAATGTTTTCCGTTCACAATGTTTTTGCAGGACGGCAAGAAAATTTCCGTCGCGCGGCGCGAAGCGATTGCGGTCGGGGAAAATGTTGTGACAGTGGTAGGCGCTCGCGACCAAGTGCACATCGTTGACCCGCTTCATGTCGTTTCGATTCGTCGCAGAGCTCGGCGGTCATAGACCGCCGCTACAGCCACAGGCGGGGACGCCTGTGCCACCAAAACCATTTATGAACCGCATCGCTGGACTCGAAACCGAATACGGTTGCCTCGTGCTCTCCGACGAACGGCAGAGCGGGGCGGACACTTACCCGATTCGCGTCAAGAGCCACCTCTTCAAAGTCGAACGCATCGGCGCGATTGATTTGCACTACCGCGATTACGAAGAACCGCCTGGCAACGGCGGCTTCCTGCTCAACGGCGGCCGTCTCTATCTCGACATGGGGCACATCGAGTATTCCACGCCCGAATGTCTCTCGCTCAAGGACATCGTCGCGTTCGAACGCGCGGGCGACGCGTTGTTGCAGGGCGCGCTCGAACACATGGGGCTGAGCGACCATGTCTTCTTCATCAAGAACAACATTGACCATCACACGGGCGCGACTTTCGGCTGCCACGAAAATTATTTGATGAAACGCGAGGCGCAATTCACGCCGCAAGTTCTCGCCGCGCTCCTGAGTTTCCTCGCCACGCGCCAGATTTTCACGGGCGCGGGCCGCGTCGGGCAAAGCAACCCGCTCGCGTTCGAGTTCGGGCGCACCGCCACCGACGCGCCGATTGATTTCCAAATCAGCCAGCGCGCCGACCACATCGTCAACGACATCTACCAATGGGTGCAGTTCAACCGCGCTATCATCAACGCGCGCGACGAACCGCTCGCCGATTACCGCAAATATCGCCGACTCCACCTGCTCATCGGCGACTCCAATGTCAGCGAAATCGCGACCGCGCTGAAGATGGGCACGACCGCGCTTGTCCTCGATTTGCTCGAAGCGGGCATCGTCCCTAAACGCGTCGAGCTTTACGACGCCGTGCAAGCCACGCGCGATATTTCCCGCGACCAAACGGGCAAATGGCTCGTGCGCTTGCTCAGCGGACAAACCCGCAGCGCGTTCGAGATTCAACGCGCCTTCCTCTCGCTCGCGCAACATTACCTCGCGGGCGCGGACGAAGAAACCGATTGGATTTTGCGCGAGTGGGAAAAAGTCGTGGACGGTTTGGAGAATTATAGTAGCGCAAGCTTCCAGCTTGCGAATTTAAGGGATGGGCAAGCTGGAAGCTCGCCCTACTCTGTGATTGGCCGCGTGGATTGGGTCACAAAAAAATGGCTGCTCGAACAATTCATGCGCGAGGAAAATCTCGATTGGGACGACCCGTGGTTGCAATCGCTCGACCTCGAATACCACAACCTCAACCCGCAACGCTCGCTCTTCCAAAGTCTCGTCGAACAAGGCAGAGCTTCGCGCGTCGTCAGCGACGAACGCATCCGTTACTGCACGCAAAACCCGCCGCAAAACACCCGCGCCCAAGCCCGCGGCTGGGCGGTGCGCCAGCTTCTCGAACACGAAACCAAAAGCTACGTCATCAACTGGGATTCCATCAGCATCGAGGGCCGCGACCCGCTGGTGATGGGCAACCCCTTCTACAACTATCTCGAAGATGTCGCGCGCCTCCTGAAATCGCCGCCGTTGTCTGGTGGCACTACTTGACGGCGTGTTGCCCAAATCCTATTCCGCGTTGTCGCGGCGCTTCTGTGAAGCGCAGAATCAGAACTTTCATAGGGGAATCGGCGCTTCACAGAAGCGCCGCTACACCAAAATACGGAGATAAATTGTTTGGGCAACACGCCCTTGAGAACGAAACTGGGTATGAAATGGAAACCTTCAACCGCAACAGGCTCGATTGTGGTTGGGGGTGTCTTGTCGGCTATTCTGACAAGACCGTACTGGCTAATGTTTTTCATATTTCAGTGGTGGCAAAAGAATATGGAATCGGGGCGCAGGTCTATGGAAGGGCGTATCTTGAGAAGGTGTCCGACGATTGGCGGTTTTTTTATTCAGGGACCCCGTTGAGATGTGGACGGCGAGCGGTGGGGCTCTCAAGGCGGGGGGCTGGGGCAGACGGCCAGCACCATGCCGCAAGTGTCGTCCACGGCGACGTGGGGGTTGTAGCCGGGGATGATGCGGCCGTTTTTCTTGACCCAGCCGGCGTCGGGACTTGGCCCCCCCCAATTGTCCCTCCCGCGAATAAGGGCGCAGTGCCATGTGAACCTCCTTGTTGGCGTCATAGAACAACAACCGGCGCGAGAAGTTTCAAAAAACCAAAAAATCTTAACCGTTGGACACCTTCTCACGATGCGCCCTCTATGGATTTTCTCACTGAGTCTGGCTTCCATGAATGGATACAGCGAAGTGAGATGTATCTCACAAGGCGCGCCCCAGTCACTACTTCAATTTACTCTCCATCCGTTCCAGACGATTTGAAGAATTTGGGGATTTCGCGAATCGAGATGCTTGAAAACCGAGTGCGTTACAGTTGGATGGGCGGAATGGGTCACACCTATCTCGAAATGGAAAATTGAGCGACGGCTCGTTTCAAGTTATCGGCAATAACAACGACGAGGAAAGAAAAAGCGATCTGTCCAAGAAGAAACACCGAGCAACAAAAGAGTAATCCAACCGTGGCTGACGACATGAGAAGGCGGCAGCTCACAAACTGTAAGAACCTCCCTGTCGCCAGTTGAATCGGGGCGAATCTACGGCTAGTGTCACGCATGATGGTAATGAACAAACTCCTGCTGATCCTGGGTCTGGCATTGTTGTTGAGCGCGTGCTCGACGACACGCAACGGTTCGTTGACGGTCGAAGAGCATTTCGACCGTGGCAGGGAGCGGCTGCGCGCGCGGGATTACAACGGGGCGATCGCGCACTTTGACAGGGTCATTCTTTTCCAGCCCAAACATCCTCGCGTTCACCTTGAGCGCGCCAAAGCGCGTTACGCCAGGAAGAACCTCGACGGCGCGGCGGACGACCTCACAGCCGCCATCGGCATCAATCCCGCGTTGACGGAAGCCTACGCGTTGCGCGGCAAAATTCTGCTGGAGAACAAAGACGCCCAAGCCGCCATCGGCGATTTCAACAAGGCAATCGAGTTGAATCCAAACTTGAAATCCGAGTTGACGCCATTGCTCGAAACCGCGCGCGAAATGGCGGGAAAGAAGCCTTGAGCGAGCTGCACAACGCGTTTGAAACTTTGACGCCTCTAAAACGCAGATAGCAAGAGCGGGTGCAGACGGCCGACTAAGTTTTTGACCCTGCGTCTCACAATCGTTACTCTAAGCGCGTGGCAGAACCCTTCCTGAAGCACTACCGCGAGTTGCTGCAATTTCCTTCGCGGTATTCAGGGGCTTTTACCACTCAGCTTCCCATGTCCCTTCAACGACTCGTCCCGAAGCAGATGTCCACGTCACGGTGCCTTTGACTTTTCTGCCTTCGACTTTTCCTTTGTATTCCGCCTTTAACCCCTTGGTCGCGCCGTCCTTGTCGTCGCGTGTAATGGTAATTTCATCGCCGATGCGTGTGACATGAAGTTTGGCCTTGGCGCCATTGTCCCACGTGGCGCGGGCTTCGCCTGTGATGGGGTCAATTTTCCAAGTGCCGCGATATGTTCCCGATTTGCTGGACTCCATTTCCTTCCATTCAGTCGGCAGTTCCTCCGATATAGGCTGCGGCGCTGGTTTTTGTTTTTTTGCGGCAAACTCATCCAACTTCGACTGCAACTGATTGATTTCCTTGTCAATTTCCTTGAGCCATTCGTCATAATTCTGCAACGCCTTTTGCGCAACGTTCCGATATTCCTGCGCCATGTAGTCTAACGCCTTTTCACGATTGCCTTTGTATTTCCTGGTCACGGCGGCAAGCTCAATCCAGAACTCACTCGGCAATTGGCTCAGGCCGTATATCGCATCCGCCCTTTCGGGGTTTCGCTCGACCCAGTTGAAAAGAAAGGCCGCGCGCCGCAATGCGTCCTCCTTGGGGATGGTGTACCAACGATTTCCATGGAAGTAAAAAACGCGGTCGCTTTTATCCAACTCAGCGGCGAGACGCTCCCGTCTGGCGCCCACCCATTGATCCATCTCGTAAAACTCTTTCAACACCGCCTCGACCTCCGCCTCGGTCTTGGGTTGCGCCCAAGCCGTGGTGGCTGCCTGACACACCACCGCGCCGCAAATTGCTGCGGCGAACACTTGCTTCATGATTGGGTTCATGGCGATTTCCTCCAGTTTGTCGGCTACCTGCCCAAAAAGTTTTTTTCTCAAGCACAAACGCCAGAGTTAATGATTTGTTTTCGTCGGCTCAGTTGCGGTTTCACCACTCAGCTTCCCATGTCCCTTTAACGACTCGTCCCGAAGCGGATGTCCAGGTCACGGTGCCTTTGACTTTTCTGCCCTCGACTTTTCCTTTATATTCCGCCTTAAGTCCCTTGGTCGCGCCGTCCTTGTCATCGCGAGTAATGGTAATTTCGTCTCCAATTCGCTCGACGTGCAGCGTTGCCTTTGCGCCGTTGCTCCATGTGGCTTCCGCCTTGCCAGTGACGCGGTCTATTTTCCACGTGCCGTTGTATGTTCCAGAAGTGCTGGATTCCGTTTGTTTCCATTCGGTGGGCAACTCGTCCGCCGCAGGCTGCACAGATCGCTCGGGGCGTCTGTCTTCCACCACCCGCTCGCCCTGCTGCTTCTTGATTCTTTCCCTTTCCTCATGCACCCAATCCAATGCCCTGTTGTATTCCTGCAATTTTTCGAGCGCTGCTTCCTCCCCCTTTTTGGCGAAGCCGTCCAGAATCTCGGCGACTTCACGCGGCGATTTGCCAGAGAACTGTTTCCAAAATTCAGGCGGCAGTTCCGTCGTGAGCCGAAACGCCTCCTGATTGAGCAATTTGCGGTCGGTGATGAACTGCAAAAACCCGATGAGCCTGAGAAAGTCATCGCGGGGATAACTGAACCAACGAGTCTCGGTGCAAAAAATGACCTTGCCGCGCAACCTCAATTCCTTGTCCAGACGGTCGCGCTTCTCGGTGAAGATTTTTTCCACGACATCCAACGCCGCCAACTCCAGCGCGGTCGTATCCTCCTCTTGCGCACGAACTGAGGGCGAAAAGTGCAACAGCGCCAGACCGCAGATGACGGCTGGAAAGAACCTGCCAACGAGCGTTTTCATGACTCCCTCCGCTTCGAGGGGAACACCGCCGCCTAACGGACGGTCGAGGACGCAGGCGGCGGGCGTTGCCCTTTATTTGTCTGATTGCCGCGTCCGTTGCTCCGACGACGGCGAGCTTACACCCGCCGCCTTTTCTGTCGAGAGCAAAAACGACGCGGCGTGCCCGCTCCGATATGGCCAGACATTCCCCATTTTGATTCAGAAGATTGACGCAGAGCGAGTTGGAGGGTCACGCTCCGTCGTGACCGCATTGGCGAATCGGACGCGACAGAGCGCGTCCCTCCAATTGGGGGAATTTCTGCGATATGGCCGTAAGGTTTGACCGAGAGTTGCAGAATCGTTACTCTAACCGCGTGGCAGAATCCTTCCTGAAGCAATACCGCGAGTTGCTGCAATTCGTGAAACCCTACCGAGGGAGGCTCGCGGCGGGAATCGCTTGCGCGGCGATTGGCGGCGGCTCGATGGGCATCTTTCTCTGGATTCTGCGCGAAGGCTGGCATCGCATCTTTGATTCGCACGAGCGGATGACCCCCGAACAACTCGTGTTCTTTGGCGGCGTCATCTTTGGGCTGCTGCTGTTTCGCGGCATCGCGGATTTTTTGCGGGTCTATCTGATGTCGTGGGTCGGGTTGCGCGCGGTGATGGATTTGCGCCAGCGGCTATTCGAGCAGATTCACCGCATGTCGCTCGATTTTTTCAACCGCTCGCGCATCGGCGACTTGATTTCCCGCGCGACGAACGACACGCACCAGTTGCAACAACTGTTCTCCGTCACGCTCGCCGATTTGATCGAGCAACCGTTCGCGCTGGTGGCGACGGTCATCGCCGTCGTGACGCAAGTGGGCGATTGGCGGCTGATTGTCATCGCTTTGGTGCTGACGCCGTTGTGCGCCATTCCCGTCGTCGCGTTCGGTCGGCGCACGCGCAAGGCGGCGAAGCGCGCGCAGGAATCCTACGGCGTGGTCGTCAGCGCGTTGCAGGAGACGTTCGCGGGCGCGCGCACGGTCAAGGCGTTCAACGCGCAGCAACACGAAGCCGCGCGGTTTCACAACACGCTCAACGGCGTGTTCCGCGAAATCATGCGCATCGTGCGCGCCAAGGCGTTGTCCGCGCCTGTCATAGACATCATGGCGGCGGTGGGGCTGACGCTCATATTCGGCATCGGTTACTGGCTGAAAGTGCCGTCAGCGGATTTTGTGATGCTGGCGGGCGCGATTGTGATGTTGTATCGCCCCATCAAGGGATTGAGTTCGATGCACATGAGCATCCAACAGGCGCGCGCCTCGGCGGAGCGGGTAATGGCAGTATTGCACCAACAGCCGACCGTGCGCGACGCGGAGAATGCGCAACCGCTGCCCGCGATTCGCGACAGCGTGGTGTTTGAAGGCGTCTCGTTCAAATACGGCGACGAGTTGGTTTTGCGCGAGATTGAATTGGAAGCGCCGCGCGGCACGCGGCTCGCCATCGTTGGCGGCAGTGGGGCGGGGAAGACGACGTTGGTGAATCTCATCCCTCGATTTTACGATCCAACCTCGGGGCGCGTGCTCATTGACGGGCGCGACCTCCGCGAAGTCACGCAACACTCCGTCCGCGCGCGGATTGGGCTTGTGACGCAAGAGACCTTTCTATTCAACGACACCGTTTCCAGCAATATCGCGTATGGCAAGCCCGACGCGTCGCGCGACGAAATCATCGCCGCTGCGAAACGGGCGCACGCGCACGAATTCATCACCCAACTCGCGCAAGGTTACGACACGCTTGTCGGCGACAACGGCGTGCGGCTCAGCGGCGGTCAACGGCAGCGTGTTGCCATCGCGCGCGCGTTGCTCAAGAACCCGCCGATTCTAATTCTGGATGAAGCGACTTCCGCGCTGGATAGCGAGAGTGAGAGATTGGTGCAGGAAGCGATGGAGGCGTTGATGCAAGGGCGCACATCTTTTGTCATCGCCCATCGGCTCAGCACGGTGCAACGCGCCGACCGCATCATTGTTCTCGACAAGGGGCGCATTGTGGAGAGCGGCACGCACGATGAGTTGCTGCGGCGCGGCGGCATTTATAAGAAACTCTACGACCTGCAATTCGCCGACAGCGACGCCGTGCCCTCGCAGGCGTGACAGGAATTGCGCAACACGATGTAGGGCGGGAATGCCCGACAACGGAGGGTTTCCCGCCGCTCCAGATTCTCGGCGCGAAACCCGTTCCTCCGCAGACTGCGGCACGGGCATTCGCGCCCTACAACGCCAATCGAAACGTCGCCGCATCGGTGCGCCACAGAGAGCGTCTCATCGGGAGCGATTCAGAGCCGCTTGGCATTCTTCTGAGCTTTCAACGCCAGTTCCGTCGCCAGAAAACAATGCGCTTGTGGCATCGCCGTCTCGGTGCGGTTCAACACGCCGTCCACGAGTTGTTTGCCGAAGGGCAACTCGACGCTACTGCAATCCACGTAGCGCGTTTCCTTTTTGTCCACGAGGAAGAGGTGATTGCCGCCCGTGCGCTCGCCGATATCGCAGTATTTGCGCAGTTCCATGAAACCGTCGGTGCCGAGGATGGTCAGCAGCCCGTCTCCCCATGTCGGCAAACCGTCGGGCGTGAACCAATCCACGCGGACGTAACCTGTGCCGCCATTGCCGCGCAACATCGCGTCGCCGAAATCCTCGAACTCAGGGTATTGCGCGTGATGCAGGTTGCCGACTTGTGACGCCACGACTTCCGCAGATGTCGAGTTGGTGAAAAACAGGAATTGATCCATCTGGTGCGAGGCGATGTCCGTGATGATGCCGCCGAATTTGTCGCGTTTGAAGAACCACTCAGGCCGCGCGTGCAAACTCATTCGATGCGGACCCAAGCCAATCGTCTGCAACACACGCCCAATCGCCCCCGCCTTCACCAGTTCACCCGCCTTGAAGCTCGCTTTGTTTTCGAGCCGCTCGCCGTAAAAAGATGGAGTAGATGCGTTTGGTTTGTTGCTGGACGCGGCGGACTTCGGCGAGTTGATCGAGCGACGTGATGCCAGGTTTGTCGGAAAGATAATCCTTGCCGTGCTGCATCGCGCGGATGCCGAGGGGGGACGCGGTCGCAGGGAATGGCGGTGCTGGTGATGAGATGGATGGACTCGTCTTCGAGTATCGCCTCGGCGCTGGCGGCGAGTTTGGCGTCGGGATGTTTCCTGGCGAAACGGGCAATCAACTCGGGTTCGCTCGCGAAGAACGACACCAGTTCGTCGCCCCCGCTCTTGAGGGCTTCGACTTGCCCGTAAATGTGGTCGTGGTTCAGTCCGATGACGGAAAAGCGGATGCGTGAATTTTTCATTAACCACGAAATACACGAAAGACACGAAAGAAAGAAGCTGACTTAGTTTTGCCACGGATGCACACGGATAGACGCGGAGGTGAGGAGGGGGAAGGGGATTTGGGAGGGGAATGCAGGAGTCAGGAGGCAGGAGACAGAAGGGGTAGCCACGAATGGACACGGATTGATACGGATTGGGGAGACCAAGAAAGACACTAAGAGCCTATCCTATAACTGTGGTGGCACAGGCCTCCGTGCCTGTGGCTGACACGGGCAGGGACGCCCGTGCCACTGATTGTTAGGATTGGGTTTTAGGAGAGGCTCTAAAACCACGAAAGACGAAACGAGATTTGCAGGGGAGCACATGCGCCTCGCGTGTTGGTTCCCGCGCCCTCGCGGGAAAACTGTTCCGCTGAGATTCGTTCATCACAGAAGCGTCGGACGAGGGGGGTCCAACGCGGCACGCGGGGCGCGTGCGCTCCCCAACTTCATTCCTTTGCGCCGTGTTTGAGAAGAAGGGAGATGATTTCGTGTCTTTTGTTCGCCTTCGCCAAATCCAGCGGCGTGTAGCCTTTGTTGTTCTTCGCGCTGACGTCCGCGCCTTTTGCGAGCGACAGTTCGGCAACCTCTTTGTATCCCTCGCGAGCCGCCCCGTGCAGAGGCGTCCATTCGCCGCCGCCCTTCGCGTTGACACCCGCGTTATGGTCGAGAAGCCACAGAGCGATTTCGCGGTTGCCATGATCCGCAGCGACGTGCAGGGGTGTGTCACGGTAATTGCGTTTTGCGTCGTGGAGTTTGGGGTTCTCTTTGACAAGGGCGAAGACGCGTTGCACCGCTTTCGTTTGCTGCTCCCGCGTCGCAAACGGGGATTTCCACTCATTCAATGCGGCGATGATTTGCTTGCGCTGCTCCCGTTCCCGCGCAATACCCATCCCCCGCACGAGGAAAATCCCGCCACGCCCAGCAACGCGACGATGATGAGCAGTTCAATGAGCGTCAGATGCGCGCGGTGTGGTTTGGTCTCTGTCATCGTTGTAGAGCGGCTGTCCCAGCCGCCGTTTTTCTTTTCGTCAAATGGAGGGACACGCTCTGTCGTGTCCGCCGCCTCTTTACGTTGGTCAATGGACGCGACGGAGGGCGTCCCTCCACGCCGCAACTTCTGTCGCGACCGCATCGGACAGCCCAGCGGTCTGTCCCTACCGCGTCGCCATTCCTTCGGGCATCAACGTGGCGGGGTCGAAGTAGCGGTTGAGGTGGTCGCAGAAGCCTGGTTTGGAATAATCGGCGGCGTGGATGAGGTGGTGTTGGGATTGGTGGAGGTAGTCGGTTTTGTTTTTGGCGAGGCGATAAAGCGCCGCCGTGATCAGTGGAGACTTCCATAGGTGTCGTTCCGTCAGCGGTCTTTGCGTTCACGTCAGCGCCCCCGCTCTGCGGGGCAAGCAATAGTTCGGCGATTTCGGTCTGATTGGAATTCAACACGGCTGCTGCATGCAACGGTGTCGAGCCGATCGTAACGTTTTTCGGTGCGCTTCACGGCTCGACGCTCTTGCCCATGAGTCGGAGGGCTTCGAGAGGGGCTCGATCTTTGGGGAGGATTTGATGCGCTTCGCGGAATGCGGCGGCGGCTTCATCGAAGTTGTTCGCGCGGTATGCCGCCGTGCCCCTGCTCATCGCTTCTTTAAATTTCGCGTGACGCAAATTCCCGATGGCATCGGAATCGTCGGGTATGGCTGCGAGCGCGAGTTCGTAATACGCGATGGCATCCGTCCAATTGCCTTTTTTCTCGGCGGCGAGCGCGTCCTTCACCGCTGCTTGATATGCGGCGATCACTTCGGGCGGATGCGACGGCTGTTGGGGCGCGCGCTTCTGGGAAGACTCGGCTTGCGGCGGCACGGTGTCGGTCGGCGCAACGGCAGGAGATGTTTTCGGGGGATTGCCTGGCGTCGGCGTGGAGGGAGACGTTGACGGACTTTGCCCGTGGGGACGGTGCGCGGGAGGAGATGGATGAGGATCGGGGGATGGATTCAAACCTGCGCGGGGTGTCGGGTTTGCGTTGTGAGGAGGATTCCCCGAACTCGGTCGGTTGAGGTTTTCCCATGCTCGTCGCAAGCCTTCGTTGGCGGTGCTGTCGCCAGGACGATGACGAAGCGCTTCGCCGTAAAATTGCGCGGCGCTGTTCCACTCGCGGTGTTGCTCGGCGTGTTGCGCACGGTCCATCGCGTCGGAATACTGTGCGCGCTGCAATCCCTGCGCGGCGGTAGTGTCGGCGGGCTTGACACTGAGGGCGCGCTGATACTGCTCAATGGCGTCGCGCCAGCGGCGGTTGGATTCGGCTTGCGACGCGCGGCGGACGGCTTCGTTGTAAGGTTCGAGGCGGATGTGTTCCTCGATGCGGCGGATGGATTCGGCGGCGGCGAAATCGTTGCGGCGGATGCGGTGCGCCTCGCGGTAATGGGTGAGCGCGCCGTTCCAGTCGCGGCGTTGTTCCAGTTCCCCGCCGCGTTTCATCGCGGCATTGAAATTCTCGTGCGCGACGGTCTCGTCAATGCGCCGCAATGCCTGCGTCGCTGCGGGATGACCTGGCTGGATGCGAAGCGCCTCGTTGTAAAAATGCGCGGCGCTGTTCCAATCGCGATGTTGCTCGGCGTGCGCCGCCTGGTTGAGGAGCGAGTTGAACTGTTCGGCGGCGACGAGTTGCTGGATGCGGTGCATGCCTTCGAGGCAAAGCGGGTCGTTGGGATGAAAACGCAGCGCTTCGCGGTAGAATCCCATCGCGTTTTGCCAGTCGCGGCGTTCCTCGAAATGGCGCGCGCGTTCGAGGTGGCGCAGGTAATCAATGCGGCGCAGACCTTCCATCGCTTGCGGGTCGTTGGGGCGGCGTTGCAGCGCGGCGTTGTAGGCGTTGGTCGCGTTGTCCCAGTCCTTGCGGTTCTCCGCCTGTGCCCCTGCGTTCATCGCGGCGTCGTAACGCGCGGCGGCGTCGGCTTCGGCGATGCGGCGCAATCCCTGCACGGCGGGCGGATCGTTGGGCTTGATGCGGAGCACTTCGTGGAACGCCTGCGCCGCCTGCTGCCATTCGCGGCGGGCTTCAAACTGTTGCGCGCGTTCGAGGACGGCGGTGTAGGCGATGCGCTGGATGGCTTCAGCGGCGGGCGGGTCGTTGGGTTTGTGGTGGAGCGCTTCGGTGTAGGATTGTTCGGCGGCGCGCCAGTCGCGCTGGCGCTCGGCTTCGGTCGCGCGCGCGAAGGCGACGTCGTAACGCTGCTGACGCTGGGATTCGCAGACGCGGCGGAGGGCTTCGGTGGCGGCGGGATCGTGTGGCTTGAGTTGAAGCGCGTCCTGAAACGCGCGGGCGGCGGCATCCCATTGACGCGCCTGCTCGGCTTGCGTCGCGCGGCGCAGGGCGGCGTCGAAAAGTTCCTGCTGCTGCGTTTCGGCGAGACGGCGCAGCGATTGCGTGGCGGCGGGGTCGTTGGGTGTGTGGCGGAGGGCTTCGGCGTAGGCTTGCGCGGCGACGTCCCATTGTTTTTGCTCCTCGGCGCGCGTGGCGGATTCGACGGCGGCGAGGTAGGCGATGCGGGCGAGGGCTTCGGTGGCGGTGCGGTCGGCAGGTTTGAGAGTGAGGGCGCGCTGGTAGGATTCGGCGGCGCGCTGCCATTGTTTGTTTTGCTCGGACGCCTGCGCGGATTCGAGTTCGAGCAGGTAGAACATGCGGAATTGCGCGGCGCGGGCGGCGGGTTCGTCGGGGATGACCGTCAGCGCCTTATCGTATTGGGCGAGGGCGTTGCGCCAATCGCGGGAGGCTTCAGCGTGTTGCCCTTCGGACATCGCCGCGCGGAAGGATTGCTGGGTTTTCTTCTGCTCAACGCGATGCAAGTCCTCGGCGATGTCGGTGTCGTCGGGACGGATTGCAAGAGCGGTCTTATATGCAGCGCGCGCCGCGTCCCATTGTTCTCGAGCTTCGGCGTCGCGGGCGTCGGTGAAAGCGCCGATGAAACGGATTTCGGGAAGTTTGGTGTTGTAATACCACACGCCCACGGCGGCGAGGATGAGAGCGACCAGTCCCAAGGCAAGGATGATTGTCGGCTTCTTGAGATTATGCGAAGCGGGCGCAGGGGGCTGCGCCCCTCCAGCAGGTGATGAAGCGGGTGAATCGGGTTCGATGAGAACGTGTTGACCGCAGACGCTGCATTCGAGTTTTGCCTGAGCCACCGCGTCAGGAACGTCGAGCAACGTCTGGCAGTTTGGACAGGTGAATTTCATGGCGACTCCGACGCTTTTGACTAGCGCATATTCAGACGCACGAGAAGCGTTCTGGTAACAGCGAAGTGCGGCGGACGGGGCGAGGGCGCGCGGTCATTTTTTCAGCAGATGCCCCAGCGCCGACTCCAACTGCGGGAAACGGAATGTGTAGCCTGCGGACTGGAGTTTTTCGGGATGCGCGCGCGCGCTGGCGAGGAAAAGTTCGTCCGCCATTTCGCCGAACGCGAGGCGCGCGGCGAACGCGGGCATCGGGAAAATCGTGGGGCGATGCAGCGCCCTGCCGAGCGTCTTGGTAAACTCGCAATTGGTGACGGGGTGGGGGGAGACGGCGTTGACGGCGCCGCGCAGTGAATCGGTGGCGAGCACGTGCCGCACGATTTCCACCACGTCGTCAATTGCAATCCAGCTCCAGTATTGCCTGCCGCCGCCGATGACGCCGCCCGCGCCGAGCTTGAACGGGAGCAGCATTTTCTGCAACGCGCCTCCCTTGCAACTGAGGATGACGCCGAAGCGCAATTTCACGACGCGGGTTTCGCGGCGGTCGGCGTGGTCGGCGGCGGCTTCCCACTCGGTGCAAAGTTTCGAGAGAAACATCGTGCCTGGCGCGCTCGTCTCGGTCAGGATTTCGTCGTCGCGGTTGCCGTAAAACCCGACCGCCGATGCGCTGATGACGACACGCGGCGGGCGCGCGAGTCGGGCGAGTGATTTGCAAAGCAGCCGCGTTCCGTTCAGGCGGCTGTCGCGGATGCGCTGTTTTTTCGCCGCGCTCCAACGTCCCGCGATGCTTTCTCCAGCCAGATGGATGACCGCGTCGAATTCTTCCAGCGCGGGCGCGTCAATTGTGCCCGCATCTGGGTCCCACGAAATTTGGCTGGCTTCCTCGGGTTTGTGTCGGACGAGGTGAAAGATGTCGTGAGCTTCCGCGCTGAGGCCCTCGTGCAATGCGCTGCCGACCAGACCCGAACTGCCCGTGATGAGAATTTTCATGGTGTCCTCGTCATTCTCGCACAACATCGAAGATCGGCAAATCCGAATGGCTTGGCTTCAGGCAAACCAAGCTGGATTTGTGCGGGCGAAAATCGCGTCGTGGGTTTCAAGTCGTCGGGAGGCGGGTCGCACGGCAGCGAGGGCTCGATAATGCCCTCGGAGAGGATTCTCACTTGAGCCAGCGAAACGAGCGGTGTGACCATCGCGCGCTCCAGAATCCAGCCGAACGCGTAATGGAACCAAAGCGGGGCGCGGAAATAGAACGGACGCTTGCCGACAGCGGCAGCGACGCGTTTGACGGCTTCGCTCAACGGCATTTCATCGGGTCCGAGGACGAACACTGTTTCGCGCGACAGCCTGTTATCCACGAGACTCGCCGCGAGCAGTCGCGCGACATCCTCAACCGCGACGGGGCGGATCGGGTTGTCGGCGAAACCCACGAGCGCGAAAATCGGAAACGTGTGCAGCGCGTGGCTCAGATGATCGAGCATGTGATCGCCCTTGCCGTAAATCACCCCCGCCTTGAAGACCGTGTAATGGAGACCCGACGCGCGGACGATTTCCTCGGCTGCCCACTTTGATTCGTGATAGCCAGAGCCGCAATCAGGGCGCGCGCGCAGGAAACTCAGCGCCGCGATTTTCTTCACGCCTGCGCGTTTGGCGGCGTTGACGACGTTGCGAGTGCCTTCGATGTGGACGCGTTGATAGGTCTGCGCGCCGATTTCGCGGTTGATGCCCGCGCAATGCGCCACGGTATCGCATCCAGCGAACGTTGCGGCGAGTTTTTCTTCGTCGTCCGTCCCGATGAGAGCGAGGCTTGTCATCGGCAATTGACGGACGGCGTTGTCGCGACGATCCACGCCGCGCGCGATCAGAACGACGTCATGTCCTGCCTCGACGAGTTGGCGCGCAAGATGTCGTCCCACAAAACCTGTTCCCCCTGTGATGGCGATTTTCATGGTTGATTCGTTTGCGTGATGCGCGGAGTTGGTGATTCGGATTGTTGTTTGATGTGGGACAAAACACGCCCGTGAATCTTGTGAATGATGTGATCCGACCAGAGTTTCCAGTATGCGGCGGGGAACATGTGGTGGCGATACCAAGTCGTCCCCTCCAACCGTGTCCGCCCGTTCGGAAGCGGAGTGAGAAGAAATTGTCCGCCCTCGGAGGCGAGGAAACCGTCGAGGTGCGGCGGATGGATTTTATGGAACGGTGTCCATTCTTCCATCGGCGGTGGGTTGGACGTGACAGAAAATTTCAGCAACCGAGGTTCGTCCCAAACTTCGATCGGTTCGGTGAACGTGCCTGTGGAAAAAACGCAATGCCTCACCGCGCCGACGCCGCAGCCCTCGATTTCCGCTTTCATCGGATACGCGATGCCGAGCCGAAACAGCGTTTCGGTCGGCGGCGGCAATTCGGCGAAGGCGACCACGTTGCGCCAGACGGTTTCGGGCGGGGCGTTGATTTCAATGGAAGTGCGGACGGGAATGAGCGGTGATTCGAGTTTTGACATTTGTTCGGCAAGAAGCAGAAGGGGAAACAGGAGCATCGTCGGAGGCAAGATTGGAGGAATGAACTTCCGCTGTGTCGGTTCGCGGAAGATCGCCCAAGCCGCGAGTCCGCCCATCAGCGAAAGCACGCTCCACAACGGCGCCGCCATAAGCAGACAAATGGCGCCTTCGATTCCGAGCACCAAAAGCGACGCGCCCAGCAACACGGCGGAAAAAAATGAAATACCGATGCAGCCGCCAAGCGAACGAGCTTCAGACCAGCAATAGATTGTCACCGAAAGAAACCCGAGCAGAAACGGCAGTCCAACAAACAGCGTCCATCCATAGCTGGAAAGCAGATTGGTGCTTAACCAGATTCCAAGAAATCCGACCACTGCGGTTATCGCCAGCGAAACAAGCGCGTCCCTTCCGCCGTGTCGCGAGCGTCGGTTTTGTTGAAATGAAATGTCAGGCGAGTATGCAGGGAGACGCGGCGTCGCGGAGAGACAGCAGAGAAACAAGAAGAAAGGGATTTTGATGATGGGAATAAAAATCAGCGCCACCATCGCGAGGGGGAATTGCGCGTCGCGCAATCGCCGAATCGTCAGCGAGACGCCGACAAAGAGGAACGGCAGCCCAATCGCCAGCATCGTCGCGAGAAAAGCGACTTCGCCTCGCGCGAGGTCAACGAGGTAGCCCGTTTCGCTCAGGAGCAGGTAGCTGAACAAGCCCCACGATTTGCCGAACGCTCCCGCAACGAGCGAATCCACGCCGAACTTCGCGAAGAACAACGCAAACCCAAATACCGTATACTGACCGCGCGAAGTCGTGCCATTGCAGGTCAAGAATTGAACAATTCGCTCTTTCATGGTGCTAAAATTTCGTCTTCATCCCGCAGGCGCGTGCCGCGCACCAGCCGCTGACGGCTTGGAATAGCATGAATCCGCCGAACAACACCAGCGGCACTGTGACCCACAGCGGCGCGTTGAGGAGGTAGCTGACGATTGCCGCAATGAGAACGGCAATTCCTGTGGTCGCGCGGATGGCGCGCCCTTTGGAGTCAATGTTGTGTTTCATAAATCAGGTCGGTCGTGTTGATTGGGTTGCCCATGACGCGCTCACCGCGCCGCACACGCCGCCGCAGATTGCGGAGACTGCAATCTCGCGCGCGCCGATGGGGATGAAGTTGAAAAGCAACGTTGCAGGCAACAAAGCCAGCGGCGCCAGAAGCGCGCCCGTTGCAATTGACCAACCCGTGAACTGTTCGCGTGAATTGCATCTTTCGGCAATCGCGTCCATCAACGACGAATGAATCACGCCAATTACGATTGCGCCAGGCCCGAACAGGATTCCGAAAAGGATGACGCCTGCGACGAAAATCAGCGGGAACCAACCCAGATGCGCCGCCCACGAAACGTTGCGCGACGCGGTTGCAAGCACGACGCCCAGAGGGATGCCGACGACAATCCACGCGCAGGAACCGAGAAATGGATCGCGTTTCATTATGAGTGCCTTCATTGGTTCCACCTTCTCGTTAGCGGACTGAGTCTGCCGCGTTGATGCGCTTTTTCGGTGAGAAGCGGCGCGAATTGTTTCAGCGCGACGCACCACCCGATCAGTCCGCACAAACTGAAGGCGAGCGCGTTGATGACGCCATGCGTGCGCGCCATGTAGGGAATGGCGAGCCAGACTTCGCCGTAGTAATCCGCGACCGCGTAAATCATCGCGAACGTCATTCCCGCGAGAATGGACACCGCTGGAATGGCGAGGAGCAGTTGCGCGAATCGCGAATGAACTTTCGGCAGCGACCACAACATCATCACCGACCAGATGAGCAAGCCGACGGTCAAAAGCGCCGCGCCGCCGAGACGGAACAGCGGAACGCGAAAAACATAACCGCTCGCGAGGATCGGGCTGCCCAGCGCAAGAAGGATGGTTGCGACGGAGAACAGTTTGTTTTCCCGCCATGACGCGATGCGGCGCAACCGTCCCAGCGCGCCTGCGAAAATCAGAGGAATGACAGCGGCGTAATGAAAATGCACCGCAACGAGCAGCACGAGCGGTTCGCGGAACCCCAGCGGCTCCATTCCCATCCGCGATTGGAAAAATCCGAATGCGCCAATGGGCAGCCCAAGAAGCGCGACCGCGAATGCGGATTCGGTCGGGTTGCGATACGCGCCGCGAATCACATGGACAACGGCGCCAAACGCGCCGACCACAGCGACACCAAGCCACAGCATCGTGAACACGCCCGAAAGGACGCCGCAGGGGAAGAAATAGCACACCGCGATTCCCGCCGCGCCGAGCGGTTGGAGATCACTCGCCATGTGCAACCAACTGTTGTCGGGCTTCACGACCGCAAGCGAGAGCGGAATGAGAGCCAGCGGACTGAGCAGGAACAGTTTTTCGATGAGACCGACACCCAGTTGCGGGTCGAGGGGCGCGAAACAGAGCGCGAGCCACACGATGAAGCCGAGCGACGCGCTGGCGATGGGACACCGACTCGCATTTGGAACGCAGACGCGTTGTTGCAACAAATGGAAGTCTGCCACTTCGCTTCGGCACCCACGCATCGTTGTAGGTTCATCCTTCATCCCTCATTCTTTCAGTCGCACGTGCCACACGAACAGTCCGAGATACGTCGCCCCCAGTGTGAAAAACAGCGCCGTGAGCAGGATGTGTCCGACCACAAATTGCCAGCCCTTGGGCCAATCGGTGTGCGTGTGATATGCAAAATCCACAATAATCCTCGCGACCCAGAACAATCCGATGAACAGCGCCAGCCCCAGCGCCGCGCGGTCGCCGCGCAACAGTTCGTCGTGAAGCGCCAGCGTCAACGCGCCGAACGCGACGACCGTCATCATCGTGAACGCGCCGTAAGTCCACAGCAGTTTGCGGTTCATCGGCATCAACTTGGCAAGGTCTTCCTTCCAATGAAACCGATGCGGAATTTGGACGCCTGCGATGGGCAGAATGAAATGTCCCGCGCCCGCCAGCCATAGCGCGATGTCGAAGAGTTGATGGATCGTTTGTGCGCTCATAGGACCCCTTTCAGCGCGGCGAACGTAAACACCGCCGCCAGATAGGCGAAGATTGTCGTGAAGAGGATATGGACGGGGAGGTTCTGCCGTCGCAGGCGCGCGTCGTAATAAAACAGTTGGATGAACACGCGCGGCAGCCAGAACCACGCAAGGAAGGCGCTGAGGAAAGTGCCGAGCCGCGAATCGCCCGCGAGTTCTGGCGCGAACGCGAAACAAAGCGTGCCGAAAAACACGAGCATCATCACGATATAAATCGAGTGGATGATGAAAACCTGCCGAATGATGGGCGCGACCTTGGCGAGGTTTTCGGCGTAACACAGTTTCTTCGGCAGGAAAAAGTTTGCTGCGGCGATGATGAGTTGCAACGCGCCCGCAACGTAGATGTATGGGATCAAGGTTTTCATTGTGCTCCTTTCCACGCGCCGATGACTTCCAGGAACGGAAGGATGACGCCTTCGGCAAACGGTGGATGAAAAAGCCAGAAGACGGGCGCGGCGACAACGGCGAGCGCGAAGATGCGTCCGCGAAGTCCTCGTTGGAGTCTGAGCCGTTTCCCGAGGGTGGAACGTTCCAGCCAGACGCCGCACCCTTGCGCGGCGAAATAGAGTGTCGGCAAGCCGAATCCCACCGCTGCGGGAAGCGAAATCACGAAATCGTGGGCAAGTCCCGATACTAAGAATACGGCGAACATCGCGCCGCGCGCGCCGAGGTGTGGGCGTAACGGACAAAACACCAGGACATGCGCCGCGTCGCGGAACGCGTTGTTCCAGCGACTGCCCCAAAAGTCGGAAAGTGACGTTGCGCTGATTGGGTTGCGCATAATCGGCGGCGCGCTGAACCCAAACGTCCGCCAACCGAGCGAAAGAAGATGAAACGCGCCGAAGTGCATCAGGAAAATCAAGCCGACCATTCCCGTCCAGGCGACGAGCCACGGTGGGGCAGGGGAGAGCAGGGGGGTGACTCCCCAGAGCAGTGCGCCGCCGAAGAGGATTTTCGCGAAAACGACTAACCATTCGGTGATGCGGGGCAGAGACGCGCGGTGTCGCGGCGTAAAAAGAAATTCTTGCGCATTCATCCCAATCCACAGGAACAGGTAATCGAGAACGCGAAGCAACGACGGCGTCGGATTCAGTCGAAGCGCGCGTTGCAGGGTGAGCCATTTGAGAGCGAAGAACATCGCAGCCGCCAGACTCCACATGAACGCCCACGAAGGGAGCCACGGACTTATCGCGAGCGCGCCCGCCACAATGACCACCGCAAAGCCCCAATGCTTGAACGCTTGCGCGTTGTCGCGGCGGGAGTTCTTTTGAGGCGTCATTTCACTGAGCGCCGTGCGTTCTGGGGCAAGCGTTTTCATTTTGGGGAAAGGTTGCAAACTCCGCTGATGCAGTAGCGACGAGCAGCGAACCATCGATAGGTGCGTTCCAGAATTGGAAAAACAATTGGGAGACGCAGGACGGTTGCCATCGGTTTTGCCCACCAGATACGAGCGGCAAGGTGGACAATCGCCCGCGCGCCGCCAAATCGCCTGCCGTCAACGGTTACGACGACAAATTCGTTCGGGATGCTTCCTTGCGGGAACGAGAGGAATTCTGCTACCCACCGCTCTTGCAGCGGGACGAATCGGAAGCCGCGCGTCTCAAACAGAGCGTCAACTCGCCTGACAGTAGTGACGCACACATTGCAACTCCCGTCGTAGAAGATCCAGCCAGCCATCCCGTCGTTGACATTGTTATCATTCATTTCTGTCGCCAGTGAAATGATGCTGCAAAAAAATTTTGGATTCCCAATTACACGCCAATCAACTCGCCAACCTTGCCGCCCAGTTTCATGAATTTCCTGAGAATCGAGGGCGGCAGCTTCCGAATCTCCGAATACCAGGAAGTCGTTGACTCAAAGAAATCCAGCATTTCCTGCAACCGACCCTTTGCGTAGGAATCGGCGGAATCGCCCTTTTCCAACTCGGCGACGCTCTCACGGAGCAGGGTGAGGGTGGGGTCAATCTCGCGGCGTTTTCGCTCTTGCAGGACGACCTGAAACATCTCCCACACATCCTTCATGGACTCAAAATGATCGCGCGTGTCGCCGAAGACGTGGACCTTGCGGACGATGCCCCAGTTTTGGAGTTCGCGCAGGCAGTTGCTGACGTTGGAACGGGCGACCGCGAGCGTCTCGGCAATTTCCTCGGCATGCAACGGCTTCGGTGAGAGATAGAGGAGCGCGTGGACTTGCGCCACGGTTCGGTTGATGCCCCAGCGTGTCCCCATTTCGCCCCAATGAAGGATAAACTTTTTGGTCGGTGGCGATAAGGATTTCATTTCAGCGTCGGCAGAAATTACTGAATTCATCATAATCTGTCAACAGAGAAAAAGCCGCCGCGCGCGCGACAGCTTTCTCAACCGACCCATCCCAGAATGACTAGGAGAAGATCAGTTTGGCTGCGATGATATTGAAGGCGAGGATGCTGAACACCGCGAGCAGGTATGCCTTGCGTTTCATTTCTGCCGCGTTGTGGAAGTGGTGACGGCGGTGCTGACGAACTGATGCTGTGTGTGACATGGTGAAGTTTCCTTTCTGGGTGGGGTTGTGCCCTTGTAAATAGCAGTGGTGATGCCAGATGGCAGAACTTCCCCATTTTGATTCAGAAGCTTGACGCAGAGCGAGTTGGAGGGTCACGCTCCGTCGTGACCGTCCCGCGAAGCGGGAGACGCGACAGAGCGCGTCCCTCCAATTTGGAGAATTTCTGGTCAGATGGTTTCAAGGTTGTTTCGGTGGAAAGATGTTGTGCCCTGCAAATTTTCTCAATTGCGGAGAACCGATATGTGAGAATGCGTCATTTTTGAAATGACCAAGCCAGAGCGGACAAGCAGAAGCGCCGTTTTCATTGCCATTGCCAGAGGGGCAGACTAATCTGAACGGCAACGCCGTGATAAGGATTTTGTCAGCTCATAACATGAGACATTGGAATTCAAGCATCCCGTGGCTAGTGCTCCGTCAAACCTCATTTAAAGGGTTCTTGGAGGGACGCGCTCCGTCGCGTCCGTGGCGTGCAGGGCGGCCACGACGGAGCGTGGCCCTCCAACTGAACTTTGACGTTGCACTGGCTGTGACAGTTGGATTCGTCGCGTTGATGGGCGCAGGCTGCAAGCGCGAGGACGTGAACGTCTATTACGTTTCCAAGGAACCGCGCGCGGCAATGGAGCAGGCGCAAATGCCCGAAGGTCATCCACCGCTTGGCGGGGAACCGACGAGCGCGCGCGCAAAATGGACGACGCCCGCGGGCTGGACGGAAGCGCCGCTCGGTTCGATGCGCCTCGCTTCGTTCCGCATCGCCAGCGATGACAAACGCGCGGAGGTCGGCGTGATTCCGCTGATGGGAACGGGCGGCGGCGATCTGGAAAACGTCAACCGCTGGCGCGGGGAAGTGGGTTTGTCTCCGATCACCGACGACGAATTGAAGCAGCAGGCGCACACCGTACAGGTGGACGGACGCGCAGCGTCGCTCTTCGACATGGATGGAAAAACCGCCGACGGCGCGGCGGGGCGCGTTGTCGCGGCGATTCAACATCGCGACGGGACGGCGTGGTTTTTCAAGATGGCGGGCGACAGCGAATTGGTGGGGAAAAACAAGGAGGCGTTCGTCTCGTTTCTCGGTTCGTTTCAATTTGTGAAAGGCGACGCAACACCGCCGCAAACCGTCACGCGTCCGCGCGCGTCGGGCGAACCGCAATGGGATGTGCCAGGCGGATGGAAGGAGGGTGCCACTGGGCAATTTCTCACCGCGAAATTCATCATTCAGGGCGAGGGCGGCGCGCGCGCCGAGGTGAACGTCAGCAACGCCGCGGGCGACGGCGGCGGGTTCGCCGCAAACGTCAACCGATGGCGGCAGCAAATCGGGCTTGCCGCCTTGTCGCCCGACGAACTGGTGAAATCCTCCAAAACAATCGAGGTCCCCAAGGGGATCGCGTCCGTTGTGGAAATGCGCGGCACGGACGCGCGCACGGGCAATCCCGCGTCAGTCGTCGGCGTGATCGTGATGAAGGAGGGGCGCGCGTGGTTTTACAAACTCGCGGGCGACGAAAAAATCGTCGAGACGCAACGGGAAGCGTTCCTCAAGTTCGCGCAGGGAGTGAGGTATTGATGGCTGAGCCGCAGTCACAATCGCCCGTTGCGCGTTCGTTGCTGGAACTGGTCTGGAGCGCGATTTCGTCGCTGCGGCTGACGGTCGTCCTGCTCACGATGGGGATGGTGCTGGTGTTCGTGGGGACGCTGGCGCAGGTGAACCTGGGGCTTTACAAGGCGCAGCGGGAATTTTTTCAAAGCATCTTCGTATTCTGGACGACACCGATGGGGCTTCGCATCCCGATCATGCCTGGCGGTTACCTGGTGGGCGGGCTGTTGTTGCTCAACCTGTTCGCGGCGCATTTCCGATATTTTCAGGCGACCCCGAAGAAAATCGGCATCGTGCTGATTCACACGGGCGTCGTGCTGCTGTTGTTGGGGCAACTATTGACCGACCAGTTTTCAGAGGAAAGCCAGATGCACCTGCGCCTCGGCGAAACCAAAAATTACTCGGAAGCGCCCACAAAATTCGAGTTGGCGATTGTGGACACATCGGACGCCGACATGGACAAGGTGGTCGTCATCGCGCCGCATCGGCTGTTCAAAGGCGGCGACGTCACGCATTCAGAATTGCCGTTCACCGTTCGACTGAAGAAATTCCTCCACAACTCTTCGCTTCAAGACAAGCCGACGGCGGGCTACACCGAAGTCGCCGTCACGCACGGACTGGGCGCGGGACTGCTCTGGCGCGAAGAGCCGCGCGCGACAAAGCTTGACGCGTTCGACACGCCTTCGGGCATCGTCGAGATTCTCACACCTCAGGGCCCCCTCGGGACGTTCCTTGTCTCAGCCCACATCGGGCGCCCGCAACCGTTCACGCACAACGGTCGGAGCTATCACATCGCGCTGCGGCATGAGCGCCTTTACAAAATGCACTCGCTGCAACTGCTCGAATTCAGGCACGACAAATACCCTGGCACGGACATCCCGAAGAATTTTTCCAGCCGCGTCCGTCTGCGCCGCGCCGACACCAACGAAGACCGCGAAGTGTTGATTTACATGAACAACCCGCTGCGTTACGCGGGCGAAACTTATTACCAGGCGCGCTTCGACGTGGATAATCAGGGCACGATTTTGCAAGTCGTGCGCAACCCGAGTTGGCTCACGCCGTATTTCTCGTGCGCGCTCGTCGGGCTGGGGCTGATCGTCCAATTCGGGATGCACCTCGTCGGGTTCATCGGGAAACGCAAGACCGCATGAAACTTTGCCTCAAAATCCTTCCGTGGTTTTTGCTCGCCGTGTTCGTCACGGAAATGGTCGTCGTGTTGAAACCGCGCAAGGACGACGCGTTCAACGTCTCGGAATTCGGTCGCCTGCCCGTGTTGCTCAACGGGCGCGTGCAACCGCTCGATTCCGTCGCGCGCAATACGCTGCTGCAAATCCGCAGCACAGGCGATGTGCCGCTGGAGGAAGTCCCGTCGTGGCAATTCTGGCGGCACGCGAAAAAACTGCGTTCCACTGACTGGCTGCTGGAAGTTTTCTTCAAGCCCGACGTCGCCGACACCCGCGCGATTTTCCTCATTCATCACCCCGACATCATCAGCGAGTTCAAGCTCGGCGACAAAGGCGTCGAGAAATCGGGGCTGCGCTATTACACGTTCAACGAATTGCGCGCCCACGTGCAGGGAATTTTCACGCAGGCGACGGCGGCGGGAAAAGTGGAATCCGCGCAGCGCGCGCCGTATCAACAGCAAATTCTCAAGCTGGGTAAGGCGCTTTCACTGTATGAGCAACGCAAGCACAGCATGAGACCCGAGGGAGCGGCAGATTCGCTTCTCGTCGTGCCACCGAAGCATTCTGAAAAAACTGAAGATTGGATGACCATGGGAGCGGGATTGATTGACGCGTTGCAAGGCAAGGAGATTTCCCCAGCCGTTACTTCCTATGCTCGCATCGCGCACGGCTACAGGGACAACGACACGGCGGAATTCAACAGCGCCATCGCGGGCTACAAGAACTGGCTCGCGCCCAAATTCCCGCGGGAAGTCGGCAAGGGCAGGGCGGAATACTACTTCAACCAGATCAAACTGTTCCTCCACGCGACCATCATCTACATCACCGCGTTCGTGCTCGCGTGCGGCGCGCTGCTCTCCTACGGGTCGTGGCAGCAATTGTCGGAATCGCTGCGCCGCTCGGCGTTTTACCTGATTCTCCTCGCGTTCGTCGTCCACACGGCGGGCTTGATTTTCCGAATGACGCTCGAAGGGCGTCCGCCCGTGACCAACCTGTATTCGTCCGCCATTTTCATCGGCTGGGGCGCGTGCGCGTTGGGAATGGTTCTCGAGCGCATTTACAAACTCGGTCTCGGCAGCGCGGTCGCGGGGCTGGCGGGGTTCATCACGCTGCTCATCGCGCACAACCTCGCGCTCGACGGCGACACGATGGAAATGTTGCGCGCCGTGCTCGACACGAATTTCTGGCTCGCCACGCACGTCGTCGTCATCACGCTCGGCTACGCCTCCACCTTCGTCGCGGGCGGACTGGCGATTGCCTACGTCCTGCTGGGGCTGGCGACGCGATTGCTGAACATCAGGATGAGCGGCGACGGCGCCGACGAGGTGAAACTCGGCAAGGCGTTGTCCAACATGGTCTATGCGATCATCTGTTTCGCCACGCTGTTCAGTTTCGTCGGCACGGTGCTCGGCGGCATTTGGGCGGACCAGTCGTGGGGACGGTTCTGGGGTTGGGACCCGAAGGAAAACGGGGCGTTGCTCATTGTGATCTGGAACGCGCTCATCCTGCACGCGCGCTGGGGCGGCGTTGTGCGCGAACGCGGGCTGATGAACCTCGCCATCTTCGGCAACGTCGTCACCGCGTGGTCGTGGTTCGGCACGAACATGCTCGGCATCGGCTTGCACAGTTACGGCTTCATGGACGCCGCATTCAGATGGTTGCTCTTGTTCGTTATCGTCCAACTCGTCATCATCGGCGTTGGCTCGTTGCCGCTGCGAATCTGGAAAAGTTTCCGCGCACCCTCGCCGCTCGCGGCGAAATGAAGCGGCGTTAATCATGGACGCTGACAACCCCAATCCCACTCCGCCTCCCGTGCCGCCTGTCATCGCCGCGTCGCCGCCCGCGTGGACGCCGCCTCCGCGCAAACCGTTTCCTGGATTCTGGCAGGCGGTGGGGATGTTGCTGTTGACCTTCGGCGTGATGATGGTCATCGGCATCCCCCTCGGGATTCTCGACGCCGTCCTTGAAATGCGCATCGCGCATCACGCGATGACCGCCGCGTTCCTGAACCTCGTCAGCATCGGCGCGGTGTGCGCATTCGGCTTGTTCCTCGCGCGCGCCTCGTTCAGCGAAGTCTATCCGCTCCGCGCGGTCTCCGCGTCATTTGTCGCGCCGATGGCAGTGTTGTCAGTCGGGCTGCATGTCATCCTGTCGGAAGTGGACAACATCGCGCGCCGCGTGAGCCGTCCGCCCGAATGGATGCAGGAACTTTTTGAAGGCCTCCTCGGCGCTTCCACGCCGCTGTTCGCGACAATCTTCCTGATCGTGATTGTCGCGCCGTTGACGGAGGAATTTCTCTTTCGCGGGCTGATCCTGCGCGGGTTCCTCGGTCGTTACAGCCGAGGCACGGCAATCGTCGCTTCCGCGCTGTTGTTCGGCGCGTTTCACGGCAACATCCCGCAAGGCATCGCCGCGACGGCGCTGGGCATCGTGTATGGCTGGTGGTTCGTCCACACCCGCTCGCTCATCCCGTGCATCCTCGGTCACGCGCTCAACAACGGTCTCGCGCTGATGGCGAGCCGCGCGACCGCGCTGGAAATCCCTGGATACACCGTGCCCGTGATTGACGGCGTGCCGCAATTCCAGCCGTGGTGGTTCAACGTGACAGGGCTGGCGTTGACGCTGCTGGGCGGGCTGTGGTTGTATCTGGCGTTCGCGAGAGAAAATGCAGCAAGCCGCCAGTCGTCGCATTCGCTTCCCGCGCAATGAGCATTAACCGAAAAAAATCCCCGCCCCTTCTCGCGCGCTCCATCTGGAGCGGCAACGCGGGGAGTTGGAACCAACCGAACGCCGAGGAAATCGTCAAATGGCTCGGCTGGCTGCGTCTGCCCGACACGATGCTCGCGCAAATGCCGCGCCTCGAATCGTTCGCCGCACAACTGCGCGCCGACGGCGTCAAACACGTCGTCCTCCTCGGCATGGGCGGCTCCAGCCTCGCGCCGCTGGTGATGGCGTCGTTGTGGCGGGAAAAAGCGGTTAAAAGGGTTAAAGCGGTTAAAAAGGTTAAAGGGGGAGGGGCGTTTCCAAAACTCCACGTTCTCGACTCGACCGATCCCGCGCAAGTTGCCGCCGCGGAAAAAGCCGTCGAGTTGCGCAAGACCGTTTTCATCGTCGCGAGCAAATCGGGCACGACCATCGAGCCGAATTGTTTCTACCAATATTTCCGCGGACGGCTGAAGGCAAAGACCGCGAAGTGGGCGCGGCAATTCGTCGCCATCACCGACGCACACACCGCGCTGCACAAGGAGGCGCGCGAAAAAGGCTTCCGCGACATCTTCATCGCGCCCTCCGACGTGGGCGGACGCTACTCCGCGCTCTCATTCTTCGGGCTTGTCCCCGCCGCCTGCATCGGCATCCCGCTGCTGCCGTTCCTGGAGAATGCACGGGAAATGGCGCAACGTTGCGGTGGGCGCGTCCCGCCTCGCGAAAACGTCGGCGCGCAACTCGGTTTGGCGATGGCGTTGGCGGCGATGAAGGAAAAAAACAAACTCACACTCATCCTTCCACCGCGCTGGGAAACCTTCGGTCTCTGGATTGAGCAACTCATCGCCGAAAGCACGGGCAAACAGGGCAAAGGCATCGTCCCCATCGCGGGCGAACCGCTCGTCGCGCCCGACGCCTACGGCAGCGACCGTTTTTTCGTCCACGTCAAGCTCGCGGGGAGAAAGGACGCCTCCGCCGAAAACAAAATCGCCGCTCTGCGCGCGCGCAGCCATCCCGTAACGGTGATTGAGGTAGGGACAGACCGCTGGGCTGTCCGAGATGAGGCGCGCCCAGTCCCGCGAGGCGGGACGCCCTGCCAACTCGGCGCGGAATTCTTCCGCTGGGAATTTGCGACCGCGATGGCGGGCGCGGCGCTCGGCATCAACCCGTTCGACCAGCCCGACGTGCAAGCCGCCAAGGAACAGACCAGCAAAATCATTTCCAAGTTCGTCGCGACGAAAAAGATGCCGTCGAACGACTCGTTTCGCACGGTGTTGAGTGTGAAGCGCGAAGCGTGGAGCGCGGAAGGACGTTTGCCAAAGAGCGCTCAACGCTCAACGCTCAACGCTCAGACGGTGGTGCGAGAGTTTCTTGCCACAGTTCGCCCGAACGACTACCTCGCCCTGCTGGCGTATCTGCCCGAAAACGAAATGATGGAAGCCCCGTTGCAGCGCGCGCGGCGCAAACTCCGCGACAGGTTCCGCGTCGCCACCACATTCGGCTACGGCCCGCGCTACCTGCATTCGACGGGGCAACTCCACAAGGGCGGCGCCAACCACGGCGTCTTCATCGTCCTCACCGCCGACGCGAGGCAAGACCTTGCCATCCCCGACGAGAAATTCACCTTCGCCCAACTCCAACGCGCCCAGGCGCTCGGCGACATCGCCGCCCTCGAAGCGGGCGGACGCCGCGTGTTGCGTCTTCATCTGCCCAAACCCGACGCCGCGAGCGTCAAAGCCGCCTGCGCCCTTCTTGTCCCTTGAAAAACTCGCGCGGCGACATTCCCGCCAATTGCGCGGGAACAAACGCTGGCGCATCAATCAAGGGACGCCGCAATCATCGCCACCGCTCCGAACAGAAGGACAAACGGCAACCCCGCGCCCAGAAGCCCGATGAGCGCCGCCAATCCGAATAAGAAAAACGCCACGCCTATCATCAACGGCTCCTTTCATCTGAGATTCACCTACTCGCGCCCCTGCATCCTTCTCAATACCCAGAACCCTGTAGTTCGCGGCGGAAAAGAATGTAACGCCGCGAACCAGGAAAGAACGCCCCGTCCCGACGAGAAATTCACCTTCGCCCAACTCCAACGTGCCCAGGCAATGCTGGTTGCGCGCGCGGGTCTCTGACCCCGCACGTTCGGTGACCGCAGGTCTCCCGTGATTTGCGAATGGGGAGACCTTCGGTCAAATGCACGGCGAGGTCAGAGACCTGCGCCGAACAAAAGCCTGTGCCACCAGATTGTTTTTGTCAGACACAGGCGAGACGCCTATGCCACCAAAGGAGATTTGTCAGAGTTCGACGGAGTCCTTGTAGTTGGGGACGGAGATTTGGGATTTGGGGAAGGAGTGTTTGAGTTGTTCGGCGAAGGGGAGGGATTGGTCTTCGTCGCCGTGGACGAGGAAGATTTTTTGTCGGAGTCCGTCGAGTTTCTTGAGCCACGCTTCCAGTTCGCTCTTGTCGGCGTGTCCGCTGAAGGCGGCGAGGACTTCGACGTTGGCGCGGAGTCGGTGGGGTTCGCCGAAGATGTTGACGGGGGAGTGGCGGGCGATGATGCGGGCGCCGAGGGTGTGTTGGGCGCAGAAGCCGACCATGAGGATGGTGTTGCGCTCGTTTTCGATGTTGTTGCGCAGGTGGTGGCGGATGCGGCCCGCTTCGCACATGCCGCTGGGGGCGATGATGATGGCGGGTTTGGCGAGCGAGTTGAGTTTCCTGGATTCGTCGGCTTCGCGGACGTAGGCGAGGTTTTCCATGCCGAAGGGGTTGTCCACTTCCTGCATGAAGTCGAAGACGCCGTCATTGAAGCATTCGGGGTGCGCCATGAAGATTTCGGTGACGTTGCTGCTCAACGGGCTGTCCACGAAGATGGGGAGGGCGGGGATGCAGTTGTCCTCGGTGAGTCGGTTGAGGGAATAGACGAGTTGCTGGGTGCGGCCGACGGCGAACGCGGGGATGATGATTTTGCCGCCGCGTTCGATGGCGCGATTGACGATGGCGCAGAGGTGGCGGTCGCATTCGGTGGTGTCTTCGTGGACGCGGGCGCCGTAGGTGCTTTCGCTGAGGAGGATGTCCACGCCGCTGACGAGTTCGGGGTCGCGGAGGATGGCGTTGTTGCCGCGCCCGACGTCGCCCGTGAACAGGAGGCGCAGTTTGCGGCCGCGCTCCTCGAGGTCGAGCGTGACGGTCGCGGAGCCGAGGATGTGCCCCGCGTCGCGGAAAGTGACGGTGACGCCATCGGCGGGGGAGAAGGAGTGGGCGTATTTGTGGGGGACGAAGAGTTTCATCGTGTCGACGGCGTCTTCCTTGGTGTAAAGCGGCTCGACGGGCGGGAGATTCTTTTTTGCGTTGAGTTTGGTGACGAATTGCGCGTCCGATTCCTGTATGTGCGCGCTGTCGGCGAGCATCACGTCGCAAAGGTCGCGCGTGGCGCGTGTGGCGTGGATGCTGCCTTTGAAACCTTGCTTGACGAGGTTCGGGATGTTGCCGCTGTGGTCAATGTGGGCGTGCGAGAGGACAAGCGCGCTGATGGTGGAAGGGTCGAAGGGGAAATGGGTGTTGCGTTCGGTGGATTCGGCGCGGCGTCCCTGAAACAAGCCACATTCGAGCAGGACGCGCGAGCCGTTGATCTCCAGCAGGTGCATCGAGCCTGTCGTGGTGCGGTTGGCGCCGAGGAAGTGGAGTTTCACAAGGGATGAGGGATGAAACCTGAAACTTGAGGCAAGTTTTAGAGGGCGGAGACTTTTTGTTCGAGGGTTGTCACGCGCAATTCGAGTTGTTCGAGCCGCTGCGTGTTTTTGGCGTCCGAAGCGTCCACTTTTTGCGACAGAGTTCTGACTTCAGCCTTGAGTGCGAGCACGGCGTGCTCGACGCGCGAAACGCGTTCTTCAAGCGCCGTTATTCGCTGTTCCAACGCGGTGACGCGGAGTTCGAGGGAGTCGAGGCGTTTTTCGATGGAGGTGAGGCGCGCGTCGAGTCGGTCGAGTTTTTCGTTCGCCGCTTTCAAGCCATCCGAAAGTCCTTGAAATCTGTCCTCCATCATCTCGAACAGAATTTCATAGCGAGCCTTTTTTGTGACCCGATGATGCTTTGGATTGGGGCGCTTGTATTTTGACTTGGGCATGGCGTCGTCGCGCCCGCAGGGTAGCGCGGTGAAAAACCGCGAAGCAAGTTTTATCTCAGGCGATGCCGTGGAGTGGGCGCACCTTGAGAAGGTGTCCGACGATTGACTTTTGCAAAAATGGCAACTTGCAAATCAACGACTTGCAAAAGCCGTTTTCGAGTTTTCGCCAATCGTCGGACACCTTCTTGACACTGGAGCCGGTGGCAGTTGATGAAAAGGCG
>Ga0187893_10002772_pt1 | contig 37514 bp, 24 predicted proteins | sample MA1701074metaG_FD_139574 | JGI IMG/M metagenome (GOLD analysis project Ga0187893, IMG submission 139574) | White microbial mat communities from a basaltic lava cave in the Kipuka Kanohina Cave System on the Island of Hawaii, USA - MA170107-4 metaG ... | reverse complement strand
TCGGCGGCACCGGCGTCACGAAGCGCGAGACCCTGCGCGCCCCGCGCGCGGGCGGGCCGGCGAGCCGCCGCGCCCGCGCCGGGATCGCCGAGGCGGGCCTCGAGTGGCATCGTCCGGTCACGGCCGGCTCGGGGCTCGCGCTCGAGCTCTCGGGCACGGGACGATTCTCGAGCGAGCGCGTGCTGCCCGACTACGAGCGGACGCCCGTGGGCGGCGCGGCGACGCTGCGCGGGCACGACGAGGAGGCGTTCCGCGTGGACCGGGTGGCGCTCGGCCGGCTCGAGTATCGCTGGTTCTCGGGCGGCGCCGGCGAGCGCGTCGTGCTGTTCTGGGACCACGCGCGCATGTTCACGCGCGTGCCGGTGACCGATGCGGGCGGCGCCGTGACCGGCGACCGCCGCGAGTGGCGCGACGCCGACGGCCTCGGCTTCGGCCTCCGGCTGCGCGCCGCGGGCGGCCTCGTGGACGTGGACTACGGCCTCGAGCCCGGACGGGGCTTCCTCGACGGCCGCATCCATCTGCGGCTCGTGAGCATCTTCTGATCTCGCTCGCGCGGGAGGTGGAGGCTGCGTTCGCGTCCGGCGGCGCGCTGCCGCGCGCGTGGCCGGGCTGGGAGGAGCGCCCCGGGCAGCGCGCGCTCGCGATCGAGGTGGCGCGCACGCTCGGGCACGGGGGGGTGCTGCTGGCCGAAGCGCCCACCGGTGTCGGGAAGTCGCTCGCCTACCTGCTCCCGGCGGCGCTGCACGTGGCGGCCACCGGAGAGCGGGTCGTGGTCGCGACCTGCACGCGCTCGCTCCAGGACCAGCTCTTCGAGCGCGACGTCCCGGCGGTGCTCGCCACGCTCGGGCTCGCGCTCCCGGTCGCCGTGCTCAAGGGGAAGCAGAACTACGTCTGTCCGCGCGCGCTCGAGATCGCGAGCGGCGGCGACGAGACCGAGGAGCGGACACTCGACGCGCTGCGCGCGTGGGCGGCCGGCGATCCGACCGGCGACCTCGACCGCTTCCCCGAGGCCGGGAGCGATCCGTTCGCCCGGATCCGGGCGCGCGTGGCGACCGACCCCTCGGCGTGCACGCCGGCCACGTGCCGGTCGGGGCGCGAGTGCTTCTGGGCGCGCGCGCGGCGCCGCGCCGGCGAGGCGCGGCTGCTCGTGGTGAACCACGCGCTGCTCGCACGCGCCGCGGACGCCGACGGGCTGCTGCCGCCGGCCGACGTGCTGCTCGTGGACGAGGCGCACCGGCTCGAGGGCGTGCTCTCCGCGCAGCTCGAGCGCACGGTCTCGCTCCACCGCATCGAGGAGCTGCTGCGGCTCACCGGCACCTGGAGCCCCGGCACGGGCGTGCTCGGCCGCGCGCGCGCGTTCGCCGCCCCGCTGCTCACCACCGCGCGGCCGCTCGAGCGTCTCCTCGAGGACCTGGCGCGGCTCCCGGCACGCGGCGACGAGCTGCGGCGCGACGCCGCGACGCTGTTCGAGGGCCTCCGGCTCGAGCGGGCCTCCGTCGAGGGCCCCTACGCGGCGCGCGTGCGGCACCACGACCTGGCCGGGCTCCTCGGGCGCGACCTGGACGGGCTCGAGCGGGTGCTCGTGCACGCCCGCCGGCACGCCGACGTGACCCGGCGCGCGGCCGCCGCGTTCGCGGGGCCCGAGCCTGGCGGCGAGGCGGCAGCGGAGCTCGCGGCCGAGTTCGAGACCGTCTCGCTCCGCTGGCAGCAGCTCCACGACGAGCTCGGCTGGCTCGCCGACGCCTCCGACCGGGACTGGGCGTTCTGGCGCTCGCAGGGGCCGCGCGCGCGGCACGCCGCGCTGCACGGCGCGCCGGTCTGGGTGGGCCCGCAGGCCCGGCGCGTGCTCCTCGCGGCGCGTGCGACCGTGCTCACGAGCGCGACGCTCTCGGCGGCCGGGGACTTCGCCTGGGCGGCCGAGCGGCTCGGCCTCGGCGAGTCGCTCGGCGCGCCGTACGAATCGCTCACCGTGCCGAGCCCGTTCCCGCTCGCCGAGCAGATGCGCGCCTTCGTGCTCGACCACGACGGCGACGAGACCGCGGCGGTGAGCGAGGTGGTGGACGGGCTGTGGCGCGCGGCGCGCCGCAACACGCTCGTCCTGTTCACCGCGCACGAGCGCCTGCGCCGCGTCCGGGAGCGGCTGCGCGCGCTCCTGCCCGCCGACACGCCGCTCTGGGCGCAGGACCGCGACGGCCCCGCCGGCTGGCTCGCCGAACGTTTCCGCAGCGCGCGTGGCGCGGTCTTGCTCGGCGTGCAGAGCCTGTGGGAAGGTGTGGACTTCCCGGGCGGATCCCTCGAGGTGCTGGTGGTGGCGCGATTGCCGTTCTCGGTGCCGGACGACCCCGTGGTCGAGGCCCGCGCCGAGCGGCTGCGCGAGCGGGGCCTCGAGCCGTTCCGGCACGACGCCGTGCCGGAGGCGGTGATGCGGTTCCGGCAGGGCGTGGGCCGGCTCATCCGGCGCGCGACCGACCGGGGCGTGCTCGTGGTGTGCGACCCGCGCCTCGCGCGCGCGTCGTATCGCGGTCCGTTCCGGGCCGCGCTGCCGGTCGAAGCCCGATTGTGGAAGGACCCCCGCGGCCTCGCGCGCGAGGCCGGCACGTTCCTCGCGCGCGAGGACGGTGTCGCCATGGAGGAGAGCCCGTGATCCGTCTGGGCGTGAGCCGACTGACGCTGGACGACCTGGTGGACGTGGCGCGCGGCGAGGCGCGCGTGGAACTGCCGTCCGAGTCGCGCCAGCGCGTGCGCGCGAGCCGGCGCGTGGTGGACGAGGCGGTGCGCGACCGCCGCGTGATCTACGGCGTCACCACCGGCTTCGGCGTGCTCAAGGACCGGCCGATCTCGCCCGAGGAGGTCCGCGCGCTGCAACTCAACCTGGTGCGCTCGCACGGCGCCGGCGTGGGGCCGCCCGCGCCGCGCGAGGTGGTGCGGGCGATGCTGCTCCTGCGCGCGCATTCGCTGGCGATGGGGGTCTCGGGCGTGCGGCCCGAGCTCATCGAGATGCTCGTCGCGATGCTCGACCGGCGGGTGACGCCGGTGGTCCCGGTGCTGGGTTCGGTGGGCGCCTCGGGTGACCTCGCGCCGCTCGCGCACGTCGCCGCGGTCGTGGTGGGCGAGGGCGAGGCCTGGCTCGGCGAGCAGCGCATGCCGGCCGGGCTCGCGCTGCGCGGCGCCGGGCTCCAGCCGCTGGCGCTCGAGGCCAAGGAGGGCCTGGCGCTCGTGAACGGCACGCAGTTCTCGACCGCGTGGGCGGCGCTCGCGTGCGTGGACGCCGAAAGCGTCTGGGAGGCGGGCATCGCCGCCGCCGCGCTCTCCACCGAGGTGCTGCTCGGCTCGTTCGAGCCGGCGCGCGAGGACGTGCAGGCGCTGCGCCCGTACCGCGGCGCGCAGGAGGCGGCGCGGCGGCTGCGCGAGTACGCGCGCGGCAGCGCGCTCGTGGCCTCGCACCGGGACTGCGACCGGGTGCAGGACGCCTACAGCCTGCGCTGCGTGGCGCCGGTGATGGGAGCGTCGTGGGACGCCATCCTGCACGTCGAGCAGCAGCTCGAGATCGAGCTGAACTCGGTGAACGACAACCCGCTCGTGTTCGCGGACCGGAGCGACGTGGTCTCGGCGGGGCTGTTCCACGCGCAGCCGGTGGCGCTCGTGGCCGACTACCTCAAGATCGCCGTGGCCGAGGTCGCCTCGATGTCCGAGCGCCGCATCGACCGGCTGCTCGACGGCCGCGTCTCGGGGCTCGCCGACGTGCTCGCGGGAACCCCCGGGCTCGAGTCGGGCTACATGATGGCGCAGTACACCGCGGCCGCGCTCGTCTCGGAGAACAAGACGCTCGCGCACCCGGCGAGCGTGGACTCGATCCCGACCGGGGCGGGGCAGGAGGATCACGTGAGCATGGCGCCGATCGCGGCGCGCCACGCGCACGCGATCACCGAGCACGCCGCGCGCGTGGTGGCGCTCGAGCTCCTGTGCGGCTGTCGCGCGCTGGAGCTGCGCCGGCCGCTCAAGGCGGGCGAGGGCACCGAGATGATCTACGGCGCGGTGCGCCGGGTGGTGCCGCCGCCCGAGGGCGACCGCCCGCTCCAGGGGCCGTGCGAGGAGCTGGCGCGCTGGGTGCTCTCCGCGGGCCCGTCGCGGCTCGCCGAGGAGGTGCTCTCGACGTGAGCCCGAGCGCGCCCCCGCGGGTGGTCCGCGCGCCGCGCGGCGGCCAGCTCTCGTGCCGGGGCTGGGCGCAGGAGGCGGCCCTGCGCATGCTCATGAACAACCTCGACCCCGAGGTCGCCGAGCGCCCCGAGGAGCTGGTGGTGTACGGCGGCACGGGCCGGGCCGCGCGGAGCTGGGAGGCGTTCGACGCGCTCGTGGCCGCGCTCCGCGCGCTCGAGGGCGACGAGACGCTGCTCGTCCAGAGCGGCAAGCCGGTGGGCGTGTTCCGCACGCACCCCGACGCGCCGCGCGTGCTCATCGCCAACTCGAACCTGGTGCCGCGCTGGGCCACGTGGGAGCACTTCTGGGAGCTCGAGCGGCGCGGGCTCATCATGTACGGGCAGATGACCGCGGGCTCGTGGATCTACATCGGCTCGCAGGGCATCGTGCAGGGCACGTTCGAGACGTTCGCCGAGTGCGCCGACCGCCACTTCGGCGGCACGCTCGCCGGCCGGCTCGTACTCACCGCCGGCCTGGGCGGCATGGGCGGCGCGCAGCCGCTCGCGGTGACCATGAACGGCGGCGTGTGCCTGGCGGTCGAGGTGGACGCCGCGCGTGCCGAGCGCCGGGTGGCGGGCGGCTACTGCGACCGGGTCGTCTCCTCGCTCGACGAGGCGGTGGCCGTCTGCCGCGAGGCCGTGGCGGCGCGGAAGCCGCTGTCGGTGGGCCTCGTGGGCAACGCCGCCGACGTGGTGCCGGAGCTGCTCCGGCGCGGCGTGGTCCCCGACGCCGCCACCGACCAGACGAGCGCCCACGACCCGCTTCACGGCTATGTGCCCGCCGGCTTCACTCCCGAGCAGGTGGCGCGCGCCCGGCGCGAGCGGCCCGACGACGTCGTGCGCCGCGCGCGCGCCTCCATGGCCGCGCACGTGCGCGGACTCCTCGGGATGCGCGAGCGCGGCACGGTGCTGTTCGACTACGGCAACAACCTGCGCGGCGAGGCGGAGAAGGGCGGGCTCCCGCACGAGCAGGCGTTCTCCTACCCGGGCTTCGTGCCCGAGTTCATCCGACCGCTCTTCTGTCAGGGCAAGGGGCCGTTCCGCTGGGCCGCGCTCTCGGGCGAGCCGGACGACATCCGCATCACCGACGAGGCGGCGCTCGCCGAGTTCCCGGACGACGCCCGGCTCCACCGCTGGATCCCGCTCGCGCAGCGCCACGTGCGTTTCCAGGGCCTGCCGGCGCGCATCTGCTGGCTCGGCTACGGCGAGCGACACCGCCTCGGCCTGCGCTTCAACCGGCTCGTGCGCGAGGGCCGCGTGCAGGGGCCGATCGTCATCGGCCGCGACCATCTCGACACCGGTTCGGTGGCCTCGCCCTGGCGCGAGACCGAGGGCATGCGGGACGGGAGCGACGCCGTGGCGGACTGGCCGCTCCTGAACGCGCTCCTCAACACCGCGTCGGGCGCCTCGTGGGTGTCGCTCCACCACGGCGGTGGCGTCGGCATCGGCAACTCGATCCACGCCGGCATGGTGATCGTGTGCGACGGCAGCGCGGACGCCGACCGGAGGCTCGAGCGCGTGCTCGTGAACGATCCCGGCACGGGCGTCATGCGGCACGCGGACGCCGGCTACGAGGCGGCGATCGAGCACGCGCGCCGCACCGGGATGAAGCTGCCGGGTGTGACGACGTGAGGCGATGAGCCACTGGCCCGCGCACGACCCGTCCGGGAAGGCCGTCGCCGGGCGGACCGCCTACCTCATCGTCCACAACACCTCGGAGGTGGTCACGCCCGACGTGGCGGGGCGCGAGGTGGTGCGCCACCCGCGGGGCGCGATCGTATTCCGCGAGGGGCGCGTGCTCGAGGTGGGTCCGGCCGGGGAGCTCTTCCGCCGCCATCCGGAGGCCCGGCCGCTCAACGCCGGCGGCAAGCTCGTGACGCCGGGACTCGTGGATTGCCACACGCACATGATCTTCGGCGGCCACCGCGCCGGTGAGCTGCAGCGGAAGCTCGCGGGCGAGCGCTACGCCGACATCGCCGCCTCGGGCGGCGGCATCCGCGCCACCGTCCGCGCCACGGCCGCCACGCGCGACGACGTGCTGGAGAAGTCGCTCGCCACGCGGCTCGAGCGCTGGCGGGCGAACGGCTGCACGACGGTCGAGGTGAAGAGCGGCTACGGGCTCACCGCGGGGCGCGAGATGCGCCTGCTCGAGCTCATGTCGGGCGCGGCGATCCGCGTGCCGGTGCGCGTGCACCGCACGGCACTCGTGCTGCACGCGCTGCCCGACGAGCACGCCGGCCGGCGTGAATCCTACGTGCGCGAGGTGCGCGACGCGCTGCTCGGCGAGATCCACCGGCGCGGTCTCGCGGGCGCGGTGGACGTGTTCTGCGATCCGGTGGGGTTCACGGCGGAGGAGTGCCGGAGCGTGCTCGAGCGCGCGGTCGCGCTCGGTTTCCCGATCCGGCTTCACGCCGAGCAGACCGAGCGGCTGGGCGGCGCCTGCCTCGCCGCGCGGCTCGGGGCGCGGAGCGCGGACCACCTCGAGTGCGCCACGCTCGAGGACTGGCGCGCGCTCGCGGCCGCGGGCACGGTGGGCGTGCTGCTCCCGGCGGCGGCGCTCACGCTGCGGCAGCCGCTGCCCGAGGCCGGGCTCGTGCGGGCCTCGGGGGCGCGCTTCGCGATCGCCACGGACTTCAACCCGGGCACGGCGCCGGCCCAGTCGCTCGTGGAGTGCGCGGCGCTCGCGGGCCGGCTGTGCGGCTTCAGCGCCGGCGAGCTGCTGCTGGCGATCACCTGGAATGCGGCGCGTGCGCTGGGGGCGGAGGCCGAGGTCGGGCACCTGAACCCGGGCGCCTGGGGCGACGCGGTGGTGTGGGAGTGCGAGGCGCTCGAGGAGCTTCCGTACTGGATGCCGGCGGTGCGCCCGGACACCGTGTTCATGCGCGGCGCGGACCTCGCGCTGCCGGCGGTCGAGCGGCGGGTGTGGCCGTGAGACCGTAGCGCGGCTCCGGCGCGCCGCCGGCCAGGCCGCCCGTGCCTCGCCGTCGGTCGGCCACGTCCTGTCGCCTCCCTCCTCGCTCCACGCCCCTCTCGGCATCCTGCCTTCGGGGCGTTCCGCAGCTCGGCCCATGCGGCCTGGCCGGCGGAGCGCCGGAGCCGCCCGGCGGGCCTCGCTCGGCGCAGCGTGCCGATCCGACTCGAACGGGATAGCATCCCGGGCTCATCCGCCCGTCCACGACCTGCAGGAGGACCGCCGCTGATGCCACGACTCGTCGAATGCGTGCCGAATTTCTCGGAGGGCCGCCGCCGGGAGGTGGTGGACCGGATCCTCGACGCCATCGCGGCCGTCCGCGGCGTGACGCTGCTCGACCACGAGATGGACGCGGACCACAACCGCTCCGTGCTGACGTTCGCGGGCGATCCCGACGCGGTGGTCGAGGGCGCCTTCCGCGCGGTCGAGCGGGCGGCGGAGCTGATCGACCTGAACCAGCATCGCGGGCAGCATCCGCGCATGGGGGCGACCGACGTCGTGCCGTTCGTCCCGGTCGAGGGCCTCACGCTCGACGACTGCGCCGAGCTGGCGCGGCGGCTCGGCCGGCGCGTCGGCGAGTCGCTCGGGATCCCGGTGTACCTCTACGAGGCGGCCGCCACCTCGCCGGCGCGCACGAGCCTCGCCGACGTCCGGCGCGGCGAGTTCGAGGGCCTGCGCGAGGCGATCGGGCGGGACCCGGCTCGGCGGCCCGACTTCGGGCCGGAGCGGATCCACCCCACGGCCGGCGCCACCGCCGTCGGCGCGCGCCGGTTCCTGGTCGCGTTCAACGCCAACCTGAACACGCCCGACGTGCGCGTCGCCAGGGCGATCGCCGCGGCGATCCGCGAGCAGGGCGGAGGGCTCAGGAATGTGCGCGCGCTCGGCTTCAGCATCGAGGACGGCCGGCGGGCGCAGGTGAGCATGAACCTGGTGAACGTCGAGGCCACCCCGATCCACCGCGTGCTCGCGCTGGTGCGCGACGAGGCGGCCCGGCACGGCGCCGCGATCAGCGGCTGCGAGGTGGTGGGGCTCGTCCCCGAGACGGCCATGCTCGAGGCGGCGGAGCACGCGCTCCAGCTCGAAGGCTTCCGGCGTGACCAGGTGCTGGAGCTGCGGCTGCGGCGGCCGCCGCTCACGGAGGCCGTGCCCGTGGCCGAGTTCTTCGACGCGGTCGCGGCGCCGACGCCCACACCCGGCGGGGGCACGGTGGCGGCATTCGCCGGCGCGCTCGCGAGCTGCCTGGCGACGATGGTGGCGAACCTGACGCTGGGCCGGAAGAGGTACGCCGGCGCGGAGGCCGCCATGCTCGAGGTGAAACGCGAGGCGGAGCGGCTGCAAGCCGGGCTGCTCGCGCTCGCCCGCCGCGACAGCGAGGCGTTCGACGCGGTGCTGGCCGCGCGCCGCGCGCCGGGTGCCACGCCCGCCGAGCAGGCGGCGCGGGAGGCGCGGCTCGCCGCCGCGGAGCTCGAGGCGAGCCGCGTGCCGCTCGCCACCGCCGAGGCCTGCCTCGCCGTGCTCGGCCTGGCCGAGGCGGTCGCACGTCAAGGAAACGTGAACGCGGTCTCGGACGCCGGGGCCGCGGGCCTGCTGGCCGCGGCGGCGGGCCAGGCGGCGCTCCTCAACGTCCAGATCAACCTGAAGTCGCTCGCCGATTCGGCCGATAAGCAGGTCGTATCGCAGCGGTTCGACGCGATCCGGGCGGAGCTCCAGGCCGCCTCGGAGCGCTGCACGTCCGCGGTCCGCGACGCCATGGACGCTTGAGCCCAGGGAGCGGCCTCCCGTCACCCCGGGAGCAGTTCGGGAGAGGCAAGCCAACTTGGAAAAGGCGATCGAGATCAAGCGCAGGGCCCAGCGCTGCGTCCAGAACGGCGATGTGGACGGCGCGCTCCGGGAGTACGAGAAGCTCGTCGAGACCCCGGAGTCCGATCCCTACAACTTCGTGCTCCTGGCCGACCTGCTGTACAAGAAGGGCGACCAGCCGAAGGCCGCCGAGCGCTACCTGAACGCGGTCTCGGCGTACGAGCAGGCGGGGCTCTACAAGAACGCGATCGCGGTCTGCAAGAAGATGGCCCGCCTGTCGCTGTCACCGTCGCAGGTGCTGCGCCAGCTCGCCGACCTGCACGCGCTGGACGGGATCGCGAGCGAGGCCTCGATGTACTACGCGCAGTACGCCGAGCACATGCTGCGCGCGAAGAGGGTCCCCGAGGCCATCGGCGCGCTGCGCAAGGCCTTCGACCACGGCCAGGAGAACGTGAAGCTCCTGGAGCAGCTCTCGGAGGTGTTGCTGCTCGAGGGCCAGAGCGCGAAGTCGGCCGAGACGCTGCGCGAGGCGGCGGAGCACTGGAAGACGCGCGGCCAGGGCGTGGACGCCCGGCGCTGCCTCGCGCGCGCGAACCTGATCGACCCCGCGAGCGCCACGGGAGAGGCGGACGGCGCCGCGCCCGTGGTGCTCGCGGTGCCCGCCACGGGCCATCCGGGCGAGGGGCTCGAGCTGGTGGGCCTGCCGCCGCCGGATGAGGCCACGCCGGCCACCCCCGCCGACGAGGCGGCGCGCGGCGTGCTTTCGGGGAGTCGCATCCCCGGCCTCACCGCGCCCTCGCTCCCGGTGACGGAGGCGGCCCCCGAGCGGCTCGCGCTCGAGTCGCGCTCCGAGTTCACGGGCGGCGTGGTCGGGTCGACGCCGATGCCCGGCCTCACCGCCACGCCGGCTGCCGACCTGCGCTCGGCGCCGCCCCCCGCCGGCTCCGGCGACTTCGAGCGGCCACGCAGCTTCACCGCGCCGACGGCACCTGCCGACGCGTCGCCGCTCGAGGAGGAGGCCACCCCCGCCGAGGGCGTCTACGAGATCGCACCGGACGCCGTGAGCGGCTACGAGGCCGCGCTGCGCGAGGCACAGGAGGACCAGCCGCCGTCCGCGGACGGAGCCGCACCCGAGCCGGCGGACGACCCCAGCCCCTCGACCATCGCGCGCCGGCCGGTCCAGCACCTGGGCGCGGTCGGCAGCGTCGAGCGGCTGCTGCAGCAGGCGCAGGACGAGTTCCGCGCCGGCCGCCGCGAGCGCGCCTCGCAGGCGCTGGTCGAGGCGGCGCTCGCCTACGAGCGGCTCGAGCGGCTCGACAGCGCGGCCACGATCTTCAGGAGCCTCGGGCGCGGCGCGAGCGCGCCGACGGGGGTGTTCGAGCTGTGGCTCGCCAACTGCGAGAAGCGCGGCGACCGCAAGGAGGGCTCGCAGGTGGCGTGCGAGCTGGGCGACCGCTCGCTCAACGACGGGCACGAGAACCTGGCGCGGCGCTGGTTCGAGCACGCGATCGGGATCGACCCGGACAACGACACGGCGCGCCGCCGGCTGATCCGCCTGTCCTCGCGCGGCGAGGCGCCGCCGGCCGCGCCGGCCGCGCCAGCCGCACCCGAGGGCGGCCGTGTCGCCGTGGCCGTGGGGCGCGGGCAGGCCGTGACGTTCGACCTGCAGGGCCTGCTCAACGAGTTCCAGCGCGGGGTCGAGTCGCAGCTCGAGGGCGACGCGCAGGGCCATTACGATCTGGGCATGGCCTACCGCGAGATGGGCCTCCAGAGCGAGGCGCTGGCGGCGTTCCGCATCGCCGAGCGCGACCCGAACCTCACGCTGCGGGCGCGCGAGATGTGCGGGCGCTGCCTGGCCGACGCCGGGCGGCACGAGGAGGCCGTGCGCGAGTTCGAGGGCGCGCTCCGCTTCCACACGCTCGATGCCGAGGCCGAGGCCGAGCTGCGCTTCCGGCTGGCGTTGAGCCTCGCCGAGTGCCACGAGCTGGCAGACGCCGTGGCCCAGCTCGAGATCGCCGACATGCGATTCCCGGGGCGGGCCGACGTGGTCGGGCGGCTCGCCGAATGGCGGCGGGCCTTCGGGCAGGCGGCATGACCGCGGCGCGGCCGTCGGGGCGCCCGGGCCACTCCCCGGCGGGCGCGCCGGCGGGGGCGGGCCGCCGCCGCCTCGAACTCCACGCGCACAGCCACTTCAGCGACGGCTCGCTCTCGCCGGCCGCGCTCGTAGAACTGGCGGTCGAGCGCGGGCTGTTCGCGCTCGCGGTGACCGACCACGACTCGGTGGACGGGATCGCGCCCGCGGCCGAGGCGGCGCGCGGGCGGCTCGAGGTCCTGCCGGGCATCGAGGTCTCGTCGACGCTCGCCGGGCACGACGTGCACATCCTGGGCTACTTCGTGGACCCCGCTTCGCCGGGCCTGGACGAGAGCCTCGGGCGCTTTCGTCAGGAGCGTCGCGAGCGCGCGCACGCCATCCTCGACCGGCTCGTCGCGCTCGGCATGCCGGTGAGCGCCGAGCAGGTGTTCGCCGCGGCGGGCCCCGGCGTCGTGGGGCGCCCGCACATCGCGCATGCGCTCGTGGCCGCGGGGCACGTGCCGAGCCTCGAGGTCGCGTTCCAGCGGCTGCTCGGCCGACGCGGAAGCGCGTACGTGCCGCGGCCCGCGTTCGCCTCGACCGGAGCGGTCCGCATGATCCGCGAGGCAGGGGGCGTGGCGGTGCTCGCGCACCCGGGCACGCTCGGCCGCGGGCTCGTCGAGACGCTGCTCGATTCGGGGCTCGCGGGGATCGAGGTCTGGCACCCGCAGCATGGGCCGGCGAGCCAGCGCCAATGGCTGCGCGTGGCGCGCGAGCTGGGGCTCGTCGCGACGGGCGGGTCCGACTTCCACGGACCGCAGCGCGGCGCGGGGCTCGGCGACATGCCGGTGCCCGAGACGGCGCTCGAGGCGCTGCGGGCCCGCGCCGCCTCGGCCGCGCGCTGACGCCGGCCGCGGCGCTCCCGGCGGCTCGTTGACGCCGCCGCACGGGGCTCCCTATCTTCGTCCCCCCCGACCGCCAGCGCCCCCCGGAGAACCTCCCATCCGCCGTTCCGCGCTGTCCGTGCTCCTCGCGTGCGTCGCGCTCGTCCCCCGGCCCGCGGCGGGGCAGCCCGCGTTCGCCGAGGTGCGGTCGCTGCCGGAGTGGTTCGCGCTCCCGGGCACGCCGGGGCACGTGGACGACCTGCACCTGGGCACCGGCCTGCCGCGTTCCTGGATGGGCCACGTCGCGGGCGCCGTCGCGATGCGCGACGGGCTCCTGCCCGGGCTGGAGCCCTGGCCCGGACTCGAGGAGATCACGGCCCCGATCGCCTGGTTCGACTCGGTGGCGGTCGTGGTGGGCGAGGACGCCGGCTGGCGCGGCTTCGGCGCCTCGCTAGTGGAGCTGCGCGCGTACGCGCAGCCCTCGCGCAGCGCTCGGCCGCGCGCCACGTTCACGCTGGTGAACGGCAGCTCCGCCCAGGACCGCGCGGGCCTTCTGCTCCAGCGCGGCGGGCAGCGCTCCTGGCTGCGCGGCGGGGCGCTGTCCGAGAAGCGCTCCGGCGTGGGCCTCCTGGACCTCCGCGGCCAGCACGCCTGGTTCGCCGAGCTGGGCCTGCGCCGCGGCGCGCACGAGTGGTCCGGGACGTTCTCGCAGCAGGGCTCGGCGGGGAGCACGCGCGCCGACGCGAGCGAGGTGGACCTCTCCGGCGGATCGCGGCCGCCGTACGTGGGCTTCGAGGAGGCCGCGCGCGGCGAGACCGGCGCGCTCCACTGGCGGTGGGCCCGCGCCTCGCACAGGGTGCGCGTCGAGCTCGCGCGCAGCCACGACCACCGCGAGTCGTTCGAGCCCATCCTCGTGGACCTCTTCGCCGAGCGCGAGGCCCAGCGCACCAGCCTCGTGGTCGAGCTCGAGTCCGTGGCCGGCCGCCGCGCGCGCGCGCTGCGCCTCGCGCTCGAGCAGGACCGCGTGTGGCGCAGCGTGGACTTCCTCGCGGGGCTGCCCGAGCGCGCGGCGCGCCGCCGCGCGGTGTGGCTCGCGCTCCGCGAGCGGCGGGCGCTCGCCGGCGGCGAGCTCGAGCTCCAGCTCGGCGCCGGGCACGACGGGACGCCGGCCCGAACCGGCGAGCGCACGCAGCTCGCGCCCTCGGCGAGCTGGAGCCGCGGCGACGCCGGGCGGCGCTGGCGGCTCCAGGCCGGCCGCATCGTGACGCCGCTCTGGAGCGACCTCGCGCCGGGGACGGGCGCGTTCGTCCAGGACGTCTGGTTCGGCGGCGGCTCGTTCCGGGCCGGGCGCGCCGAACGCGCCTGGCTCGAGGCCGGCGCGCTCGCGAGCGAGACGGGGAACCGGGCGCTGCTCGCGCGTTCCCCGGTGCGCGACGTCTCGCTCCGGCTCGGCTGGTCGCGGGACGTCGTGCGCGTCCAGGACGCGCAGCTCACGCTCGCGCTCGGCGGCCGGTGGGGTCCGTTCGGGGCCGACGCCTCGGGCTTCACCCGCGTGCGGCCCGCGGGCTCGACGTTTGCGGCCGTGGACGCGGCCCGCGGCGCCCGGGGCGGGCTCGAGTCGCGCTTCCGCGTCTTCGCCGGCGACCTCGGGGTGCGGCTCCGGTTCGAGGCGGCGTGGACCGGCGAGCGGGACAGCGAGCCCGCGCCCGGGCTCCCGAGCCCGCCGCGGGCCATCCCGGCGCAGACGACGCTCGCGGCCAGCGTCGGGCTCACGCTCGGCGACGCGACGATCGTGCTGCGGGCGGACAACCTGTCCGACCGCCGCGAGCTCCAGGTGTGGGGCGATCCGAGCCGCGGCTTCCCCGGCACTCCGGCCGTGGGCGCAGGGCGGCAGTTCCGGGCCGAGCTCGTGTGGCCGTTCTACAATTGAGGAGCTGACCCACCCGCCCCCGGCCGGAGGTGCCGCCATGCCGGCCCTCACCGAAGCGGAACGCCGCGGCGCGCGCTGGCTCGCCGCGCTGCTCGTGATCGGCACGCTCCACGACCTTTACCGCGCGCACCGGCCGGCGTGGGCGCCCGAGCCGGTGGCGCCGGACACGGCCGGGGTGGCGGCCCGGGCCTTGCCCGCAGCGGGCGCGGCCGGCGCGGAGGCCGCGTCCGAGGCCGCGGACGGGCGGTTGGACCTCGACCGGGCGAGCGAGAGCGAGCTCGACCGGCTGCCCGGGATCGGGCCGGTCCTCGCGCGCCGGATCGTCGAGCACCGCACGCGCCACGGCCCGTTCCGCTCGCCCGAGGAGCTGCTCGCCGTCCCCGGCATCGGGCCGCGACTGCTCGAGCGACTGCGACCTCATCTGCGCACGGCGGCGGCCCCCGGACGTGCGGAATTGCATTCAAGCCCCGGCACGAGCCGCCGATAACCCCCGCGAGTCCGGGTCTCCCGTTCGGGATGCATCCCGTGGCTTGCCGTCTGCATGGCCGGATCCGCGTGCACGCCGGCCTCGGTCCAGTCCGCTCGCGCACCAGGCACCGGCGGTGAAGCCGCCGCGGCACGACCCACCTCCCGGGGACGCTCGTGGTCGAAGACATCAGCCAGAAGCTGCTCCAGGCGCACCTCGTCGACGAGAACGCGCTGCAGAAGGCGGTGTTGCAGCAGAAGACCGCCGGCGGCTCGATCACCGGAAACCTCGTCAGGATCGGCGCCATCAGCGAGGACCAGCTCCTCGACTTCCTGTCGCGCCTCTACGGCTGCGCGCCCATCGACCTCAAGAGCTTCGAGCCCGACCCCGCGCTCACCCGGCTCCTGCCCGGCGATGTGGCCACCAAGTTCATGGCCCTGCCGGTGTCGAAGAGCGGCCGCCGGCTCGTGGTGGCGATGGCGAACCCGGCGAACATCTTCGCCATCGACGACATCAAGTTCATCACCGGCTACGACGTCGAACCGCGCGTGGCTTCCGAGATGGCGGTGAAGAAGGCGCTCGACCGCGCCTACGACTCGGCCGGCACGATGGCCGACGTGATGAAGGGCTTCGAGGACGACCTCGCGGTCGTCGAGGAGGACGACAGCGCCGAGAGCGAGGGCCTCGGCCAGATGGACGAGGCGCCCATCGTCAAGCTGGTGAACTCGCTCATCGCCGACGCCGTGCGCAAGGGCGCCTCCGACATCCACATCGAGCCTTACGAGAAGACGATGCGGGTGCGGTTCCGCATCGACGGCGCACTTCAAGAAATGATGGCGCCGCCCTACAAGTTCAAGGCGGCGATCACGTCGCGCCTCAAGATCATGGCCGACCTCGACATCGCCGAGCGCCGCGTGCCACAGGACGGCCGCATCAAGATCAAGGTGCTCAACCGCACCATCGACCTGCGCGTGAGCACGCTGCCCACGATCTTCGGTGAGAAGATCGTCATGCGCATCCTGGACAAGACCAACCTCAACATCGACCTCGAGAAGCTGGGCTTCGAGCCGGCCTCGATGAAGGAGTTCCTGGCCGCGATCCTCAACCCGTACGGCATGGTGCTGGTCACCGGCCCGACGGGCTCGGGCAAGACCACGTCGCTGTATTCGGCCCTGTCCCGCGTGAACACGCCGAACGTGAACGTGATGACCGCCGAGGACCCGGTCGAGTACAACCTGGACGGCATCAACCAGGTGCTCGTGAACGAGTCGGTGGGCCTGTCGTTCGCCGCGGCGCTCAAGGCGTTCCTCCGCCAGGACCCGAACATCATCATGGTCGGCGAGATCCGCGACATCGACACGGCCTCGATCGCGACCAAGGCGGCGCTGACCGGCCACCTCGTGCTGTCCACGCTGCACACGAACGACGCGCCCAGCGCGATCGGTCGGCTGATCGACATGGGAATCGAACCGTTCCTCGTGGCGTCCTCGGTGAACCTGGTGCTGGCGCAACGCCTCGTGCGCAAGGTGTGCGCGCACTGCCGCCGCCCGGGGGAGATCACGGACGAGGTCCTGAGCGAGTTGCAGGCCGCGCGCGAGGACTTCCAGGGCGCCACGGTCGTCGAGGGCACGGGCTGCGTGGACTGCAACAACACCGGCTACCGCGGACGCGCCGGGGTCTACGAGGTCATGACTATCACTCCGGCACTCCGAGATCTGGTGCTCCAGCGCGCGTCGTCGATCGAGATCAAGCGCTGCGCCGTGGAGGGCGGGATGCTCACGCTGCGTCGCGATGCGCTGCAGAAGCTCAAGCGGGGGGTCACCTCCGTGGAGGAAGTGCTCAAGGAGACCGCGGCCGACAAGCTGTAGGCCCGCGAGCCGTCACCGGACGAGGAGATCATGGCAGAGCTGACCCTTCGGCAGTTGCTCGACGACATGGTGCAGCGCAAGGCCTCGGACCTGCACATCACAGCGGGCGTGCCCCCGGAGCTGCGGATCGACGGCTCCATCACGCCCACGGAGTACGAGGTGCTTACGCCGGAGAAGTGCATCGCGCTCGCCTACAGCGTGCTCTCGGACGAGCAGCGCAAGCGCTTCGAGACGACGAAGGAGCTGGACTTCTCGTTCGGCGTGAAGGGGTTGTCGCGCTACCGCGCCAACGTCTATCTGCAGCGCGGCGTGGTCTCCATGGCCGTCCGCCAGATCCCCTACGACATCCTGCCCATGGACCGGCTGGGTCTGCCACCGATCGTCAAGGAGTTCACGAACCGGCAGAAGGGGATGGTGCTGATCACGGGTCCGACCGGTTCCGGCAAGTCCACGACGCTGGCCTCGATGCTCGACCGCATCAATGGCATCCGCCAGGCGCACATCATGACCATCGAGGATCCGGTCGAGTATATCCACCACCACAAGAAGTGCATCGTGAATCAGCGCGAGATCGGGGCGGATACGACATCGTTCCCGACCGCGCTCAAGTACGTGCTGCGGCAGGACCCGGACATCATCCTGATCGGCGAGATGCGCGACCTGGAGACCATCGAGGCGGCGCTCACGATCGCCGAAACCGGCCACCTCGTGTTCGCGACGCTGCATACGAACTCCACCTATGAGGCGGTCAACCGCATCGTGGACGTGTTTCCGGCCGACCAGCAGAAGCAGATCCTCACCCAGCTCGCGTTCACCTTGGAGGGGGTCGTCACGCAGCAGCTCATCCCGCGCAGCCGCGGGGCAGGTCGCGTCATGTGCGCCGAGGTCCTCGTGTGCACGCCGGCGATCAAGGCGGTCATCCGCGAGGGCAAGATCCACCAAATCTACAGTCTGATGCAGGCGGGCCAGAAGTTCGGAATGCAGACCATGAACCAGGCGCTGCTGCAATCGGTGCTCGACAAGCAGCTCACCCCGGAACACGCCCTGGAGCGCAGCACGGACCGTGTGGAGCTGGAAGGGATGCTCCAGAAGGTCCTGCGCCCGGCAGCCTGAACGGAGGACGACCATGGCGGTATTCATCTGGAAGGGGCGCACGCTCGCGGGGGAGGCGCAGACCGGCGAGATCGAGGTCGCGCGCCAGGAGGAGGCGCTGGAGCTGCTTCGAAAGCGGCGCATCCTGGTGACGTCGCTGCGCCCGAAATCGGGCGGCATCTCCGTTCCCAAGCTGGGCGGGAGCGGCGTCGGCACGAAGGACCTGGCGATCTTCACCCGGCAATTCGCGACCATGATCTCGGCGGGCCTGCCGCTCGTGCAGTGCCTGGACATCCTCGCCAAGCAGTCGAGCAAGCCATCGTTCGCGAATGTCATCAGCGACACGACGCGCGAAGTGGAGGCCGGCTCGACTCTGGCGGACGCGCTCGGCAAGCACAAGAGTGTGTTCGACGACCTCTTCCGCAACATGATCGCGGCGGGCGAGGCGGGCGGTGTGCTGGATGAGATCCTGATGCGCCTCGCGACCTACATCGAAAAGGCAGATGCGCTCAAGCGCAAGGTGCAGGGTGCGCTCGTGTACCCGGCGGTCGTTCTGACCGTGGCGCTCGGGGCGACGTCGTTCATGCTGATCTTCATCATCCCGACATTCGCCAAGATGTTCACCGACTTCGGCGGGGAGCTTCCGCTGCCCACCAAGGTCGTGCTCATGCTGTCCGACCTGCTCGTGGGGTGGTGGTGGGCCGGGCTGCTCGGTCTCGTGGCCATGGTATTCGCCCTCCAGCGCTACTACTCCACGGAAGGAGGCCAGCGGCAACTCGACGGCCTCATGATCCGCATGCCGGTCATCGGCGACGTGCTCCTGAAGGGCTCCGTGGCGCGATTCACCCGTACGCTCGGCACGCTCATCGCGTCGGGTGTCCCCATTCTCGGCGGCCTCGAGATCACCGCCCGCACGTCCGGCAACAAGGTGATCTCCGAGGCGATCATGAGCGCGCGCGCCTCGATCCGCGAGGGTGAGACCGTCTCTGCGCCGCTCAAGGCCTCGGGCGTGTTCCCGCCCATGGTGACCCAGATGATCGCCGTGGGCGAGCAGACGGGCGCACTGGACGAGATGCTCACGAAGATCGCGGTGTTCTACGAGCAGGAGGTGGACACCGCCGTCGAGACGCTGACCTCGATCATCGAGCCGGTCATGATCGTGGTCATGGGCGGCATCGTGGGCGGCATGGTGGTCGCCATGTACCTGCCCATGTTCAAACTCATCAACGTCGTGGCGGGCGGAGAGTGACGTGACGCCACGTCCCTCGACCGCGGCCGCGGCCGGCCCCCCCGCGGGGGCCGGTCCGCGGCGCGCGCGCCGCGGGTCGCTCCGCCAGCTCGTGCTGGGGCGGATCCTGATCGCGTCGCTGGCGCTGCCCTCGGGGCTGCTGCTCCGGCCGGACGTCACCGACCAGCCGCTCCAGCTCCTGGCGCTGGCGTTCGCGGCGGTCGCGGGTGTGTCCGTGGCGTGGCTGCTCGCGGCGCGGCTCGGCGGCCCGATCGGGTGGCGGACGGCGTCCCAGCTCGGCGTGGACCTGCTGCTCGTCACCTGGCTCTCCGCCTACACCGGCGGGCGCGGCAGCCAGTTCGTGCTGTTCTACGCGCTGGTCGTGATCACCGGCGGCGTGCTGGGGCGCATCGGCGGAGGACTGCTCGCGGCTGCCGGGGCCGGCGCGGGCTTCCTCGCGCTGCCCGCGCTCGCCGCCCCGCTCGCGGGCCGCGGCCAGCCGGTGGACAGCCTCGTGCGTCCGGAACTCATGGTGACGTTCCTCGCCATCGTCGGCGTGCTCGCCGGCGTGCTCGGCGAGCGCGTCCAGCGCACGGCGGGCGACCTCGAGCGCACGGAGAAGGAGCTGGTGCGCGTGCGGGTGGACAACGACGCCATCCTGCGGCACCTGGCGACGGGCGTGCTCACGGTGGACCACGACGGCGTCCTGTCCTACGTGAACCCCGCCGCCGAGCAAGTGCTGGGGCTGGAGGCCGTGGACGTGGTCGGTCGGCCCGTGGGCACGGCGCTCCCGGAGCGCCTGCACGCGCTCCGCAGCCTGGTGCAGGAGTCCCGCGACCAGGGCCGGGGACGCGCGCGGGCCGAGCTCCAGATCGCGAGCGCGCTCGGACGCGCCCTGCCGCTCGGCGCCTCCACCAACGTGCTGCGTCACGAGGGCGAGCTCACCGGCGTCGTGGCGGTGTTCCAGGATCTGACCGAGGTGCGCGAGATGGAGCGGCGCGCGCGCCGCAACGAGACGCTCGCAGAGGTCGGTGCGCTCGCGGCCGGCATCGCGCACGAGCTCCGCAACGGCCTCAAGCCCATCAGCGGCTCGGTCGAGGTGCTCCAGCGCGAGCTCAAGCTCGAGGGTGAGAGCGCCGACCTCATGGATCTGATCGCGCGGGAGTCCGCAAGGCTCAACAAGTTCGTCACGGACCTGCTCAACTATTCACGCGAGCGCGACCTCGCGCTCGAGCCGGTGACGCTCGCCTCCCACCTTCGCGAGCTGGTGCACGGGCTGCGGCGCGACCCGCGACGCTCGGATCAGGTCCGCGTCGAGCTGGCTGCGGGCCCGGAGGGTGCGCAGGTGTGGCTGGACCCGGAGCAGATGCGCCAGGTGTGGCTCAATCTGGCGGCGAACGCGCTGGAGGCGGTCGGCGAGCGCGGCACGCTCACCGTGGGGTGGGTGGTGCGCGACGCCGAGCACGTCTCGATCGAATTCCGAGACGACGGTCCGGGGATCGCCCCCGAGGACCTGCGGCGCGTCGGGGAACCCTTTTTCACCACCAAGCGGGGCGGCACGGGCCTGGGGCTGGCGATCGCGCAGCGTATCGTCGAGCGCCACGGTGGCGTGCTGGCCCTCGAGAGCGTGGCCGGTCAGGGCACGACGGCCCGGGTGACACTGCCCGGGCTCGCCGAGGCGCTGACCCCGGCGGCGTGACCACCGTCCCAATCCGAATCCAGCGAGGTGAATCCATGGCTGCCGAGAAGATCCTGGTGGTCGACGACGAACAGAGCATGACCCAGTTCCTGGGGATCGTGCTTCGCAAGGAAGGCTTCCAGGTGACCACCGTGAACAGCGGTCGCGACGCGCTCGACCGCATCCGGCTGGAGCCGTTCGACGTGGTGATCAGCGACATCAAGATGCCCGGCATGGACGGCATCCAGCTGCTGCAGGGCATCAAGAAGCACGACCCGAACATCCCGGTCGTGCTCATGACGGCGTACGCGTCGCAGCAGACCGCGATCGATGCCGTGAACCTGGGCGCGTTCCAGTACCTGCTCAAGAACGCGAAGAACGACGAGATCCGCCTCGCGGTGCGAAACGCACTCGAGATGCGCAAGGTCCGACACGAGAACCAGCTCCTCAAGCGCGAGCTGAAGAAGGGCCACGAGGAGAAGGCCATCATCGGCTCGTCCGAGGAGATGGTGCGCGTGTTCAAGATGGTGGACAAGGTCGCGGACAGCGAGGCCACGATCCTCATCCAGGGCGAGTCCGGCACCGGCAAGGAGCTGATCGCGCGCGAGATCCACTACCGGAGCCGGCGGCACTCGGGCCCGTTCGTGAGCATCAACTGCGGCGCGATCCCGCGCGACCTGCTCGAGTCCAACCTGTTCGGCCACGTGAAGGGCTCGTTCACCGGTGCGGTGAAGGACTCGCCGGGGCTGTTCGTGGTGGCCGAGGGCGGCACGTTCTTCCTGGACGAGGTGGGAGAGATGCCCATCGCCACGCAGGTCAAGCTCCTGCGTGCGCTCCAGGAGCGCGAGATCATCCCGGTCGGCGGAACACAGCCGATCAAGATCGACTGCCGGCTCGTGGCCGCGACCAACACGGACCTCGAGCGGGAGGTGGCCGAGGGCCGCTTCCGGGCCGACCTGTTCTTCCGCCTGAACGTGATCCCGCTGCGCATGCCCGCGCTGCGCCAGCGCCGGGACGACATCCCGCTGCTCGTGGACCACTTCCTCAAGCGCCACGCCAAGGGCGGCACGCTCAAGTCGGTGAACAAGGACGCGATGGAGCTGCTCATGAAGTACGATTGGCCGGGCAACGTCCGCGAGCTGGAGAACGTCATGGAGCGGGCGCTGATCCTGGACGAGGGCGGCGTCATCACGCCGGAGGACCTGCCCGACAAGATTCGCTTCGGCCACAGCCAGAAGGGCAGCCTGATCATCGACTCTCCCACGATGACGCTCGAAGAGCTGGAGAAGGAGTACATCCTCAAGGTGCTCAACTTCACCCGCTGGCAGAAGAAGCGCTCGAGCGAGCTGCTCGGCATCAACGCCTCGACGCTCTACCGCAAGCTCATCGGCTACGGGCTGGAGAAGCCGGGCAAGGGGCACGCGCCGGGAGCGGACGGGGGCGACGTGCTGCCCGAGTCGGACGAGCACGCGGCCTGACCGTCGTGCGATCCGCACTCGGCGCCGGCCGGCGACCGAAAATTGCACGGGTCGAGGTGGGGCCGGGGGGTTTTCACCCGGCCCTTCACTCTTGAACAACGTGTTGCGGCGGAAGGAACTGGGCCTGATCCGTAGCACGCTTACCCTCATGGCATGACGGTTGCGTGAACACCGGGCGAGCGTTCCCGCAGGCTGCGCGGGCGCCATCGCAGTAACCCGAGTCGGGAGGAGGACGAACATGTCCAAGTCGCAGAAGGGCTTCACCCTCATCGAGCTGATGATCGTGGTCGTGATCATCGGCATCCTGGCCGCGATCGCCATCCCCAACTTCATCGCCATGCAGAACCGCGCGAAGGAGGGGAGCACGAAGGCCAACATGCACACGCTCCAGCTCGCCGCCGAGGACTTCGGCGTCCAGAACGACGGTGCCTACGCGGCCGGGGCGCTGTTGCTCGAGCCGCTCCTGCCGAACGCGGGCGCGAACTTCAGGAACCCGTTCACGAACACGCAGGGCGTGGGCGTGGCGTGGGCCGACGTCGCCGCGTTCGCGCGTCCGGTCGTCCCGCCCGCCGTCTCGGGCATCGTGGCCTACACGGACTCCGCGACGCTGACGTACGTCATCGGCGGTCAGGGCAAGACGGCGCCGCTCGCCCTGCAGCTCACGAGTGGCCAGTAGGTCGAATCAAGCCGGGCGCGGGGGCCTTCGCGGCCCCCGCGCACCGCTGTCTCACTCGCCGGCGGTCGCGCCGGTCCCCACGAAGCGAAAGGGGAGGATCCCCACCATGCAGGCCGCACGTGGATTCACCCTGATCGAGCTCATGATCGTGGTCGTGATCATCGGGATCCTCGCCTCCATCGCCATCCCGAACTTCATCAGCATGCAGCAGCGCGCGAAGGAAGGCAGCACGAAGGAGAACATGCACACCTTCCAACTCGCGGCGGAGGACTACAACGTCGCGAACGACGGCCGCTACGCGCTGCTCGCCTCGGACGTGGCCAACCAGCTCCAGAGCTACGGCTCCTCGTTCCGCAATCCGTTCGACGGTGGCTCGGGCGCCGGCGCCTCGTGGGTGGACCAGGCCACGTGGACGGTGCCGATCGCCACCGGCGTGACGCGACCCGGCGTGGTCGCCTACAGCGATTCGGCGCAGAACTCGTATCAGATCGCCGGGCGAGGCGCGGTCGCCGACCTGAGACTGATCCTGACGACCGGGAGCAGCAGCAACTGACCGAGGGTCCGCACCCCGCCAGCCCATCCACGCCACCCCGGCACGAGCGTTGCAATCTGCCCGCGCGTACGCCGGCCTCCGGGACCGGCCGATCCAGGGAACCGATTGGACCCTCCAAGGATAGGAGCCGCGACCGTGAGCGCCGCATCACCCAGCACCCACCAGCCGTCGTCCGTACGGTCGCAGGACCGGCCAGCGTCTGACCGGTCCGTGGCCGGAGCCGCCGAGGTGCCGGCCGTCCGGGTCGAGGCCCTCTCGAAGAACTATCGGCACCCGTGGACGATGCGGGTCACGCCCGGCCTGACCGACGTCAGCTTCGAGCTGCGCCCGGGAGAGATCTTCGGCTACCTGGGCCCCAACGGCGCCGGCAAGACCACGACGCTCAAGATCCTCTCCGGCCTCCTCCAGCCCACGGGCGGCCGCGCCTGGATCTTCGGGCGCGACATCCGCCACGTCGAGAGCCGCCGCCCGCTCGGCTTCCTGCCGGAGCAGCCCTACTTCTACGACCACCTCAACGGACCGGAGTACCTGGAGATGGTGGCCCGGCTCTCCGGCCTTGGCGGGCGCGAGGCTCGCGCCGCCGCCGTCCACTGGCTGGGCCGCGTGGGGCTGGGCGAGCACGCGCGGCTCGACCTGCGCAAGTACTCGAAGGGCATGCTCCAGCGCCTGGGCCTCGCCGCCGCCCTGGTGCACGCGCCCCGGCTGCTGATCCTCGACGAGCCCATGAGCGGGCTCGACCCCTTCGGCCGGCGCGACGTGCGCGACCTGATCCTGGAGCAGCGCGAGCGCGGCGTCACGGTGATGCTCTCCTCGCACATCCTCCCGGACGTCGAGACGCTGTGCGACCGGGTCGCGGTCGTGCTCAAGGGCCGCCTCGAGCGCATCGCCCTGGTGGGAGAGCTGGTGCAGGGCGGCACGCCGCGCATCGAGCTCCGCATCGCGGGTCAGCCGCCGCCCGACTGGCCGCCGTCGCTCGCCGGCGCGGTGCGGCTGGCGGCCTCCGGCGTGGACGGCGTGCTCACGCTCCACGAGCCGGCGAAGCTCCAGCTGCTGCTGGCCTGGCTCGTCGAGCGCCGGGTCGAGGTGCGCTCGGTGACCCCGATGCGCACGAGCCTCGAGGAGCTGTTCATGGCCGCGGCGGAGGACGCCGCATTCCACGCAACCCCGCTGCGGAGGTCCGCATGAACGCCCTGCTCATCGCGCACAACACGTTCCGCGAGGCGGTACGCGACCGCGTGCTCGCGGGGCTCGTGGCCGGCGGGCTCGCGCTCATCGCCCTCACGCGCCTCGGCAGCGCGTTGGCGATGGGCGAGGACCTGCGCCTCACCGTGGACCTCGGGCTCTCCTCGGTCTCGCTGCTCGGGTTGCTCGTCATCCTGCTCGTGGGCACGAGCCTCGTGACCAAGGAGATCGAGCGGCGCACGATCTTCAACCTGCTGTCGCGGCCATTGCCGCGTCCGGTGTACCTCGTGGGAAAGTGGGCGGGGTTGTCCGCGGCGCTGGTGGTGGTCGCGAGCGCGCTCGGGGCCACGCTCGCGATCCTCGTCACGGCGCTCGGTCATCCGGGGCACGCGCCCGCGATCGCCCAGGCCACGTACCTGGCGATCCTCGAGCTGTCTCTGCTCACCTCTCTCGCGGTGCTCTTCTCCGCCCTCTCGACACCCGTGCTCTCGGCGCTCTACACGCTCGGCTTCTTCCTCGCCGGCCAGTGGGTGGACGACCTGCGCCGGTTCGCGGCGGCGCTCCCCGATCCGCTGCGGGCCACGCTCGCCTTCACCGCGGACATGCTGCCGAACCTGGCGCTCTTCAACATGCGCTCGCTCGCCGCCGGCGGCGAGTCCACGAGCGCGCTTCATCTCGGGCTCGCGACCGGCTACGCGGTCGTCTACTGCGGCTGCGTGCTGGCCCTGGCCTCGGCCGCATTCGAGTCGCGGGACTTCAAGTGACCGGCACCGACGCGGTCGCGCTGCCCCGCGTCCGGGTGGGCCTCGCCTGGGCCGTGGCGCTCGCCTTCGGTGCCGTGGCGCTCGGCATCGCGCAGGAGGCGGTGCGGTCGCTCCCGGGGCGGCCGCCGCTCGCGGAGCTTGCCTACTATCCCTCCGGCCGCGCGCTCCGCCCCGCCTCGCTGGGCCACGGCGAGACCGCAGCCGACCTGGCCTGGCTGCGGGCGGTCCAGTACTACGGTGAGCATCGTCGCAGCGACCTGCGCTTCCTCCAACTCGAGCAGGTGTTCAACGTACTCACCACGCTGGCCCCGCGTTTCGAGGGCCCATATATCTTCGGCGCCTTCGCGCTTGCCCAGGAGGGGCGCGACTTCGCCGCGGCCGAGCGCCTCATGCACAAGGGCCTCGACTCGAATCCGCGCAGCGCCCTGCTGGCCTTCGAAATGGGCTTTCTCTACTTCGTGCGCCCGGGCGGGCGCGATCTTCCGAAGGCCGCGGAGTACTTCGAGCGCGCGGCCCGTCTGCCCGGTGCGCCGGCGCCGGCGGCGCGCTTCGCCGCCTACGCCCGGCAGCACGCGGGCGACCTGGCGGTGGCGATCGTCCTCTGGGACGAGGTGCGCCGGAACAGCCCGAACCGCTTGCTCCGGGAGATGGCCGAGCGCGAGATCGGCGAATTGCGAACCGCACTGCGCACGGGTCGAACGGAGGTCGTGGTCCGCAGGCTCACGACGCCGCAGGTGATCCTCCGGTAGGGGAACGGGGCCTCGGCCCGGGCCGCGCCAGTCCAGCGAACTTCCGTGTTCAGGAACGGCTCGCGAGGGCCGATGAGACACCCGTCCAAGGGTATGTGCGCGGAAGCGCCCACACCCGGCTCGCTGGGCCGCGAAGCCGCGGGTTCCGCGAGCCAGCGCCGCGACCCGGCACACCACCGTCAGGGAGTGCACTTCATGTTCTTCGGCAAGAAGCAGTCGCTCGTGGGCCTGGACATCGGCAGCCACAGCGTCAAGGTGGTGGAGCTCGAGGCCCAGTCCAACAAGCAGTACCGACTCGTCAACTGGGGCGTCTCGCAGCCGCTCGCCGAGGCGATCGTGGACGGCGAGATCATGGACCGTCAGCTCGTGACGGATGCGATCTCGAACCTGCTCGATTCGCGTGGGATCAAGTCGCGCAGCGTCGTCGCGGCGGTGAGCGGGCGCGCGGTCATCGTGAAGAAGATCACGATGAACAAGCTGTCCGCCGAGGACGCGCAGCAGGCCGTCTACTGGGAGGCCGAGCAGCATGTCCCCTACGACATCAACGACGTGTCGCTCGACTTCGAGATCCTCGGCGCGGCCCCGAACGACCCGCAGCAGATGCAGGTGCTCCTCGTGGCCGCAAAGAAGGACATGGTGATCTCGTTCAGCGACCTGATCCGCGAGGCCGGCCTCACACCGATCATCGTCGACGTGGACTCGTTCGCGGCGCAGAACGCGATCGAGGCGAACTACGACCTGACGCCGGAGGAGGTCGTCGCGATCCTCAACATCGGGTCGGAGATGACCAACATCAACATCGTGCAGGCCGGGGTGCCGTACTTCACGAAGGACCTTCAGGTGGGCGGCAACTCCTTCACGGACGCGGTGCAGCGCAAGTTCAGCCTGAGCCAGGCCGAGGCCGCCGCCGCGGTGCGCGGCGAATCGGGGCCCGGGCTCGAGGTGACGCCGGTGATCGAGCAGGCGTGTGAGGGCATCGCCACCGCGCTCGACCGCGCGCAGGCCTACCTGCGCACGGCGGGGGAGGCGGGCTCGATCAGCCGCATCCTCGTCTGCGGCGGCAGCTCGCTCACGCCGGGCGTGACGGACTTCCTCAGCCGCCGCTTCCAGGTCTCGGCCGAGATCGTCAACCCGCTCGCCAGGATCCAGTACGACACGGCCCTGTTCGCCGGTCAGGACGTGATGAAGGTGGCGCCCCTCCTCACGGTCGGCATCGGTCTCGCTCTGCGCCGTCAGGGGGACAAGCGATGATTCGCATCAATCTCCTGCCGCGCGAAGAGAAGGCCCAGCGCAGGCAGGTCCAGTTCGACTTCAAGGTCGGCGACATGGTGTTCCCGGCCCTCCTGCTGGCCGCCGCGGCACTCGTGATCGGAGGCGCGACGCTGTCCCAGCGTGCCCGCCAGGCCGGGCTGGAGAAGGCCATCGCCCAGGTGGACGCGGAGTCCCGCGCGCTGGCCCCGCAGATCGCCCGCGTCAATCAGCTCGCGCAGGAGCGTGCCGAGCTGGACCTGCGCATGGGCATCATCAGCAAGCTGGAAAGAGGGCGTACGCAGAGCGTGAAGCTCATGGACGAGCTGGCTCGGTGCGTCCCGGACCACCTCTGGCTGACAGGGGTCTCGCAGGATGCGAGCAACCGCCTGCAGCTGGAGGGGGTCACCTATTCGAACCTGGTGGTCTCGGAGTTCATGTCGCGCCTCGAGCGCTCCGCGATGTTCGCGGACGTCGAGCTCGCCGTGGCCGAGCGCGGCCAGGTCACCGACAAGAGCGTGGTCAAGTTCCAGCTCAGTTGCTCGGCGAACCCCGACAAGGGTGCCAACTAGGAGATCCGCGCCATGGCCACTTTCGACCTCAAGAGCCCAGCGCTTCAAAAGCTGCTGCTGGCGATCCTCCTGTGCGGGGGCTCGCTGGGCGTCTACTTCAGCACCCGCCTGCTGCCCTGGACGTTTCCGAGTGGCGGCGCCCGCATCGCCGAGCTGAAGTCCCAGTACGAGCAGAAGTCGGCCGAGCTGGCGCGCGCGCGCGCGTCCGTGGCCGACCTGCCGCGGTTCGAGGCCGAGTACGAGCAGCTCCACCAGCGCTGGGAGATGGCCTCCGAGCTGCTGCCGGCCGAGCGGCAGCTTCCGACGCTGCTGCGCAAGATCACGCTGGCGGGCCAGCAGACGGGCATCACGTTCACGCTGTTCCGGCCGGGCGCGATGAAGCCGTCCGACTACCACACCGAGATGCCCATCAGCGTCGCGGTCTCGGGAGACTTCCACTCCGTGGGCTCGTTTCTGGCCGAGCTGTCGAACATGCGCCGCATCGTGACCGTGACGAACCTCAAGCTGACCACCAACTCCAAGAACGATGGAGCGGGCACGACGGTCGCGGAGTTCACCGCGTCGGCGTTCAGCCTCAACACCGCTCCCGTGACGCCCGCGGCGGACACGAAGAAGGGGGACAAGAATGGCCGCAAGAGCTGAAGCCTCGGGTGACGGCCCGAAGAACACCGGCGCGCTCCGTATCGCGGGCGTGGTGGTGCTCGCTCTGGCGGCCGTGGGGATCGGCGCCCTTCGCATGGGCTGGATCCCGTTCGGAGGTTCCGCGCAGGACGACTCCGTACTGGCGAAGACCGCGGACCCCGCGGCGACCGCCCCGGTCGAGGCCACGACGGAGTCTCCCGCCCCGGACGCGCCCGCGGTCGAGCCCGAGCGCCCTCTGAGCGCCCGGCCGGCCGGCCGCCGCACACCGGCGCGGGCCGCGCCGAGCACCGGCGGCAGCGTCGCGACCGTGAGCGCGGTGACGAAGGAAGCCCCGCGAGTGTCCCGCGTCTCGCACGTGGACGAGCACGTGACCTACCAGTACAACGCCATCGGCCGGCGCGACCCGTTCCAGTCGCTCATCTCCGGGGAGTTCCTCGGCCACAACGAGGGCGGCGACGCGCCTCCCGACCCCGGCGGCATGCGGATCGTCGGCATCGTGTGGGGAGCCACCGATCAGTTCGCCATGGTCGAGGACGCCCGCGGCAACAGCTACGTGCTTCGCAAGGGTGACAAGTTGCAGAACGGTTTCGTGGAGGCGCTCCGGCGGGATGCCGTGGTGGTCGTGGTCACGGCGGACGGCCAGAGCCAGCAGGTGGTGATCCCGTTCGTGCGGAAGGGAGAAGGCAATGCTCGGTAAGAAGGCCGGTCTCGGCATCCTCCTGGCGGCGCTGCTGGCGGCCGCCGTCGTGGCTCCGGCCGCGGCACAGTCGTCGGCCAGCTCGACGGTCGGACTGGTCCGGACGAGCACGGGCAGCTTCAGCCTGGACGTGGACGGCGCCGACCTGCGCACCGTGCTGCGGGCGATCGCGGAGTTCAGCGGCCGCAACATCGTGCTCGGCCAGCAGGCCAAGGGCGTGGTGCGGATCCAGCTCAGGAACGTGGCGTGGCAGGACGCGCTCAAGGCGGTGCTGCGCGCCAACGGACTCGATTACGTCGAGGACGGCGCGGTGATCCGCGTGGACGACGCCGGCAAACTCAACGCGGAGAAGGTCGAGCGCGAGACCGCGAATGCGCGCACGCTCGAGCTCGTGCCGCTCGAGACCCGCATCGTGAAGCTCAACTACGCGAACGCGTCGGAACTCACGACCCCGCTGTCGGTAACGCTGTCGAAGCGCGGCTCGATCCAGGTGGAGCGACGCACGAACTCGCTCATCATCACGGACCTGCCGTCCAACCTGGACGGCGTGGCCCAGATGGCGGCGCAGCTCGACTCGCAGACGCCGCAGATCGAGATCGTCGCCAAGCTCGTGGACGTGGACGTCTCGGCGCTCAATTCGATCGGCATCGTGTGGAACCACGGCATCGAAGAGTCCGACTTCGTCGTGGACGCCGCCGGGGACCCGATTCGGCTTCGCCCGGCGATCAGCCGAACGGGCCGTGAGATCCTTGGCACGAACGTGAACACGGGCATCGCGAGCCCGGCCGGGCAGGTGACGGTCGGCTTCTTCGAGAGCTGGGGCGATCTCGAGGCGCGCCTCCAGGCCCTCGCGAGCGACAACAAGGCGAACATCATCTCGAATCCGCGCATCACGACCGTGGACAACCGCGAGGCCAAGATCGTCGTGGGCCAGAAGATCCCGCTCATCGTCCAGGACGTCGCGGGCAACCCGGTGTCGCAGCTCCAGACGATCGGCATCCAGCTCCGGGTCACCCCGCATCTGACCTCGGAGAAGAAGATCATCATGGACCTGCACCCCGAGGTGAGCGACCTCGCGTCGGGCTCCACGGTGCAGGGAGGCCTCATCATCAACACGTCCGAGGCCGACACCCGGGTCATGGTGGACGATGGCCAGACCGCGGTGATCGGCGGCTTGATCCGCACGAACGAGAGCACGGTGCACATCGGCGTGCCGTTCTTGAAGGACATCCCGCTGCTCGGCATGCTGTTCAGCACGAAGACGACGGCGAAGTCGAATCGCGAGCTGATCATCTTCGTGACGCCGAAGCTCGTCTCCGAGATGGCCGCGGACACGACGACGCCGAAGAACTAGCCCCTTCCCTCCGCACGACACGACGCGCCGCCGGGCTGCCACGAGCCCGGCGGCGTCGCTTTGGGCGCGGGGCTCGCTCGGCCGCGAGCGCTGACCGGCGCGAGGTCCCCCCGTCTCGCCAGGCAGGCCCCTCTGGGCCAGGACCAGCCCCGGCCCCTCGCAGGCTGCGGGCCGGTGGCCGCGTTCCGCGCGAGATGCGCCCTGCGGATCACGCGGCCGGCCCCTGCCAGCGCGCCATTCGGAGGGCGTCCGCCGGTCGTGCTCGCGGGCGCTGTGGACCCTCCGGACCACCGTGACGGACGGTCGATTCCTGTTGCCCGGCCGTTGGGGTTCACCTAGCATGCACGAGCCGAAGCGGATCCCCCGAGCTCGGCCTGACACGCTCAGGTGGGGGATCCTTGGCCCGCGCCGCACTCCTTTGCGAAGTTGCCCGTGGCCCGTCGGCGCGCATCCCGAGGCCCAGGCCATGCTGCCCGACCCGCGAGTCCACCGGGTCGCCTCCTCGCGAACACCGCGAGGCACGTTCCCGCCGCGTGCATGCGCCGCGAGTCCCGAGCGTGGTCCCCGGGCCACTCGCCCGCGAAGACGATCCCATGCCGGCGGGAAGCCTGCGCCCGGCCGTTCCATCGCTCCACGGCCATCCCTCGATGATCCATTCCATGCAGAACACAGGGTGCTCACCCTCTTCAAGGAGTCGAGCCATGCTCGGTCCCGCGCATTCCTCGAAGGCCGCCGTGCCTGGGACGAGGAGATCCGTCGAACACACGTCCGCGACCCGACCCTCCTGGCGCCAGCGCCTCGCCCTCGCCGCGCTCCTCTCCGCGCTCGGGGCCCCAGCGCTCGCCCAGACGAACCCCGTGGCGAGGACGCTCCCCTACACGCAGGACTTCCGCACGCTCGCCGCCAGCTCCACGACCTATCCGGCGGGCTGGCAGGGCTGGATCAACGGCGCGCCCGGTACGAACTACCTGACCACCGGCCCCACCGCGGACCAGGTGCTCACGGCATCGAGCAGCGCCAGCACGAGCGCCGGGGGTGTGCACAACTACAACGGCAAGATCGGGCCGCTCGACAACGGGACCAACGACTTCGGGCTCGCGCTCGCCGTCAACACGACGGGATTCGCCGGCGTGGTGGTCCGCTACGAGGCGATGACGATCCGGAACCCCTACGACGGCGGCTCGAACACCCGCATCAACGAGCTGTCGCTCCAGTACCGCGTCGGCACCGCCGGGGCGTGGACGACGCTCGCGGGCACCGCGTATCAGAACAACACGACGACGCAGACGACTTCCGGCGTGGTCACGCCGCAGAACATCCAGTACTTCAGCGTCGTCCTGCCCCCGGCCTGCGACAACCAGGCGGTGGTCCAGCTCCGCTGGGCACAGCGGGAGGTGAGCGGGGCCGGCTCGCGCCCGGGCCTCGCGATCGACAACGTCGCCGTGCAGCAGCCGCCCGCGGGCGGCATGGCGACGGCGCTCCAGTTCGACGGCGTGGACGACTACGTCACGTTCGGCCAGGCGCCGGGGCTCGGCGCGTCCACGTTCACGCTCGAGACCTGGTTCCGCCGCACCGGGACCGGCGTCGCGACGAGCACCGGCTCGGGGGGCATCGCGGCGATCATCCCGCTCGTCGCCAAGGGATTCGCCGAGGCGGACGGTTCGACGGCCGACATGAACTACTTCCTGGGGATCAACACCTCCGGGAACGTGATCGCCGCCGACTACGAAGAAGGGACCGGCCAGTTGAGCCCTGGTCTCAATCACCCCATCTCCGGCGTCACGCCGATCGTCCTCAATACCTGGTACCACGCCGCCGTCACGTTCGACGGCACCACGCTGCGCCTCTACCTCAACGGCAATCTCGAGAATACGGTCGTGGTGGGTGCGAGCCGCCTGCCGCAGTCGGCGAGCATCCAGCACGCGACGCTCGGGACCGCGCTCAATTCCACGGGCGGCATCGGGTCCCAGACGCTCGGGCTCTTCCAGGGCCAGCTCGACGAAGTCCGCATCTGGAACGTCGCCCGTGCGGCCTGCGACATCACCGGGGCGATGAATCTCGAGCTCACGAGCGGCACCGGGCTGCTCGGGCGCTGGGGCATGCACGAGGGCTCCGGGAGCCTGGTCAGCAATTCGCTCTCGACGCCCAACGGCATCCTGATGAACGGTCCGACCTGGGTGTCGGGCGCACCGTTCAACGCGCCGACGCCCACGCTCACGGACCCGAGCGGTCTCATCGCCAGCGCGCCGGACGGCGTGCAGGTCACGCTCACCTGGACGGACAACGCCTCCGGCGAGACCGCCTACGAGGTCGAGCGCTCGACCAGCGGCCCGGGCGGGCCGTTCACGCTGATCGCCACGCTCGCGGCGAACGCCAACTCCTACACCGATGCGCCGGTGTCCGCCTCGTCCGAGTACTGCTACCGCGTACGGGCCACCACGAGCTGCGTGGCCTCCGGCTACGCCACCGTGTCCTGTGCCACCACGACGGCCGAGCTGTGCAACGCCCTCGTCTTCGACCCGGACGGCGCCGGGACCGACTCCTATGTGAGCTTCGGCAGCCCCGCCTCGCTCCAGCTCTCGGCGCTCACGATCGAGATGTGGATGCGCCGGGACGGCCCCGGCGTGGGCACGAACACGGGCACGGGAGGCATTCCCGACCTGATCCCGCTCCTCGCCAAGGGGCGCGCCGAGGCCGAGACCGCGACGCAGGACATCAATTACATCTTCGGGATCAGGGCTTCGGACGGTGTCCTGGCTGCGGACTTCGAGGAAGGTCCGGGCGGCGCCTCGCCGAGTCTCAATCACCCCGTCGCCGGAACGACGCCCATCGGCACCGGCGTCTGGCACCACGTGGCCGCCACGTACGACGGCACCACCTGGCGACTCTACCTGGACGGCATCCTCGAGGCTTCGCTCGCCGTGGGGCAGCCGCTCGGCTCCGCCAGCACGGTCGCGGTGGCCCTGGCCAGCGCGCTCACATCGACGAACGCGCCCGCGGGCTACTTCGACGGCGCGGTGGACGAGGTGCGGGTGTGGAACGTCGCCCGGAGCCAGGCGCAGCTCCAGGCCGACATCAACTCGCAGATCTCCACGCCGACCGCCGGGCTCGTCGCGCGCTGGGCGCTCAACGAGGGCGCCGGCACGGCCGCCTATGGGACCGCCGGCACCTCGACCCACGGCACGATCATCGGCTCGGCGGGCACCAACTGGAACCGGACGGCGTGCGCACCCTTCAATGCGTCGTTCTCCCCGCCGACGGCGCCCACCGGGCTCGTCGCGACCGCCGTCGCGTTCAATCAGGTGGACGTGACCTGGACGGACACGTCCGACAACGAGACCGGCTTCGAGATCGAGCGCTCCACGACCGGCATCGCCGGCACGTACACGCTGCTCGCGACGGTGGGCGCGGGCGTCACGAGCTACCCGAACACCGGGCTCTCGCCGCTCCAGGAGTACTGCTACCGGGTCCGGGCCGTGAACAGCTTCGGCGCCTCGAGCTACGCGACTGCGTCGTGCGCCACGACCCCGGGCACGGCGCTCGACTTCGGCTCGGCCGCGACGACCTATGTGACGTTCGGTGATCCGAACGAGCTGGACCTGGCCCAGTTCACGATCGAGTGCTGGTTCCGGCGGGACGGCACCGGAACGTCCACGTCCACCGGGAGCAACGGCGTGACGGCGATCCCGCTCGTCACGCACGGCGCCCAGCAGGCGGACGGCAGCAATCTGGACATGAACTACTTCCTCGGCATCCGCGCCTCGGACGGCGTCCTGTGCGCGGACTTCGAGGAGGGCGCCGGCGGCGCGACGCCCGGCTCGAACCATCCGGTCGTGGGCGTCACGCCGGTGGGCAGCGGCTGGCATCACGCCGCGGCCACGTACGACGGGACGACCTGGCGGCTCTACCTGGACGGCACCCTCGAGGCCACGCTGCTCGTCGGGCAGCCCGTCCAGTCCGCGTCCATCCAGCACGCCGCGCTCGCGACGTCGCTCACGTCCACCGGGGGCACGAACGGCTTCTTCGACGGCGTGCTCGATGAGGTGCGGATCTGGAGCAGCGTGCGCTCGCAGGCCGAGATCCAGGCCGGCGCAAACACCGAGATCACGTCGCCCACGGCCGGACTGGTCGCGCGCTGGGGCCTGAACGAAGGCACCGGCACCGCCGTCAACGGTTCGGCCGGCACCGTGGTGAACGGCACCATCACCGGCGCCAACTACGCCTGGGCGGCCTCGGCGCCGTTCAACCTGTCGTTCACCCCGCCCGACGCACCGTCCGGTCTCAGCGCGACGGCGGTGACGCACAGCCTGGTGCAGCTCACCTGGAACGACCTCTCCAGCAACGAGTCGGGTTTCGAGATCGAGCGCTCGACGACCGGCATCGGCGGTACGTACACGCTGCTGGCGACCGTGACGGCGGGAAGCACAAGCTACTCCGACGCCGCGCTCGCGGCCGCCACCGAGTACTGCTATCGGATCCGCGCCGTGAACGGCAGCGGGGCGTCGGCCTACGACGGTCCCGACTGCGCGACCACACCGGCAGTCTCGAACACGGCGCTCGGCTTCTCCGGCAGCACCGCGCAGCCGAGCTACGCCAGCTTCGGCAGTCCTGCCTCGCTCCAGCTCTCCGCGTTCACGCTCGAGATGTGGGTGCGTCGGGACGGGGCCGGCGAGGGCACGAACACCGGCAGCGGCGGCATCGCCGACGCCATCCCGCTCCTCGCCAAGGGCAGGGCCGACACCGAGTCCCCGACCGCGGACATCAACTACCTCCTGGGCATCCGGGCGTCCACCGGGACGCTGTGTGCCGACTTCGAGGAGGGTGCGGCTGGCGCTTCACCGAGCCAGAACCACCCCGTCGAAGGGACCACGCCCCTCGCGCTCGGGACCTGGTACCACGTGGCGGCCACGTTCGACGGCGCCGCCCTCAAGCTCTACGTGAACGGAAACCTGGACGCGTCGCTCGACGTGGTGCAGCCGCTCGCATCGGCGAGCACCGTGGCGGTCTCGCTCGCGAGCGCGCTCACCTTGGCCGGCGCTCCGGCCGGCTTCTTCAATGGCCGTATGGACGAGGTTCGCATCTGGAACGTGGATCGCGACCAGGCCCAGATCCAGGCCACGTCCAACGCCCAGCTCACGAGCGCCACGCCCGGCCTCGTGGCGCGATGGAGCCTGGACGAGGGCTCAGGCACCGCGATCGGCGGCTCGGCGGGCACCAGCGTGAACGGGACCATCACGGGCCCGAACTACGCCTGGTCTAGCCCCGGAGCTCCGTTCAACCTGGCGTTCAACCAGCAGCCGGCGACGCCCGTGCTGGTCGCGCCCCCGAATGGCGCCAGCGGTGTGTCCACGTCCCCGACGCTCCAGGTGTCGGTCTCCGACCCCGAGGGGAGCCCGCTCACCGTGACCTACTACGGGCGCCCCGTCGCGACGTCCCCGGGCCCCGACTTCACGGTCATCGGCCTGCCCGACACCCAGTACTACACCGGGCAGCTCAACGGAGGCAGCAACGCGATCTTCCAGTCGCAGACCAACTGGATCGTGGCGAACCGTGCGGCGCGGAACATCGTGTACGTGGGCCAGCTCGGCGACTGCGTCGAGAACGGGGACAACGGCGGGAACAACGTCGAGTGGGCGCGCGCGGACGCCTCGTTGAGCATCCTCGAGAACCCCGTGACCACCGGGTTGCCCGACGGCATCCCGTTCGGCGTCAGCGTCGGCAATCACGACCAGTCACCCGCCGGCAACCCCGACGGGACGACCACGTTCTACAACCAGTACTTCGGATCGGCGCGCTTCACGGGCCGGGCCTACTACGGCGGCCACTACGGCACGAACAACGACAACTGGTTCGAGCTCTTCAGCGCGAGCGGGATGGACTTCATCGTCATCTCGTTCGAGTACGACACGAGCCCGGACGCCGCGGTGCTCGCCTGGGCGGACGGCCTGCTCAACACGTACAGCAACCGCCGCGCCATCATCCTCAGCCACTTCATCTGCAACACCGGGAATCCCGCGAGCTTCGGGCCGCAGGGCCTGGCGATCTACGAGGCGCTGAAGGCGCGCCCGAACCTGGACCTGATGCTGTGCGGCCACGTGCCGGGCGAGGGTCGCCGGCAGGACACGCTCGCGGGCAACACGGTCCACACCATGCTGTCCGACTACCAGGGCCGCACGGCGGGCGGCAACGGCTGGCTCCGGCTCCTCGAGTTCTCCCCGGCCAACAACGAGATCCGGGTCAAGACCTATTCGCCGTGGCTCGACCAGTTCGAGACCGACGGCGACAGCCAGTTCACGCTTCCGTACAACATGTCCTCGATGCCCGCGTTCCAGGTGCTCGGGACGGTGAACGGCGTGCCCTCGGGCTCGACGGCCAGCCTCGTGTGGCCGGGGCTCTCGACCGGTACGGCCTACGAGTGGTACGCGGTCGCGAGCGACGGGAGCGCCTCGACGGTCGGCACGACGGCGACCTTCACGACGGCTGCAGCCGCCACGCACACGATCACGGCCACGGCGGGACCGAACGGCACGATCGTCCCGAGTGGCGCGGTCTCCGTGGCGAGCGGCGCCGACCAGATGTTCACGTTCACCCCGGCGGCGAACCACCACGTCTCCCAGGTGACCGTGGACGCGAGTCCGGTGGCGGTCGCACCCAGCTACACGTTCACGAATGTCACGGCGGACCACACCATCGACGTCCAGTTCGCGATCGACACCTACACGCTGACCTATGTGGCGGCTGCGAACGGCTCGATCAGCGGCACCACGCCGCAGACGGTGTCGCATGGCGGGAGCGGGACGGCGGTGACGGCGGTGCCGGACGCGGGCTATCACTTCGTGAGCTGGAGCGACGGGGTGCTGACCGCGACGCGCACCGACACGAACGTGATGGCCGACCTGACGGTGACCGCGTCGTTCGCCATCAACACGTACACGCTGACCTACCTGGCTGGTCCGAACGGCACGATCAGCGGCACCACGCCGCAGACGGTGAGCCATGGCGGGAGTGGGACGGCGGTGACGGCGGTGCCGGACGCGGGATACCACTTCGTGAGCTGGAGCGACGGGGTGCTGACCGCCACGCGCACCGACACGAACGTGATGGCGGACCTGACGGTGACCGCGTCGTTCGCCATCAACACGTACACGCTGACCTACCTGGCTGGTCCGAACGGCACGATCAGCGGCACCACGCCGCAGACGGTGTCGCATGGCGGGAGCGGGACGGCGGTGACGGCGGTGCCGGACGCGGGCTATCACTTCGTGAGCTGGAGCGACGGGGTGCTGACGGCCACGCGCACCGACACGAACGTGATGGCCGACCTGACGGTGACCGCCTCGTTCGCCATCAACACGTACACGCTGACCTACCTGGCTGGCCCGAACGGCACGATCAGCGGCACCACGCCGCAGACG
>Ga0187893_10002771_pt1 | contig 37530 bp, 47 predicted proteins | sample MA1701074metaG_FD_139574 | JGI IMG/M metagenome (GOLD analysis project Ga0187893, IMG submission 139574) | White microbial mat communities from a basaltic lava cave in the Kipuka Kanohina Cave System on the Island of Hawaii, USA - MA170107-4 metaG ... | reverse complement strand
TCTACTTCATTATAGGGCCGGACAGTCTTTTGTTGGACAAAGTATACAATGCAGGCAATTTCTTCACCCTCCTTGTTGGTCGATATTGTATCAAGGCATCACAAACGCGCATGAATTCATGAATGTCTGGTCGTATATCGGGTTCCATGACTCCACTCTATTATTCCAAGCTACAGAACGACACTAGATGAAGCCCTAGCTGGAGCCGTGGTGGAAGGGTTAGTAGCGGGTCAGTCGACTGCGCGACGGCGGATGATGGGAAGTAGGAATTGCGCAAGCAATGTGAGGACACGCATGAGGTACCTCCGAGGAAAGCAGGAGGGTCGAGGCATGATCGCAGGAGCAAGAGACGGAGACCGAACCTCTGGTGTCCGTCTCAGGGGGTGTTCTACGCCACCTCTTGGATGGGACTACTCAATTCTCTCGGCCACCGGTGCCGGCAGTCCAGATTCAGACAGGCCCACATTCTCACTTGCGGGATAGTCATTTTACGGCCGGAGATTGTCCAGCTCACGATTGGTTCGGCATTATGGCTCTGACACTTTGGACAGGTCATTCTTCCCCTCCTTTCCAAGGAAAATTGGAGGGGAGATTATCATTGGAGGAGAAGGAGGGGACTAGCGAAATCCCTAGTTTTTAGGTGATGAACTGAGAATTCTCGCTCGGCGAGTGGCGCTCAAGGGAAACTAAATCACCGCAGGCGAGGCAGCGATAGTTGCCGGTTACATAGGCGTCTTCGGTCCGTTCCACATCGATTATCAGATGCTCACAGAGCCGTGGCGGATCTTGCTGCGTCCACTTCGCTTTGAGTTCAGTTGCTTGAGCCTTAGTCATGCGACCTCGCCAATAGATCCCCTTACCCAGGTGTGCAGACAGGTTGGATTGAGACAGCCCACACTGGCGATGGCGGTTCTGGCGCTTTACGATCGGAAATATACCGGAGATCAAAAGGAATGACATTGTGGCCATGACATTGTGGACAGATCATGCCCGAGCCTATCGGTCTGGCAGAGAGAACGGGACTAGGAAATCCCCTAGCGGAAGAGTTTCAGCGGGGGGAACCAGATGAGTAAGCAGGACAGTCTAGGGAGAATAGCAGGGCGAGTGCATCAGTCTATCGGTCGGAAGTTGGGTAAGGTATCGGCGAGGGGCTCGTCACACCTGTACGCGCCGGAAGAACCTCTTCTCTAGGTCCCGGGCACAGCGGGCCACTGCTTCATTCTCCCGGACCGTGAGCACAATATTGTGTCCAGCGAGTTTTTCGCACGCACGTATAAGCTCCAGGACCTCGAGTCGCAAGAGGCTAGTGCATTCCCTAGCGGGAACGCGCGACACTTCCTTGGCGAGCAGGATGGTCGAAACAGTATAACAGAGGGGCTAGGGCCGGGCGGTGTCCTGGTTGCGGATCCGTGGCTCGGTGGGGATCCCGGAGAAGGCCGTAGCCTCATAGGTGTGCACAATGGCCTCCCCGCATTCGCGGCAGCGATACGTGCTCGTCACATAGCCATTCGTGCCGAGTACTACGAGGGATGCTACTTGGCTGAGATGTTCACAGAGTGGGGGCGGATCTCCTCGCCGTTCCCACTTCGCGTGTAAGGCCGTAGCGTGAACCAGTAGTTTGGCCATAGGACTCCGAGTTTAATAAGTATGTAAACTTTATCATTATGGAGCACTCTGGGGAACTGGAGAGATAGCCAGCTCGGGAATACGTAAGACTTGTGAGGGTCAGACCGGCAGAAGGCCAGGGCCGCGACACCTCCGAGGCGAAGGCAGAGTGAGAAGGTCTGACGTGGGCGATTATCTCGCACTTGTCTGGACCACTCATCTCTTATTCGTTAGAAACCACAACCGGCCTAGCCTAGCCCGCCGTTGACTCACCTTCCATCAGATGATTGATGAGCTGCTCCAAATGCTGCCGCTCAGCCTCCTTCAGCTGAAAGAAGGCCAGACCAAACATCAGGCCGCTCACCCATTGCACACTGGCCGCCTCAATCATGATCGGCCATTCTAAATCTGGCACATGAATACGGAGTTCCAACGAGAAACCGGGGACCACTGGGACCGGACTCTCGATGCGACATCCGCCTAGAGACAGATCCAGCATGAGGCCCATCCCTTCCAACCTTGAGGCCTCCGTAAATGTCGTGCGGAATTGGACCCGGAGGCGTGGCATCACCCGACGATCAGGTGTTTTCATGTCCATGACAGACTGGCCTTCTACTTTTCCCTCAATGAGATGCTGGCCAAAGGTAACCCCATGGATATCGGCTTCCTGTTCGGTCCCATAGAGGACCATGGAAGAGAATTCGCGTGTTCGGACACCCTGGGGACTTTCACAAGAGATGAGGATGCGAATCTGCCATTTGTCCCAATTAGTGTCATAGTATGGGCGAGACTGAATAGTGTAACCCTCGTACTCGGCTGTCTTGGCCATCGGCTTAATTCTTCCCCTTCGGCAGCAGCCTCTCTACTCAGTTCGAGTCACGGCTGTTCTGAGCAGGGCACTCGGACGAAAGGTCACCACTCTGCGTGCCGAGATCATCAAGGCCTTGCCCGTGCGGGGGTTCCGTCCTTTGCGAGGGAGCTTCCGTGGAACCACAAACGTGCCGAAGCCGGAGATGGCGATTGGGTCCCCCATCCTAATGGAGGAGGCGAGGATCTGAAGAATCCTATCAAGTACTTTGGCGGACTTTTCCCGAGAGATCCCTGCTTGCTGATGAATTCGCCTAGCAATATCCGCCTTGCGCATCGCGCTCATTTTCCCTTCGGCAGGAGACCCTTTCCTTCGAGTTCACGAATCTTGTTTTCGATCAACTCCAAGATCAGATCGGTAACTGACTTTTCCTCGGCAGCAGCAGCCATCTTTAAGCGAAAGAAGGTGGAGCGTGAAATATTGCGAATATTCAAGGCCGGCTTTGGCTGAGTGGTCTTTTTCAAAGGCATCGCGCGGGATCATAGCATGCAAGCATATGTGTGTCGATTCCACTTGACATCATAATAGATCAGGTGGCATGTGTCTAGAAATGTAACATATCTAGACATACGGAGGGACCATGAAGAACGTGCACCTCGTACCTGGCCATCAATGGCGAAAATCTCCCGATCATTCAATCCGTCCTCAATCATCACAGTCTGGCCCCGACGTCTGTGTATGCGCGACTCAATACCAAAGCCATGGACAGGGCGCTGCAAGGCCAGGCGGATCGGCTGTGTAGTTTGGTGTCAGGGGTTGACGAGCTCCCGGCGCTGACGCAGGACCTCACACCCACCACAACAGAGCTTCAGGCGACGCGATGATGAAGTGAAGGCCCGTGTCCCTGGGGGATCTGGGCCTTTTATAATGCGACCGGGAGCATCGTCTCTCTTCTGGCCCACGGCTATCCCACCTTCGAAGTACATCCTTCGGGTCTTTCGCTTCACGTCCCGGACCGCTAGTCTTCTCTCAGAGCGGACATTCGCAGGCTGAATGGCAAGGAGGCGTCATCATGACCACTCTACGCGCGCTTGTCGGAGCCTACTCTCTGGTTGCCGTCATGGGATTCGTTGTTTCCTTTCCGCTTGGTTGGACCATTGTCCTCGGTATAGCCGCGACCTACCCCGAGAAGATCGTCCAGGACCGGCCGTACCAGCAGAATGATGAGTTGGTGCAGAAGAAGATTCTTCCACGCGCCACAGATGAGCAGATCAAATACGAGATTGTGGCGAAGGAGAAGTAACCTGTTGCACGAGGTGGGCCGGTCGGAGATCCCCGGCGAATCCGATGAATCGGAGGTAGCTGACGTGCCTCTTGAACACGACTAGGGTATTTCCTCATGTGCATGGTTTCAGTGATGGCATAGAGTACACACAGGCTTTAGATACTGCGGTGGCAAGACTGCGAACGCATGCTCAGCCTCGTGCCCTCGCAGCGCGACCCTCGCAGAATCTGATGCAAAAGGCTCGGCTCCGAAAGGAGCTGGGCCTTTGTTGCACGGAGAAACCCGATGGATTGTCCCTACTGTTCTTCACCGCACTGCATACGGTCTTTTCGGTATGGCGTGCGGGACTCCCTCGGTCGACTGTTAGGCCTGTTTCCATGGCATTGCCGGACGTGCAGGAAGCGATTTTATCGGCGGCAACGATATCCAGGCGGACACTCGTCCCACACGCAGGCCGCGGCATAGACCGGCGGGGGCCAGGCAGGGTCTAGGGAATTTCCCAGTGGCTTCCAGTTGCAGTCACGATATGATGCAGGCGGTGCCATAAGAAACCGCAACGGAACCACGGCCTAAGCCGCGTTGGCCACGTGGGACATGCTTCGCCTGGGAACCATCACGAAATCGAAGGCTCGGTGCTCGACGGCATTGGGCCTTTGTTTTGTCTTTGTAGCGAACACACAAACAGAGGAGGTGGCATGATGACAATATTCATGTTTGGCCTTGGGGCCGCCCTTGTGGTCATGATCGTCGGAATCGGTTCGGCTGTCTCCAAGGATTTGCTGGATCTGATTGATTTCGCATACGACCCCCCATGACCCCCTAACGGCCTTCGGTGAGGCTGACGTGCCAGTTCGGTTGGTGCAGTGATGGTCGTCCGTCTCAACGAACAGCGAGTTTTGCGGTTTTAGAAATGTCCATTTCGGTTGATGCTGGAAGTACTGTTCAATTGCGGGTGCCCAATACAGGTGAGGCCTTGGAACTCTTGCGAGAGCGTGACTAAGCGATGTCTTGAAAGCAAGTAAGGGATGATCCTCTGTGTAGCCGGTGTGGAAGTAGTCATCCGGGATTGCCCTGGCCTGATCCACGGGCCTCATAGAGAGAAATCCTTGGCCCACAATAAAGAGTCCGTGCAGCTGAGTGGGGTTGCCAAGCTTCTTTGAGTAATCCGCCATTCTCTGAACAAGCCGCATAAGGTCCTTAGTAATAGCGTCCGAGGCCTCGAAGGCGAAGGCATACGATCGTATGGAGGGAATCCGTGACGCCCATTCAGCAGGCATGAGAATCGTGTCGACAGTGCCGATCGGCAGGTGATACCTCCTGTCTCGCATGTTGCGAAGCTCTTGATTTCTCATAAGGCATTTCTCAATCGAGTTCTCCGCCGGTTTCTCGGCCTCATCGGATGAGCTTTTTAACGTGGCCTTCACTTCTACGTATCCGTACACGGCCTCCAAGGGGAATACGTCGCAGGTTTCAAGAGGTACGATAGGACCGTTCCGAAGGGCGTCGTGAATGATGACGTCGAGTTGGGAAGAGAGGCGCGGGCCGTCGGCGGCGTGAAACACGACAAAACCGGGTTGGTAGACCATATTCCGCATGCAGAAGAGACCGAAGAAGAGTGCGAACTCCGTTTTCCAGCGCCCGCCCCTTCTATCCGGCATGGACGATGGCCACTCTTACCGCTTCGAGTTTTGCAAGAAGGAGGCTTTCCTCGATGGCGTTAAGTTCAGTAAAGTTCGGCGCTTTGTTCATAGGGATTAGTCTGCTGTCCGTACGATTCGTGACCAGTTTGGATCATATCTCACCCGGTTGAAGTTGAGCGGTAGGACCCGAGCCGTGATGGTCTCTCGTCCCGATGGTGACCGTATTCCACATCTTTGTCGGGTTCGGACCACCGAGATATGCGACCGTCGATAATTCTGGCGAAGTAGTAGCGGTAATATCGAAATTGCTTTCCTTTCGTGGTGACCCTCTCAATATCAACGCATGAGTGAAGGTTGCCTGTGGAGAGACTTCCGGTTGATTCGACTGGAAGGTCTAAGAGAGGGGAAAGCCACATTTCTGTAATATCATGCTTGGAGCGAGCCCATTTCGGCCATTTTCACGGGGTAAGGGTTGCGCCTCTTCAGTGAAGAAAAGTTTCTCAAGCGCCGGAACGTCCATCTCTATCCAGTCTGACATTGGGCGTCGGCCTCTTTTTTTTCAGGCGCGGTTTATGTCCATGCGGAGGCCGTAAGTTTCGCACGAGCGCCTGAAAAGAAGGATGCGGAAGGGAGGGGAAAGACCTAGCGATAGAGGGACTCAAAGAGGAACTCGACATATGTTTGATGTTCTTAAAACTGTGACATCACTTGATTGAAGCGTGCTTTGATGGTGCCGAGGGACAGAATTGAACTGTCGACACCAGCCTTTTCAGGGCTGTGCTCTACCAACTGAGCTACCTCGGCATACATATGTCGGCGCATAGAGTTGGTGGGGCTCACTCTCTACAGGAACGGCTGCCAAAAATCAAGCGCTGCGCAGCAAAGACCTGGTCGCGCTCAGGATAGTCCCGGGTCGTGAGTCTAGGAGCTTGTCCTACAGTGCCATTCGTGACGAGGTGAAGGATATGCGGTCAGATGCGAGACCGCAGGCATGGAAAAACCGGAGGTGTATTCGCTGGGATACATTGAGGAGTTTTTCTGGCCGAGAACGATGCAGATGGTAGTGGATTATTTGCCGCAGTAAAACAGCCACTGTCGAACAAGCTCCTATCTCTGTGAAGCTAGAAAAAGTAGAGGTGCTAGCGTGAGAAGTACGATGCAGGAGGGGTTAGGTAGACAAGAGGAAATCAAGATGCTTCGGGATTTAGGGTCAGTCTAGCGAGCCCATATTGATGGGCCAGTATGAGAAGCTTTTGGCGGTCGGAGACCCCAAGCTTCATGAAAATATTGGTGAGGTGATGCCGCACCGTAATATCGCTAATGTGAAGGTGACCTGCCCCCTGTGGTTGTACCAGCGTGCATGTGAGTCACGCACACTGTGGCGCGATCGCTTCCGGGGCTGGCGGCCGATAGCCGAGCGCACTATGGGGCCGAATCCGGTTATACGTCTGTCGCCACCGTTCCACGAGCACCTGGACCTCCCAGAGTGTCGCAAATAGCTCCCGATCCAACAGTTCATCCCGTAACTTCCCGTTGAAGCTTTCAATATAGCCGTTCTCCCAGGGACTGCCGGGGGTGATGAACAATGTCTGCACACCGACGCGCTGGAGCCACTCGCGCACCGCCTTCGCCGCAAACTCGGGGCCGTTATCGGATCGGATGTGCGGCGGGACCCCACGTTGGACACACAACTCCGCAAGTCGAAACAGTACATCATCCGAGCGCAGCCGTCGCGCCACATCGATGGCCAGACATTCTCGCGTGTATTCATCGACAATCGTCAACAGCTTCACGGGGCGTCCGTCCTCCGTCCGCGTCGCCATGAAGTCATACGCCCACACGTGATTCGGCCGTTCCGCTCGGAGTCGCACGCAGGACCCGTCCGTGAGCCAGAGCCGCCGACGGGGCGGCTGCTTCTTCGGCACCTTCAGCCCTTCACGCCGCCAGATCCGTTCCACGCGCGTATGGTTCACCCGCCAGCCGTCGTTCCGCAGCAATCCTGTCACCTGTCGATACCCATAGCGGCCATACTGGCTCGCCAGCTTGATGATGGCGGCAGTCAATGGCATTTCATCATCGGGCGGTTGGCGTTGATACCGCTGTGTCGCACGCGGTTGGCCCAGCACGCGACAGACCCGACGTTCGGCCAAGCCCAGCATCACACAGCAGTGCTCCACGGTCTGCCGTCGGCGCGCTGGGCTTAGAAGTTTCCCTCCGCGGCTTCCTTCAGAATCAACTTATCGACGGTGAGTTCGGCCACGGCGCGTTTCAGGCGACTGTTCTCACGTTCCAGTTCCTTGAGGCGCCTGGCCTGATCGACCTTGAGGCCACCGTACTCGTTGCGCCAGCGGTAGTAGGTTTGCTCGGTGATCCCCAGCGCCCGGCAGACCTGGGCGACGGCTTGGCCCTTGCTCAGGGCGACTTCGGCTTCACGGAGTTTGGCGAGAATCTGTTCGACGGTATGACGCAGACGTGGCATGCGGCCCTCCTTTCGGCCCAACCCTAACATACAGGGTGGACCGGTTTAAGGGGGCTAGGTCATATATAAGTGGAGCAAATCTCGCCGATAAATCAGCGCCTATTCAAACTTCCGCTATAGCTCTCTTCTAAGAGATAGTTTTCTCGTTCTACTGGCTCTAGCATACCGTATGGCCTAACAATACCCGAAGATCATTGTTCCCAGGCAAACTGTGCCGAACACTCCTTCATACTTCGCCTCAATCGGAAATGCGACGCAACGTAGAATGTGCCTATCAGTGTAGATAGACCTTTCCCAATTCCACGGACACCTGGTTACGCCACGGCCTTCCTCGCCTAGAACTTAGCCGGGGAGTAGTAGCTGCGTGCGGAGTGACGGCGCAGCCGCTTGTAGAACACCGAACGAAAAAACAATGGTGCGCTGGCCGAAGAAATGTCAGGCTATGCCGGTGGGTATGGCGGAGAGGGAGGGATTTGAACCCTCGGTAGAAGTTTCCCCCTACGGCAGTTTAGCAAACTGCTGCCTTCGGCCACTCGGCCACCTCTCCACTGGTCTGAGCTTTATGCGGGGTTCCCAATCATCTGCGCCGCGGGTCGAGACCGTAGGAAGACCTGCAAGTAAGCCGTAATCTTACCCCAGGCCATGTGGGAGGTACAAGCGATTCGCGAGGGAAGGTGAAGAAAAACTCTCGGGAGATGGCAAAGGCTCAAAGGTCTACCTGCTTGGTCCATCGAATGGCGATCGGTTTTTTCGCAAATTGGACAAGGGAAGATGAAAGGCTGCGCGCCCATTGCCCTGTCTGTTTCATAGTGAGTGCGGTGTTGCCGTCCCATGACGGCAAAGGAATAGGGTGGGTCTGCTGATGCCTGATCGCAGTTGACTGTGCGCGGAAGGTGGCACTGCGGGTGATGGGTGTTGCGTAACGGAGTTCAATGTAGCTGGGTCTGACGACCCCGCTGACTGCCAACATGTGCAACGTGGTTCGTTTCTGTTGCTTGCGCGTTCGCCGCCATTTTATATATTGGATCGGGGAAGAGAGCACGTGCATCGTGTCTTCCTTCTGTGTTGAGGTGATGAGAAAGGTTTCCTACATCCAGAGTATGCGGCCGAGGTCTTCGTCGAGCCCGCGAGGACGCTGGCATTGAGAACAGCGGGCGAAGAGTCCGTCAGCTTGCGTCTGCACGTTCCCACGAAGCACGAGCTGGTACTTATGGCCTCCGCAGAAGGGACAGGCTCTGCCGTCTAGCTCTCGACGAATGGCCCCAATCTTCCCGATCTGTTTGTGCATCGGTCTCTCCTTCAAGAAATGATGCTATGTACCTCCTACTGAGTGTGACTGGTGTTGATAATGGGACAGGGTAGAATTTTTGAAAATACCGTAGAGGTAGGTGTGGCTGATCTAAAGAGGGGGGATCTTCGGCACAAAGGCCTCGATAAACATAATTATTAAACGCATATATTTCAACTGTATATGAATGATTTCTAATGTGTACATTAAGCTATATGAAATAAAATTGGCGCATCTCAGGCTGGAATTAGATTATGGAACCTAACCTGGCAAACAACGTCAGCGATATGTATGGGTATAAGCGAGGGAGAGATGCGGAAGGAGGTCGGCCTGAGCTAGCCCCACTTTCCTTGAATGGTTGCGCCATCGTATGCACCGTGCCGTTCTCTGTCAGTTCGATATCGGAGGGCTCATGGCTTCACCGGTAGTCAAGAACAGGCTCGTACTGAAGAGAAGGACACTCAGCGTGGTAAAGACTCGAATACCATTGGACATCGTAGATAGTGCTCTCCTGTGTGATGAGGTGATGGTAACGAGATGTCGCAGAAATGATGGGCGACACTGTGCCTCAACATACAATCATGCAATACCCCGGTCGGGGGGAGGGAATGGGTGATCTGACTGAAGGACTCAAGAAGCTGGCGGTTCTAGAGCAATCGTTGCATGGGACTGTCGAGTTGAGCCACAGTTCAGCCACAATTTCGGGAATTTCGAGTCAAAAGTCTCGAATTACGCGGGAAAATATGGCGGAGGGGGCGAGATTTGAACTCGCGGACCCCTTGCGAGGTCTCCAGTTTTCAAGACTGGCACGTTCGGCCACTCCGTCACCCCTCCATAACTATGCGTGACCCGACCCGAAGCTGTACGATTGCTCTTGGCGACGGGATTATACGCTTGAGTATCTCATTCTTTCTTAATCCGTTCCATTCCGCCCATGTAATGATGCAACACCTCCGGTATCGTGACGCTTCCATCCGGTTGCTGATAGTTTTCGAGGATAGCCACGAGCGCACGGCCGACAGCCAGCCCGGACCCATTGAGGGTATGGACAAACTCTGCTTTCGCGTCCTTCTTCCCACCGGCGCCTTTATATCGAATATTGGCCCGCCTGGCCTGAAATCCTTCAAAGTTGCTGCAGGAGGAGATCTCTCGGTATTGGTTCTGGGAAGGGAGCCAGACTTCGATGTCGTAAGTCTTAGCCGCGGAGAATCCCAGATCGCCGGTACAGAGGGTGACGACTCTGTAATGCAGCCCTAGGCCCTGCAAGATCGCTTCGGCATGGCCGGTCAACCGTTCCAGTTCTTCATACGATTGTTCAGGTTTTGCAAACGAGACCAACTCCACTTTGTTGAATTGGTGGAGGCGAATGAGCCCTCTGGTGTCTTTTCCATAGGATCCTGCCTCACGGCGAAAACAGGGAGTGTAGGCTGTATATTTGATCGGCAGCGCACTCTCGGTGAGCGTTTCGTCACGGTGAAAATTCGTGACCGGGACTTCTGCCGTCGGAATCAAGAAATAGTCTTCGTCGCGCAAACGAAAGAGATCCTCTTCGAACTTGGGTAACTGGCCGGTCGCGGTCATACTCGATCGATTCACGAGGAACGGCGGCAGGACCTCCCGATAGCCGTGCTGTGTGGTGTGAAGGTCAAGCATATAATTAATGAGGGACCGTTCGAGTCGCGCGCCGACGCCCGTCAATACGGCAAATCGCGCGCCCGTAATTTTTGCCGCCCGGTCGAAATCCAGAATACCGAGTGCTTCGCCGACATCCCAATGGCTCTTGGCTGGGGCGGTCAACGTGGGTGGGGATCCCCACAGACGAGTGACCGTGTTGCTGCTGGCATCTTTTCCTACTGGAACCGAGGGGTGTGGAAGATTTGGTATACGGAGATTCAGATCGGTCAGCGTTTCCTCAATCCCCCTCAGTTCATCTTCTATCTTCTTGATCTGTTCGCCGACGGCCTTCATGGCAGCCATGGAGCTATCCGCCGGCTGTTTCGCTCGCTTCAGCTTGGCAACCTCATCCGATCCTTTTCTCAGTTCATGGCGAAGTTGCTCGACCTGGCCGGTCAAGGCGCGACGTTGTTCGATCAGCGCTCGGATTCTATCCCAAGGGACATCAGCGCCACGGGGGCCAAGCTGTTCCACGATGGCGTTTAGATTATCGCGGAGCGTGCGGAGATCATACATGTCCGTGTTTTCCAGAAAGCGGCTGGAACTTAACATCGGGGTGGGGGTTAGTCAATCAATCGGGCCGTGATATCGCGCCTTGGCAGGCGTTGATTGCCCCGTTGACAGGAGCGGCCGGATCGAGGACCATATTCCGATGCGTACGGTGATGAATCCACCTAATCCATTTGAATCACAACATCGCGATCTCCTTGAGCCTGCGCCCCATGTGCAGCTGCAAATGTTTGAGGATACGACTCGTGATATTCTCAGTCGAAACGAGAGTCCCGATTTACCGTTTCGATGGAGCCTCAACCCGTACCGCGGATGTTTCCACGCCTGCGCGTATTGTTACGCAAGGCCGACGCACGAGTACTGGGGATTCGGCGCCGGAACCGATTTCGAGTCCAAGATCGTCGTAAAGCGTGAGGCTGCGGCCTTGCTCCGCCGGACATTCGAGAAGCCTTCATGGAAGGGCGAATTGATTCTGTTCTCGGGGAACACCGATTGTTACCAGCCGCTGGAAGCCTCGCTGGAGTTAACCCGGGCCTGTCTGGAAGTCTGCGCAGACTATCGGAATCCGGTCGGGATCATCACGAAAGGGGTATTGGTACTGCGCGATCTTGACCTGCTGTATCGACTGTATCAGGAGGCGTCGGTTCGTGTGTACTTCAGCATACCGTTTTCAGACGATGAGGTAGCGCGCAAGGTGGAACCTCATGCGCCTTCCAGCCGGAAACGATTCGAGGCGATGGCGGTCCTGGCGAACGCCGGGATTCCGACCGGCATCTCGCTGTCTCCGATCATTCCTGGTCTCAACGATGAGGACGTACCCGATCTGTTGACCCGTGCGAAGCAAGCCGGGGCAGGCGCGGCGACGGCGACGCTACTGCGTCTGTCTGGCCCTGTGGAGCCGGTGTTTCTGGAGCGAATGGCCGCGGTATTTCCAGATCGAATCGCTAAGATCACGAATCGTATTCGGGACGTGCGTGGTGGAGCGATCAGCGAGGGAGCCTTCTTCAAACGTCACCAAGGCGCAGGTCCCTATTGGGCAATGATCGAACAGTTATTCGAGGTTTCCAGACGCAAGGTGGGACTGTCTTCGCTGCGCGACGATGCGGTTCCTGCCACGTTTCGCAGGCCCGGGATTGAACAAACTGCCTTATTTTAAGGCACGACCGGGAAGGAAGTGAGGATGAAACATAACCCTGGCTTTCTCAAGTTGGTGGATGCAGCACGAGCACGGGTCAAGGAATGTACCGTGAGTCAAGCTAAGGCCAGGCTCGACCATGGTGAAGCACTGCATTTTCTCGATGTCCGCGAGGACCATGAATTTGCGACGGATCATGCGAAAGGCGCCCGTCATTTGGGAAAAGGAATTATCGAACGTGATGTAGAAACGCTCATTCCCAATAAAGAGGACGCCATTTTGTTGTATTGCGGAGGCGGCTACCGGTCGATCTTAGTGGCTGATGCGCTTCAGCAAATGGGCTATACCAATGTGGTGTCAATGGACGGGGGAATCAAAGGCTGGCGGGAAGCGGGCTATCCAATGGAATGTTGATGGGACCTCAGAGAGGCCAAGGTCCCATTCGTGTTGGATCATGAATTCAGGTGTGTGCGCGCTGGGTTGGCTACTTGCTGTTGACTCGATCGAACTCTTTGATCACCTGGTCGGTTAGATCGATGGTGTCCTTGTTATAAATGACAATTTTGACGGTTTGTTCGCTCCCCCGATCGACGACAAGAGCAAACCCGCCTTTTTCAGCCACGGTTTTCGTAGCCAAGGAGATTTTCTTCATGTACTCATCGACCAATTCCTTCTGCTTCCCCTGCAGTTCCTGATTAAATTCCTGGGCACGTTTCTGATACTCCTGGACCTTGGTGCGGAACTGAGTCTCTTTTTCTTTTTTTTCGGTGTCGCTTAACTTCGCGATTTGTTCCTTGAGTGTCTTTTCCGTGTTCCGCAACTCCTCTTCGTCACCGGACAACAATTTCTGTCTGGTCGAGACATATTCCTTGAGCCCGTCCAAAGCTTTTTTGCCCGCCTTTGATTTCTCTAACACGGCCTGAGGATCGACAACACCCATCTTGAAGGCCTCGGCAGCTAATGCAGCAGGAAGAGATGCGAGCAACAACATGCCTGCGGCGATCAAGGGGAGGGTGATCCGCCCCAAGAGGATTCCCGTTATGTGCATAACACGCGCTCCTTGTTGGTGGATAATCCAGTACCGTAACCGATGCGAGAATAGCTGGGAGCCCAGGCTCTGTCAAGGGATTGAGTCGTGCGGCAGCCAACAGGCTATGGGAATACTTATGGAGATGCGCGAGAACTTTAATGTCTCATACGTCTGGGCCAGCCTGGTCTGTTTGGCTCTTCTGATTTATTTCGTTCAACCATAAAACCAGATGACCAAACAAGGGTCTTTCTTGCAGGTCGAGATCGTTTTCCTAGGAGAAGTATCGACTGGTGTCGAACTTGTACTCGGTGTTGTCGATCAGGCGGATAATGCTGTGGTGGAAATCTCCGACCTCATTTTTCTCGGCCAGGTCTATCTCGCGCCCGTGATCGACAGAGTTTCCCTGTGGATCGGAGATGACTCTGACAAACGGACGTTCGGCGTTCGCCTTGTCCGCCGCAGGCTTGAGCACAACCGCCAGCTCGTTCGTCTCCAGCATCACCATGCTGCCGATGGGGATGATGCCAACACAGTTTACGAACAGTTTAAGCAATACAGCGTCAAACGATTTCCCGGACTTTGAGAGCATCATATTCAACACTTTCGACGGGGACATGGGTTCTCGTCGATAGACACGGGAGGAGGTCATGGCGTCATAACAGTCTGCAATTGTGAGAATACGGCCTGTCAATGACAGTGTCCAGGGCACGGTCAGTTTAGGATATCCGGAAAAGTCCAGGTTCATGTGGTGTTCGAAGGAGGCTGCCGCCATGCGGCCTGGTAAATTCGTGATACCTCTCATTTTCGAAAGGCTTAGCACTCCCTCCGTGGGGTGATTCCGCATGGCCACCCAGTCCTCATCCGTAAACTCACCCGGTTTGTTCAGGACCTCCATAGGAATGGTCGATTTGCCCATGTCATGGAACAACGCCGCAAGGCCCAGATCGGCCAGATCCACTTTGGGATAGCCGACGCGATTGGCCAAGGCAATGGAGAGCAACGACACATTGACCGAATGGTTATGCGTGTACTGATCGTGGCAACGAAGGGTTGTGAGACCGAGAACCGCGGCTTCATCATCCACCATGAGATCGATGATGTTTTGGATCGCCCGCTTCGCTTGTTTAAAACTGACCGCTCCACCCCCGTCACGGGCTGACTGCGTCAGTGTTCCGACTGATCCCGCCACTTTTGCATAACCGTTCCTGGCATTTACTTTCCGTTGTGCGTTTTGATCGGCAGTTCCCGTGCCTTCGGGGCTCTTATTCTCTGTCGTTCCGGAGCTTGTGTTTCTCGCTGTTCCGAAGTTTTTTCTGAGTTGCAACTGCCGTTGTTCTTCTAGTTCAATACCGGAGATCCCCCGTGCGGTGATTTCTTTCTGAAGGTCTTCGAGAGCTTTGTTTTCTGGATCAAGGCCGACAAAGAGCGCGGCGAACTCTCGCAAATCCTTTGACTCCGCGGTCAATGAGAATGTTATCCCGCCAATCTTCCAAGCGTTCAAGGCATCGATGATACTGGTGGCTACGGCCATCTGCTGGGCGTTCACCTTTAAGTGACTATCCCCGAGAAACAAGAAATCGTTTTGCAGGCGGAGTGTGACCGGTTGGTCTTGAGCCATAGTCTTGATCAACATCAGCATGGTTTCGACGGGTTTATCCAGGGCCGCGTTGGTGCGATCATAGATGCGGGAGGTCTTAATCAAGACGTTCAACTGTGTGACGAGTTGGATGCCCAGCATGACCATCTGCTGGTCTAGGATGTCCCCGGCCTCTGATCCGCGGGCAATTTTCTGCGATATGGATTTTTCGTGGGTCAGAATCGGTTGGGCTTGCTTATCCTCAACCGGGGTTTCTTTACTCTTGATGTCGCTCACGGCAAAGGTTCCTTACTATGATGCAGCTTGCTTGAGATGCTGCTGTCGTTGGGCCTGGGCAAGTGCGGCGGTGCAGGCTTGCCGCACGGGAGCGCCACCCTTTTTCTGACCGAGTTCAAGAACGGTTAGGGCGGCAGGACTGGCCAATTTCCCTAATGTCTCAGCGGCGAGGACGGCAAGTTCCTCCTTTTTCTTCCTGTTGGTCCATGACCGTTCCGTGATCAAGTTTTCAAAGAACGGAATGACTTCGTCGCTGCAAGTGGCGCGCATTGCTTGGAACACCCCGCGTTTTTCGCTGAGAGTTCGATCCATGAATAGGTCCGCCGATACGAGGGGTGCCCAGGTGGAGTACGGAGACGTATACTGACCGCTCATGAGGAGCTTGAGCGCCGCAAACCGGACCGACTCCTCAGCATCATTCAAGAACGAGATCAGTTTGGTTCCGTTCCCGCTGGGACGAAGTATTCCAATGGCTCGCACGACTTCTTTTCGGACCTGAATGTCCGGATATCGCACCAGTTTTTCAAGGGCATCTGCAAATCGAGGATTGTTCCATTTCAGAAGGATCGCAAGAAGGTTTCTCACATAGCGGGGGCGACGGTCGGATAAACCACGAATGATGTGATCCGGCTGATCCTTCCCAAGTGTCTCAAGAGCTTCAGCCGCAATCGCCTGATGCGCCGGTGCCTCTAGATTTGCCAGGAGAGTATACAAGGCGGGGACGGCGGCCGCCGTCATCGACCGCAGCACTGCAGGCAACCCTTCTGTGGTCGCGTTGGGAGTCTTGTTTAAATAGGTCTCGATCATCTTCACACGCTCGGGTCGACCAAGGTTGTCGAGTATGGCAGCCAGTTGTTTCTGGTGATCGGGGCCGAGGTCCGGTCTGACATCACCGGCGGCATGGAGCAATCCCAGTACGCCGTCTAACTGGGTCCATTTGCCCTGGGCAGTCAATGAGTCGAGGATGTTTCCCCAGAGGTCGAACAACTTGGTCAGGATCACAGGAGATTTTTCCGACGCCATGATCGCGGTGAGCATGTCCAAAAGGTATGTCATGTTATCTCTGGCGCTCTCGGCTGCGACTTCCTTCGCCAGTTCAGCTAACTCCGTTTCAGAAACCTCGTAGCCTGCATGACCAGACTTGAATCGACTAGCCTGTCTGTTGGTCCCTCTACCGGTTCCTCCCCCGACTCCTCCGCTAGTTCCCCCACCAGCTCCTCCGCCGGTCTCTCCGCCGACTCCCTCTTCTGCCGGGGTCCCACCATCACCGGCTTCTGAACCATCACCACTTTCATCAAGTCCTACGCCGGTTCCCTTTCTGCTGCGGGCCTGCTCCCGATCTAGAAGGTCCCGCAAGCTCGAATCCGATTCCTCCATCATCCCGCCAATAGGGAGCGAAAAGATATCTCCACCGGTCGAAGCTTTCGCGACCTCTTCGGCGGTCACCAAGGTGATGGTAGAGAGATTTTTAGACCATAGACGAGTCACAATGTCGTCATCATTTTGTTCTTGATCGAGGCTGTCCCAAAGCGAATCAAGCAAGTACGTGAGGTCTTCAGCAGCCAGGCCTTCAAGGAATGCGAGTTCTCGAATACCATCCGCATAGAGCTTGAATGCGACACTCTCATTACTCGATTCCTGCTCGGATCTGTAGACGACTTCCCCGTTAAAGTACAGCTCGGAACGCTGAACAAGAAATGCCAATTTGGAGTAAGTGGTCAGGTGAGCCGTAAGTCCCTCGAACAACTGTTGGAAGAACTTCTGCGCCACGGGGTTCGATGACCCGTATGTCCGGCTGGACTTCGCGGTCTTATCCAAGAGCGTGAGGACTCGCTTGACGGAGACCAACTCCGGATCGGCCTGCTCTTTCGCAGGCGCAATAGGCCACGCGCCGCTCTCTGTCAGCTGCTCGTCCATGATCATTAGTCGTACCTTGGAGGTGTGGAATCGTCAAGAAAATAGCCGCTCTTGACCAGCGGATCACAAAGGAAATGGCGAGGAATTCCGCCTTCTTTCCGTCATGGACAAGTAGGCATTGTGAAGCCCTCCGCGAGATCGGTAGAATCCGCCTGACATGATGATTGCGTCGAGCCACATTGTGTGTTTTGGGGACAGTCTGACGGCAGGGTTCCAATCGCCCACAGCCGATAATCCTCAAGGCATCGAAACACCGTATGGACGGTTTCTGCAAGAGTTGACGGGGCCTGCCGTACGAGTGTCTGTAAGCGGCATCTGTGGTGAATTGACGGGTGAAATGGTCATGCGTTTTCGGTCGGCTGTTCTTGCTCATCAACCCACGCACGTGGTGATTTTGGGCGGAACGAACGATCTGGGATGGAACGCAGTGCCGGCAGACATCATGCGCAATCTCCTCAAGATGTATGAGTTGGCCGCAGCGGCCGGGATCACGACGGTGCCGGTGACCGTTCCGTCGATCAGAATGGGAGGTGATCTGCGCAGTGAAGAGGATCGCCGGTGGTTCGTAACACATCTTGATCCACGGCGTAGGCTTAATGACTTGATTCTTCGCTACGCCGAGTCAAAGCGAGTGGCTGCCTTCGACCTCTTCGCCGCCACGGCGGAGCCCGAGACTCAGCAGCTTGCGGCCGCGTATTCCAACGATGGGCTGCATCTGACCACAGCAGGATATCGGCTAATTGCTGAGCGGTTATACCATGACGTGTTTGGGCAAAGCCGACAAGTGGGACGTGACGTAAGGAGCCCGTAATGCGTGACGTCACCGATCGGGATTTCGACGACGTCGTAAAGCAATCAGCCGTGCCGGTGCTGGTGGAGTTTTGGAAACCAGGGTGCGGGAGTTGTCGAGCGCTGATGCATGAACTCGAGAAGCTGGAGCTCGATATGCTCGGCAAGACTCTGATTCTGAAAATGAACGTCGAGGAGAACTTTCAGATTCCAGCGGAGCTGGAAGTTCACACATTGCCGGCGCTGGCCCTCTATCACCAGGGGACATTCGAACGGTTTATCGGAGGACTGGGAACCAGAGAGGAAATTCTCAAGCAGTTGCGGCTGACATGAAATAAGTCGCTACAAGGTTCGCCAGGTCCGTCCATCGTTCTCAATGAGGCGATTGGCCTCGACCGGCCCACAGGTTCCCGCCGGATATTCAGGCAACCACCGCAACCCTTGCCGCTGCCATCCTTCTAGAATATTCGTGATCCAGGACCAGGAGGCTTCAACGGCGTCGCGCCGCATGAACCGGGAAGCATCGCCGGCCATCACGTCCAAGAGCAATCGCTCGTATGCTTCGGGCGAAGGGCGGCCGAAAACGTCGCTGTATTGAAAGTCCATTTCCACCGGGTGTGTTTGCGCGCGAGTTCCCGGTACACGCGAGACGATGCGGAGAGAGAGCCCTTCCTCCGGCTGGATGCGTAGCGCCAACACGTTCGGCGGTTGCGGTTGCTGTACGTTGGCGTTGAACAGGATGTGAGGGATGTCCTTGAATTGCACGGCGACCTCGCTGGCGCGATGAGGGAGCGCTTTTCCGGTGCGCAGATAGAAGGGCACGCCGGCCCAACGCCAATTTTCCACGAAACATTTGAGCGCCACATAGGTTTCCGTCGTGGAGTCAGGATGGGTCCCCTTCTCGCGACGATAGCCTGGGATGGGAACGCCATGGGCCATGCCTTCGCTGTATTGGGCGCGGACGGTGACGTACTCGACATCCTGATCGGTGATGGGCCTGAGGCAGCGGAGGACTTCCATCTTCGCGTTGCGCACCACGTCAGGATCGAGCGAGTAGGGGGGTTCCATTGCCACCAGGCAAAGCAGTTGCAACATGTGATTTTGCACCATGTCGCGCAAGGCCCCTGCTTCTTCGTAGTAGCCGGCCCTGGTCCCGACGCCTTCAGCTTCGCTTACCGTGATCTGCACATGATCAATGTACTTGTGGTTCCAAATCGGCTCGAAGATGCTGTTGGCAAACCGGACGACCATGAGATTCTGAACCGTTTCTTTTCCCAAATAGTGATCGATGCGGAAGATCTGTGATTCGTCGAATACACGCCCAGTCACGCTATTAATGGCCTGTGCTGAGGCTAAATCTCGGCCGACCGGTTTCTCGACGATGATGCGGGCATAGGGCGTATGAGCCCCCGGCTTCGTCGCCAGTCCGGCTTGCTCAAGCCCTTCGCACACAGGCGCAAATGAACTGGGAGGAATGCTCAGATAGAAAATCCGGTTGCCGGGTAACTGGAAGTTTCGCTCAATGTCTTCTGCTCGTGCCTTCAGCGTGACGTAGGTGTTCGGGTCCTCATTGCCCCCCGACACATAAAAGAGGTGTGGCGCGAAGTCCTTCCACTTGTCCTCCGCCAAGGCTTGCCTGGAATGTGAGACGACGCCGTCACGAACCGTAGCGCGGAACTCCTCGTCCGTCATCAACTTCCGACCCAACCCAATCACAGCATAGTTCGGCGGAAGGAGTCCGTCGAGGAGCAAGTTGTAGAGGGCAGGAATCAGACGCCGACGCGCCAGATCGCCGGAACCTCCGAAGATGACGAGGGTACAGGGCTCGACCGGAGGAATCGTTTCCTGTGAGGGGCTGATATCGATACGTGGGCTATTCGGTGGCATAAGGTTCCGGTGTTACCGGCGGACTGCATGGCCGCCAAAGGCATTCCGCAACGCGGCCAGCATCTTTTCCGCAAAGGACTCGCTTTGCCGCGATCGAAATCGAGTGAACAATGCTGTCGTGAGCGTCGGGACCGGTACATCCTTCTCGATGGCATCGGCGATCATCCAGCGTCCCTCGCCGGAATCCTGCACATAGCCTTTCAACTGTTCCAGCCGCGGATCCTCTTTCAAGGCGCCGGCTGCCAATTCCAGGAGCCAGGACCGGACGACGCTGCCGTGCATCCAGAGATCTGCAATCTTTGCGAGATTGAGCTGATAGTCGCTTTTTGCCATCAGTTCGAAACCTTCCGCATACCCCTGCATCATGCTGTACTCGATTCCGTTATGCACCATTTTCACGTAATGCCCGGCGCCGACTCCGCCGACATGAGCCCAACCCTGTTCGGGCGCCAACGTGGTGAAGATCGGCGCAAGCCGTTTCACCGGCGGCTCATTGCCACCGACCATCAGACAGTACCCGATCTTCAATCCCCAGATACCCCCGCTGGTCCCGGCATCGACATAGTGAATCTGTTTCTTCTGGAGATCCCCGGCACGTCGAACATCGTCGTGAAATCTGGTATTGCCGCCGTCAATGACCGTGTCGTCTCGATCGAGTAGTGCCGCGACAGCCTGAACAGTCTCCTCCGTCGGCGCGCCGGACGGGACCATAATCCAGACTGCGCGCGGGGCCTTAAGTCGAGCGACGAGGTCAGCTAACGAAGATGCTCCGACGCAACCAACGCCTTCGGCCTGTTTGATCAGATCTGCCGATCGATCGTAGACCACAACCCTATGCCGATCACGCTGTAACCGGGTGACCATGTTCATCCCCATTTTCCCGAGCCCGATGAACCCGATTTCCATAGTGACTCCTTTTGCAAGATGCTGAATCTGTCGCTCTTCTCACTCGCCCGATTCCAGCGCGCTATGTCGCGTCTTTTCCCCTGTGGCGTTCACGACTCAGTCGAACCTGCGCGGATGAATGGCCGGAGCCCTTGCGAAAGCAGTCTGACAAGTGATCCCGAAGCCCTGTCAGTCGATTCTGGCAGGGTTCGGCACATCCTTAAAGAGATTATCGGCCAGATCACGGCCTAAGTTGAGCCGATCCGGCAGGGTAGCTGCAGTCAGGAATCGCCCGGCCAGGTCACCCAGCCCCGCATCGCGGGAGGCAATGAACTTTGGCACGTCACCCGGAGCGGTCAGCCACAAGCCCCGTAGCCGGAAAAATGCACTGACGACGTCATCGAAAAATATCGAGAGTAGATACTGCGCAGTCGCCGGCTTATCGGCAAGATCTCGCGCTTTGCCCAACCAATGGAAACACTCCGCCTTCATCCGAATCTGTTCATTGATGCTGACCAGCGGCGGCCCCTGCCGGAACCGTTGGTTGGCGCGATCGACAAGTCTAGCGGCGATATTGTCGTGATCGAAGAGGATGCGGGCCTTCCGTAAAAGAGAGGGGAGGCGGGGCGAGTGAGGAAGGTCCTCTTCAAGTTCTAGATATCCGCGATAGCGGATGTCGGCCAGGCGATCGGCGGCACGGACAATCTCGTGGCCATCGGCCTGTCCTTTTACGAGTGCAATGAGATCGATGTCACTGTGAGCCGTGATGGCGCGCCGAACACTGGACCCCACAAGAATCACACTGACAAGATCGCCCCCACGACGGCCACGGACATGGCGTAAGGCAATCGCCACAAGCTCTTCAAATTCCGGTTCGTCGATCGGGTCCGGCTGTTCCGGCGGCTCCGGCAACTCCAGGAGCTCCGCCTGCAATTCTTCCGACGTTGGAGTAGGAGGGTGGGGGGAGGGGCTGTCCATTTAGGCTCCCTGTGCGAGCTGAATGTGTTTTGGGAGCGATCCCAGCCAGTCCTCGAACGGTTGGTCAGCATCGACGATAATTTCCAACTTGCCGTTACTCAACCGCCTGACGACGCCTGGACTTTCCGGGGACAATGGGATTTCAATCCACTCGCGGTCAAGTCCAAGCGAGTCAGTAACCCCGAGGATCCGACTGATGTGTTTGAACGACACAACTTCTAACGGCATTGGTGCTCCATCACGCGGCATTCTAGATTTCAGTGCGAGAAGAGTCAATGATCGGATGTCTGGCCCGCATGCACGGCAAGCGCTCGACTGCGAGGAAAGTGCAATAGGCAGTGATAGGGTTTACACGTCACGCCCGTTGTGCGCCACTCCACCATTTCACGGCGAACCGGGGCCGAATCATGCGGGTCAGTCCCCCAACACACGGGTGAAAATCTTGCAGGCTTCTTCGGTCATGGCACTGGAGATATCCAAATGCGTGACGGCACGAAACCTGTTGCCGCCGATGGCATTGATCAAGAGGCCTTCCTGCTTTAAGGCGGCGACGATCGCAGAAGGACTCAGGCGGTGGCCGATCACCTCGAAGATGACGATGTTCGTGTCGACATCTTGCACGTTGATCCTGATCGTGGAAATTTGTTGCAGCTGTCGCGCCAGCCGCTTGGCATGGTCATGGTCCGTTTTCAATCGTCCGATATGGTGATCGAGCGCATAGATACCGGCGGCGGCGAGGATGCCGGCCTGCCGCATCGCACCGCCATACATACGCCGTAGCCGCTTGGCCTTATCGAGCAGGGCCAGATCATTCATCATCAGAAGAGAGCCGGCCGGTGCCCCCAGTCCTTTTGAGAGACAGACCGATAGGGTATCAAAGTGTTGGGCGTAGGAGGCCGGCGGTAGGGTGGTGGCCGCAATGGCATTGAACAATCGTGCGCCGTCCAAATGCATGGGGATGCCATGGCTGGCAGCCACCGCGCGAATTCGTTCGATTGTCGCCAGGGGATAAATCGTTCCACCACCGCTGTTATGAGTGTTCTCCAGACAGATCAGCGCTGTCTGAATCGTGTGCGGCTCTTTGGGACGGACTGCAGCCTCAACCTGTTCGGGTGAAATGAGGCCTCGATTTCCTGTCACCCAATGGAGTTGGACACCTGCCAGCGCGCCGGCGGCGCCTTGTTCATACCGGACGATATGGGCCGTGCTCTCGACGATCACTTCTTGGCCCGGTTGCGTATGAAGGCGAATGGCGAGTTGATTGCCCATCGTGCCGGATGGCACGAAGAGCGCGGCCTTTTTCCCAAACATTGTGGCCGCCATCTCCTGAAGACGGTTCACAGTGGGATCTTCGCCGTAGACATCGTCTCCCACCTCCGCGCGTGCCATGGCTTTCCGCATGGCGTCAGTGGGTTTCGTGACTGTATCGCTGCGCAGGTCGATCATCACATGTCCGTGAGAATGCCACAAAATCGTGAGCCTTGCGCATTCTAGCAAATTTTCTCCTTGCGTGGGAGAGTCGGTCACGGCAGGATGCCGCTCGTATGGCGTGGCTTCAAAATGTGCTTCCGTCGGTGACCGATGCAGAGCCGGACGAAGCCGTCCCGGTGGGCTGGGCGTTCCTCTACTTTTTCTGTCTCCTCTGCGGATACTACATTCTGCGGCCCGTTCGCGATGAGATGGCGATCGAAGGCGGGGTGCAGCACCTGCCGTGGATGATGACCGCGACGTTCGTGACGCTCTTGCTCGTGACACCGCTATTTGGATGGCTCTCTGCCCGCATGCCGCGATATCGGTTGCTCCTGATCGTCTACACATTTTTCGGGCTTCACTTGGTCCTGTTTTTCGTGGCAATGATGGGCCACGTCTCCCCCCAGTGGACCGCCCGTATATTCTTCGTATGGCTCTCGGTGTTCAATCTGTTCGTCGTATCGGTGTTCTGGAGTGTCATGGTGGATCTCTTTACACCGGCACAGGGCGCCCGACTCTTCGGTGTGATTGCCGCTGGCGGCAGCATCGGCGCGATGGTCGGCCCGCTTCTCACCACAGGATTAACCTATCTCATCCCTATCCCCCTGCTGCTGCTCATCTCGGTGGGGTTTCTCGTCGCCTGCGGGCTTTGCCTGTATCAATTGGATCGATGGGCGAAGGCGCGACCCTTTCGACAGACCAGTCGACAGGGTGAACCGATTGGCGGGAGTATCTGGGCTGGAGTTAGACTGGCGCTCTCGTCACCCTATCTTTTGGGCATCTGCCTCTATCTGTTCTTCCTCACGACGACCGCGACATTCTTATATCTGGAACAAATGAGACTGGTGAGCGAGCAGATTCCTTCCCCGGAAGGGCGAACCCGCCTGTTTGCTCTCATTGATCTGGTCGTCAATGTGTTCACCTTTCTGACGCAGGTGACTGTGACGAGCCGAGTGATCAGCCGCTTCGGATTGGCATCGGCGCTTGTCGTGCTTCCCGTTGCGAGCGCTATCGGGTTTGGCGTGATCGGCGTCATACCACTGTTAACAATCTTCATTATTTTTACGATCGTCCGTCGCGTCGGTGAATATGCGCTCGCCAAGCCGGCTCGCGAGGTTCTTTTCACGGTAGTGAGTCGTGAGGAGAAGTACAAGGCTAAGAACTTTATGGACACAGCAGTTTCGCGCGGAGGGGATGCGGCGACAGGATGGATTGTGAACGGGGTGAAAGCGTTGGGTGTCACGGCAGGGCAGATGGCATGGGCCCTGGTTCCATTGGCGCTACTCTGGGGGTGGGTGGGGTGGTTCCTGGCTAGGCAGGAACAGGCGTTGAGGCCAAACAGAACCGAGGTCGACCTGCCGACTTCGAAAGCAACCGACTGAGTCATGCCATGTTTCTCTTCCACGCTTATTCTCTTTGCTTTCAGGGGAGTAGCCAGACTTTCCTTCACTGCGCATTGCGTGAGTACCGCATTATCTGAGGGGCTCCGCGAACAAAAAGAATGTTCTGGCTGTTCGCTCCTCCCGCCTTTACGTGTGAAAAAACCGCATGCTATAGTCCCGTGCGCATTGCGCTGCATTGATTGTATGGAATCACATTTGATGTATCACGAGGATCAAGATGCCTGAAGTTCCAGTTAAGATATATATCGATAAACTGTTGAAAGAATGTAGGCATACTACGAGACTGCTAGCGCTGTTATCTGGCCCTGTCAAAGAAAAGACCTTGCGAGCGATGGCAGACAGATTGGTAGCTGACGAAGAAACAATTCTGGCGGCGAATGAGAAGGATGTGGACGCGGTCGGGAAATCATTCGAGGCCGACGTGATAAAAGACCGGATGAAGGCTGCCGTGGCCCGCCTGCGCATGACGTCCGACGATATCAAGAAGATAGTCAATCGTCTTCGCATGATTGCGGACCTGCCCGACCCGGTCGGCGCCGTCACCTCACGATGGGAACGGCCGGACGGATTGCAAGTCAGCCGTGTCCGAGTTCCGATCGGGGTGATCGGTGTCGTGTCAGAACTGAGCCCGCTCATAACAGTCGAGTCGATCGCGCTCTGCTTCAAGTCGGGTAACCTCTGTGTCTTTCGTGGCGCGCCGGAATGGGGTCAGACGCAACAAGCGATTGCAACCGGACTGCGCGAAGCAGCGGAACAGAATGGAGCGCCGGCCGGCGCATGGATCATCATCGAGCGTCCGGAAAAGGAAGTGGCGGTCGAGTTGATTCGGTCCGGTAAAAGTCTTGATGCGATTATCCCACGTGGCGGGGCGGGCCTCCGAAAAACCGTGATCGAACAGGCGAAGATGCCGGTGCTTTGCTACGACGGGGGGCTCACGCATATGTACGTGGATGCCGATACCGATCTGCCGATGGCTCAAAACGTAGCAATTAACTCCAAGGTGCAGAAGGCGATTGCAACGAACTCGCTCGACACGTTGCTTGTACAACAGGTGATTGGGCGGCAGTTTTTGCCTCCGCTGGTCAACCGCATGCTGGCAGAATTTAAGATCGAGGTGCGGGCCTGCCCCAAGACCATAGCCCTCATGGGGCAAATGGCGATGACCGGACATTCTTCGATCATCCCCGCAAAGGAGGAGGATTGGCACACTCAATTCCAAGGGCCTGTGTTGGCGGTTAAAATGGTCGCAAATCTTGACGAGGCTTTAGAACACATCGTGGCGCATGGACCCTGCCTCACCGCCGTCATCGCGACCACCAACTATCAATCGGCCCTGCGGTTCACGCGAGAAGTGGATGCGAGCGCGGTGTTCGTCAACGCATCGTCCCGGCTCAACGCCGGTGGCGGTTACGGGATGGGCTGCGATATCGGGCTCAGTGGCTCACGTCTCCATGCCAAGGGTCCGATCGGCCTTGAACAATTAACCTGCGAAAAGTATGTCGCCTTCGGGTCGGGCCAACTGCGTTATCCGCATCCGGTGCCGGAAACATACTTTGACGCGATCATGCTGAAAAGACCCTAGTCGCCTGCTGAACACGCTCCCCAGCTTCGTTCTCAGTCGCACGAACCACTCAACGTACCCTCACCGCGTACGCCTTGTGGTTCGCACTCCTTGCGGCCTTGCTGGAAAACGTTTTGAGCAGGCGAGGCCGGATCAATGATCAGCGACATACTGTTGCAATCGCTCCATTCGCACCTTGCCTCGTGGGGCCTCCGGCAATTCACGTCGGATGAGGCCTACTTTCAGTGGCAGCGGGAGACCCTCTCACCGGCTGAGTTCACAGCACTGCATCGAAATGCGGAACAAAAGCGTAATGGATCCTCTGTCGATGAGGTCTCGTTCTATGATGCCACTGCCCATCCGAATGTCCTGCCGGTCCTTTATAGCCAACGGTACGACTATTATCTGGCTATCGGATCGCGCGTGGCCGATCGCATCGGCGCTGCCCGGTCCATACTCGATGTGGGCTGCGGGGCCGGCATCCTCACGACATTCTACGCGAGTCAGCATCCCGACAAGAATTTTCTCGGAATCGATCGCTCATCTGCCTCGATCGCGCGCGCGCAAGAACAAACGAAGATATTTGGTTTGACCAACGTACGGTTTGAATGTCTCGATCTCGATGACACCCCTCCTACTCGATCCGCTGAGCTGATTCTCACCACGCATGCACTCGTCCAAGCTGAACAGGACCCGGGCATTCCCAGCCGCGATTGGAACACCTTTGAGCGTGCTATCGATAGACGCCGGCAAGCAGACTTCGAACGGCGAACGGGGATCGACCTCAGGCTTGATCTCATGAGCGCCTGGTTGTCTGCGCAGGGACGCATGATCGTGTTCGAGAAAACCCGCCAACTGGCCAGACGAGTCCCATTGCAGAGGGCCTTGGCTGCACGCGATCTTGGCCTGATCGAGCAGCCGGAATTGATTCGATACCGTCTTGTCGAAGAAGTTGCCGACGATGGACCGTTCTTTGTGTTGGGAAGGGGAGCGTCGCCTCAACTTCCCTGGGATGAAACGCCTGAAGCTGACGAGGGCCGTCCGTTCGATCGAACCACGGTGAAAACAGATTTAACCCATCCGGACGCTCCACTCTATGAGAACCACTGGCCTTCCGCGCAGCGCGTCTGGGAACAGTTGCACGAGAAACACCTCATGAAAGAGATTACGCGTCAGGAGCCAGACGGTCGCCAGCTGCATGTCGAACTCGGTCAGGCAGAGGAGGGGGTCTATCTTTATTGCGCCAACACCTTTGATCAACGGCAGTTGGTGATTGTCGAGCCCGCTCGCGCGGTCATGCTGGAATCCTACTATGAGGAGATTGCGAGCAGCGCGCTTTAGCAGGGTGCTGAAAAAGTCACTCTTCTCACCTGTCCGACCCCGGTGACGGCTCGGCCACGGTGCACAACTGAACACGCTCGTTGCCGAATGCTGCGCGGTTGATCGCATCGGCGAATCTTTCTCGTTCGTCATTTCCTTCTGGATTCTCCATGGCGTGCTTCACCGACAGTATCTGGTCAGGTAGATGGATAGTTCGAACGTTGCAAACTGTACAGTGGGCAAGGGGCGAAGCAATCGACCGGAGCGCCTCACGGTGTAAAGCAACAACGATGCAATCCGCGGCGCGTATCGATTCCTTTTTTTTCGTAATTAAGGTATGAATGGGGCGCGATGATTGTGTCGCGGGACGATATTACTCATCCAAACTGTAGAGGAGACACTCAATGGCTAAGGGTATGACACAGAAGAAATCGGTCAAGAAAAAACCAGCCAAAACGATGAAGGAAAAGCGCGCCGACAAGATTGCGAAGAAGAGGGGATAGTACAGCCGCTGCTTTGGCCATCCGGCCGAAGCAAGATCCGCGGCGCCCATCAACGTGCGGGTCATGCTGTGGCCGCACGTCGATGGGCGCGCTCAGGATTTCGACACCTCCCAGCGAAAGCATCCCAGACCTAGATCACTTCTTCCGGTACACATTTAGCCCGACCTTCTCCTCGCGGTTTGGAATGGTCACATTTCCTTCCGTTGAAGCAATGATGGTCGTCTTCCCCGAAGCAGAGGGTCCGAACTCTTTGGACAGATCGACCTTAATCGTCAGCGTTGTCCCTTCGACGGTCATTTCCACGTTCTTCATGACGGTGGCCTCTCGGTGATGGAAAGGGCGCGAAAATGCCCTATCCGAATAATGGTGCAAGATGTATCGCGAGCAGTGGAGGAAGTCAATCGACGGAAACGAGACGGGCGCGGGTAAGGGCATAGTCCTGACAGTACTGGCGGCCCATGCCGGCGATTTGGATTGTCGCTTTGAAAATGGTGGCGTTCGAGGCCATGGAGTCGCGGTTCCTGTGATAACTGAATCATTCAGATGGATGGAGTTGGTAACCCGAGCTCACATGTCTTTATACGCGATGTACCACCCCTCGACTCGCTCTCTCGCTCAAGGTGTTTTACGGAGAAATGTAAGGCTGGATTTCACGCTGGGATCGTGGAGGAAACAGCGGATTGGGACCCGACGCCCCATCTCGGCCCAACCATACCGTTCGACCAATTCCTTGATGATGGTTTCCAGAGTAATCCCGTGCAAAGGATCGCGGGGATGGAAAAGACTCATGATCGTATCGCAACGGTATGGAGCTGATAGACGACAAGTAAGGGCAGGTAGCGTATAGCATATATCGCGGACGAGGAGCCACTGGTCTATAACCCGTGGCGGGTTTGTCTTGTTTGTTTCGTTTCTCTGGTTGAACCAGACAACAAAACAAACCTCTGTAACAAGACAATCCAGAGTACGGCTATGTCTTGCGCTTGAGCAAGTCCGCAAGATGAGCGAATGGTGTGAAGGTTGACGGTTGCTCTGGCACTCGGCCAGGGGGCGCCTCACCAGATGTGTTAACCATCTGATTCCGCTGGTGCTCGTTGTCGTGGCAATAGAGACACAGCAACTCCCAGTTACTCCCGTCTGGTGGATTGTTGTCGTGGTTGTGGTCCTTGTGATGGAGCGTGAGCTGGCTTAGCTTCTTGCCGTCAAATTCACGTCCGCAGTGCGCACAGATCCACGGGAACATTTTGAGCGCTTGCTCTCGATAGCTCTGCTGCTGCTGAGCCTGGGTTCGCCGCGCCATACGAGCCTCGGAGAGGATGGCGGTTTGTTACTGATGGATTCTACAACAGATCTTAGGCTAATCCGGACTATTGATGAATTATTCGAGATCAACCCCCCACGAGCCGTAAAATATCCGAGGGTATCTATTCATTTCCATCGGTCCGAACCGAGGTGGAAGGTCGAACAATGGTACCATGCGTAACGATCTTCGTATGCTGGTGGGCTTTTTCAACATCCTGCTAGATGAGCTGTGCGCAAGGCCAAGAGAATACCCGAATAGCTGGTTTGACCCAACCTGAGTGCTGGGCCTCTGCACACCAGGCCTTGATCGCGCCGACAACCTTATCTCGTTGAACTGATTCGAGCGAGACCAGAATCATGCTGTTCCCCCCAGCATAAAACGAAACCCCTTCCGTTGATCCTGATTGTCCAGTCCCAGTCGCCTCGGGAAGTTTGGTGTACGCCATAACTTCGCACAAGCGCAATATCTCAAGCACACGCTCACTTAGTGACGCGCGGAACACGATCATCAACATGTCCATGGGTGTCCTCAAAATAGGTGAGCAAACAATATAGCAGGTTCACAATCGATCCTGAAATGCGTGAGTCAGAGTCAAGAGGAAGAAGCAACTGCGGGCCCTCAATGTTTTCTCCCGGTAGGGCAGAGGAAGAAGGACAATATGAGTACTGCAGGCTAAGGCTGCCCCCCAGTGAACCCACCTCCGAGTCCTGCCGGACGAGAAGGAATATAATTGGCATCGACGACATCTTCCCATACCGCGTCATGGGTGGATTGAAGACCCCACCCGCGCACATAGACTAGAGAGAGCATCGGTTCTTTCCCAGGCGCCATGCCGATGAGGCGACCGACGACAGTCATGTCGGCCCAATGGTGGTGCGAAGGAGGAAATCGCTGATGGTTTTCAACGACGACCCAATACCATCCCCCTTCAGGATCATCTACGCTGGGCGGGAGCTGCGGCCGGTAATCCTGATCAAGCGGTCGATTCTTCGAGTGCAACCATAATCGTCCATCCTTCATCTCCTCCTCCAGAATGACTCCGCCAAGAATGATCAGCTTGTTCTGGTAGAGGTCGGGGGCACCCACAATGGTAGTGAGTGTCACCTTCGGGTCCGCCTCGCGCAAGTATTTCCTCGGCACGGGACTGCACCCGATAGCGATGCACAAGACCATGAGCAAAATCGTCCGACCACACCAAGTCTTCCAGCTTTCAGAAAACCATTGCATGTAAATATGCTTCCACATCGAAAATGTCTCGAGAGACTACGGAGAGCAGCAACTCCTGTCAATAGTGCGCCGTATTCGATAAACACGACTGGAAAGTCCGCCAGGACACCCCATTTCTAGGTCATTCGCATTATCCCATCGCTGTCCAGATTTTCTGTGCGTTTTCTCCCGTAAAGGTTATGTCATCCTGTGCGGTGGCGCTACGCTCGAAATAGAGGTGCAGCAATCCCCCTCCTAAGTGAGCTTCTCGGACGAGATCGAGATTGATCGCAACTTCCCCTGTACGTTCTTCATCCTTCACTTTGATGAACCGCATTGCTGTGCCTCCTTGTGAGAATGTAATGAGTATCTTTCCGCATGAGACCAATGAGTAGGTCTTCTATGAAAAGGTCAGCGTAAATTATGCGGCCACGAGGAATGAGTCAAGGTGCCTCCGAGCAATCGACTTCAAAAGTTGGAGGGAGACCGGGCTAGGCAATATTCGATTTCCGTCAACGACCAATGGCGAGTGTATTTTCGATTTGAAGATAGCGAAGCGTTCAACGTTGAGAGAACGGATTATCATTGATGAGAGGCATGCGATGAGCATCCAAAACAAGCGAGTGCGTATGATCAGGGCCACTCATCCTGGCGTGATGTTGCGGGAGGATTTCTGGCCGGAGTCTAGCTTGACTGTGTCCGGCGTTGCCAAATCTCTACCCGCGATGCTGTACTTGCCTGTCTCGCTTGAGTGAGGGGTCGGGTATCGCAGTAGAAGTCTTTGTGAATGATGCGGATTACGATCAGGCTGCTTTGTCGATCTGTTGTTCGACAGCTTGGGCTGCTGCTGCGTTGAGAGTCTCGTTGTCCTCCACCTGCTTCCTCAGTTGCTCGTGGATCTGCTCGAGTTCGCAGATACGCCGCTCTCGTTCGGCTAGCTGTCGCTCGACTTCATGGAGTGCGATTCGATGTTTCTCATCCCGTTCATTGAGTTGTACGTCTAGCCATTCAACCAATCCTCCTGCCGACTCCGATTCCTGGAGTCGCGTGCGAAGTCGATCGGCATCCACACCCTGATGGTCTAAGCCGAAGGAACGCTCTTGCGAGGAGAATTCTTCTTGGCTGGAATGGCTGAGCGTTTGCGATGCGATCGTTTCACTTTCTGTCGGTTGCATCTTCGAGGCGGCGGCTCTCAACTGATACCGCGCCTTCTCCAGCATCTGTCCTTTGAGGTGCATCATGGCGGTGACGTCAGTGAGCAGTTGGTCGCTCCTGCAGGCGGAAACGTGTCGCAGCAGCCAGCCGACTGCTCCGCCGATTCCAGCTGCGATGATAAGACATCCCAGCATCTGGTTGATGAACATGCTCATAGCTCAGACTGTCCTTTCACGCGTAGTTCGATGCGCCGGTTGCGTTGGAGACCGGCCCGATTCTCTGCCACCGACAGTGGTCGTGAGGCGCCATAGCCTACGGCAGTGAACTGCTTGGGTAGACCGTGCTTGGCAAAGTAGCGCCGCACGGCATCAGCACGGCGATGGCTGAGTTGAAGATTATATTCTGGCTCGCCGTACTTGTCCGTATGCCCGCCAATCTCAACGGCTGTGCGAGGGGACCGGCGTAATTCGGCAATCAGCTGATCCAGTGCGGCAAAACTGGTGGGAGTCATCGTTGTGCTGTTTGATTCAAACTCGATGGAGGAACGAGCGAGGATCTCATTCAATCTCTTTTGAAGCGAAACAGGAGAAATATCAGTCACTGATGGAGTTACCGGCAAGGATGGAGCCTTTGGGGCTATGGCCGCCACCAGGGAGTGAGTCCTCGGGGATGGAGCAGGGGGCGAAGGAGTCTTCGAGGCTTCGACTGCCGCCTGGGAAGGCGGCTTCAGGGAGAGAACCTTCTGGGATGGTTCCGGGGTAGAACGCACATTCGGAGATGGGGATGCCATCAGTACAGGAGTCTTTGGAGGTGGAACTTTCTGGGATAGAGTTGCTGGAGAAGAAGCCTTCCTGGGGCGGCCCGCCGTGGATGAACCGGCCAGAATACGATCTTCCAGTTCCAGCCCTGTCTGCGTCAGTGGGGTAATATCTCGTAGCACGGTGGCTTTGGCACGATTGCCGTCTACCTTGCCGCTGACGACAATCGTGTGACCGTCGATGATGATGGAACCTCGTTCCGTCAAGTGCTCTAGGACGGGGAGGACCTGGGAGACGTTGTCGGCCCAAGTGACAGGCCCCACTCTCGGATCTACCGCCAACTCATCGACGACGTTGCCCGGCGTAGCTCCGTAGAGTTCTTGGGCTCGCTGAAGGATTGCGGCCTTGCTGGTCTCACTAGGCAGTGAGCCACGGAGTATCAGTATTCCATACTCGACACGTGCATGAAAATTGGCAGGGGCAGCTGGGCCTAATGCTGTTGACGGGGGAACGTGGCGTGGAAGGCAAAGCGCGGCAAGGAGGGCAAGTGCAACAATTCCAGCTGCTAAAATCGCTGCACGCTTCATCGTGAACCTCTTGGACGGATAGGTGCCTGCATACCTCAATAAAACCTAGCAGATAACTGGGAAAATGGTGTCATAAGCCACTCTTTTCAAGGTATCTTCTCCAATAACTGAATATTGAACAGTATGCGACTGGAATGCCAGGTCTCTTATAGGCAGGGTAGTGGAGGCCCCTAAAGGCTCGGGAAGCCATGAATTCACGCACTTCGCGGCAGCGCGGTCTTTATGGAGAGGCTCCGCTCGGATTTTTGACAGGATCGGCCCTGTCAGGAGAACTCAAGATCAATCAGAATACATCACCCAGAATTTCAATTGGTTAGAGGAAGAGATCTCTGGATAAATCCTATTGCGGACATTAGTGTAGGACCGATTATCTGAGTGAACGATCTTGCCCCCATCATTCACGAAAGCTACTACAACCGCCAATACGAAAATCAGAATTCATGCGGTATTCTTTCCTCGCGTCAGGATCATACAAAGGGCGCTCGCCTAGGCAGCGCGGTAGCGACGCACCTGGACGCTGGCGGGCTCGCTGCTTGGTCGATCAACATACTGTTCAGCTCGGCAACAACCCACGAACGACGCCTCATGAGTCCGGGAGAGACGTAGGCGAGAGCCCGGCGGTATGGTGAGGCGATGACGGTTGGTCAGAGGGTGGCAACAACGAGGCGGACCAGTCCGGAGATATCTTCTGTACCGGCGGCGGGCATCACACGGTTCGTTGTCCGGTTATAGCCGGCTTCGAGGGAGATCAACGTCGTCCATGTCTGTGATCGTTGTAAGTCCCACGCGAGTTTCCCTCTCCCACCCACCTGCTCCGAATCGATCAGCCCGTCGCTCGAACGTGTGCCGGCATAGTTGCCCATGGCACTGATCAGTACTTGCTGACCTTGCGTGTACTGCAGGGCGACTGCTGCCGAAGGCGAATGGATTCGAACGCCGGACCAATCCTGCATCTCCTCCCGATACCCCAACGTGGGCGAAATGGTCAGGGTGTTTAAAGGACGAAAGGCCGCCGTGAGCATCTGCATCCTCACTGTAGTCTCCGCTCCGCCACGAAGGAGATCGCTTCCGAAGATATAACTTGACGCGAGACGCGCATTCCAGGCTACGCCGTGATACGCGAGCGCGCTTTCCAAGGTATGGTTCTGGCTCCGCTGGGGAACAATGCCGAGTGGTTCAAGCGCGCTGTTCAGCGAATTGTGTGCGTAGGTCAGGGTGATGTCAGGCCAGTCTGGACGCTTCCAGGAGAGAGCAACTCGTCCATAAGTCTGTTCCGTCCGAGAGCGGGTGGAGTCTCCGGCCACATTGTTCCACTGCTCTCCGACCACACTCCGTAGCGTGGTCGAGCCGGTCTTCCACTCTCCCCACACCTCACGTAGCGCCTGGTCCGGCCCATTCAAGAACCCCTGCCCTGCTGATCGGGACAGCATTCCGTAACGGAACGATCCTGCCGTGCCCGTCAGACCGAGTCGGACCATGCGTTGGGCTGCATCGCCGCCGGTATCGCCGGGGATCCTGCTTTGAAGCCAGTCGGTTCCTGTCTGACTCTGAGCCACTTCCGTTTCAGTCACGAAGGTTCCCTTCAGCCATGTGGTCGAGGACAGGAGGCCTTGCGTGTGGGGTTGATTGGTTTCCGGGGCGATATCGCGCAGGCGGGGCGAGACCGTGGTTGGAGCAAAGAAGGTTGTCGTCAGGGTGGTCTGATAGAGGGGAGGAGCGGCCTGTTTCGAATCAGTTTGGAGGCCTTGATCGGAGAACAATCCCGCCCAGCGTTGAGGAACGGAGTCTGAGACCGATTCGTTGCCTCCCCAGGCCGGAGGAACGAGCAGACTTAGCAAAAGCACCAGGGGCAATTTCGAGAGTATGTGCATCGTTCACATGGTTTAAATGGCCTGCATCCATATGAACTTTATCACTCGATAATTAGATCATAAGTCATTGATAAAGTGGGCGGTTGTGCACGCTGCCGACGCGTTTCCTTGAGGAGTGTGAGATGAGTCAAGGTGGAAGAGGATAAGGAAAGCTATGAAGCTGCCATCAGTTTCACGACCAGTGAATCGGAGGGCGGCGAGGCCAGACGGATTTATCCAGGTTGTTTACTTTATTTTGTGTCTCTTGTTGAGCGAAACCAAAGAAACCAAATAGACCAGACAAACCACATCTCGTCGCGCGTGGCGAAATGGTTCTGAGTACCCGTTCATTTTCCATCGACCCGAGTCTGAGGGACAGGTTCCAGCAACGGTTCCATCATTATTCCCGCCGCTCCAGAAGGAATGATCTCACGGGGGTCTGACGATCAGGGTAACCAGCTTATTTGTCGATTGATTCGTCGGCAGGGAGGAATCCTGCAATGTGAGGGTGAGGAAATAAATCCCGTTCGTGCCGCTCGCCGGTTTGCCTGTGATTGCGCCAGTCGAGGTATTCAGCAGGAGCCCTGCAGGCAAGGCTGGAGTAATCGACCACGTATAGGGCAGAACCCCACCTGATCCTTTCAACGTAGTGTTGTAATTCTTCCCTACCTTGGCATTCTGTAAGGAGCTTCCAGCCGGTGAGGTGATCGCCAATGGCGTTGGAGCCGGATTAATCTTCAGGGACAGGGGCTTGGAATCGGTTTGATTGGATGGGGTATCGGAGTCAGAGACTGTGAACGTATGTGTCGTCGTGCCTGCCGTTCCGATCAGGGGAGTGCCGTTAATCGTGCCCGGCGAATGAACATTGAACAGCAATCCGTTCGGCAACGCGGGGTTTACCGACCACGTATAGGGTTGGATTCCCCCCGTTGCCTGCAAGGTTGTGGGAGGGTAGGGCTGGTTCACAGCCCCCTCCGGGAGCGATGAGGTCGTAATCGTCAGTGGCTGCGGGGTCGTAGTGATCGTAATCATCAGCGATTTTTGTACAGTCTGTTCCGGTGACGACGAATCTTCTAATCTGAATATCGGGGTGATCGTCCCGGTGGCTGTCGGTGTGCCGGTGATAGTACCGGTTGTGGCATCCAAAATGAGGCCTCCGGGGAGATCGGGAGAGCCGCTCGCGAGACCCCACGTATAGGGTGTGATGCCTCCAGACCCACCTAAGGCAGTGGCATAAGGTTGGTTCACCGTTCCATCCGGTAGGGACGACGTGGTAATCGTCAACGGCCCTGGCCCGGTAGGAGGCGAAACATTGTTGACGTCGCTGCATCCGGTTAACCAGCAGGCGCACAGGAACGACAGCAGGAGGAGCCATGGGAGGTTTCCGATGAACCCACGACGACCCGTCCGGGTTCTACCATCCAAACAATTCAGCAATATGATTCTCACTACTCGAGAGATGTTGGTCTTCCACGACTTGCGTGTGCAGCCGAGCCGTCACCTAATCAAATACATTTGACGATCATATGGGAAAACCACTGACGAGGTCAGCCCTACGAAGGTACGGGGGAGGAGTCTGCTAATCTCCTGTGCTCGCGCTACGGGCGCCCCAGAAGGGATGAAGAGGGAGGGGCTAGGTGCCCTCCTTGCTCGCAGAACGCGCACGATGAAGGGGTGAAATGACACCCGTGCTGATCCCTTGCTCCCGGAGCGCGCACGATCAGAATGTGCTCGCTCGACGGCCGCAGTGGGACCAACATGGGTGCCATTCCAGGAGAGAAGAACGAGCGAGCTTGGAAGCATTATTTAGAAGGATGAGGGTCGCTCGATGCGTGCAGTGAAAGACAGTCCGGTGACTCCCTTTGGAGAAAAAGTGTGACGCTGCAGAAGAGGAGGAAGAGGTCCTCCTCCAGGCTGCTCCTGCGTCACGGGAAACCTATTGCGAACCAATCGGAGGGTAGGAGAGGATGAACAACGTCTGCGAGTGGGTGAGCAGGTGGGTGAGAAAGATGTGTGCGATAGAGACGACACCAGGGAGGGGTTGAACGAAACTTCTATTGTCTGTACGATGTACATATGAATGATATCATGTTTGAGTGGGATGAGGCGAAGGCCCGTCAGAATGTCAGGAAACACGGGGTATCCTTCGAGGAAGCCCAGACGGTATTTCTCGATGACCATGCGATTCGATTTTTTGATCCGGATCACTCAAGCGCGGACGACCGGTTTATCATGCTCGGGATGAGTTTCAAGCTCCGGATCCTGGTAGTCTGCCATTGCTATAAAGAAAGCGACATAGTGATTCGAATAATTTCGGCGAGGAAAGCCACTCGACAGGAATCAACACACTACCGGAGGTGATTCGATGAGAGCGCATTACGACTTCTCAAAGATGAAGGGAGTGCGAAACCCCTACCGTTCAAGATTGAAGCAGCCCATCACCATTCGTCTGGACAAGGTGACGGTGGCCTATTTCAAAGGGTTAGCCACGGAACTGGGCATGCCGTACCAGAACCTCATCAACCTGTACTTGCGCGACTGCGCGATCCATCAAAAGAAACTCGATCTGAGGTGGGCTTCCTAGAGAATAAGAGCAGCGCAGAGTGTGGTGGGGCCACATCACAATGCCCC
>Ga0187893_10002770_pt1 | contig 37544 bp, 36 predicted proteins | sample MA1701074metaG_FD_139574 | JGI IMG/M metagenome (GOLD analysis project Ga0187893, IMG submission 139574) | White microbial mat communities from a basaltic lava cave in the Kipuka Kanohina Cave System on the Island of Hawaii, USA - MA170107-4 metaG ... | reverse complement strand
GGCGCTGGTGCTGGGGCTGAGTGTGCTCGCCCTGGTGGTCGCGGGTCTGCTCGCCCGCTGGGTGCTCAGGCAGGACAACGGCACTCCCGAGATGCGGCGGGTGTCGGACGCGATTCAGGAGGGCGCCGAGGCGTTCCTGCGGCGCCAGTACCGAACGATCAGTCTGCTGAGCGTCGCGCTCGGCGCCGTGATCTACGTGCTGTACGCGTTCCTCCGGGAGCCCCACGGCGACGAGCCGCGCGCCGCGGTGCTCGCGCTCACCACCACCGTCTCGTTCTTCTTCGGGGCGCTGTGCTCCGGGGTCGCCGGCGTGATCGGCATGGTCGTTGCGGTGCGGGCGAACATCCGCACGGCCAGCGCCGCCCGCTCGAGCCTCGACCGCGCGCTGCGCATCGCGCTGCGCGGCGGCGCCGTGAGCGGCCTGTTCGTCGTCGCCATGAGCCTGCTCGGCGTGGGCGGGCTGTACTTCGTGCTCGACGCGCTGGGCTTCGAGCCCACCAAGATCCCCATCCTGATCGTGGGCTACGGCTTCGGCGCGTCGTTCGTGGCGCTGTTCGCGCAGCTCGGGGGCGGCATCTACACCAAGGCCGCCGACGTGGGCGCCGACCTCGTGGGCAAGGTCGAGGCCGGGATCCCGGAGGACGATCCGCGTAATCCGGCGGTCATCGCCGACCTGGTGGGCGATAACGTCGGCGACTGCGCGGGCCGCGGCGCTGACCTGTTCGAGTCCACGGCGGCCGAGAACATCGGCGCCATGATTCTCGGGGCGACGCTCGGCATCTCGAACCCCGCGGCGTTCGGACCCGCCGCCGTCGTCGGCCTGATGCTCTTCCCGCTCGTGGTGCGCGCCTTCGGGCTCGTGGCCTCGATCATCGGGATCGTGATGGTGCGGCAGCGCGGGGACGAAGACCCGATGCAGGCATTGAACCGCGGGTACCTCGTGACCGCGCTCTTGGCGGCCGTGGGCTTCGCGGGCGGCACCTACTGGCTGCTCAACCCCGCGACCGCGCCGAACGCCTGGTGGCATTTCGCGCTGTGCGGCGTCATCGGCATCGCGACGTCGGTCGCGTTCGTGTGGATCACGCAGTACTACACCGAGTATCGCTACCGCCCCGTGAAGTCGATCGCGGCGGCCTCCGTGACGGGCCCCGCCACCAACATCATCGCCGGGTTCGCCGTCGCGCTCGAGTGCACGGCGCTGCCCACCTTCACCATCGGCGCCGCGATCATCGGGTCCTACCGGCTGGGCGCGTCGAGCGGCCTGGAGCACTCCGGGTTGTTCGGCACCGCCGTCGCGACCATGGGGATGCTCGGCACCGCGGCCTATATCCTGGCGATGGACACCTTCGGGCCCATCACCGACAACGCCGGCGGCGTGATCGAGATGTCCCACCAGCCCGAGGACATCCGCCGGCGGACCGACCGGCTCGACGCGGTGGGCAATACCACGAAGGCGCTCACCAAGGGCTACGCCATCGGGTCGGCGGCGCTGGCCGCGTTCCTCCTGTTCTCCGCCTACCTGGACGAAGTGCGGCTGCTCGGCTCGCCGCTCGAGTCGGTGGACATATCCAAGCCCGAGGTGTTCGTGGGCGGCCTGCTCGGCGCCATGCTCGTCTTCTGGTTCTCGGCCCTGGCGATCGGCGCGGTCACCAAGGCCGCCGTGGAGGTGATCAAGGAGGTGCGCCGCCAGTTCCAGGCCGACCCCGGCATCCTCAAGGGCACGTCGCGGCCCGACTACGGCCGGGCGGTGGACCTCGTCACGGTCGGCGCCCTCAAGGCCATGGTCGCCCCGGGACTCCTCGCCGTCGGCATGCCCATCGCCGTGGGTCTCGGCTTCAAGCTGCTCGGCGTGGGGGCCGAGACCGTGGCGGCGTTCCTGATGGTGGGCACGATCGGGGGAATCCTCGTCGCCACGATGCTCAACAACGGCGGCGGGGCATGGGACAACGCCAAGAAGTTCATCGAGACCGGCGAGTACGGCGGCAAGGGGAGCGACGCCCACAAGGCCGGCGTGGTGGGTGATACGGTGGGCGACCCGTTCAAGGACACGGCGGGGCCTTCGCTCCACGTGCTCATCAAGCTGCTGAGCACGGTGACGCTGGTGCTGGCGCCGCTGTTCGTGTGAGCCAGGGCGCACGGAGCAGGGAGCAGTACCTCTCGGTGCGTCCCACAATTCCGACCTGCCACGGAGAGTACTGCTCCGTGCGCCCTGCTCCCTCGCTGGAGGCGCCGTGCACCAGCTCCTAGCCAGGAAATCCGCCGACCGGCTCCTCGCCGAGTCCGAGGCGCCCGAGCGCCGGCTCAAACGGGCCCTGGGCCGGTGGGACCTGACGGCCCTGGGTATCGGCGCCATCATCGGCGCGGGGATCTTCGCCTCGACGGGCTCCGCGATCGCGGGCGACGCCGCGCGGCTGGGCGCCGGTCCCGCCATCGTCCTGTCCTTCCTGCTCACGGCGGTCACGTGCGGCTTCGCCGCGCTGTGCTACGCCGAGTTCGCGGCCATGGTCCCGATCTCCGGGTCCGCCTACACCTACGCCTACGCGTCGCTCGGCGAGCTGGTCGCCTGGATCATCGGCTGGGACCTGATCATCGAGTACGCGGTGGGCAATATCGCGGTCGCCATCTCCTGGTCCGGGCACTTCCGGGAGCTGATCAGTCACTTCGGTCTCACGTTGCCCGCGTGGATCGCGACCGACTACCGCTCGGCCTTCGACGCGGTCAAGGCGGTGGCGGCGGGGGCGGGGGATCCGAACACGCTGTTTCTGGCGTCGGCCGTGGCCGACGCGCCGCGCCTCTTCGGCCTCCCGATCATCGCCAACCTGCCGGCGGTGGTCATCGTGGCGCTCGTCACGGTGGTCCTCGTGATCGGCATTCGGGAGTCGGCGACGACCAACACGATCATGGTCCTGATCAAGGTCGCGCTGGTGCTGTTCTTCGTGGTCATGGGCGCGTTTTTCCTCAAGGCGGAGAACTTCACTGCGCATGGTGGCTTCGCGCCCAACGGGTTCAAGGGCATCAGCACCGCGGCGGCGATCATCTTCTTCGCCTACATCGGATTCGACGCCGTGTCGACCGCCGCCGAGGAGACCAAAGACCCAGCCAGGAACATGCCGTTCGGCATCATCGCGAGCCTGATCATCTGCACGGTGCTCTATATCCTGGTCGCGCTCGTCATGACGGGCATGGCGCCGTGGCAACGCCTGGGCACGCCCGAGCCGATGATCACGGCGTTGCAGCTGTCGGGGGGAGACCCCAAGCTGTTGGCGTTCGCGCGGTTCGTGGTGGCCCTGGGCGCGGTCTTCGCGATGGCCTCCGTGCTGCTTGTCTTCCAGCTCGGCCAGCCGCGGATCTTCTTCTCGATGGCGCGCGACGGGCTGCTCCCCGGCTGGGCCGCCAAAGTGCACCCACGGTTCCGCACGCCTCACGTGACCACCATCCTGACGGGCGTGTTCGTGGCGGTGTTCGCCGCGTTCGCGAACATCAACGAAGTGATCGATCTCACGAACATCGGCACGCTGTTCGCGTTCGCCATCGTGGCCGGCGGTGTGCTGGTGCTCCACGTCCGTGAGCCGAACCGGCCCCGGCCGTTCCGCACGCCGGGCATGCCGTTCACGCCCGTCATCGCGATCGTCGCGTGCCTGTTTTTGATGGTCCAACTCCCGCGCGTGACGTGGCTGCGGTTCGGCCTCTGGCTCGTGGCCGGGCTCGTGCTCTATCTCGCGTACGGGTATCAGCACAGCCGGCTGCGCGGCTCCGCCGACGCGTGAAGCTCCACACCAAAATCATCCTCGGGCTGGTCCTCGGCGCCGCGTGTGGCGTCGCCGCCTACGCCGGCGCCCGGGACGCCGCCTGGCTCCAGCGCCTGGTCACTGGGGTCGCCGCACCCGCGGGGCAGATCTTCCTGCGGATGCTCCTCATGACCGTCGTCCCGCTGGTGTTCGCCTCGATCACGCTCGGCGTCGCGGGGCTGGGGGACGTCCGCAAAGTCGGGCGCGTGGGCGGCCGGACGCTCGCATACTTCCTGCTCACCACGGCCCTGTCTGCCACGCTTGGGCTCGTGCTCGTGAACCTGTTCCAGCCGGGCGTGGGTCTCGCGCCCGAGGTCCGCGACCAGTTGATGAACACCTATCGCTCGCAGGCCGAGGGCATGCAGGCGGGCGGACCCCGCGGGTTCGGGATCGAGACGTTCATCAACATCGTGCCCCGTAATCCGATCCAGGCCGCCGCCAGCATGGACATGCTCGCGGTGATCTTCTTCGCGCTGGTCTTCGGCGCGGCGCTGACGCTGATTCCCGAGGAGAAGGCACGGCCCATGCTCCGGGTGCTCGACGCCCTCGGCGGGACCGTGGTGAAGATCATCGACCTCGTGATGAAGCTCGCGCCCTACGGCGTGTTCGCGCTGATCTTCGCGACCACCGCCCGCTTCGGCTGGGACATTCTGGGTCAGCTCGTCAAGTACGTCCTCGTCGTCCTGGGGGGCCTGTTGCTGTTCGCCGCCGTGGGGTTCTCCGCACTGGTGCGCGTCTTCGGCGGCCTCAACCCGCGCGTGTTCTGGAACCGCGCGTGGACCAGCGTGGTGACCGCGCTCTCCACGAGCTCGAGCAACGCGACCCTGCCCACGAACATCGCCGTCGCCGAGCGCGACTTGAAGATCCCGCCCAAGATCGCCGGGTTCGTCCTGCCCCTCGGCGCCACGATGAACATGAACGGCACCGCGCTTTACGAGGGCGTCACGGTGCTCTTCCTGGCACAGGTGTTCGGCGTGGAGCTGTCGCTCGGGCAGCAGGGGATCGTGATCCTGATGAGCGTCATCACCGCCGTCGGGGCGGCGGGGGTGCCGGGTGGCTCGCTCCCGCTCATCATGGTCGTCCTGGCCGCCGTGGGCATTCCGCCGGAGTCGATCGCGATCATCCTCGGTGTCGACCGCATCCTCGATATGAGCCGCACGACGCTGAACGTGACGGGCGATCTGACGGCCGCGGCGTACGTGGCCAGGGCCGAGTCGGCGGAGGTCCACGACCTCACCGCCGCTGATTTCCCGGGTGTCGAGCCCACGAGGTTCGACGAGTGGAAGCGGTTACGAGTCGCCCTTGGTCGCGCACCGCTGCTGGCGCTGGCCCTGCTGGCCGGCGTCTGGGCGGTGACGATCCCGGTGTTCGGCGCGGTGCTCGTCCCGGGGCTCGTGCCCGTCGCCGCGTTCGCGGCGTACTGGATTCCTCGAGCGCGGCGATCGGCACGGCTCTCCCGTGAGCTCGGGATCAGCGACCGGCTGAACGCTCTCATGGAGGCCCGGCGGTGGCGCGGGCCCAAGGCCTGACGGCTCCGTCCGGCCTTACGACATCTCGGCCGCCAGCTCGAGCGCCCCCGCTACGGGGTCGAGGTCTCCCTCCCGGAATTGCGCCCGCGGCATCAGGAGTGCGACGGCATCGCGCACCTGGGCCCGCAGCGGCGCCGAGGGGATGAGCAGGCCTCCGGCGAGCACGACCGGGACTTCCGTGTTCGCAGCGAACCAGCGCTCGAGCGCGTGGATGAGCGAAGCGAGCTCTCGGGCCGACTGCGCGAGCAGGGCGCCGGCGGCCGGGTCGCCGTCGCGCGCGGCGGCGAGGACTTCGGTGGCGAGCTGGGCCACCTGCGCCGGGGTCGCGATGGTGGACCACGCGACGAGGTCATCGAAGCTCGTGAGGCCCAGTGCCCCGAGCAGTCGCTGCGGCAGCCCGCCGGCGTCGCCCCGCGCGTCCTGCGCCCGGCCCACGGCGGCCAGGGCGCGCCGGCCCAGCCAGTAGCCGCCGCCCTCGTCGCCCAGCTGCCAGCCGTACCCCCCGGCGCGCCGCAGCACGCCCTGTGAATCGTGGGCCACGGCGATCGACCCCGTGCCCGCGTTCAGCAGGATGCCCGGCCCGCGGCCGAACGCGGCGCGGAGTGCGACTTCGACGTCCATCACAATTCGTACCTCGGCGGCGATGCCGGCCCGCTCCAGCGCGCGTGCCAGCTCGACCCGCTCGGCCTCGCGGCCCGCCCCCGCCGCGCCCACCACCATGGCGTCGGCGGGCAGCCTCACACCCGCCGCCGCTGCGGCGCGGCGCGTCGTCTCGCCGATGATCACGGCCGAGCGCGTGCCCCCGCCGGGGCGCATGGCCGCGCCCGGCCCCTGCGCCCGCCCCACGATCCCCGCCGGCGGCCGTCCCACCGCGACGGTCGTGTGTGAGCCGCCCACATCCGCGCCGAGCAGGACGCGGGCAGCCGGCGGATCGGGGTTCTTGGTCGGCATCGGGAGCCCGTAAGCTACGTCGGCGGGGGTGACGCGTCAGGGTGCGCCGCTAGCCGCGCGCAGCGTTGGGGAGTACCTTGGCGAGCGCCGCCACACCGGTACACCAGGGAGGTGGGTATGTCGAGCCGCACGGCCCTTGGGCCGCTCGCCGTTGCACTCCTCGCGCCCGGTCTGGCGGCGCAGTCCATCCTGCTGCCGAACTACGAGCGCGTGCGGATCGGGCAACGCGAAGCGCTCGAGGCCGGGGCGTTCACGGCCCGCACGAGCGACGCCGTCGCGGGATGGTACAACCCCGCCGGCCTCGCGCTCAGCGCGAAGAGCGGGTTGAACGCCAGCGCCACCGCGGAGGAATGGCTGCGCTTCCAGTTCGGCGGCGCCACAGCCGAGGTGACCCGCTCGCGGCTCCAGTCCATCGGTACATTCGTCGGTGGTGTGCTCGGCCCCCCCGTGATCAAGTCCGATCGCTGGCGCCTGGGGTTCTCCTTCTCGCGCCCGGTGAGCTGGCGGCCGAGCATGATCAACACCTCCTTCAGCGCGACCGTCCCCGGTGGCGACGAGCTGATCGACTACGCCTCCGATGTCGAGTTCACCGTCTGGGTTCCCGCGGTGGGCGTGGGGTACCGCGCGAGTGACGCCCTGCGGCTCGGGCTGCGGGTGGCCGGCACGGTGACGCACCTCAGCGAGGACGAGTCGGTCGCCGATCGCCTGACGGCGGGTGGCCGCGCCACGCTGTCCCAGCGGGAACTCGCGGCCGACGGCAACGTCTACCACCTGCTGGTGTCGGGCGGTGTGCAGTGGGATCTGTCGCCGGCCGTCACCGTCGGCGCTCACGTCACCGCTCCGGGGTTCCGCATCGGCGGAAGTAGTCTCATCGCGATTCAGCGCTCCGTCTTCGCCGACACGGGCTCGACCGACCTGAACTTCCGGGACCAGGCGGCGACGTTCGACTACGAGCTGCCGATCCGCGCGATGGGCGGTCTCGCCGTGCGGTTCGCCCGGGGCGAGGTAGAGCTGGATGTGATCTACGTCGGGGCCGCGGACCCGTACGACCTCTATGCCACCACGGACAGCGCGCGGGTGACCGTCGTGGACTCCACCGGCGCCGCGACCGTCAGCAGCGTCGCGGTCGCCGCGGTCCGCAACCGCGCCCGCAGCGTCGTGAACATCGCCGTCGGGGGGCACTACCGGCTGTCCCGCGTCGTCAAGCTGCACGGCGGCGTGTTCACCGATCGCTCGCCGGTCGAGGACCAGGCGACGTCTCCGTTCACCGGCATCGACCTCGTGGGCGGCACGCTCGGCGTGAGCATCGGTGCCGGGCGCCTGACGGGCTCGGTCGGGCTGGCGTACACCGCGGGGACATCGGAGGCGATCACGTTCGGGCCCCTGCTGAGCGGCCAGACCCGAACCGCCGATGTGTCGATCCGCAGCATCATGCTCACGTACGCCGTGTCATTCGCATTCTGAAGCGACGGATAGACGGAGAGACGCACAGGTAGACGCACAGACGCAGCAGGCGCACAGCGGGGAATAGGTGAACGCCAACAGGAGGTAGGCAGGCCTCCTCGCTCACGCCTATTGACTGCTGCCGCGTCTACGCGTCTGTGCGACGAGCCCCGCCGCGTCTGTCCGACTGTGCCCGACGAGTGATGACAGGATCCCCGCCGCCACCGTGATTCCCGTCCCCAGCGGCACGAACCACGGCCACGCGAGCCCCGGCAGCCAGCGGTCGGGGAAGCCGAGCACGACCGGGATCATGGCCGTGAGGCTGGCCAGGACGGCGATAATCACGTCCCGTTCCCGCGCGCGCGGCCACAGGCCGCCGAGCAGGTAGGTGCCGAGCAGGGCGCCGTAGGTGATGGAGGCGATCGAGAGCGCGAGCTCGACGACCGGTGTCCGGCGCTCGGGGAAGAGCATCGCACCGCCCACGAGGATCAGCGCCCACGCGAGTGTCAGCGCGCGCCCCACGCGCAGCAGGTGGGTGGGTTCGCGGCGGCGGCTCCAGGGTGCGTACAGGTCGTGGGTCGTGGCCGACGCGAGCGAGTTGAGGGAGGAGGCCACCGTGCTCATGGCGGCGGCGAGGATCGCGGCGACCACGAGCCCCGCCATGCCGGGCGGGAGGTGCTCGAGCACGAACGTGGGGTACAGGGCGTCGCCCCGCAGCTCTGGCCGGTCGGCTCCGGCGAGCCACAGGGTTGTGCCCACGAACAGAAACAGCGCGAACTGGGCGATAACCAGAATTCCCGAGCCGACGAGCGCGCGGCGGGCGTCGGGGAGTCCGCGCGCCGCGAGCAGGCGCTGGACGATCAGGTGGTCGGTGCCGTGCGACGCTGCCGCGAGCAATGCGCCTCCCACGAGGCCGCCCCACAGCGTGTAGGTGGTCGTGAACGAGGGCGAGAGATCGATCGCCGCCAGCTTCCCCGCCTCCCAGGCGCGCGCGACGCTCTCCGGCCCGCCGGCGAGGTCCAGTGCGAAGCCGATGGTGACCACGGCGCCGAGCAGGTAGAAGCCGAGCTGTACGACGTCGACCCACACCACCGCGCGCAGGCCGCCGAGCCAGGTATAGAAGACCGTGACGGCGCCGACCGCGAGGATACCGGCCGTGATGCTCCACTGCGTGAGGATGGCGAGGGGAATCGCGGTGGCGAACACCCGCACGCTGTCGCCCAGGGCGCGGGTCACGAGGAACGCGGCCGCTGCCACGCGCCGGGCCCGCGGCCCGAAGCGCCGCTCGAGACGCTGGTAGGCGGTGTCCTGCGTGCCCTCGAAGTAGCCGGGCAAGAGCAGGGCGGCGACGCCGATCCGGCCGACCAGATAGCCGAACGAGAGCTGGAGGAACGTCAGGTTGCCTCGCGCCGCCAGGCCGGGCACGGAGATCACCGTGAGGGCCGACGTCTCGGTGGCGACGATCGACAGCATGATCGCCCACCAGGGAAGCCCGTGACGTCCGAGGAAGTAGTCGGTGGCGTCGCGCTGCCGGCCGCCGAGCACCACGCCCGCCGTCAGCACCGCCGCGAAGTAGGTGACGACGATCGCGGCGTCGAGCGGGCGCATCAAACGCAACGAGGCCCGCGGAGCTCGCGGGCCTCGGCCACACCCCGGGACCGGGCCCCGGGGTCCCTCACACCGTGAACGACGTCCCGCAGCCGCAGCTGCCGGTGGCGTTCGGATTGTCGAACAGGAATCCCGACTCCTGGAACGTGCTCCTGTAGTCCACCGTCACCCCGTTGAGGTACTGCGCGCTGAACGTGTCCACGAACAGGCGCACGCCGTGCGACTCGACGACCACGTCGTCGTCGAGCGGGCGATCCTCGATGTTCAGGCTGTACTTGAAACCCGAGCAGCCGCCGGGCATCACGGCGACGCGGAGGCCCGCCGTGGCCGGCAGCTCCCCTTCCTGCGCCATGACCTTGCGGACTTCATCGGCCGCGGCGGCCGTGAGACTGATGGTGGTTGGTTGCTGCGCCGTCGTCATCGGATTGGGTCTCCTTGGTTCTCCACGGCAACTTAGGGAGCGCTGACCGGCGTGTCAACGCCGCACGCTCGCAACACGCTGTCGCAGTGTAGCTTGGTCTCGGGTGGGTTGACCCCGGGGCCATGCCCCGGGTCACCGGTCCAGGGCCTGCACCACGAGATCGGCCACACGGGGCCGCACCCTGAGGATCCGCAGGTTCTCGCGCGTCGGATGCACGCGGTTGGTGAGCAGAATGATGAACAGGTCGCGCTCGGGATCGAGCCAGATCGAGGTCCCCGTGAACCCCGTGTGCCCGAACGCGCGCGGCGAAAGCCGCGTGCCCGCGCTCGAACCCTCGGAGGGCGTGTCCCAGCCGAGCGCGCGCGAGGAGCCGGGGACCAGCTCCTGGCGCCGGGTGAATTCGTGGACGACCTCCGAACGCAGCACGGGTGGGTTGACCCCGGGCCCATGGCCCGGGGTCCCCGGGGCCAGCAGCCACGCGGCGAGCCGCGCCAGGTCGGGCGCGTTGCTGAACAGCCCCGCGTGGCCCGAAACGCCGCCCAATCGCCAGGCATTCTCGTCGTGCACCGCCCCGCGAATCACGTCGCCCTGGGGTGCCTTCTCCGTCGGCGCGATGCGATCGCGCCAGGTGGCGGGCGGCCGGAAGCGGGTGGCCGTCATGTCGAGCGGCTCGAAGACGCGCCGGGCGAGGAACCCGTCGAGCGGCTCGCCCGCGATCTGCTCGACCGCCTGCGTGAGCACGATCGCGCCGAGGTCGGAGTACACCGCCGCCTGACCGGGGGGCGTCGCGAGCGGCGTCGTGTCGGCCAGGAGCAGCGCCGCGGCGCGAGTGGGCGCCTCGGTGTACAGCGGGCGCCACGCCGGCAATCCGGAGGAGTGGGTGAGCAGGTGGCGGATCGTGACCCGCTCCTTGCCGGAGCCGCGGAACGCGGGCACGTAGCGTTGGACGGGAGCGTCGAGCTCGAGCCGCCCCTCCGCCACCAGCAGCATGCACGCCGTCGTGAGTCCCACGACCTTGGTGAGCGAGGCCACGTCGTAGATCGTGGTCGCCGTGACGGGCCGGGTGTCATCGTCACCGTAGCGTCCCACAGCCGCCAGCAGGGCGAGGCGCCCGTGCCGGCCGACGGCGACGACCCCTCCGGGGAAGCTGCCACTGTCCACCTCGTCTCGCAGGTACGCCGCGACGGCCGCGAGCCGGGCGCCGTCGAAGCCCAGCGATTCCGGAGTGACGACCGGCAGGCCCACGCTCGGCGGCACCAGGCTCGGCCCCCGGCACGCGGCCAGGGTGACGCCAACGACGAGAAGACCGGGCGTCCTCACCGGGCGGGGGCCGCGGTGGTGTCGCCGACGACGAGGCCGTGACCGATGGGGTAGGCCGGCGGGAGCCGGATGGGCAGTCGGCCGGTGATCGCGACGCGTCCCAGGAGGGCGAGGGCGGCCGCCCGCTCGGCGGCCCGGGCCCCGCTCCAGGCGATCAAGTACGATTTCGCCGTCGGCGTCTGGTTCAAGAGGTAGGGGCTGCCGAGCGAGACGAGCACGGTGGGCTTGAGCGAGTCGGTGGCGGCGACGAGTCGCGCCAGCGAGTCGGGGAGCGCGATGAAGCCGCGCCACGAGAGGGGGCGGACGTTGGCGGCGAACACGACCCGCGGGGCGCGGGCGATCGCGGCCCGCGCCGAGTCGTACGACAGCGGGCCCGACATGGGCCAGAGCCGAAAGTACTCGACCGTGTCGCCGCCCGCTCGCAGGACCTCGGCCATGCGCTGGCCGGCGCCGCTGTTGAGCTCGTCGGCGTAGGCGATGAGCGTCAGCCGCGTGCGCGTGCGCCGCAGGGCGCGCAGCGCGCCCGCCGTGTCGCGGACCAGCGTGAGCGCGCGAACGGCGAGGTCGTCCGCCGCGTCTTGAAACCGCCGGGCACCTACCGTGAGCGGGATCAGGTCGAGGGCCACCCGCCGTTCGACGAACAGGCCGAGGCGCTGCTTCACCGCCAGCACGCGGCGCACCGAAGCGTCCAGCCGGTCGAGTGGAATCCGCCCCTGGTTCACGGCGGCCGTCATCGCGCCGACCGCAGAGTCCGGATCGGCGGGCATGAGCAGCAGGTCGGAGCCCGCGAGGAAGGCGCGCACCGTCGCCTCGCCCGCGCCGTACTGGCGCACGATCGCCCCCATACTCAGCGCGTCGGTGACCACCAGGCCCCGGAATCCCAGCGTGTCCCGCAGGAGTCCGGACAGCACGGCGGAGGACAGCGTGCCCGGCTCGTCGCTCCCGGTGAAGGCGGGGAACGCGATGTGCGCGCTCATCACCACGTCGGCCCCCGCGCCGATCCCGGCGCGGAACGGCACCAGCTCGAGCGAGTCGAGGCGCGGATAGTCGGCGCGGATCGTGGGGAGCCCGATGTGGGAGTCCAGCTCCGTATCGCCGTGACCGGGGAAGTGCTTCAGGGTGGCGAGCATGCCGTGCTCGCGCAGCCCGCGCACGTAGGCCGCCACCAGCCGGCTCACCCGCGCCGGGTCCTCACCGAACGACCGCGTATTGATGATCGGGTTGAGGGGGTTGTTGTTCAGGTCGGCGTCGGGGGCGAAATTGACGTGGATGCCGACGGCCCGGCCCTCGAGAGCCGCGGCCCGGCCGATGGTGTAAGCGTCGGCCGTATCGCCCGTCGCGCCGACCGCCATGATCTGCGGGAAGGTCGTGCCGCCCACGAGCCGCATCCCGGCGCCCCACTCGAGGTCCGCCGAGACGAGCAGCGGGAGCGGCGAGCGCTCTTGCAGGGCGTTGAGCTTGACGGCGATATCCAGCGGCGAGCCGACCGAGATGATCAGGCCGCCGATGCGCAGCGAGTCGATCCAGCGGGTGGCCAGCTGGAAGACGGAGTCGTCGAAGGCGGTGTAGGCGCCCGCGAGCCACGGCGTCACGAGCTGCGCCGCCTTCTCGCGCACCGTGAGCGTCGCGAGCAGCGAATCGATCGATATTGAGACGGGGACGGGGGACGGGGGAGGGGGGACGGGTTCACCCGACCGCAAGACCGCCTGACCGCCCGTACAACCGACCACGAACAGGACCACCGAGAGTCTATGCGCGCGCATCTCCTCTGCCTTGCGGGAATCGTGGCTGCGTGTGCCCCGCGGCGACCGGACACCGGAGTCCGTCCCGGGGCGGTGCGTCCCGGGATCGAGGCGCTGCTCGCCGAGTCGCTGCACGTCGTCCGCGGGCAACGCGTCGGCCTCCTGACCAACCACACCGGGATCGATCGCCTGCGGCGGCGCGACGTCGATCTGCTCCTGGGGGCGGACGGCGTGCGGCTCACCGTCCTGTTCAGTCCCGAGCACGGCTTCCGGGGCGCCGAGGACCGCACCGATCTGCCCGACGCCGCGGATTCGGTGACCGGTCTCCCAATCTACAGCCTGTACACGGGCACGCGCGCGCCTACCCTCAGCGCGCTGGACAGTATCGACGTGCTGGTGATCGACCTGCAAGACATCGGCGCCCGCTACTACACCTACGTCGCCTCCGCCGTGGTGCTGGCCCGCGCCGCCGCGGGGCAGGGCAAGCGGGTGGTCGTGCTCGACCGTCCCAACCCCGTCGACGGCGAGACCACGCAGGGCAACGTCCGGGCGGAGCCTGCCCCCGTCGAGACCCTGGTGGGCATTCTGCCCATCCCGATGCGCCACGGTCTCACGTTCGGCGAGATGATGGTCATGGCCCGCGAGCTCTACGGCCTCGGCGGTGAGCTGACGATCGTGCCGGCGGTGGGGTGGCGCCGCCCGATGTATTTCGACGCCACGGGGCTGCCCTGGGTGCGCCCGTCGCCCAACATGCCCGATCTCGAGAGCGCGCTGCATTACCCCGGGCTCTGCCTGTTCGAAGGCACGAACCTCTCGGTCGGTCGGGGGACGGCCTACCCGTTCCAGGTCATCGGGGCACCGTGGCTCGATCCCGACGCGGTGATCAAGCAGCTGCAGGAAGGGGGAAGGGGGAAGCGGGAAGGGTTAGACGGTGTCCAATTGCGAGCCGTCCGGTTCATGCCCGACGAGCCGACGGACGCGAAGTATGACGGCGTGCAGCTGCGCGGGATCCGGCTGCGCGTGACCGATCGACGGCGGTATGATCCGACGCGCGCTGCCGTCGCGCTGCTGGTGGTGGTGCGGGACGTGCACGGCGACTCCCTCGCGCTGCGGGCCTCGGTGCTCGATCGCCTGGCCGCTGGTCCTGAGCTGCGCGAGGGGCTCGTGGCCGGCCGCAGAGCGGCGGAGATCTGGGCGCCGTGGGACTCGAGCCTGGCGCGCTACCGGCGCTGGCGAGCCAAGTACTTGCTCTACTGAGGGTTCAACCCTTCCCGGTGGGGGTCCCCCCGGTTACTTTCCCCCCCCTCATGAACCTCATCCCCCAGCGGGTCAAGGACGGCTTCGTGCGGGCCATCGAGCCCATGGCCCGGGCCCTGATCCGCGCCGGCATCAGCCCCAACGTGATCACGACGGCGGGCGCCTTCGTCATCCTGGGATCGGCGGCGGCGTTCGCGCGGGGGGAGATCCAGCTCGGCGGGTTTCTGCTGTTGTTCAGCGGCGTGTTCGATCTGCTCGACGGCCAGGTGGCGCGCCAGGGGCGGCGGGCGACCGATTTCGGAGCGTTCTATGATTCGACCCTCGATCGCGTCGGTGAATCCGCGCTGTTCGGAGGGATCGCCCTGTACTTCCTGCGCGGTGGGGTCCCCCCGGCGCGGGTGACGCTCGCCGTCGGGCTCGCGATCGCGGCGCTGGCGGCGTCGCTGCTCGTCTCGTATACGCGGGCCCGGGCCGAAGGGCTGGGCTACCCGTGCAAGGTGGGGATCGCCGCCCGCGCCGAGCGCCTGCTGCTCCTCGGGTTGCCCACGCTGCTGTTCGGGCCCGGACGTGACGGCTGGCTGTTGTTCGCGATCATCGCCCTCCTGGCGCTCGCTACGACGGTCACCGTGGTGCAGCGCGTGGTCCATGTCGCTCGCATCGCCGGTGCCGCAGCGCAGCGGGAGACGCTGCCCGGGCGGCCCACGGCGGTGCGGAAAGGAACCTGACTCGTGGCTTCACAGGCTCCACGCCGCGTCGCACCTGCGGGTGGCATGCTAGGCGTCATGCTCGTGGGACTCGGCGCCGTCTCGACCACGTTCATCGCGGGCGTGGAAAACGTGCGGCGTGGGCGTCACCTGCCGATCGGCTCGCTCACGCAAATGGGGACGATCCGGCTGGGCAAGCGCACCGAGCGCCGCGTGCCGCGCATCCGGGAGTTCGTGCCGCTCGCCGACCTGAGCGACCTCGTGTTCACGGCCTGGGATCCCATTCCCGACGACGCGTACACCGCGGCCCGGAAGGCCGGGGTGCTCGAAGCCCGCGACCTCGAGCCGGCTGCCCCGTTCCTCAAAGGGATCACGCCGCTCTCCGCCGCCTTCGATCAGAGCTATGTGAAGCGCCTCCAGGGCACCAACGTCAAGCGGGGCAAGACCAAGCGGGACCTCGCCGAGCAGCTGCGCGAGGACATCCGGCAGTTCAAGCAGAAGTCCGGCGCTGACCGCCTGGTCATGGTGTGGTGCGCGTCCACCGAGGTGTTTCTCACGCCGGGTCCCGCCCACCAGACGCTGGCAGCATTCGAGAGGGCGATGGAGCAGAACGATCCGGCCATCGCACCCTCGATGCTATACGCCTGGGCGGCCCTCCAGGAAGGCGTGCCGTTCGCCAACGGCGCGCCCAACCTGACCGTGGACATCCCGGCGCTCGAGGGTCTCGCCGACGAGCGTCGCGTGCCGATCGGCGGCAAGGACTTCAAGACCGGCCAGACCATGATGAAGACCGTGCTCGCGCCCGCCTTCAAGGCGCGGATGCTCGGGCTGGCGGGCTGGTACTCGACGAACATCCTGGGCAACCGCGACGGCGAGGTGCTGGACGACCCCGAGTCGTTCAAGACCAAGGAGGAGTCCAAGCTCGGGGTGCTCGAGTACATCCTCCAGCCGGAGCTCTATCCGGAGCTGTACGGCAAGATCTACCACAAAGTGCGGATCAACTATTATCCGCCGCGCGGCGACAACAAGGAGGGCTGGGACAACATCGACATCTTCGGATGGCTCGGCTATCCGATGCAGATCAAGGTCGACTTCCTGTGCCGCGACTCCATCCTGGCCGCGCCCATCGTGCTCGATCTGGCCTTGTTCGGCGATCTCGCCCAACGGGCCGGCCTCGCCGGCATCCAGGAGTGGCTCTCCTTCTACTTCAAGAGCCCGCACACCGCGCGCAACCTCTATCCCGAGCACGACCTGTTCATCCAGCAGACCAAGCTCAAGAACACGCTGCGCTGGCTGATGGGCGAAGCGCAGATCACCCACCTCGGCATCGAGTACTACGAGACGGCGTGAGCGTCGCGCAGTTCGCCGTCACGCTCGCGGGCGCCGCGGCGATCGTCTGGGTGCTGTGGTACTTCCTCTTCTCCCGGCGCCGTGCGTAGCGCTCGCATCGTTCTGCCCATCGAGGGGATGAGCTGCGGCGCCTGCGCGATGACCGTGCAGGAGGCGCTGGTCGCCGCGCCGGGCGTGGCGCGGGCCAGTGTGAACTACGCCACCGCCCGGGCCGCGGTCGAGTACGACGATGCCCGGGCCACCGTCGGCGCCCTCGTCCGCGCGGTGCGCGACGCGGGCTACGCCTGCGCCACGGCCACCGTGGCCGTGCCCGTGGCCGACCTGCACTACGCCGCGACCGTCCGGCCGCTGGAGGAGGCGCTCGAGCGAGCCCCGGGCGTGTTCCGCGCCGCTGCCAACCAGGCCACCGAGTCCGTCACAATCGCCTACGTGCCCGGCGTGACGACGCCGTCCGATCTCGAGCGCGCGGTCGAGGTCGCCGGGTTCCGGGTCGCGGCGCCCATCACGGTGGAGGATCCCGTCGAGCGCGAGCGTATCGCCCGGGCGCGCGAGATCCGCGGCCTCGCGCGGAAGGCCGCTTGCGGCGGTGCGGTCGCGGTGGTCGCGATGCTCGGAGCGATGGTGCTCATGGCGGGACAGCCCGAGCACGGGCCCGAGACGTTTCGGCGCGTCGACCTGCTCGGCCGGCTGCTCGCGCCCGCCGCGCTTGGGCTGCACGAGGCGGCGGTGCGCCGCTGGGGCACCGCGCCGCTGGCGTGGATCCCGTGGGGGCTCGCCCTGATCACCTGGCCCGTGCTCGCCTGGTCGGGCCGGCAGTTCTTCGCGGGGGCGTGGAGTGGCTTCCGGCACCGGACCGCGGACATGAACACGCTGATCGCCGTCGGCACCGGTGCGGCCTATGCGTACTCGGTCGTCGCGACCGTGGCGCCGGGGCTGTTCACGCGCGCCGGCCTGCCCGCGGACGTCTACTACGAGGCCGTGGCGGCGATCATCGCCCTGATCCTGTTCGGCCGGTTGCTCGAAGCCCGGGCGAAGGGTCGCACTTCGGAGGCGGTGCGCCGCCTCGCCGGGCTCCGGCCGCGAACCGCGATCGTGCGGCGCGACGGGCGCGAGCAGGAGATCGCCGTCCAGGCCGTTGTGGCCGACGACCTCGTCGTGGTCCGGCCCGGCGGCCGCATCCCCGTGGACGGCGTCGTGACCGAGGGAGCCTCGGCCGTGAGCGAGGCGATGCTCACCGGCGAGCCCCTCCCCATCGCGAAGGCCGCGGGCGACGAAGTCATGGGCGGCACCGTGAACACGACCGGCAGCTTCGTGTTTCGGGCCACGCGGGTGGGCCAGGACACGGCCCTCGGCCAGATCGTGCGCCTCGTCGAGGAGGCGCAGGCCGGCAAAGCCCCGATCCAGCAGCTCGCCGACCGTGTCGCCGGGGTGTTCGTGCCGATCGTGGTGTCCCTCGCCATCGCGACCTTCGTGGTGTGGTTCGACTTCGGGGGGCCCGGCCGCCTCCTCTTCGCCACGGTCGCGTTCGTGACGGTGCTGATCATCGCGTGTCCCTGCGCGCTGGGCCTCGCGACCCCCACCGCGATCCTCGTCGCCACGGGCCGGGCCGCCGAGCAGGGCATCCTCATCCGCGGGGGCGAGCCGCTCGAGCGCCTGGCCTCAGTGGACACGGTGCTGCTGGACAAGACCGGGACGATCACGGAAGGCCGGCCCACGGTGACCGCCGTCGTGCTGGCGGGCGCACCGGTCGACGCGGGGGCGGGACCGGACGAGGTGCTTTGCTGGGCGGCCTCGGTCGAGCAGCGCTCCGAGCACCCGCTGGCCCAGGCCGTCGTCCAGGCGGCGCGGGAGCGGGGCATCGCGCTGCTGCCGGTCGAGCGTTTCACGGCGCTCGAGGGGCGCGGAGTGCGGGCCCATATCGAGGGGCGCTCCGTCGAGGCGATCTCGCTGGGTCACGCGCGCGAGCGCCGGCTCGCGCTCGGCTCGTTAGACGGGCAGGCCCAGCGCCTGGGGGCGGAGGGCCGGTCGCTCATCGTCGTCGTCGTGGACCAGCGCCCGCTCGCGGTCCTGGCCGTGTCCGATACGATCAAGCCCGCCGCCCCTGAGGCGGTCGCGGGGCTCCGGCGTCTCGGCCTGGACGTGCGCATGGTCTCGGGCGACACCCGGGCGAGCGCCGAGGCCGTGGCGCGCGCGGTGGGAATCACGGCCGTTGACGCCGAAATCCTGCCGGCGCACAAGAGCGACCTGGTGCGTGCCCTGCAGCGCGACGGGCACCGCGTCGCGATGGTGGGCGACGGGCTCAACGACGCCCCGGCCCTCGCGCAGGCCGACGTCGGTGTGGCGATCGGCACCGGGACCGACATCGCCGTCGAGGCGTCCGATGTGACGCTCATCCGCGGGGATCCGCGCGCCGTGGTGACGGCGGTGCGCCTGGCCCGGCGCACGGTCCGCACCATCCGGTGGAATCTGGTGTGGGCCTTCGGCTACAATGTGGTGGGGATTCCGATCGCCGCCGGCGTGCTCTACCCGGTGTTCGGCATCCTGCTCTCGCCGGTGATCGCGAGCGCGGCCATGGCGTTTTCCAGCCTCAGCGTGGTGCTCAACAGCCTCACGCTCCGGCGCTTCCGGCCCGGATGGGCGGGGGCTCACTGACATGCGCTACTGCCATCGCACCAGTCTCTCCCCGGAGCGCGTTCTTGAGCTCGCCGCGGCCCATCTCGGCGCACGGCTCGCACCGGCCGAGGAGGCGCCCCGGCGTCGCGCCTACAGCGGCGCGCTCGGCCGCGTGGTCGTCACCGCCCGGCCCGAGGGCGGGCACTACACGCTGGTCGAGGTGGCGACCGATCAGGTGGGGGAATCCGAGGTCGACAGGCTCGCCAAGCGCTTCCTCGCGGAAGTGCACCGTGAGGCGGAGCCGGCGCACGCGATCCGGGGGGCGTACTAGCCCGCCAGCTTCGCGCCGTACCCGGAGTGCTCGACGGCGGCGATCAGCGCGGCGACGGTGAGGGCGTCGTCGTCGAAGTCCACTTCCACCTCGCCATCCTGAAGGTCCACCACCGCCGAGTAGACGCCGCGGACGCCCCGCAGGGCCCGCTCGACCGTGGCCTGACAGTGGCCGCAGGACATGCCGGTGACCCACAGCTTGACGTTGGCGATGCCGGCCTCCGCTCGCGAGGAGCAGGGAGCGGGGAGCGGGACCCGACGGCGCACACCGTTCGTGCGGTTCGCACCGCGAGGTACCGCTCCCTGCGCCCCGCTCCTATAATGTAGCCCATGACCTCCCCCGCTGCGCCGCTCCAGTCGCCCCCGGCGAACGCGGTCCCCGGAGGGCTGTCTCGCGACCAGCTGCTGGAGATCTATCGCTACCTGCGCCTGACGCGGACGCTCGAGGAGCGGCTCACCGCCCTGTATCGCCAGACCAAGGTGATCGGCGGCCTGTACCGCTCGCTGGGGCAGGAGGGGGAGTCGGTGGCCTCGGCCTACGCGCTCGAGCGCGGCCACCACCGCGACATCCTGTCACCCCTGATCCGCAACCTCGGCTCCATGCTGGTGATGGGCGCCCGCCCGGTCGACATCCTGCGCCAGTACATGGCCAAGGCCGAGAGCCCCACCCGCGGACGCGAGATGAACGTCCACTTCAACGACCTCGCCCTGGGCTACCTGGGCCAGATCTCGCACCTCGGGGACATGATCCCGGTGATGGCCGGCATCACGCTCGCGTTCAAGCTGCGCGGCGAGCGCCGCGTCGGCCTGGTCTACATCGGCGACGGCGGCACCTCCACCGGCGCATTTCACGAAGGCTTGAACTTCGCCGCCGTGCAGCGCTGCCCGCTCGTCGTGATCGCCGAGTACAACCGCTGGGCCTATTCCACGCCTCCCGACAAGCAGTTCGCGGTCAAGGATCTGACGGAGAAGGCCAAGGGGTACGGCATCCCGGCGGTGAGCGTGGACGGCAACGACGTGCTGGCCGTGTACGAAGCGACCCGGCTTGCCGTGGACCGGGCGCGGGCGGGCAAGGGCGTGCACTTCATCGAGGTGAAGACGTACCGGCGCAAGGGCCACGCCGAGCACGACGATCAGCGCTACGTGCCCAAGGGTGAGCCGGAGCAGTGGGCGCTCGATAACGACCCCGTCGATCGCTACGTGAAGCGGCTGGTAGACAGCGGCTGGGCGGACCGGCAGGATCTCAAGGACATCGACGATCGCGCGCGGGAAGAGGTGGACCTGGCCACCGATGCGTGCGTGAACGAGCCCCTGCCCGCGCCCGAGTCGGCGCTAGATGGGGTGTACGCGAGCCCCCACGCCGCGGAGCGGCTGTGGTTTCGGGCGCCCGTCGCGTGAGCGCGGCCCCGGCCTGTGCCGCGACGCTCGCGCTGGGCGGCGCGCTCCTCGGCGCGGCCGCCTGCGGCGGACCACAGGAGCCGCCCGCGCCCGCCGCCGCGCCGCGCGAAACCGTGTTCGCGGCGGGTGTCGTGGAGGCGCCCCCGGCCCTGGTGAGCGCGCCGGCGCCGGCGTACCCCGACAGCCTGCGTCGCGCGGGCGTCGAGGGCGACGTGATCGTCGAGGCCGTGATCGACCGCGCGGGACGTGCCGAGCCGGCGTCGATCCGCGTCGTCTCCTCGCCCCATCCGCAGTTCGACGCTCCCGCGCGGGCGGTCGTCGCGCAGGCGGTGTTCACGCCGGGCCGGGAGCAGGGCCGCGCGGTCCCCACACTCACGCGCGTTCCGGTTCGCTTTCGGTTGCCCGTCACAACGCGCCAGGTCTTCCAGCAGGCGGACGTGGATTCACCGGCGCAGCTGCTCGGCGCGCCCGCTCCCCCCTACACGGGGATGCGCGGAGAAGTGGTCCTCGAGCTGGTGGTGGACACGACGGGGCGGCCGGAGCAGGGCTCGGTGAAGGTCGTGTCTTCGACCAATGCCGCGCTCGACGCACCGGCCCGGCAGGCGGCGGTGAAGATGGTGTTCATCCCGGCGCGGGTCGGCGCGCGGGCGGTGCGGCAGCGGGTGCGCGTGCCCGTGCGGTTCGGGCCGGCGGGGCGGTGATGGCCGAGATCACCTACCTCGAGGCCCTGCGCCAGGGCCTGTGGGAAGAGATGGAGCGCGACGAGCGGGTCTTCATCCTGGGCGAGGACGTCGGCGCCTACGGCGGGGCCTTCAAGGTGACCGAGGGTTTCATCGAGCGCTTCGGCGCCTCGCGCGTGATCGACACCCCGATCTCGGAAGCGGCGATCGTGGGCGCGGCCGCCGGCGCGGCGCACATGGGGCTGCGGCCCGTGGCGGAGATGCAGTTCATCGATTTCATCTCCTGCGCCTACGACATGCTCACCAATTACGTCGCCACGGCGCGCTATCGCGCCGGCCTGGCGACGCCCCTGGTCGTGCGCGGGCCCTGCGGCGGGTATGTGCGCGGCGGGCCGTTCCACTCACAGAACCCGGAAGCGGCCTTCTTTCACACGCCGGGTCTCAAGATCGTCTATCCCGCCACGGCGCGCGACGCCAAGGGGTTGATCAAGAGCGCGATCCGCGACGAGGACCCGGTGCTCTACCTCGAGCACAAGTGGCTGTACCGCCGCATCAAGGAGCAGTGGCCCGAGGGCGAGGAGATCCTCACGCCCATCGGCGAGGCGCGCCTGGCACGGGAAGGCAAGGATCTGTCCATCGTCACCTACGGCGCGACGGTGTGGAAATCACTCGAGGCGGCCGAGCGGTTGGCGAAGGAAGACGGACTGGCGGTCGAGGTGCTCGACCTGCGCTCGCTCCTCCCGATGGACGACGCGGCGATCATGACGACGGTGCGCAAGACCAACCGGGTCCTGCTCGTGCACGAGGACACGCGCACGGGCGGCGTGGCCGGGGAGATCGCCGCGCGGATCAACGAGCAGGCGTTCGAGTGGCTCGACGCGCCGGTCAAGCGCGTCACGGCGCACGACGTCCCGCTGCCGTACGCCCCGACCCTGGAAGACTTTGTGCTGCCGCAGACGGAAGACATCGTCACGGCGGCGCGATGGGTGGCGAAGTACTGACGGGCTATCAGCTGTCAGCCGTCAGCTTTCAGCCAGTTGATAGCGGACCGCCGATAGCTGATAGCTCAAGGAGTCTTCATGTCCCGCATCGACATCCTCATGCCCCAGATGGGCGAGTCCATCGCCGAGGGCACGGTGAGCAAGTGGTTGAAGAAGGTCGGCGATCCCGTCAAGCGGGACGAGCCGCTCTTCGAGATCTCGACCGACAAGGTGGACGCCGAGATCCCGGCGCCCGCCGCGGGCACGCTGGTGGAGATCAAGGTGCAGGAAGGCCAGACGGTGCCCGTTCAGACGCTCGTTGCTGTGCTGGAAACGGAGCAGGGCGCGGCGGTGCAGCCGGCTGCACCGGCGGCGCCCACCCCTGCGGCCAAGCCCGAGCCCGCGCAGGCGGTCGCGCCGCCCTCGCCTGCCCCCGACCGCCTCCGTCCGCCTCCCACCGCCGCGGTGGGGAAGGGGGACGGCGGAGTGGAGACCGCCGAGGAGCGGCTGCGCAAGAAATCCACTCCGCTCGTTCGCAAGATCGCGGCCGAGCACCAGGTGGACATCGCCACGGTTCCGGGGACGGGCTTCGCGGGACGCGTCACCAAGCACGACATCCTCGGATTCATCGAGCGCGGCGCGCCGGCGTCGGCCACCACACCAGCGGTGACCGCTCCCCGCTCCCCGCTCCCCGGGGGGGTGGTGGGGGGGGTGCAGCATCCCGCCGTCGAGCCCTGGCCGGGCGACCGCGTCGAGCCCTGGTCCAAGATCCGCCGGATCACGGCGGACCACATGATTCAGTCGCGCCGGGTCTCGGCGCACGTGGCGAGCTTTTTCGAGGTGGACTACACGCGCGTCGCCCAGCTGCGCGCGCGGCACAAGGCGGGCTACGCCGAGCGCGGCGTGCACCTGACGTACCTGGCGTTCATCGCCCACGCGTGCGCCCGGCACCTGCGCCGCCACGCGGTCGTCAACGCGGCGGTCTCGGGCGAGAGCACGATCTACCGTGGCGAGGTCAACATCGGCATCGCCGTGGCGCTCGACTGGGGCCTCATCGTACCGGTCGTCAAGCAGGCCGACGAGTTGTCCCTCGCCGGTCTCGCGCGGGCCATCAACGATCTCGGCGAGCGGGCCCGCACCAAGAAGCTGTCGCCCGACGACATTCAGCGCGGCACGTTCACGATCACGAACCCCGGGGGCTTCGGTCCCTACGCCGGCATTCCGATCATCAACCAGCCGCAGGTCGCGATCCTCGGCGTCGGCGCGATCGAGAAGCGCCCCAAGGTGATCGCGCAGCCCGACGGGTCCGACGCGCTCGCGATCCGGACGATGGGCATGCTCAGCATGTCCTACGACCACCGCGTCGTGGACGGCGCGGATGCCGACCGGTTCCTGGCGGACGTGAAGACGATGCTCGAGGAGTTTCCCGAGGAGGGGATCTAGCCATGGCGAAAGTCCTCACGGCGGCACGCGTGCGCATCGCCGCCGCCAACGAGGCCGAGTACCTCGGCACGCTGCGCGAGCTGTGCCAGTTCGCCGAGGCCCGGGGCCAGCGGATCTGGCTGTTCCGCAACGCCAAGGACCCGCGGCTCTTCCTCGAGTTCTCCGAGAGCGCCACCGAGATGTCGCACCGCGCGCAAGCCTCGCGCCTGCCCGAGGAAACCAAGCTCGAGAAGCAGCTCCAGCGCCTGGCGACCTACGCGCCCGACGCGTGGGACCTGTGGGGCGAGGTGCCGCTCGCCACGCCCACCGAGGCCTAGCCCGCTATGTCGCGGCGGACCCTCACGGCGGACGGCGAGCGCTGGGCGGTGTACCCCTCGGGGCGGTCCACCGTCTACGGGAAGGACGAGTTCGGCCTGCTGTTCGAGCTGGGCACCGGCCCGGAGCGGCGGCGACGGTACAGCCGGTTCTCGCCCGTCGGGAGCCGCAGCCCGGACGCGGCGCTCGCCGAGCTGTCGGAGCGGCAGCTCGCCGATCTGTTCCGTCAGTCACAGCCTGCCTGGACCGCGCCGGAGAACGGCTACGCACGTTGACCTCCACTGCCACTCGACCGCGTCCGACGGAGAGTGCGCCCCGGCGGAGGTGGTCCGGCGGGCGCGCGCCGCGGGGCTCGTGGCCATCGCGCTCACCGACCACGATTCCACCGCCGGGGTGGCCGACGCGGCCGCGGCCGGGGCCGCGCTGGGGCTGCGCGTCGTGCCCGGGTGCGAGCTCAGCGCCCGCGTCGCGTGGGGCGAGCTGCACGTCCTGGGATACTTCGTGGATCCCGGTGACGCTCGACTCCAGGCCTTCCTGGAGTCGACGCGGGCCGCGCGACGCCGGCGCGGTGCGCAGATGGTGACCCGCCTGCAGGCACTGGGGGTGCCGATCGCGCTGGAGGACGTCACCCGGGTCGCGGGTAGCGGTGCACTCGGCCGTCCCCACGTGGCCCGCGCGCTCGTCGCGGCGGGCGCCACCGCCGATTTCGACGAGGCGTTCACCCGGTTCCTGGGTCGCGGCCGTCCCGCCTTCGTGGAGAAGCCGCTGCCGGCCCTCGGCGAGATCACCGCGCTGGTGCACGCCGTCGGCGGTCTGGCCGTTGCCGCGCACCTGGGCGAGCGCGGCAGCGCCGCCGAGCTGCGCCGCTTCCGCGACGCGGGGCTCGACGGCGTCGAGGTGCGGCACCCGAGCCACACGGCGGCCGTCGAAGCGCGGCTCACGCGCGTCGCCCGCGCGCTCGATCTCGCGGTGTCGGGCGGCTCGGACTGGCACGGCGACCGGACGCTGGGCGCGTCGCACGCGCCGCTCGGCGGCCTCGACGTGCCGGTCGAATGGCTGGATGCGCTCGAACGACGTCGAGCGACGACGTCGCAGGCCGACGTGGCACGCGAGCGTCACACGGGAACGTGAAAGGGGGACCATGAGCGAGCCGTTGGCCGTCGGGAGCCGGGCGCCGCTGTTCCAGGCCCAGGCGTCGGACGGGAAGACCTACGAGCTGGACGACGTGCTCACGCGCGCGCACGTGGCGTTGGTGTTCTATCCGGGAAATAACACCCCCGGCTGAAACCGCCAGCTCTCCGCCGTGCGCGATGAGATGATCCAGTTCGAGCAGGCCGGCATCCAGCCCTTCGGCGTCAATCCCGCGGGCGTGGACGCCCACTGGAAATACGCCGAGAAGATGCGGTTCTCGTTCCCGCTGCTGTCCGATCCGGACCGTGCGATCGCCGGCGCGTATCACGCGCTCAAGGACGACGGCCACGGCATCCAGCGCACCGTGTACGTCGTGGCGCGCGACGGCACGGTCGCGTTCGCGCAACGGGGGGCGCCGGCCGTGCGCGAAATCGTGGCCGCGGTTCGGGGGCGTGCCCGCTGAGCTCGCGGGTCGGGTCGCCCTGGTCACGGGCGTGGGGCGGGTCGGCCAGGTGGGCCACGCCGTCGCCCAGGGCCTGGGCCATGCAGGGGCGCGGCTGGTGCTCGCCGACCTCACCGGCGACGCCGTGCGGCAGCGGGTCGTGGAGCTCACCGCCCGCGGCCTTGAAGCGCACGGCTTCGCGGGAGACCTCGCCACCGAGGTGGGTGCCCGCGGCGCCGTGGCCCTCGCCCGGGAGGCCTGTGGCGGCCTCGACGTCGTGGTCAACGTGGCGGGCGGGCTCGTCTACGTCGGCCCGTTCGCGGAGACGCCGATCGACGCTTTCGAGCGGGAGTTCACTATCAACGTGCGGACGGCCTTCCACGTCTGCCGCCAGGCGGTGCCGCTGCTCGTGGCGCGGGGCGGGGGCGCGATCGTGAACTTCGCCTCGATCGCGGCCGTGCGATCCATCGGCCAGATGGCGTCCTACAGCGCCGCCAAGTCGGCGGTGGCCGGTCTGACGCGTGCGCTGGCGCGCGAGCTGCGCGATGCCGGAGTGCGGGTCAACGCCGTCGCGCCCGCGACGATTCGCACCGCGGAGAACGTCGCCCAGATGAAGCCCGATGCCAGGACGCCTCTGGTCGAGCTCGACGAAGTGGTCGGCGCGGTCCTGTTTCTCGCGAGCGATGCCGCCCGGGGCATCAGCGGCCAGATCGTGCCTGTCACCGGCAAGGCGTACTGATGGACCTGCGCGGGCGGGCCGCGCTCGTCACCGGTGCGGGGCGCCGCATCGGGCAGGCGATCGCCGTCGGGCTGGCGCGCGCCGGCTGTGACGTGGGCGTCCACTACCACCGCTCGCGCGAGGGTGCGATGGCCGCCGGCGACCAGATCCGCAAGGTGGGGCGGCGCGCCCAGCTCCTGGAGAGCGACCTGCGGGACCCCGGCGCCGCCCGCGGGCTCGCGGACCGCGCCGTCGACACGTTCGGCCACCTGGACGTCGTGGTCAACTCCGCCGCGGTTCTGGTGCACCAGCCGGTCGAGGCGGTCACGCCCGAGAGCTGGGACGACACGCTCGATCTGAACCTGCGGGCGTCGTTCTTCGTCACGCAGGGGGCCATCCCGCACCTCCGCGCCACGCGCGGCAAGATCGTCAACCTCGCCGACGTGGCGGCGTTCGAAGCGTGGCCGGGCTATGTGCCGCACTGCGTCAGCAAGGCCGGCGTCGTCATGCTGACCCGCGCGCTCGCGCGCGCCCTCGCCCCGGAGATCACCGTCAACGCCGTCGCTCCCGGGCCCGTGCTCCTGCCCGAGGCCTGGGACGCCGCGACCCGCGACCGCGTGGTCGAGACGACGCCGCTGGGACGCCTCGGCGACCCCGAGGACGTGGTGCGCGCCGTGCGCTTCCTGCTCGAGGGCTCGGACTTCATCACCGGGACCGTGCTCGTGGTGGATGGGGGGCGGCTCATCCGGTGAGCGACATCGCCCGCCTGCGCGACGTCGTCATCGTCGGCGGGGGGTGTTACGGCACGTTCTACGCCGCCCAGCTCGCGAAGGCCCGGGAAAAGGGGCGAGTCGAGCTGCGCCGCGTGCTGGTCGTGGACCGCCATCGCGATTGCCGGGCGCGCCGCGAGCTGTCCGACGCCCCCGGTCGTGAGTTCGTGATCGAGGAGTGGACCGCGTTTTTCGACCGGTTCCTCGGCGCCGCCTCGCCCGCGGCCGCCGGCGCGCCGGCGGACTGGATCGTGCCGTCGCCGCACATGCCGCACCTCATGTTCGAGTGGGTGCTGCGGCGCGCGCGGCGCCGGTGGCCGGGCCGCGCGATCAGCGTGGAGCCCGTGCCGGGGGCCGTGGGCGCGCCCTATGACCGCACCGCCCCCGACCACACGCGCTATCTGTCGTTCGCCGACTGGGTCTGCCCCACCCACTGCATCGAGCCCGAGATGTGTCCGGCGATCGGGTCGCGGCGCACCTGGGACATGGCCGAAGCGATCGCCGGGCTCACGGCCCGGCTGCGGGCCGCCGGGGAGCCCGTGCACGGGCCTGCGCTCTTCGCTTGCCGCCATCAGGTGTTCGGCGTCGGCACGTTCGCCGTCGATGCGGTGCTCGCCGGCGACGCGCTCGTGGCGCAGGCGGGCGCGGCGGGCGGGCCGGCGGCGGTGCTCATCGGCACGGTGTCGCGGTGTCATGGGGCGGTGAATCTGTTGAAGCTGGGGGAGCCGACGGCCCACGGCGGCCCAGGACGGCCCACGGCGGAACGCGCAGGCAACTCGCTCGGTCGCTCGTGACCGTCATCGGCCGTCGTGGGCCGTCGTAGGCCGTCCTCGGCCGTCTTGTCTTCGGAGCAGCGTCGTGCGGCCCTCGAACGCGCGCGCGACCAATGGAACGCCGGCGACTACTGGCTCGCGCACGAGTCTTTGGAAACCGTGTGGCGTTCTATATTGGGGGACGCCGGGCAGGCCCGGGTCTGGCAGGGGTTGATCCAGGCGGCGGCGGCGCTGCTGCACCGCGAGCGCGAGAACGCGCACGGCGTCACCGTGCAGGGCGGCGCAGCCCTGGAGAAGCTCGCCGGCCCGCCGCACCCCGACGTGGAGGTCGAGACGGTACGGTTCCGCGCCCAGCTGGCGCGCGCCCTGGCGGGGGAGGGCGATCCCCCGCGACTGGAACTCCGAGCGGATGACTGATCCGACGACCAACGGCTACGACGTGATCATCGTGGGGGCGGGGCCCGCCGGGCTCTGCGCCGCGATGTACGCCGGTCGCGGCATGCTCAAGGCGCTCACCATCGAGCGCGGGGCGCCGGGCGGGGAGCTCCTGAACACCGACCTCATCGAGGACTACATCGGGTTCGAGAGCATCAAGGGTTGGGAGCTGGCGCAAAAGATGACCGTCCACGCGCAGAAGTTCGGCGCCGTGATCGTGACCGACACGGTTCGCACGGTCCGCAAGAGCGAGGACGGCGGGTTCGAGGTCGAGACCGACCGCGGCGCGACCTATCGCGCGCCGGCCGTCATCCTCACGGCCGGCGGCACCCCCATCAAGCTCGGCGTGCCGGGAGAGAAGGAGTACGCGGGGCGCGGCGTCTCCTACTGCGCCGTGTGCGACGGGGCGTTCTTCAAGGGGGACGTGCTGGCCGTCGTCGGCGGCGGCGACGCGGCGGTCGAGGAAGCCGACTACCTCACGCGCTACGCGTCCAAGGTGTACATCGTGCACCGGCGCGACGTATTCCGTGCGTCGAGGATTCTTCAGGAGCGGGCGTTCGCCAACCCCAAGATCGCAGTCGTCTGGAACGCGCGCGTGGTGGAGATCGCGGGCGGCGCGAAGGGGGCCGAGCGCCTGGAGCTGGAGGACACCGTGACGGGCGCCCGCTCGCAGCTTGCGGTGGGCGGCGTCTTCATCTTCATCGGATTCCGGCCGAACACCCAGCTCGTGGCGGGGCACGTCGAGCACGACGCCGGGGGGTATCTGATCACCGACGATCGGATGATGACCTCCGTGCCCGGGCTCTTCGCCGCGGGCGACGTCCGCAGCCAGCTCACGCGCCAGATCACCACCGCCGTGGGCGACGCCACGACCGCGGCGATCGCCGTCGAGAAGTACCTCGCCGCCCTGCGGGAGCGGGAGCGCACGCCGGTGGTGCCATGAAGGTCCTGCAGATCCCCAACGGGGTGTTCGTCGAGAACTGCTATGTGGTGATCGACGAAGCCGCCGGCGAATGCGCGATCATCGATCCCGGCGAGGATGCGCCCCGGATCCTCGACGCCGTCGGGCGGTCGGGGGCCCGGCCCACCGCCATCTGGCTCACTCACGCCCACCTCGACCACGTGCTCGGCGTGCCCGGGGTCCGGGCGGCCACGGGGGTGCCCGTCGTGCTGCATCCCGCGGACCTGCCGCTGTACGAGGGCGTTCCCGCACAGGCCGAGTGGTTCGGGCTGCGGGCGCCCGCGCCGCCCGCCCCGGACGGCGCCTTCGCCCACGGCGACGTCGTCACCGTCGGTGGCCTGTCCTTTTCGGTGCGCCACACACCGGGCCATTCGCCGGGCAGCGTGTCGCTCGTCGGCGCAGGTGTGGTCTTCGGCGGCGACGTCCTGTTCGCGGGCTCGATCGGCCGCACCGATCTCCCGGGCGGGGACCTCGGCACGCTGCTGGCGAGCATCGATCGGGAGCTGCTCGTGCTCCCCGACGCCACGGTCGTGCACTCCGGCCATGGACCCGACACCACCATCGGCGAGGAGCGGCGCACCAACCCGTTCCTCACCGCCGCCTTCCGCGGCGCCTGAGTCGTCGCCCGCCGGCGCGCCGCGGCCGACCTGCCTGCGGTGCGGCTTTCCCGTGCCGCCCGCCGTTATGGGATGCAAGAACCCGTGCCCGAATTGCCGGTTCGTGTACCCACTGGGTGACTGCTCGGATTGAGACGGACAACGCACAGACGCACAGGTAGACGGACAGACGCACAGACGCACAGGTAGACGGACAGACGCACAGACGCAGCAGCCGTGAACAGTGGTTAGCGAACGGGTCTGCCTGGTTCCTGACTCCGGCCATCCGCTCACTGCTGTGCGCCTGTGCGTCTACGCGTCTATCTGTCCGTCTATGCGTCTCGCTTTTCCCTTGCTCGCCTTTCCCTTGATGGTGAGATAGAATTCGTCCGCTCGTCCATGGGTGATTCCTGGCTGGAGACGAATGGCGCGTTGACCGACCGAGCCGAGCGAATGAGCGAGACCCGCATCGAGCGCGATCCCCTGGGGGAATTGCCCGTTCCGGTGGAGGCCCTCTACGGCGTGCAGACCGAGCGGGCCCGCCTCAATTTCCCCATCTCCGGCCTGCGGCCGCTCCCGGCCTTCGTCGACGCCGTCGTCTGGATCAAGCGCTCCGCCGCCCTCACGCACCGGGAGACGGGCCGCCTCGACGCTCGGCTGGCCGACGCCATCGTCACCGCCGCCGATGAGATCCTGGCCGGCGCCCACCGCGACCAGTTCGTCGTCGATCCCTACCAGGCCGGCGCCGGGACGTCGCACAACATGAACTGCAACGAAGTCCTGGCGAACCGGGCGAATGAGCTGCTCGGCGGGCGGCGCGGCGAGTATCGGCCGGTCCACCCCAACGATCACGTCAACATGGCGCAGTCCACCAACGACGTGATCCCCACCGCCATCCGGCTCGGCGCCCTCGTGCTCCTGCCGCCGTTGCTCGAGGCCCTGGACCGCCTGGCGCGAGCCCTCCTCGCCAAGGGCCGTGAGTTCGACGGCATCCTCAAGTCGGGCCGCACGCACCTCCAGGACGCCACCCCGATCCGGCTGGGCCAGGAGTTCACGGCCTACGGGCGCACCGTCGAGCGCAACCGCGGGCGCATCGCCCGCGCCGCCGATGACCTGCGCGATCTGGGCATCGGCGGCACCGCGGTCGGCACCGGCCTGAACGCCGAGCCCCGCTACCCGGCGCTGATGGTCACGCACCTGCGCGCGATCAGCGGCCTCGACGTGCGGGAGGGGGCCGACCGCGTGCAGCTGATGCAGTCGCTCGGGGATGCGGCGGCCCTGTCGGGGGCGCTCCGCACCTACGCCGTCGACCTCGGCCGGATCGCGAGCGACCTCCGGCTCCTGGCGTCGGGGCCGCGGACGGGGCTCGCCGAGATCGTGCTGCCCGCCGTGCAGCCGGGCTCGAGCATCATGCCGGGCAAGGTGAACCCGTCGATCGCCGAAATGGTGAACATGGTCTGCTATCAGGCGATCGGGAACGACCTCACCGTGGCCACGGCGGCCGAGGCGGGGCAGCTCGAGCTCAACGTGATGATGCCGGTGATCGCGCACAACCTGCTGTTCACGATGATGCTCCTCACCAGCGCGAGCCGGGTGTTCGCCCAGCGCTGCATCGAGGGACTCGCGGCCGACCCGGCGCAGTGCGCCTACTGGCTCGACCGCAGTCCGGCGCTCGTGACCGCGCTGGCCCCGAGGATCGGCTACGCCGCGGCCGCGCAGCTCGCCAAGGAAGCGGTGGAGCGAAAGCTCACCGTGCGCGAGCTCGTGATCGAGAAGGGCCTGCTCACCGGGAAGGATCTCGAGCAGGTGCTGGATCTCCGGGCCATGACCGAGCCGGGCGTACCCGGAGAACGGGCGGGCTAGCGGGGCCGTCCCCCACTTCACCCTGGAGGCGCTTCATGGGCAGCTGGATCGTCGCGGGACTGATCGGCGGCGTCATCGCGTGGCTCGCCGATTGGTTGATGTGGAGCAAGGTCTTCACGAAGGGGATGGACCAGTACTTCACGCCGCCCCCGGCGGGCCAGCAGGTGCAGATGACGCCGATGCTCGTGAAGTCGTTCACCCTGGCCCTGGTGTACGGTGTGCTGTTCGCCTGGCTGTACGCCCGCTTCAAGTCGGGCCTGTGGGTGGATAATCCCACAGGTTCGGGGCTCCGCGGCGCGCTCGCCGGCATGGAGTTCGGTACCGTGCTGTGGCTGCCGACCATCCTGCTTTCCAACGTGGGCGCCGGCGTGTGGTACGACCGGGTCCGGACGCTGTTCAACGCGACGGTCTGGGCCTGGTTGGTCCGGGTGAACGCGGTGGGACTGGTGGTGGGGTTCCTGATGAAGTAAGGCGGATCGACGGATAGGCGGATGGGCGGATTGCGCAGGCGGTCCCATCCGCCTACCCGCCCATCCGCCTATCCGACGGCTTTCAGCACCTTGTCATGCACCCGGACGCGGCTCGCCACCTTGACGGCGACCTCCTGCCCGGGCATGGCCTTCGACACCGGCTGATGATCCACCTGCATCGACGACACCGCCTCGGTGAAATCCGTGGTATGGCCGTGGAACCGCACGGTCTCGCCGACCGCCAGCTCGCCGGTCGTCAGCTTGACGATCGCCACGCTCGGCCCGCCGAAGAAGTGAACCACGGTTCCGATTTCCTGCTCGGGCATGGAGCCCTCCTGACGTCGGGGACGGAAGGACACGCTAACCGCTTCAACATGCCACCGGTCCGGTCCGCCGGCTACGGGGGGCGGGCCGCGACTATATTCCGGCGCATGCCAGTGGACGAGCGAGCCCCGGCGGGTGCACCCCCGAGCGGTCGGGACCCTCGGGGCCCAGCGCCCGGCGCGGCGCTACCCAGGCTGTCCCACGAGGAGATCCTGCGCTACTCGCGCCATCTCGTCCTCCCCGACGTGGGGGTGGAGGGGCAGCGCGCGCTCAAAGCGGCCCGTGTCGTCATCGTGGGCGCGGGGGGCTTGGGCTCTCCCGCTGCGCTTTACCTCGCCGCCGCGGGCGTCGGCACCCTGGGCCTCGTCGACTTCGATGTCGTGGATCGGACCAACCTGCAGCGCCAGATCCTGCACGGCACCGCGGCGATCGGCCGGCCGAAGCTCGAGTCGGCCCGCGCGCGCATCCTCGACGTCAACCCGCACGTGCGGGTCGAGTCGTTCGAGACCTGGCTCACGTCGGCCAACGCGCTCGAGGTGCTGCGCGACTTCGACGTGGTGGTGGACGGCAGCGACAATTTCCCGACGCGCTACCTCGTGAACGATGCCTGTGTCCTGCTGGGGAAGCCCAACGTGTACGGGTCCATCTTCCGGTTCGAGGGCCAGGCGTCGGTGTTCGCGACGCCGGACGGACCGTGCTACCGCTGCCTGTATGCGGAGCCGCCGCCGCCGGGGCTGGTCCCGTCCTGCGCCGAAGGGGGCGTGCTGGGCGTGCTGCCCGGCATCGTTGGCTCGATCCAGGCACTCGAGGCGATCAAGCTGATCCTGCGGCGCGGCGAGCCGTTGGTGGGACGCCTGCTGCTGTTCGACGCGCTGCGGCTCCAGTTCCGGGAGCTGACGATCGCGAAGGACGTCGCCTGCCCCGTCTGCGGTCCCCACGCCACCATCACCTCGCTCATCGACTATGAGGCCTTCTGCGGCGTGGGAGCGGAGCCGGGGCCGGGCGGTCCCGAGATCACGGCCCTGGAGCTGAAGGCGGCCTTGGTGCGGAGCCCGCACGTCGTGGTGGTGGATGTCCGCGAGCCGCACGAGCGCGCGATCGCGCGTATCCCCGGAACCGTGCTGATTCCGCTGGGCGAGCTCCCGGCGCGCCTCGCCGAGCTCGACGCGCATGCCGACATCGTCACCCACTGCCACCACGGCACTCGCTCGCTGCAGGCGCTCCAGATCCTGCGCGCGGCCGGCTTCCCGCGAGTGCGCAGCCTGCGGGGCGGGATCGATGCGTGGGCGGTGGAAGTGGATCCGGCGGTGCCGCGATACTGAAGCTGTCAGCCATCAGCAATCAGCCGTCAGCAGAGCCGGCAACCGCTCCACGCTGACGGCTCACAGCTGACAGCTGACAGCTGACAGCTGTCAGAATGCCGAAGGGGGGACTCGAACCCCCACGGGCTTGCGCCCACTGCGCCCTGAACGCAGCGCGTCTACCAATTCCACCACTTCGGCGCCGGCGGAACGACCAAGTATAGAGGCGGTATAACTTCAAGTCAACTATTGGCTTGACCGCTCCCGCACCCGTCTCTATCTTGCCATCACCCCATTGGAAAAGGTCTCGATCGCGCGCAATCCGCGGGCGCGCCATGACTACCATCTCCTCGAAACGTGGGAGGCGGGGCTCGTGCTGTCGGGAACCGAGGTGAAGTCCCTGCGCGAGCGGAAGGCAAGCCTGGGCGAGGCGTACGCGCACGTGCGCCGCGGTGAGGTCTGGCTGGAGGGCATGACCGTCGCGCCCTACGCGCCCGGCAGCTACAACAACCCGCCCCCGGCCCGCTCCAGAAAACTGCTGTTGCACCGGCGGGAGATTCGTCGGCTCGTCGGTGCCCTCACGCAGCAGGGGCTCACGCTGGTTCCCCTGGAGGTCTACCTCAGGGACGGCCTGGTCAAGGTCGCGCTCGCCCTGGCACGGGCCAAGAAGCTGCACGACAAGCGCGAGGACTTGAAGCGGCGCGCGGCCGAGCGTGAAATCGCGCGCGCCTTCCGGGCCCAGCGGCGATGACGGGCGCGCTGCTCCTGCGCCTCGTGGTCCTGGCCGCGGCCCCCGCGCCTCCCCCGCCCCCCGCGCCCCCCGACGATGTCGTGATCGCGACACCTCGCGGCCGCACCAGTATTCCGGTCTCGTTCGAGCGCGGCATGGCGGTGGCCGTGCCGCGCCTGGCCGGCCCGCTCGGGCTCGCGGTCACGATCCGGGGCGCGGAGGCCACGGTGGGGCTCGCGGGCGTGAGCTTTGTGTTCCAGCTGGGCGCGCCCTTCGTGCGGAGCGGGGAGACCGTCCTCCCCCTCGTGGGCGAGCCGTACCTGGCCCGCGATACGCTCTTCTTGCCGTTGCACTGGCTCGTGGAGTCCGTGCCGCGTGTGCTGGGAACGCGGTACCGCTGGCACCCGGCGGCGCGGCGTCTGGAGGAGCTGCCCGACGCCGGCGCGGCCGTCGCGGCGGTTGTGTCCGCAGCCGCCGGCGCGCCCCATCCCATCACGGGGCTCCACCGCCGGCACGTCGTGATGATCGACCCGGGGCATGGCGGGCTGGATCCGGGCAACCCTGGCCTGCATTTCCCGCGGGGCATTGTGGAGAAGCACATCACGCTCGCGATCGGCCGCCTGCTGCGGGCCGAGCTCGACCGGCGAGGGCTCACCGCCCGGCTGACGCGCTCGCGGGACACGCTCATCGACCTGACCGACCGGGGCGCGATGTGCCGTGAGGACTGCGACCTGTTTGTCAGCATCCACGTCAATGCCATGCCGGCCGGGCCGCGACGCGCCCGCGCGCGCGGCATCGAGACGTATTTCCTCTCCGACGCCCGCACCGAGGATCAGAAGCGCGTGGCCAAGATGGAGAACGATGCGGTGCGCTTCGAGGCGCACGCCACCGATCTCGACGGCGACGTCGGCTTCATCCTGCGCGATCTCCAGCAGAACGAGTACCTGCGCGAGTCCGCGCGCCTGGCCGAGCTCGTCCAGGGGCGCGCCGCCACCGCCCACCCCGGCGACGACCGGGGCGTGCAGCAGGCGGCATTCACGGTGCTCTCGCGCGCGCGCCGGCCGGCCATTCTCGTCGAGGTCGGCTTCGCGACCAACCGCGACGACGCCGCCTTCATCGCGGCGGCCCTGGGCCAGCGCAAGATCGCCAACGCGATCGCCGATGGAATCGTCGCGTACCTGCTGGAGTTCGAGCGCCGCCTCGCGGCCCGCGCTCCGGGCGGCGCGCCGTGAGGCGCATCGCCCATGCCATGCTGTGGCTGCCACTTGTGGCCGGCTGCGCGTACTACAACGCCATGTGGAGCGCCGAGCGCTCCGCCAAGGAGGCCCGGCGGCTCGAGGCGCGCGGGCGCACGGCGGAAGCGCGCGCCCAGTGGGCGCGGGCCGCGATCAAGGCGGAGACGGTCCTGGTGCGCCACCCCAAGAGTCGCTGGGCCGATGACGCGCTCGTGCTGCGCGGCGAGGCGCTCGGCCGCACCGGCAACTGTGCCGCCGCGGCCCGGCCGCTGGACCAGGCCCTCGCCACGGCGGGCGCTGCCGAGCTCACCGAGCGCGCGGCGCTCGCCGCGGCCGCGTGCGCGTTGGAGACCGGCGTTCCCGAGCGCGCCACCAGCCTGCTGGCCTCGGCCGATGATTGGACCGACGGGCACCGACGCTCGCGGGCAGCGCTGCTCGCGGGGCGGGCCGCGGCCGTGCGGGGGGACCCGGCCGGCGCCGCCGCGTGGTTCGCCCGCTCGAGCGAGCCCGGAGCCGCCGCGGCCCGCGGCCGGGCGCTCATCGCCGCCGACGAGGTGCCGGCCGCGCTGGCCTACCTCGATACGCTCGCCCGCCGTCCGTTCGACGAGGCCGGGTGGACGGACCTGCTGGGCGACCTGGCCGCCGCTCCCGGCGGCGGCCCCGCGGCGGCGTCCGCGGCGCTGGATCGCCTGCAGCGGCGGGCGCGCATTCCGTCGGGCGGGCAGGCGCGCCTGCTCCTCGCCGACGGCGATCGCTGGTACGACGCCGGCGCGCTGGACCGGGCCAGGGACCGCTACGCGCAGGTGATGCGCCTCGTTCCGGATTCGGCCGAAGCCGCCGCCGCCGCGGTGCGCGACGTCCGCACCCGCACGGCGCGCGTCGCGGACCTTGAAGAGCTCGCGGCCCTGCGCCAGGAGCTCGAAGCGGTGCCGCGCGAGGACGCGCGTACCCTGAGTCGCACGATCGGCGCGGTGCTCGACCCTCCTGGTGGGGAGGCGGGGCAGTTCCGCGCCGCCGAGCTGGCGCGCGACTCGCTGGGAGCCTCGGTGCTCGCCGGGCAACTGCTACTGCGGTTCGTCGCCGACCATCCGCAGTCGCTGTTCGCCCCGAAAGCCCTCGTGGCCGCCCTGGCACTCCTGCCCGACCAGGGCGATTCACTCATGGCGGTGCTGCACGCGACCTACGCCCAATCGCCCTATACGCTGGCGCTGCATGGGGAGCCGGGCCCCGCCTTCTCGGTGCTCGAGGACTCGCTCGCCCAGGCGCTCGGCCTCGCCTCGTCCCTGGTTGCGGTGGCTGTCCCCCGGGTCGCCTCCCCGCTGCCCGGCCCCCGCGGGCCGGCGCTCGATCCGCCGGGGGCGATGGGGGCGGCCGAGACTCCAGGCACCCCGGCCACCCCGGCGCGCCCCACGCCAGCGCGGCCCGCTCGGCGCGCCGATCCCAAAGCGGCGGAGCGCCAGTGAACGGGGCGCCGCCACCGATCGCGGCGCTCGGTACCACCTTCCAGAATCCCGTGCTCCTGGCGGCCGGCACGGCGGGCTTCGGTCGCGAGGTGGACGGCGTCATCGAGCTCGAGGCGCTGGGAGGGCTCGCCACCAAGGCCGTCACGCCCGAGCCGCGGCGCGGCCACGCCGCGCCCCGCGTGGCCGAATTCCCGGGCGGCATGGTGAATGCCATCGGCCTGGCCAATCCCGGGCTCGAAGCGGTGGCCCGCGACGAGCTGCCGTGGCTGGCGGCCCACCTGCGCCGCGCCCGGGTGATCGTCAACGTCGCGGGCGCGCGGATCGACGACTACGTACGCGTGCTCGAGCGTCTGTCCGATGCCGCCGGCGTGACCGCCTTCGAGCTCAACGCCTCGTGCCCGAACACGGCGGCCGGTGGGCTCGAGTTCGGGGCGACGCCCGACGCCCTCGCCGGGCTGGT
>Ga0187893_10002769_pt1 | contig 37562 bp, 19 predicted proteins | sample MA1701074metaG_FD_139574 | JGI IMG/M metagenome (GOLD analysis project Ga0187893, IMG submission 139574) | White microbial mat communities from a basaltic lava cave in the Kipuka Kanohina Cave System on the Island of Hawaii, USA - MA170107-4 metaG ... | reverse complement strand
CCCGACGCATTCGAGTTCCATCCCGCGCTGCCGAAGACGACGACCGACAAGATCGACTACCAGCGGCTCAAGGCGCTCGGCTAGCGAGCGGCGCTTCGCGGCGGAGAAGGCGACGATGGATTTTTCTTGGTCGGAAGATCAGACCCAGCTGCGCGCCGGGGTTGCGCAGGTGGGGCGCTCGCTGAACGAAGGGCTGCGCGAGCGCGATCGCGAGTCGAAGTTCGACCGCGCGGGCTGGAAGAAGCTCGCCGAGGCCGGCGTGCACGGCCTGCCGATCCCCGAAGAGTTCGGCGGCATGGGCGCCGACGCGCTGACGACCGTCGGCGTGCTCGAGAGCCTCGGCCACGCGTGCCGCGACAACGGCCTCGTGTTCTCCGTCAACGCGCACATGTGGACGCTCGAGATCCCGATCCTCCACTTCGGCACGGACGAGCAGAAGCAGCGCTTCCTGCCGAAGCTCGTCAGCGGCGAGTGGATCGGCGGCAACGCGATGTCGGAGCCGGCGTCGGGCTCGGATGCGTACTCGCTCGCGACGACCGCCGAGCTGCGCGGCGATCGCTATCTGCTGAACGGCAGCAAGGTGTTCGTGTCGAACGGGCCGGTCGCGGACGTGATCATGGCGTTCGCGACCGTCGACAAGGCGCGCGGCGCGCGCGGCGTCACCGGCTTCCTGATCGAGAAGGGCACGCCTGGCTTCCAGGCGATCGGCGCGACACGCAAGATGGGCCTGCGCACGTCGCCGATGTGCGAGCTGTTCTTCGAGAACTGCGAGGTGCCGGTCGAGAATCGGCTCGGCAAGGAGGGGGCCGGGACCAATCTGTTCACGCACTCGATGACCTGGGAGCGCGCGTGCATCCTCGCGAGCGCGGTCGGCTCGATGCAGCGGCTGCTCGAGGCGTCGATCGCGTACGCGCGCGAGCGCAAGCAGTTCGGGCGCGCGATCGGGAGCTTCCAGCTCGTCGCGAGCCGCATCGTCGACATGAAGCTGCGGCTCGAGACCGCGCGCGCGCTGCTCTACCAGGCCGCGTGGCAGCGCTCGCGCGGCCGCAGCATTTTCCTCGAGGCGGCGCTCGCGAAGCTTCACATCAGCGAGTCGTGGGTGCGCTGCGCCGAGGACGCGCTGCAGATCCACGGCGGCTACGGATACATGGAGGACTACGAGATCGAGCGCGACCTGCGCGACGCGTATGGCAGCCGAATCTTCTCGGGCACCTCCGAGATCCAGCGCACGATCGTCGCATCGCTGCTCGGGCTGCCGGCCTCCACCTGAACGAAGCTGGGCCCGCCGTGTTGCTCGAGAAACCGTCGTCGCCTCGCGATGAGGCCGCGAGCGCGCTCGAGCTCGCGACGCGGCGCGCGCTCGGCAGCGAGACGTCGCTGCTCGAGGTCACGTCCGAGTCGGCGCTGTCCGACGCGACGCGGAAGTTTCAGGTACGCGACGGCGCCGGGCGCGCGCTCGCGATGGCGCTGCTCTCGTCGGGGTCGAGCGCGCGGATGATCGCGCGCTCGTCACAGCGCGCGCGGGACGTGCGCGATGCGCTCGGTGACGAGCTCGGAGCGGCCGTGCTGCTGCCGCTCGCGGAGGGCGAGGCGCTTGGGCGCAGCTTCGCGCTGCTGCCGTGGTGCACGCCGCTGCACGCGGGCGGGCTCGCCGGCCGCCTCCAGCGCCCCGTGATCTGCGCGCGTCTGCTGCGCTGGCTTGCCGCGGCGACGGCGCGCACCGCGCGCGAAGTCTCCGCAGACGAGCGCGAGCCTCGCGTCGCCGCTCCGCTCGCGCGCATGGCCGGCGAGACGGATCAGCCGGCGCCGCTTCGCGAGCTCGCGACTCGCGCGCTCGCCGCGCTGCGCGCCGGCGACTGGATTCCGAAGCACGTGTTCATGCACGACGACCTCTGGTCGGGCAACGTGCTGATCGACCAGCGCACGCGCGGTGGGCGGCTGTTCGGCGAGCTGCGCATCATCGACTGGGCCGGAGCGCGGCTCGACGGCTTTCCGCTCTACGACTTCCTGCGCGTCGCGTGCGACATGCGCCTGACCGGCCGCGCGTTCCAGCGCGCGCTCGACCGGCAGTGCGCAGCGCTCGCGTGCGATCGCGAGCAAGCGCAGCACCACTTCGCGGCCGCGCTCGCCGATCTCGGCGGGCGTCTCGAGCAGTGGCCGCGCGCCGCCTACGCGAAGACGGCGCTCAGCTGTTGGGAGCGCCTGCGCGCGGGGCGGTGAACGCGATTCTCAGGGCGCCGCCGGCTCGGGCTGCGCGGGCGCGACTTTCTTCATCTCGCGCTGGAGCCGCGCGGCTGCGCTGAGCGCGAGCGGGCTCACTGCGGCGAAGCCGAACGCGGCCGTCTCGAGCGGGGTCGGCTCGCGGCCGAGCACGCGCGCTCCGAGCAGAACCGGAAGCCCGCAGGCGACGCTCGCGACCGCGGCGCCGAGCAGCGTGTAGCGGACGTCGGCCGAGAACACGGAGACGCCGTGGGCTCGCAGGCGCGCCGCGGCGAGCGCCCAGCCGACGACGTTTCCGAGCGCCGAGCCGACGATCAATCCCGGGAGACCCGCGAGCGACCAGCCGCCGACGCAGCCCGCCGCGGTCGCGAGCGTCTTCGCCGCCTCGCTGAGCGCGACCGAGCGCGAGTCGCCGAGCGCCTCCGACGCGCGCTGCGAAGCGCTCTGGAGCAGGCCGAACCACAGTGCGAGCAGCGCGAGCTGAGAGATCCAGCCGGCCGCGGCGTAGCGAGGGTCGTACAGCAGCGCGAAGAACGGAGGCGAGGCGACGACCGCCGCCGCGATCAGGACCACGCCGCCGTGAAGCAGCACCGCCTGCGATTGGGCGTGGCGCGCGGCGAACGACGCGAAGCTGCTGCGCTGCGCGTCGGCGAGCACCGGCATCAGCACCGACGAGAGCACGCGGCCGAGCACGTCGCGCAGCACGACGACGACCGTGATCCCGATGCTGTAGACGCCGAGCACGTCGGGCGGAACGAGTCGGCCGAGCACCGCCACGTCCATGCGCATCGCGAGGAACGTGAACAGCGAGCTGACGAAGATCCAGCGGCCGAAGCTGCGGAGCTGATCCGCCGCGGCGCGGTCCCAGCGCAGCCGGTTTCCGCGACCGGGCACCGCGAGGAAGCTGAGCGCGACGCGCGCCGCGACGGCGACGACCGCGCCGATCACGAGCACCCACACCGAGGCGGCGATCCACGCCGCGGCGAGCATCGCGACGAACGCGATCCCCTGCGCGGCGAGCTCGATCGCGACGCGCCGCCCGAGCGCGACGCTGCGCATCAGCGTCGTCAGCTTCGTCGCCTCGAAGCCCGCGACGAAGCTGACCACGCCCGCAGCCGGGATCAGCACCGCGAGCGCGGGCATCGCGTAGAAGCGCGCGAGCGGAAACGCGAGCGCCGCCGCCGCCGCCCACAGCGCGAGGCCGCGCAGCACCGACAGCGTCCACGCCGTGTCGAGGAACGCGGGATCGTCTCCGCGCTCGTGGCGGACGATCGCCGGCCGAATGCCGACGTCCGAGATCAGCGTGAGACCGTTGATCACGAGGTAGACGATCGACATCACGCCGAACGCTTCCGGTGCGAGCAGGCGCGTCAGCACGAGATTCGACACGACGCGGAACACCTGGCCCGCGCCCTGACCGAGCACGGTCACGAGCGCGCCGCGCAGCGCGCGCCGGCGCAGCGGCGAGCGCTCGCTCACGGTGAGAGCCGTCGGCGTCCCACCAGATCGCGGAGGCCCCGCAGCGGAGGGCGGGGCGCGACCGCTTCGCTCGAAGGGACCACCTCGGTCGCGACGCCGGCTTTTCCGGCGTCGCGCACGATCGCATGCGCAGAGGTCCAGAGCGCGCCGGCGATGAAGAGCGGCAAGTTCGAGAAGATCCCGTTCGGCAGCCAATCGAGCGTTTGCACCACGACGATCGACGCGACGCCGAGCAGGGCCGCGCGGGCGCCGCGGTCCGGAATTCGCGGCGCGTGACGGATGACGAACAGCACTGGGATGAGCATCAGGCCGAACGAAGCCGCGAACGCGAGCACGCCGCGGCTCCCGATCAGCGCGATCCAGTAGCCGTCGACGGTGGTGACTCCCTCACCGGTCCATTCGTCTTTGAGCTGGTGCCGGCCGTGCAGCCCCCAGCCGAACCACGGGCGCAGGAATGCGTGGTCGAGCAGCAGATCTTCGTTCTCGAATCGAAATGCGAGCGACTCGGCGCGCTCCGCGCTCACTCCGTCTGCGAGCCGGACGAGCGCGTCGGTCGGGAACACGTTCGAGGAGCGGAGCGTCGGGTATGCGACGATCAGAACCGCCATGAGCGCAAGGACCGTGGCGGCGAGGCGTTTCCCGCGCAGCACGACGAGCGGCGCGAACACGATCCCGTAGATGATCGCGGCCGAGCTCTTCACCAACACGAGGATCACCGCGAGATACGCCGATGCGAGGCGCGAGAGGCTGGACTTGATCGCCCGCGTTTGCGTCAGCGCGCTCGCGGCGATCAGGCACGAGACCATGAACGTGCCCACCTCGAGCCCGTTGTGCATGAAGACGTTCGGCCGGTAGCCGCCGAAGCGGCGCGTCGCGAGGAACGGAGATGCCTGACCGCCATACACCCACGGATGGAGCTGCGGGCTCAGCCGGACCTCGATCAGACACAGCACCGAGTAGACGAGCCCGGCGATCAGCAGCGCGCGCAACAGCCCGTAGAGCTCCTCCTGGTTGCGTACGAGTAGGCGCCCGATGAGGAACGGCAGCCAGCGCTCGAGCACGATCGCGGCGCTCATCGAGATGATTTCCCAATTCGAGAGCCCGCTCTGCTCGAACGGCAGCGCATCCCGGTTGGTGAGCACGGTGCCGACACCGCTCAGCACCAGTCCGACGAACAGCCACTCGATCCCGCGCCCCGGCCGCAGGTCGCGGAAGCGGCCGCGCATCCAGATGAAGCTCGCGAGCGCGATGTAGATGAACGGCAGGTTCGACTTGCCGAGCGGCGGGAAGCCCTCGACGTCGAAGTAGTAGACCGGCGGCAGGAACATCGCCGACGCGAGCACGAGCGCGACGCCCGCGCTCGAGGTCGGCCGCAGCGCGATCGTGATCAGCGCGAGCGGCAGGAAGCCGAGCAGCGCGATGGTGGCGGCGGTTCCGGGCATGGACGGATTTGGGTGAGTTCCCTGGAAGGACGGCTGCGGCGCTCGGCGCACCTTCGCAGACGGCGCGGGATTCGGTATCGGGTGCACGCGATTCGGCGCTGAGGCCGGCGGAAGGAGCAGCTCGTGGTCGAAGGATTTTCGCAGCGAGCGCTCCAGCTTGCGGCCGCGTCCCCCGATGAGCAGCGCAGCCTGCTCGCCTCGCTGCGCGCGGCGGCATCCCGCCCATGACCAGACGCTGCGTCGTGATCTCGCCTTGCCGCAACGAAGCGGCGTTCATGCGGCAGACGCTCGACTCCGTGATCGCGCAGACGCTGCGCCCGGCGCGCTGGGTGATCGTCGACGACGGCTCCACGGACGAGACGCCTGCGATCCTCGCGGCGTATGCGAAGCAGCACCCTTGGATCACGGTCGTCACACGCAGCGACCGCGGCCGGCGCTCGGTCGGCCCCGGCGTGATCGACGCGTTCTACGCCGGCTGGGAGACACTGAGCCCGCCCGACTACGACTACGTCTGCAAGCTCGACCTCGACCTGCGCCTCCCGCCGCGGTACTTCGAGCGGCTGATCGAGCGCATGGAGGCCGATCCGCGCATCGCGACCTGCAGCGGCAAGGCCTACGTCGAACGCGCCGACGGGCTCGTCAGCGAGCGGCACGGCGACGAGACGTCGATCGGCGCAAGCAAGCTCTACCGCGTCGACCGCTTCCAGCAGATCGGCGGCTTCGTACGCGCGGTGATGTGGGACGGCATCGACTGCCACCGCTGCCGGATGAACGGCTGGATCGCGTGCAGCTTCGACGAGCCGGAGCTGCGCTTCGTCCACTTGCGGCCGATGGGCTCGAGCCAGCAGAACATCCTGGTCGGCCGCATGCGTCACGGCGCGGGTCAATACTTCATGGGCACCGGAGCGCTCTACATGGCGGCGAGCGCCGTCTTTCGCCTGGTCGAGTATCCGTACGTCATCGGCGGGCTCGCGATGTTCTGGGGCTGGCTGAAGAGCGCGCTCGTGCGCGCGCCGCGTTACGAGCACGCGGGCTTCCGAGCCTTTCTCCGGGAATACCACTGGCGCGCGCTGCTCGTCGGGAAGCAGCGCGCGGCCGAGGCGATGCGCGCGCGGAGCGCCGGCGCATGAGGGCCCGCGTGCGCGAGATCGCGCTGTCGATCGCGCTCGGCGCCGGAGCGCTCGCGCTCGCGCTCGCGCTCGGCGAAGCGGCCGTGCGCGTGTTCGCGCCGCAGCATCCGTCGTGGCTGCCGATCTATCGGCTCCACCCGGAGCTCCCGATTCACGCGCTCGTGGCGAACGTCGACTCGATGTTCGAAGCGGGCGACGGCGCCTATCGCGTGAAGACGGACGCGGACGGCTGGCGCGTCGGCGAAGCGGCAGCGCCGGCGGGTGCGGCATCGCTGTGGGTGATCGGCGATTCGTACGCGTTCGGGCAGGGTGTCTCGTTCGAGGATTCGTTCGTCGGCCAGCTCGCCGCGCTGCCGCAGGTCCGGCTGCGCCCGCTGAACTTCGGCGTCGGCGGCTACGGGCCGCGCCAGTACCGCTCGTTGCTCGAGTACGAGCTCGGCCGGCGTCTGCCGCCTGCGTTCGTGCTGGTCGGCTTCTACGTCGGCAACGACTTCATGGACGCGGTGGTCGAGAAGCGCTTCAGCGTGCGCGATGGAATTCTCGACAACCCCGGCACGCTGCGCGCGTGGGCGAAGCGCAACCTCCACGTGTACCGGCTGCTGTCGAACGCGCTGCATCGCTTGACGCCGAGCCGCGAGCTCGAGGAGCTGCAGGCGCGGGGCGCGGTGCCGAAGGACGCGGAGCAGCGCGCGCGCGAGATCGTCACGCGCGAATTCGCTGCGATGCGCGACGCGTGCGCGGCGCACGGCGTTCCGCTCGGCGTCGTGCTGATTCCGACGCAGGCCGCGACGCGCGCGCTGCGCGGCGAGATTGCCGGCGAGCTACGCGACGACCCAGCACGTCCGATGCAAATCGCGAACGAGATCTGCGCCGAGCTCGGGCTGCATTGCTTGGATCTCACCGGCGACATCGCCGCGCTGCCGACCGGCGCCGCCTACCTCGCCGTCGACGGCCACTTCGCGCCGCGCGCGGGCGCGGTCGCCGCGCGGGCGATCGCCGCGGCATTCCCGGAGCTGACCCAGTGAAGCTGCTCACGGTCCTGATCAACTACAAGACCGCGAGCATGACGCTCGACGCGCTCGCGGCGTTCCTCGCGTCGATGGAGGGCGAGAGCGACTTCGGCGGCGTCGTCGTCGACAACCATTCGGAGGACGGCTCCTTCGCGCGGATCGCCGCCGAAGTCGAGCGGCGCGGCTGGGCGCCGCGGGTGCGCGTGATCGAGACGCCGCGCAACGGCGGCTTCGCGTACGGCGTGAACGCGGGCGTCTATTCCGACTACGCGAAGGCCGAGCGGCCCGAGCTCTTCTATTTGCTGAATTCGGATGCGTTCCCGGCGCGCGGCTCCGTTCGCGTGCTGGTCGACTTCCTGCGCGACCACCCGTCGGCCGGCATCGCCGGCAGCTACATCCACGGCGACGGCGGGGTCGCCGACACGCACGTCACCGCGTTCCGTTTCCCGTCGCTGCTGGGCGAGCTGGAGGGCGGGCTCCGCCTCGGCTTCGTCAGCGCCGCGCTCGCGTCGAAGCGCGTGTCGATCTTCCCGGTGCCGAGCGAGCCGACGCGCGTCGACTGGCTCGCCGGCGCGAGCATGCTGATCCGCGCGCGCGTGTTCGAGGCGATCGGTCCGTTCGACGACACGTTCTTTCTCTACTACGAGGAGACCGATTTCTGCCGGCGCGCGCTCGCCGCGGGCTGGATGACCTATTACGTGCCCGCCAGTCAGGTGATGCACATCGGCTCGGTCTCGACCGGGATGAAAGTTCCGCAGCGCCGCATGCCGAGCTACTGGTTCGAATCGCGCGCGCATTACTTCCGCAAGCACTACGGGCGCGCGTATCTGTGGCTGACCGACTTGCTCTGGATCGGGGCGTTCGGCTCGTGGCGGCTGCGGCGCTTCGTGCAGCGCAAGCCCGACGAGGACCGGCCGCGCCTGCTCAGCGACTTCGTCGTCGCGATGCTCCGGCGGATCGGCGCCTGAGGCGCGGCGCCTACACGCCGCTTGCCAGCGCGGCCCGGATCTTTGCTGCCAGCACGCGCACGCTCGGCTCGAGCACCATGCTGTCGTGGTCGCCCGGCACCTCGGTCACCTCGAACGCGCCGGTCAGGTAGCGGCCCCACGCGTTGTCCGGCGCGATGAAGTCGCGGTCGTAGTTCAGGTTGCGGCCCGCGCCGAGCCGGTAGGCGATCTGCAGCGGCGGGCGGAACAGGAACACGGGGCCGGCGTACGCCTGCGTCTCGTAGCCCGCGAGCGCGCGGTAGAACGCGGCGCCGATCTTGCGCGAGCGGAACTCGAACGCCTGCGACGCCGCCTCCTCGCGCGCGCGCCGCTGCTGCTCGCGCCAGCGCGCGCGCTCCTCGAGCCACTGGAGCGGATAACGCAGCCCCCCGCGCGCGAAGCGCTGCAGGTGAATCCGCACCTTGTCGAGGCGCGAGAGGCGATCGAACGGCCGCGCGATCGGGGTGTCGAGCAGGATCAATGCGTCGACGCGTTCGCCCGCGGCGGTCACCTGCTGCGCCATCTCGAACGCGCAGATTCCGCCGCCCGAGTAGCCGGCGAACAGATACGGCCCCGTCGGCTGCACGCGGCGAACCTCTGCGAGGTAATCAGCCGCCATCTCCGTGAAGCTCTCGTGCGGCTCGTCGCCGCCATACAGGCCGCGCGCCTGCAGCGCGTAAAACGGGCGATCCTTCCCCAACAAGTCGGCGAGATGCCGCAGGTTCAGCACGTTGCCGAACATGCCGGCGACCAGGAAGATCGGCGTCTCCTTCGTGTTGGCCTGTGTGTGCATCGGCACGAGGAAGCGGAAGCTCGCCTGCGCGCTCGCGGCGCTCGTCTCGGCGCCTTCGATCTCGCCGCGCACGAGGGCCGCGAAGCGCTCGATCGTCGGCGCCTCGTAGAGAATCGAGATCGGCCGGTCGACGCCGAGACGCTTCTTGACCTGCGCGAACAGCCGCACCGCGATCAGCGAGTGGCCGCCGACCGCGAAGAAGTCGTCTTGCACGCCGACCTTCTCGATCCCGAGCAGCTCCTGCCAGATCTCGGCGAGCGCCGACTCGAGCGGATCGCGCGGCGCCACGTACTCGCTCGCGAGGGCGGGGCGCTCGAAGCGCGCGCCGTCGGTCGCGGGCGCTGGCGCGGCGGCGTGCACCTGCGCGATCAGCGTGTCGAGCTCGATCGAGCTGACGATCACCTGCGGCGTCCACGGCTCCGCGAGGATCCGCTCGAGCGCGGCGACGCCTTCGCTCGCGCCGATGCCGGCGCGCAGCGTGCGCCGGAACGCGCGCTCGGCCGGCGAAAGATGCGCGTCCAGCGCGGGCTCGGGCGCCGCCTTGCGCGCCTCCGCGAACGGCCGGCCCGGCGCGGTGCGCTTGACCGCGAAGTCGGCGATCTCGACGAGCACGCGCCCCGATGCGTCGGTCAGCGTCACGTCGAAGCGCGCGATCTCCTTGTCCGCGTGATTGTCGGGCGCGCTGCGGATCCAGCTGAAGATGCGCGGCGCGAGCGCCGCGTGGACGCGCACCTCGCGGTACGAGAACGGCACGAACAGCACGCTCGAAGCGTCGTAGCCGGGCACGAGCTCGAGCCCATAGCCGGTCGCGATGTCGAGCAGCGCGGGGTGCAGCGGGAACGTCTCGAGCTCGGCCTCGTAGCCCGCCGGCAACGAGAGCGCGGCGAGCGCCTCGCCGTCGCCCCACCAGATTTCGTTCAGGCAGCGCCAGCGCGAACCGAACGCGAGGTGCGCGCGCTCCTGCGGCGTGCAGATCCCGCGCTCGTCGCGCGCCGTACGGCGCGCGCTGCAGCGGGTGCGGATCGCCGCGAGATCGAGCGCCGGCGGCGCCGCGAATTCGCCGCGTCCGACGCGCGCGACGGCGTGCACCTCGCTGCTCGATCCGGCCACGCTCGCCACCTCGAGCGCGCCGTCCGCAGCGAGCGACGTGCGAATGCTGCGCGCGCTGCCGTCTGCGACGGCGAGCGGCGCGAGGAAGAACACGTCGCGCAGCGCGAGCGGCGCCTCGGGCTCCAGCTCCGCCCACGCGGCGCGCGCGAGCTCGATGTAGCCGGTGCCCGGGATCAGCGCGGCGCCCGAGCGCGTGCGGTGCTCGTCGAGAATCCAATGCGTGCTCGTCGCGAGCGCGGCGCGATACGTGCGCTCGCCCTTGCCTCCGGCCGCCGCGCTCCCGAGCAGCGGATGCGCGTTCGTGCTTGCCGACGGCGCCGCGCTGTCGGGCTCCGGATGCGCGCGCCGGGCAGCCTCCGCGCCCATCCCGACGTCGCTCCACACGCCCCAATTGACCGCGATCCACTGCGGCGCCTTGGAGCCACGGCGCGAATGCGCGAACGCGTTGAGGAACGCATTCGCGGCCGCGTAATCGACCTGTCCCGCGGCGCCGAGCACCGAGCTCGTCGACGAGAACAGCACGACGAAGTCCGTGCCGGCGCCGGCGAGCACCTGCTCGAGCACGAGCACGCCTTGAATCTTCGGCGCGAACACTTCCTCGATGCCGGTCTGATTCTTCGTCTGGATCAGGCCGTCGTCGAGCACGCCGGCGGCGTGGAACACGCCGTCGAGGCGCCCGAAGCGCGCGCGCGTTCGAGCGACCGCCTCCTGCATCTGCTCGACGTTCGCAACGTCGGCGGCGAGCGGGAGCAGCTCGGCGCCGAGCCGCTCGAGCCGCTCGAGGCTGCGCAGCCGCTGTGCGGTCTTGTCGGCGGGCGCGCTCTGCGCGAGCACGCGCGCCCAATCTTCGCGAGCCGGCAGTGCGCTGCGCGCGATCAGCGCCAGCTTCGCGCCGCGCGTGCGCGCGAGATGCTCCGCGACGACGAGGCCGATCCCGCCGAGGCCGCCGGTGATCAGGTAGACGCCGCCGTCGCGCAGCCGCGACGCGACGCGCGGCTGCGGCCCTCGACGCGCGAAGCTGCCGCGCCAGCGCTCGCCGGCGCGCAGCAGCGTGCGCCCGCTCTGCGGCGGCCGCGCGAGCTCGTCGAACACGCGCGCCGCGAGCGCGTCGAGCGAGGCCTCGGGCGCCTTGCGCCGCCAGCCGCGGCCGTTGCTCGGCAGCTCGACGTCGAGGCTCGCGGTCGTGATTCCGGGGAATTCCTGCGGGATCACCTTCAGCGGACCGGCCAGCGTCGCCTTCTCGGGGTACTCGGTCGCCTCGCTGCCGCGCGATTCCGCGCCGTTCGTGATCACGTCGACGTGCAGCCCGCGCTCGGGCGGCTGATCGCCGAGCGCCTGCGCGAGCAGCGTCAGGCTGAAGAAGCCGCGCTCCTGCATGTGGTGGTAGAAGCTCGAGCCGGGGCGCGCGCTGCGATCGCGCGTCAGCGTCCAGCCGTGGACGACGCGGTCGAGCTTCGCGCCCGCCGCTGCGAGGTCGGCGAGCAGCGCGTCGTAGCCGGCGCGGCCCTGCTCGGGCGCGAGCGCGAATTCGAGCTCGCTGATTCGATAATAAGTGTCGCCTTCGCGGACGCTGAACACGCGCGCGCCGGCAGCCCGCAGCCGCGCGGCGACACGCGCGCCGACGCCGGCCGTGTCCACGAACACGAGCCAGCTCTGTCCGGAGAGGTCGGGTGCCGCGCGCGCAGGCGCCTCGGCGTCGCGTTGCCAGACCGGCTCGAAGAACCAGTCGTCCGGATTCTCGATCTTCTCGATCGCGTCCGACGCGGCGGCCTTCGCCGCGACGCTCTCGAGCCGGCCCGGCTCGATCCAGTACTTCTGCCGCTGGAACGCGTACGTGGGCAGCAGCACGCGCTGGCGCGTCTCGCTGCGATAGAACGCGGGCCAATCGATCGCGACGCCCGTGCTCCAGATCTGCCCGAGCACCGCGAGCAGCACGTCGACGTCGGACAGCTTCTGGTTCGCGTGCCGCAGCGACGCGAGCACGACCGCTTCGCTGCCGCAGGCCGGGCTCTGGCGCGCGAGCGTGCCGAGCGCTTTGCCGGGGCCGACCTCGAGCAGCAGCGTGCGCGGCTGCTCGAGCAGCGTCGCGATGCCGTCGCCGAAGCGCACGGTGCTGCGCAGATGGCGGACCCAATAGTTCGGGTCGGTCGCCTCGGCCGGCGTGATCCAGCGCCCGGTCGTGTTGGAGACGAAGGGGATCTCCGGCGGCCGCAGCCGGATCCCGCGCAAGTACGCGCCGAACTCCGCGAGGATCGGGTCGAGCATCGCCGAGTGCGCCGCGATGTCGATGCGCACGCGCTGGTGCTCGACGCCGGCGGCGGCGAGCTGCGCCTCGAGCTTCGCGAGCGCGTCCTCGGGGCCGGTCGCGACGCACAGCTCGGGCGCGTTCACCGACGCGATCTCGAGGCCGGGCCCTAACAGCTTCGCCAGCTCGCTCGCGGGCAACGAGACGCTCACCATGCCGCCGCGCGGCACGCGCTCGAACAGCTGGCCGCGCAGCGTCACGAGGCCGAGCGCGTCCTCGAACGCGAGCACGCCGGCGACGCACGCCGCGGTGTTCTCGCCCATGCTGTGCCCGATCAGCGCCGACGGCTTCACGCCCCACGAGATCCACAGCTGCGCGAGCGCGTATTCGATGATGAACAGCGCCGGCAGCTGGAGCGACGGCCGCGTCAGCCGCGACGCCGCGTCCTCGACCGCGGCCTCGTCGGCGAACAGCGCGGAGCGCAGGTCCACTCCGCTGCGGGAGCGATAGAGCGAGAGCCCGCGGTCGACGATCTCGCGAAACAACGGCTCGCTCTCGTAGAGATCGAGCGCCATGCGCGGATACTGCGCGCCGCCGCCGGGGAACATGAACGCGACGGACGGAGCCTCGGCCGGCGCAGTGCGCGTGTGCACGCGCTGCGGCTCGCTTCCCTCGAGCAGGCGGATCGCGTCGTCGCCGTCGCGGCAGACGAGCGAGCGGCGCACCTGGAAATCGGCGCGGCCGAGCTGCAGCGTGTACGCGACGTCGGCGAGCGGCCGGTCCGGCTGCTCGCGCAGGCTCTGCGCGAGCCGTGCGCTCGCGGCCTCGAGCGCGCCGCGATTGCGAGCCGAGAGCGTGAGCAGCTGGAACGCGCGCGACGGCCCGGAGAGCGCGCGTTCGGGCGCCTCTTCGACGACCATGTGGGCGTTCGTTCCGCCGACGCCGAGCGAGTTCACGCCGGCCAGCCGCGCCTGCCCGGCACGCGGCCACGGCCGCAGCGCCGCGTTCACGAAGAACGGGCTGCCCTCGAAGCCGCAGTTCGGATTGGGCGCCTCGAAGTTGATGCTCGGCGGCATCTGCTCGTGTCGCAGGCCCTGCACGACCTTGATCAGGCTCGCGACGCCTGCGGCGGTATCGAGATGGCCGATGTTCGCCTTCACCGAGCCGATCCCGCAGTAATTGCTCTTCTGCGTGCTCGCCCGATACGCCTCGGTCAGCGCTGCGATCTCGATCGGGTCGCCGATCGGGGTGCCGGTGCCGTGCGCCTCGACGTAGCTGATCTCGTCCGCGCGAACGCCCGAGACCTGCAGCGCCTCGGCCACCGCGCCGGCTTGGCCCTCGACGCTCGGCGCGAGATAGCCGGCCTTGTTCGCGCCGTCGTTGTTGATCGCGGAGCCGCGGATCACCGCGAGAATCTCGTCGCCGTCGACGATCGCGTCGGCGAGCCGGCGCAGCACGACGACGCCGGCGCCGCTGCCGAACACGGTGCCGGCGGAGCGGTGATCGAACGGCCTGCAGTGGCCGTCGGGCGACAAGATCTCGCCGTCGACGTACGTGTAACCCGTGCGGTGCGGCAGCTCGATCGTGACGCCGCCCGCGAGCGCCAAGTCGCACTCGTGCGAGAGCAGGCCCTGCGCGGCGGTGTGCACCGCGACGAGCGAGGTCGAGCACGCGGTCTGCACGCTGACGCTCGGCCCGCGCAGGTCGAGCTCGAACGAGGCGCGCGTCGCGAGGAAGTCCTTGTCGTTGCCGGTGTGACGAACCAGGAACAAGCCGACCGAGCGCATCAGCTCGGGGTTCGTCAGCAGGTTGAACATCATGTACGCGTTCATGCCGCAGCCCGCGTACACGCCGATCGAGCCGCTGAAGCGCGCCGGCGGATGGCCCGCGCTCTCGAGCGCTTCCCAACAGCACTCGAGGAAGTGCCGGTGCTGCGGATCCATGATCGCGGCGTCCTTCGGGCTCATCCCGAAAAACTCCGCGTCGAACAGCGGCATGTCGCCGAGCGGGAACGCGCTGCGCACGTACGCGGAGCTGGCCGAGATCGAATCAGGCACGCCGGCGGCGCGCAGCTCCTCCGCCGTCAGCTCGACGCGCGCTTCGACGCCATCGCGCAGATTTCGCCAGAACGCGTCCGGGTCGGAGGCGCCGGGGAAGCGGCACGCCATCCCGACGATGGCGATCTCGGAGCCGCTGTCCTTGTCCTGGGGATCGGTCGACACGCTTCCTCGAACCCTCGCCGTGCGGCGAGGTGTGGGTCAACCGCGCCGCCGCCGGGCCGCGCGCCGGAGATCGCCGCGCGATTGGCTCTCGACCACCGCCGCGCCGGGCGCCTCGCGCGTCGCCAGGTGCGCCGCCAATCCCCGAATCGTCGGGAATCGATAGAGATCCGTCAGCGTCAGCTTCTGCCCGTGCGTGTCGCGCAGCTCGCGATGCGCTTGCACGACGAGCAGCGAGTGACCGCCCAGATCGAAGAAGTTGTCGTCCGCGCCGATCGCGTCGACCTGCAGCACCTTCGCCCACACCTCGGCGATCATGCGCTCGAGGTTGCCATCGGGCGGACGGAGCTCGTGCGCGGGCACGTCGCGCGTGCGCTCGGGCGCCGGCAGCGCCTTGCGGTCGATCTTCCCGTTCGGCGTGAGCGGCAGCTGCGCGAGCGGGACGAACGCGGACGGATGCATGAACTCGGGCAGCGCGCGCCGCAGGCTCTCGCGCACCTGGTCGACGGGGACGGGCGCGTTCGACGTCCAGTACGCGACGAGCCGCGCGTCGCCGGGCACGTCTTCGCGTGCGACCACGACGCCCTCGCGGATGCCGGGCACGCGCCCGAGGTGCGCCTCGATCTCGCCGAGCTCGATGCGGTGGCCGCGGATCTTCACCTGATGATCGAGCCGCCCGAGAAACTCGACGCTGCCGTCGGCGCGCAGGCGTGCGAGATCGCCCGTGCGGTAGAGCCGCGCGCCCGGCGCGCTGCGGAACGGATCCGGAACGAAGCGCTCGGCGGTCAGCTCGGGCCGCGCGTGATAGCCGCGCACGACGCCGTCGCCGCCGATGCACAGCTCGCCCGCGATGCCGACCGGCAACGGCTCGAGCGCGGCGTCGAGCACATAGAACTGAGTGTTCGCGATCGGGCGCCCGATCGAGATCTGCGCCGGCGAGCCCACCACCGGCTCGGTCGACGACCAGATCGTCGTCTCGGTCGGGCCGTACATGTTGGTGACCGTGCCCGTCACGAGCCCGTCGAGATCGCGCGCGAGCGAGAGCGGGAACGCCTCTCCGCCGATCATCAGGTGGCGAATCTCGCGCAGCGCGCCGCGCGAGTCGGGGTCCATCGCCAGCATCTTCGCCATCGACGGCGTGCACTGCATGTGCGTGACGCGGTGCCGCGAGACGAGCGCCGGCAACGAGAAGTCCTGGCTGCTCGCCGTCGCGTCGACGGGCTCGTTCGACGCGATGCGCAGCTGGTCGAGCCGCTCGAGCCCAGCGAGCACGCGCTCGGTCGGCAGGCCGAAGTCGATCAAGCTGCAGATCTCGTCGACGTCCGCGCGCTTCACGCGCTCGACCATCGCCTGACAAGTGTCGAGCGATCCGAACAGGCCGCTGCGCTCGAAGTAGCGCTCGAACGCGAACTCGAGGATCGCGTCGACCTCCTCGGGCGAGAGGCTCGCGAGGTCGACGTCCTGCGGCCTCTTGCTCGGGTCGCCCGGCCGCTTGAACGCCGGGAACGACCATGCGAAGCCGATCACGAGCGACATCGCGCTCGACAGGTATTGCTTCATCGGCTCGCGCACGAGCTCGCGCACGTCGTCGTCGTTCTCGCCGACGAACGTGTGCAGCATCAGCGTGACCTTGCCCGCGGCGGGATCGAATCCGTTCTTGGCGCGTGCGCGGCGGTAGGCGGCGATCTTCTCGGCGACCTCCTCGAGGCTCTGGCCGAGCAGGTGCGTCAGCAGGTTGTACCCGCGCGCTCCCGCCTCCTCGAAGGTCTTCACGTTGTTCGCGCTCGTGATCCAGATCGGCAGCTTGCGCTGGAGCGGCCGCGGCAGCGTCGAGGTCGCGACCATCTTCCCGAGCGGATTCGCGAACTCGACCGCCTCGCCGGCCCAGAGCCGCTCGAACTCGCGGATGTTCTCGAAGCGCTGCTCCGACGTTTGGCCGAAGCCGCTCGGCCGGATCACGAAGTCGTTCGGCTGCCAGCCGGTCGCGAACGAGACCTCGACGCGACCGTTCGACAGGTTGTCGACGACCGCCCAGTCCTCGGCGGCTCGAAGCGGCGAGTGGAGGGGGAGCACGCAGCTGCTCGCGCGCAGCCGAATGCGCGACGTGGCCGTCGCGAGCGCAGCGCTCGTGATCGCCGGATTCGGGAACAAACCGCCGAACGTGCCGAAGTGGCGCTCAGGCGTGTGGAACGAGCTGAAGCCGCGCGCGTCGCCGAAGCGCGCAGCCTCGAGCATCAGCCGATACTTCTCGCGCTCCGGCTCGACGTCGCTGCCCCACATCGCGAGGCCGAAGTCGATCGCTCGCGCACTGCGCTTCGCGCCGCCGGTCTGCGCGCGCTGCGTGTCGGCGTAGATCACGACCTCGAAGCCGCGCGCGAGCGTCCAGAGCAGCTCGAGCACCGAGATGTCGAAGCTGAGGCTCGTGACCGCGAGCCAGGTTCCCGGCGGATCGTGCGGGATGCGCGCGTCCATGCCTTGGAAAAAGTTCGAGACGTTGCGGTGCTCGACGCAGACGCCCTTCGGCCGGCCGGTCGAGCCCGACGTGTAGATCACGTACGCGAGGTTTTCGGGCGTCGCGCGGCCGCGCAGGTCGACCGGCGCGCTCGCCGCGATCGCCGGCCAGTCGCGATCGATCGCGACGATCTGCGCGGGCATCCCCGACGTGCCGGGAAGCAGGCGCTCGCGCGTGATCACGACGCGCGCGCCTGCATCGCGTGCGACATAGTCGACGCGCTCGGCGGGGTAGGCGGGATCGAGCGGCAGGTACGCGCCGCCGGCGAGCAGCGTGCCGAGCATCGCGACGACCATCTCGATCGAACGATCGAGATAGAGACCGACGAGGTCGTCGGCCCCGATGCCGGCGTGGCGCAGATGGCTCGCGAGCTGCGTCCCGCGCGCGAGCAGCTCGCGATACGTGAGGCACGCCGCTTCGTGTCGGACCGCGATCGCGTCGGGCGTGCGGCTCGCCTGCTCGGCGATCCACTCGTGGACGCAGCGCGCGTGATGCGGCTCGGTCGTGTCGTTCCACTCGCGCAGGATGCGCGCGAGCGCCGCCGAGCCCAGCAGGCTCACGCGCCGCAGCTCTTGCTCCGGCGGCGCGCACGCGACGCCGGCGAGGAACGTCTCGACCTGCTCGCGCAAGGATTCCGCCGCGGCGGTGTCGAACGCGCGCGCGCTGAGCGCGAGGCTCGCGCGCGATCCATCGGCCGCCGCGACGAATGCGAGATCGGTCTCGACGGATAGCTCGAAGCTGCGCGGGTCATCGGCGAGCGCGGCGACGACCGACGCGAGCGCGCCGTCGACGAGCGCGCGGCTCGCGGCCAGCCGCGGGTAGCGCGCGATCACGTCCGCCATCAACGGGCTTCGCAGCCGCGCGGGGTCGAGCCTGCCCGCGAGGCTCGACGCGTTCGCGTTCGGCTCGAACGCGAGCCGCAGCGGGACGAGCGGCGACGCGAACGCCTCGCTGCCGCCGCACGCGTCGCGCAGCGCGCCGTCGCTGAACCCGAGATCGATCTCGCTGCGGCCCGTGATTCGCGAGAGGTAGGCGGCGAACGCCGCGATCAACGTGTCGCCGGCGAGACGATTCGGGGGCAGCGCGAGCTCGACGCGGAGCGCAGGCTGCGACGCCGGCGCGCTGCCGGCGCGGCGGTAGGGGAGGTCGACGCGCTCGAAGCGCTCGAGCCGGCGCACGGCCTCGCGCTCCTCGCGCGAAGCGCGCGCATCGAGCTCGGTGAGGTGCTGCCGCGCTTCGTCGCTCGCCGCAGCCACGCGGTCGCCGAGCGCGAGGCCCAATCGCGTGGCCGCCTGCTCGGGCGTGAGCGCGATCCCGCGCGGGCAGATGAGGCCCTGGAACGTGACGCGCGCGCCATCGCCCGCGCAGATCTCGAGCGCGTCCGCGTCGATGCGAACCACCGAGCCAGCGGCGGCGCCGTCGCGCGCGCCGACCTGCGCGTCCGTCACCAGACAGATCGCGCCGCGATGCGCGAGCTTCGCCGAGCCGAACGTGTTGTCGTGCCGCCCGAAGCGCGTCGCTCGAACGAGACGCACGAGCTCTGCGGCGGGTCGGCGGAAGTCGAGCGCACCCGCGCCGGCGGGGTGGTCGTGGCGGCCGTAGTAGCTGCGCTGCGCGAGATCCTGGGCGACGGGCTGTGCGCGGCCGTGCGCGAGCTCCTCGATCAGCACCTCGAACGCCTCGATGCCCGCTTCGTAACAACGCGCGTTCAGCGTGAACGAGGTGTCTTCGGGCAGGATCGCGAAGCGCCGTTGCACGTAGATTGCGCCTTCGTCGATCCCGCCAGTCATCGCGTGGAACGTGACGCCGTGCTCGGGCTCGCCCGCGGCGATCGCCCAGGCCGGCGCGTGCAGGCCGGCGTAACGCGGCAGCGGGCCGTCGTGGAAGTTGATCGCGGCGCGCGACGCGCGCGCGAGCACGTCGCGCGGGATCAGCGCGAGGTTGGTGATGCTGAAGAAGTAGTCGAACGGCGCATCGCCGAGCCGCGCAGCCAAACCCTTTCCCGGCGGGACGACCGCCAGCTTCCGCTGGCGCGCCCATTCTTCTATCTGCGCGGCGGACGTGATCACTGCGCGGATCGCATGACCGCTTTCGAGCAGCCGGTCCCCGCACTGGATCAGCAGCGATTCCTCACCGGCAACCACGCACGAGAACTGGCTGAATTGATTGCTCATCAAGCTCCCAGCCCAAACCCGTTCCGCGCGCCGGATCCGAGCGCGGTAGTTCGCCCACTTCAAGTCAGAACTTGAGTGCCCGTCGGCCGCCCACCCGTGGCGGTCCCGTCTCGCGAAATCCGCGAAGTGTTTCCCCGGGGATTTCCGCGAGGGATACCGAAGTGGGTTGGAATTCACACGAGCCCGGGGTCTAATTCGCGCGACCTACGCGGCGTTGGGGGCCACCCAAGCTGGGGCCGGCGTTCGTACCGGTGATGAGGACCCCAATCCCAATGAGACTCCTGCGCCTTCCGCTGGTCCTGATCGCTTCCGCGGTTCTTACTCCGCTGGCCAGTTATGGGGTGTCCTCCTACGCGACGGCAGCCGCCGACGCGCCCGGCTCGTCGACCGGCGCCGCTGCGGTGGCGCTCGGCGTTCCCGACTACCGCTTCGTCAACGACGCGGGGCTGGGCTTCGGCGGGACGAGCTCCGCCGTGTTCGGCGTCGGCGAGTCGACCACGCTGTCCTTCGCGCAGCCGCTGCGCAACATCGCGGCAGCGAACGACCTGCTCGTCTCCGCGTACGTCGGCGGGCTCGGCGAGACCGACAGCGCTCAGGTCCTGGTCGAGGTCAGCAGCGATGGCGCGAGCTTCGCGTCGATCGGGACCTTCGATACCGCAACCGGCCGCACCACGTATCCGTTCCCGCAAGAGCGAAACTTCGCGAGCGTCAAGCACTTCGCGCTCGAGTTCGGCGCGAACGATCTGGTCACGCACGTGCGGCTGACGAACATCGGCGGCAGCGCGGAGGGACTGCGGCTCGACGCGGTGGAGGGCCTCCATCCGGTCGTCGACAGCTCGCACGCGTTCGAGATTCGCTTCGAGCGCTACCGAGAAGACTCGGCGCAACGATTCTTCGTGCGTCTGAAGAACACCGCGGATCCGGGCGGCGTCGCGATCCGCGAGTTTCGGATGATTCGCGCGCTGAACGCGAATCTCGAGGACACGCGACGAAGCATGGTCGGGACCAACGGCCTCGTCGGCGAGATGCTGTGCGTCGAGAACTGCAACGCCGACAACGGCGCGCTGATCCCCTTCAGCCGGCATGTCTGGTCGCTGGATGGCGTGACGCCGGCCCCCGCTGGAACCGGGATCCCGCCCGGCGGATCCGTCGGCAATCTGCGCTCGGAGAGCTTCGACACCGATTCGTCGAACGTTCCCTACCTCGCCGGCTTCTCGTTCATCGTCACGTGGGCCGACGGGTACAAGCAGGCATTCGACTACAGCAACGACGTGCTGGGACAGCAGGTCGTCGGCTCGTTGTACCAGAAGTACTTGTACTTCGAGCCGGCACCGGCGCTCTCGGGGCCGCGGCCGGTCGACTACTACGAGTTCCGGCGCGTCTCGACCGTGACGTTCACGAACGTGGCCGCCGTGCCGGATGGGCACGAGCCGCAGCCGGGCGGTCGCCTCAGTCCGCTCAGCCACCACTTCGTCGAAGCGGGCTTCCATGTCGAGGCGTTCTGGCGCCACAACAACCAGCCCAGCTTCGAGATGGGCCACTTCCACAATCTCGAGAACGGCTACGAGACGTCGCACGGCATCGAGACGGTCGTCGGCCTCGGGCCCGATCGGCAGGGCATCTTCCTGCAGCGTGTCGACGGCGGCGCGTTCGACCTCGAGAGCCTCGACTACCGCGCATCGCAGGCGACGACGATCTGGATCGGGCCGAGCTACGACCCGACCCAGCCGGCCCCCGCGCAGCTCACCGCGTTCCCGGTCAGCGCGGGCGCGAGCTTCAGCACGCTCGATCTCTCGCAGTTCAACGGCGTCACGCAGCTGTTCATCCTCGCCGATCTCGCGAACGAGTCCGAGACCAACCGGTGGGACAACCTCGTGCTGCGCACCGCGCAGCCGGTCGACATCGCGCCGCTCGCGAACGCGGGCGCCGACCAGAGCGTGACCGACGCCGATCAGAGCGGCTTCGAGCCGGTGACGCTCGTCGGAACCGCGTCGTCGGATTCGGACGGCACGATCACGAGCTACGTGTGGACGGAAGGCGCCACGGCGCTCGGCAGCGGCGCGACGCTGAGCACGAGCCTTGCGATCGGCACGCACGTCGTGACGCTGCGGGTCACCGACGACGACGGCAACGAGGCGACCGACACGACGACGATCCTCGTGAACCCGGCCGGCGGCGGCCTCGCGCCGGTCGCGAACCCCGGCGCGAATCAGACCGTCAGCGACGCGAATGACAACGGCGTCGAGCCCGTGACGCTCGACGGCAGCGCGTCCTTCGACCCCGACGGCACGATCATCTCGTACACCTGGAGCGAGGGCGCAACGCCGCTCGGGACGAGCGCCGTCATCACGCCGAGCTTCGTCGTCGGCGTGCACACCGTCTCGCTGACCGTGCGGGACAACTCCGGCAACGACACGACCGCGAACGTGACCGTCACGGTGAACTACGTCGGGCCGGGCGTCTCGCCGGTGCTCGCCGGGTTCCGGACCTCCGAAGTCACCACGGACCAGACGACCCACGCGGTCAGCGCGGCGGGCCTCGGCATTCGCGCCGGCGACTTGCTCGTCGCGCACATCTGCGTCGACAGCACCGCCGCGCCGTGCCCGGCGGGCTGGACCGCTCAGCGCAACGACACGCACGCGCAGGGCGGCGTCGCGGCTGCGCTGTGCACGAAGATCGCGACCGCGAGCGACGAGACCGCGGCGAGCTACTCGTTCACGACGCCGACCGCGCAGCAATCGCAGAACGGCGTGGTCGTCGTGCGCGGCTACGGCCCGGTCGCACCGATCGCCTCGGTCGCGGGCGTCGCGAGCGAGGTCGACGTCAGTCCGACGTCGCCGACGTTCGCGTCGGCGCCGGCGGCCAACGCGATGGTGCTCCGCTTCATGTGCGCGAACGGTGGGCGCGTCACCGAGGGGGTCGGCTTCCCGAGCGGGATGTCTCAGAACCTCTGGATACTCGAGAGCGCTGACGGCGGCTCGGGCCCGGTGAGCGGCGGCGCAGCGCGCGACGCGAACGGCGCGAACGGCAGCCGAGACTGGCTGAACGCGCTCTCGACCGCCGAGCAGAGCGTGAACTTCTCGCTCGCGATCGCACCCGGCTCGGGCGCGCCGATCGCGAACGCCGGGGCCGACGTGCAGGACGTCGACCTCGACGGCAACGGCTTCGAGAGCGTCGCGCTCTCGGGCACGGGCTCGCTCGACTTGGACGGCTCGATCGTCAGCTGGCAGTGGCGCGAGGGCGGCGTGCTCGTCGCGAGCGGGGCGACTCCCACCGCGAGCTTCGCGGTCGGCGTCCACACGGTCGTGCTGACCGTGACCGACGACGACGGCAAGTTCGCGACGGACGCGATGCGCGTGACGGTCGATCCCTACCCGGGTGATCCACCGACTGCGAACGCCGGCCCGGACCAGGTCGTCACCGACAACGACGAGAACGGCTTCCAGACGGTGACGCTCAACGGCACCGGCTCGTTCGATCCGGACGGAACGATCGTCAGCTACGTGTGGAGCGAAGGCGCGACGACGCTGGGCAGCGGCGCGACGCTGAACACGAGCTTCGCGGTGGGCGTGCACACGGTGACGCTCGCGGTGACCGACGACGACACGAACGTCGCGACCGACACGGTCACGATCGACGTACGCGACGGTGGCGTGCCGCCGCCAGCGGTGGTCGGGACGCGCACGTCGGAGTCGGTGACGAATCTGACGAGCCACACGCTGCTCGCGAGCGGTCTCGGCACGCAGGCCGGCGATCTCTTGGTGGGCCACGTGTGCTCGGACGGCTCGCCCGGCAACACGATCACGTGCCCGGCGGGCTGGACGCGCAACCTGTTCGGCGACAACGGCGGCGCGGTGCAGGGCGCGCTGTGTACGAAGGAAGCGACCGCGGGCGACGCCGCCGCGGCGAGCTTTGCCTACAGCACCTCGACCACTCAGCAGACGCAGGCCGGCCTGATCGTGCTGCGCGGGCAGCGGCCGATCACGCCGATCGAGGCATCGGCGCTGAACGCGACCGACGTCGACCGCAGCCCGACCTCGCCCGCGCTCGCGGCGCCGCCGGCCAATAACAGCCGCGTGCTGCGCTTCATGTGCGCCGACGGCGGCCGCGTGACCGAGGGCGTCGGCTACCCGAGCGGGATGGCGCAGAGCTACTGGCTGCTCGAGAGCGCCGATGGCGCGTCGGGCCCGGTCAGCGGCGGCGCGGCGCTCGACGTCGCGGGCGCCTCGGCCGCGCGGGACTGGACGAACGCGCTCGCGGCGAACGACGAGAGCGTGAGCTTCAGCGTTGCGATCGCGGCGAGCGTCGGCGAGCCGATCGCGAACGCCGGCCCCGATCAGAGCGTCACCGACCTCGACGACAACGGCTTCGAGACCGTGACGCTGAACGGCACCGGCTCGACCGACGCGGGCGGCGCGATCGTCTCGTACACCTGGACCGAGGGCGCGCTGACGCTCGGAACCGGTGCGACGCTGAACGTCGCGCTCGGCCTCGGCACGCACGTCGTCACGCTGACGGTCGAGGACGACGACGGCTGGGTCGACAACGACACCGTGACGGTCGTCGTGAACGCGGCGCCCGGCACCGCGCCGACCGCGAACGCCGGCCCGGACCAGGTCGTCACCGACAACGACGAGAGCGGATTCGAGACGGTGACGCTCAACGGCACCGGCTCGTTCGATCCGAACGGGACGCTCGTGCTCTACGAGTGGACCGAGGGCGCATCGCTGCTCGGCACGGGCGCAACGCTGAACGTCGCGTTCGCGGTCGGCGCGCACACCGTGACGCTCACGGTCGAGGACAACACCGGGAAGCGCGCGAGCGACACCGTGGGGATCGACGTGCAGCCCGGCGGCCGGCCACAGCTCGTCGCGTTCCAGACCTCGGAGAGCACGACCGACCGCACGGCGCACACGCTCGCGGCCGGCTCGCTCCCGATCGCGAGCGGCGACCTGCTGCTGGCGCACCTCTGCTCGGACGGCACGACCGGCAACACGCTCAGCTGCCCAGCGGGCTGGACCCAGGTGGCGAGTGCAGTGTTCCCGACGCCCGTGGTAGCCGGGACGGTCTGCACCAAGCAGGCGACCGCGAGTGACGTAGGCGCCACGAGCTACGCGTACACGACGTCGACGAGCCAGCAGACGCAGGCCGGCCTGATGCTGATCGCGGGGCACAACCCGGCCTCGCCGATCGAGGCGGTCGCGACGCAGAACAACGAGACCGACACGAGCCCACTCTCGCCAGCGTTTGCGGCTGCGCCGTCCAGCAACAGCCTCGTGCTGCGCCTGATGTGCACCGACGCGGGTCGGCTCGTCGCGGAGGGCTCCGGCTTCCCGGCCGGCATGGCGCAGAACCTGTGGGCACTCGAGAGTGCGGTCGGCGACTCGGGGCCCGTGACGGGCGGCGCCGCGCGCGCCCCGTTCGGCGCGAGCGGAGCCGCGGAGTGGACCGGCGCTTTGTCTAGCGCGCAGGAGAGCGTCAACTTCTCGATCGCGATTCGGCCGGAGTGAGAGCGGCTGCGCGAGGGGAGTTGTTGGGGACCGAGCGGGTGAACGCGGGCGTCGTGCGCGAGCAGCTGGCCGCGCTGCTCCCGGCCGGCGTCGCGGTCGAGGCGGGCATCCCGGGCGTCGACGGCGGAGCCGCGTTGCCCGAGGAGGAGGCGGCGATTGCGGCGGCGGTTCCCGCGCGGCGCGCCGAGTTCCTGCTCGGCCGCGCGCTCGCGCGCGCCGCGCTGCGCCGCATCGGAGTCGACGCGGGCGCGATTCCGGCCGGCGCAGATCGCGCACCGAAGTGGCCGGCGGGCATCGTCGGCTCGATCTCGCACACGCGCGCGCTCTGCGCGGTCGCGGTGGCGCGGCGCGGTGAACTGGTCTCGCTCGGCCTCGATCTCGAGCAGGACACGGCGCTCGAGCCCGAGCTCTGGCGGCGCATCCTCACGCCGAGCGAGCAGGGCTGGATCCGGCGCGCAGCCAGCGCAGAGCAGGGCGCGCTCGCGAAGCTCGTCTTCAGCGCGAAGGAGGCGTTCTACAAGTGCCAGCACCCGCTGACCGGTCGATTCCTCGACTTCCTCGATGTCGAGCTGGAGCTCGACCTGACGGCGCGACGGTACGTCGCGCGAACCGACCGCGTCGCGCTGCCCGCGACCGCCCGCTTCGAGGGCCGCTGGGCGGCGGCGATGGGTCATTTCGCGTCCGTCGCGTACCTGACCGGCCGATGATGCGTCGATCGTGACCACTTCGCGTGAGGTGTCACAGTGATTCGAAAGGCGATGCTGGGGCTCGCATGGCTGGGGCTATGCGCGCTCGTCTTCGAGATCTCGCTGCGGGGTCTCGCGGCCGTCGAGATCGGCCGGAGCGCCTGGCTCTACGGCTGGTCGCCCGATCGGGACCAACGGAGCGTCAGCGCTCACGAGAACGGAGGGCAGGGCTACTCGAAGTACTTCCCCGGTCAGAAGCGCACCGACCGCGACGCCGTGACGGGCGAATCCTTCGAGGTGACCATCAATCGCGACGGCTTCCGCGGCGGCGACTTCCCGGCGCAAAAGGCAGCGGGCGTCGTCACTCGGGGCCTCCTCGACGTTCGGCTATCACGACCGCGACGATGAGACCTATCCCGTCTACCTCGAGCGCGTGCTGAACGAACGTTGCGGCGGTTCGGCGACGTTCGAAGTGCTGAACCTCGGCATCCCGCACCTCACCTCCGCGCAGATCGTCGCGTTGTTCGAGCACGAAGGCGTTCCGCTCGCCCCCGACTTCGTGACGTTCTACGAAGGCGTCAACGATGCGGCGGGGACACAAGAGCGGATCGCAGCCGGCGGCGCGAAGCGGCACCCGTCAGCGCTGCGCGCGTTCGCGCGCGCGCTACGGCAGCGGCTGATGATGGTGGAGCTCGCCCACGACATCGCCGCTCGGAAGCTCGAGAAGCGCGGCGCCGAGTACATCTCCGACACCGCGCGTGCTCGTCGAGAGCAATTCGTCGAGAACCTGGAGGCGCTGCGGCAAGCGACGCGGCGCACGAACGCGACGCTGGTCGTCGCGAATCAGCAAGCCAAGTCGACGCTCCACGATCGCGAGTCGATTCGAGGAGTTCGCTACGCCGACGAGGTCCGCGAGATCCGCGACCTGCTCGCGCAGAGAGGCTTCCTGTATGCGCCGGAGGCGCTGTTGTTGGTGCACGCGGAGCTGATGGACGGCGAGGCGCGCTGGAGCGCGGCGCACGAGGTGCCGTTCGTCGACCTGATCCACGCGCTCGACCAGCGGCGCGACGTACTCGTCAGCTGGGTGCACCTGCTGCCGGAGGGCAACCGCATCATCGCCGACGAGCTCGCCGCGCCGATCCTCGCGCGCGCGTGCCCGACCCATCACTGAAAGGCTGCGCGGCGAGGGAGCGCGTCAGTTCTCCAACAGCACGGGCGCAGCCGGCGCAGAAGGATTGGTCCCGGTGCCGCCCGTTCCTTCGAACGGGCCGATGTCGATTTGCGCGACGTTGTTGCCGTCGTCGTCTCGGACCCAACTCGTGCCGAGGTCCTCGAAATTCATCGGTGTACCGCCCGGCACCAGCGAGCCCCGGTCGAGCAGCGTGCTCCCCGCGGCCGGCCGGAAATCCTGCGCCGTCGCGAGGACGGCCGACGCGAACGGGTTCGTCGTCGTCGTGGCATTGCAGCTGGCGCACGTCGTCCCATTCGTGCCCGCATTCGACAGCAACGTCGCCGCACCGGCCGCGCGCGCCGCGTTCGCGTCGAACATCACGTTGTTGAGGACCACGGTATTGGCCGCCACGTTCTGGACTTCCACGCACACGCCGCGGCCGGTCGTCGTCGCGTTCTCGTAGCAAGCGTTGTTGAGGACGCGCACGTCGCGTGTCGGGACGGGGGGGGTCGCGACCGGTGCTCGATTCCAAACCCGTACTCCTCTCGGCGAAGAATCCTGCCCGGCGCGGGACAGGTCGAAGACGTTGTTGCGAACGACGCCGCGCTCTCCCTCCACCTGCAGCGATAGGCTCGAGGCACTCTCGGAGAAGCGCTTCGTGAAGAAGTTGCGCTCCACGATGTAGGACTGCTGGCCCTCCGATGTCTTCTCTGCGGTGCCGTCCGTGCGACCCAGGTCCATGTCCCAGAGGTTGCGGCGGCAGCTCGAGACGTAGTTGTCCGCGATGATGTACTCGCGCGAGACGCCACTCGGGAAGTAGGTATTCGCGAGGCCCGAGACCAGCTTGAGCACATGGCGCTGGGTCCCGCATCCGATGCGCCCACCGGCGTCGTTGAGCAAGCCCATCGAGTTGTGCGAGTAGATGACGCCGTGAGAGAACTTCGCTCGAATCGTGTGCTCGCCGGACCCATCGCCGAGGCCGTCGAACTTGTCCCCGATCCGCGAGCCGAGCAGCATGCTCCGTTCCCACATGACATACACGTCGTTGCCGCCGAGGCCCGCGCCGTCGAGGACGGTGGAGTCAACCAGGGCGATCTCACTCGGGATGTTCACGCCGGGTGTGTACTCGTTGTTGGGGCCGTGGAAGTAGAACTGATAGTTGAAGCGAGAGATGTCGAGGCGCAGCGCGAGAATGCGCCGAGGCTGCGCGCCGTTCTCATTGAGTGCCAAGGCATTCCCGCCGGCAGTATTCGCGCCGACCATCTGGAGATCAGCGATCCGGATATCGTGACTTCCTGCATCGAAGCGGAGCACCGCGATGCCACTGCTCGCTTGGATCTGCGGCTTCGCGCCGGTGCCGTACGCACCGATCGACGCGGGCCCGGCAGTGGTCATCGCGGTGGTCGCGCTGGCCGTGAAGACATCGCCGCGGCGGAACAAGCAGCGCCGCGCGAGGCGATCGCAGCCCATCGCCGACGCGACCGCATCGAAGTCCGCATTGCGCGTGACGGCCGCGCCCGCTGGGCAGCCGTCCTGACCCGCAACGGGAGTGACGGAGCCGCCGATACAGATCGTCTGTGTGCCCGGCCAAACGGTCGCCGGGTCGGTGACCGTGATGCTCAGCGAAGCGGACGAGGAAGAGGTGCCGTCCGACACGGTGACCTGAGCGATATAGGTGCCGGGCCGCTCGTAGACGTGGCCGGCCACCGGTCCGGTGTCGACGTTGCGCGGATGCGGATCGGGCGTGCCCGCGCGCGCGCCTTGCTGCCAGACGCCCGATGCGGGGTCGCCGAAGTTCCAGCTGTACGCGAGGTCGGTGAACGCGCTGAAGGCCTGGGTGAGATCTGCGTCGGTCGTCGCTCGCGCGTCGAAGAACACCGCACACGGGGCGGCGCAGCTCGCCCGCGAAACGCTCGCGCGTGCGACCGGCACCGCAGCGCTGCCGGCGGTCGCGGCGCCCAGCAACGACGTGAGCGCCAACCCTCCGAAGATGCCCCCCCACCCACGCATGCGGTCTTCTCCCTTTGCCGTGATCGGCTCGTCCCGATTGCGACTCGCGTTGGGGGGGAGTATCGCCCGCGTCCTCACGGAGCGATGTGACTACGAATACGACTCGTCTGCCGATCGCTCGAAGTGCGGGTCACTCTGCGAGCAGTACGGGCGGAATGGGAGGCTGCGGTCCCGTCCCCGATGGCGCAGGAATCGCGCACCCGGGCCACCAGCACTCGTTCCCCGCCGTGTTCTTCCAGTCCAGCAGGCCGTCTTCCTTCGGCCATTGATTCGAGGTGCCTTCCCAGTGCCCGCGTGCACCGAATAGGCTGCCGCCGATCCCGTACGCGGAGAGCGAGTTGAAGGCGATGAACTGGCGGATGTTGAGCTGCGCGACGTCGGCGTGATCCTTCCATGCATCCAGCGCGCTGAAGTAGGCATTCCGCGTCAGCGGATCGGTTACCGCATCGACGCAAACTTGTCGGCTGGAGTCGCTCTGATGCGAGCCTCCCTCGTAGGCGAGAATCGGCCATTGCAGTCCACGCGCGGAGAGGACGTCGAATTGCCGCCGCATGAAACACGTGGCGCCGCTCCCGAGGCAGTAGCGGCTGGCGACGTCTGATTGCATCCGACTCACGAGCTCGGCGACAGTGGATACCTCGCTGCAATCGTCCTGGTCCCCGAAGTACGGCGCTACTGCGAGTGTGTCGATCTGAGATCCGGTCATGCAGTTCCCGTTCGGCGCAGCGAGCCAACGCGGACAATCCAGGGTTCGCGCTGTTTTGTTCGAGTCCGATGCCTGCCGCCCCAACACACAGACAAGCCGGCTCGACTGTCCCGCCGAGTCGAACTCCGCCTGGGCGATGTTGCACATCTGATAAGTGCGCATGCCGGTGAAGCTGTTCTCGCATTCGACGCTGCCGGTTCCGCTCAAGCAGCCGGTGCCGTCGAACTGGCTGTCTGGCAATGCATCGGCAGCCTCGCGCGCCCAAGTGTTCTGAGTGAACTGACCATTCCAGACCTCGTTCGAGTACTCCATGTATACCGGCAGGTGTGGAGCGACGAGGTCCCTCATTGTTCGTGCCATCTGGCGAATCGTGTCGTCCGTCGCCGCGTGAGGAACGTTCACATAGCACTCGGTGTTGAGCGTGTTGCAGAGCCGCGCAATGACGCTGAGCGGAACGTTCCCTGGATGGTTGCTGTATTCCCACGACCAGTCCGACTCGGTGAGCCAGTCCGCGCTGTTGAGGACGGTCGAATGATTCGTGTGAAGCCAGTCCATGAAGCGGATCGTCCGGTACTCGCGCAGGTTGCGGAGCCAGAGCGGATGGAACGTCGCACCGCCTTGCTCGGCCGCGGTCTCGAGATCGACGCAGACGGGGTATTCCGCCGAGCACGCATCTGCATCCGTACACGTGCCGCCCTGACAGCGGGGGGTGGAGCAGTACGACCACGGCTCGAAATCGAACGGAGCAGAGGATTGCTTCGCACAAACCCCGCCTGGCGGATACAGGCGCATGTTTCTCGGGGGATTCGCCGCATCGAGTCCAGTGATCGCGAGCCGCAAGCCGCCAGGCGAGGATGAGACCTGGAATGTGCCGCGCCCATTGGCCACCGAAAGGTTCGACCCAGAGCTGAGTACCTGGAACTGAGCGCTTCCGTCGTACCTCAGTACCCAGGTCCCGAGTGGCCAGCGCGCCGCGTTGTAGTCCGCTGGCATTACCCGCGTGTGGATGCAGGTCCGCGTTCCGATCTCGCGCGGATAGCCGTTCGCGTCGACGGATCCCGTGTAGGTCTGATTCGTCCCGTTGCACGGCGAGCCCGTCGGTGTCTCGCGCCAACCTTCGGCCGTCTTCAGCGCATTCACGAACGGGAGCTGCGGTTGAAAGTGATAGTGGCGCTGCAGGTTGATCCCGACGGCGCCGTCTCGATTCCGGGTATTCACAGCGTCAGCCCACGCGCCGACAGACGCGAGCCCCATCACAGCGGCGATGGCAAGTCGTGCGCAGCTCATCCGATCTCCCCCCAACTCGTGCAATCTATTGGCTCCGTGACGCAGCTAGTCGAGTAGAACCGGCGCCGTAGGCGCGGTTCCGCCGCCACCACCGCTTGCTCCGCCGCCCTCGAACGCGCCCAGGTCGAGCTGGGCTGTTCCGTTCGAATCGCCATCTCGCGCGAGCACGCCGGAAGTGTCGAAGTTCACCGGCGCGGTCGCGGCGGCGACGCCGGCGTCGACCGGCTGCGCGCTCGAGGCCAGCGCAAAGTCGAAGACCACGCGCGGATTCGGCACGACAAACGGGTTCGCGGCCGCCGCGAGGTTGCAGCCCGTGCATGTCAGCGTGCCGACGCCGCCGTCGGCGAGCAGCTCCGAGGCTTGGCCCGATGTGCGGGAGGCTTCGTACATCAGGTTGTTGCGAACGATCGCCCGCGTGCTGTCACTCGTGATGGAGACGCACCTGCCTGCGCCCGGCGTCGCGGCGTCGCGATAGCAGGTGTTGTTGTAGACGCGGACGTCCCGGGTCGGCACCGGGGCCGGGTCGATCGGCGCGCGATTCCAGACGCGCACACCGGTCTGGCCGCCGCCTTGGTTCGGACCTGACAAGTCGAACACGTTGTTCCGAACCATGCCCTCTTCACCCTCGACTTGAAGAGACACGCTCGGGGTGTCCGAGAAACGCTTCGTGAAGAAGTTGCGCTCCACGAGGAAGATGCGGTGGCCCTGATTGGCCGCCTCCGGCGTCGAATCCCGGCGCCCGATGTCGAGATCCCAGCTGTTGCTTTTGCAGCTCGAGACGTAGTTGTCGGCAAACACGTTCTCGTTGCTCACGCCGTTCGGAAAGAGCTCCGTCGTCAAATCGGACACGACCTTCATGATGTGCCGGATGTCACCGCAGCCGATGCGGCCGCCCGTGTCGTTCAGCAATCCCATCGAGTTGTGGTTCCACGCGACGCCCTCCGTGTAGCGGGCGCGAATGATGTGCTCGCCGCGCCGGTCGCCTTGAAGGTCGAACTTGTCGCCGATGCGGTTGCCGAGGAAGAGACTTCGCTCCCACAGCACGAACAGGTCGTTCCCCCCGCGACCCGGGCCGTCGACGATCGAGGAGTCCACGATCGCGTTCTCGTTCGAGATGTTCACGCGCGGCAACCAGTTCTCGGTCACGCCTCGCAGTGCGAGCTGATTGTCGAAGTGCGAGATGTCGAGCCGCAGCAGCAGCATGCGCCGGATCGGGTAGTTGCCGGCGAGCCCGATTCCGATCGCCGTGCTGTCGGACTCGTCATTCCCGCGCATCTGGAGATCGACGATGCGGATGTCGAAGTTGCCTTGATCGATCTGGAAGATGCTTCCACCGCCGGCGAGGAGCGTGACGAGCGGCTTCGCGCCCGTTCCATAGGCGCCGACTAGGCTGGGCCCGGCGCTCGTGAGACTCACGCGCTGGCTCGCCGTGAATTGGTCGCCGCGCCGGAACAAGCAGCGTCGAGCGGCGTTGTGGCATTGGTTGGCGACGACGGTGGCGTCGAAGTCGGCGCTGTTCACCACCCGAGCCCCGATCGGGCATCCGTCTTGACCGGCGACGGGTGTCGCGCCGTTCGCGATGCAGATCGTCTGGGTTCCTGGCCAGGTCGCGTTGCCATCCGTGACTGTAATTTGCGTCGTGACACTCGAGCTGGAAGCTCCGTCGACCACAGTGAGACGCGCCGTGTATGCGCCGGCGTTCTCGTAGACGTGGCCTGCCACGAAGCCCGTGTCCGCATTACGCGGATGAGCGTTCGCGGTGCCCGCTCGTGCGCCGTTCCCCCACACGCCGGAGCCCGGATCACCGAAGTCCCAGACGTAGGTGAGATCGAGAAGATTGTCAGCGCGATCGGCAAGGTCCGCGTCGGTACTCGTCCGCCCGTCGAAGTAAACCGAACAAGGCGCAACGCAGGTCGTCCGCGATGGAACGATGCGCGCGACTGGAGTCGCGGCTTCGATCGAAGTCGCGACTCCGGCGATCGCCAAGAGTCCAAGCCAGCGAATTCCTGCAAGCATCGGTGCCCCCCGCGAGCCGCAAAGAAGCTGGGCCTCTTTCGTGGCCCAATCCGATCGGCGCGCTCAACGCCTTATCGAGGACCGACGCACCAACCGCTGTGAGCCGGCTTACAAGCCCTATGCCTCGAGACCGTAAAGTCGCTCGATTCCGCGCAGGTACTTCGAATACTTGCCCAGCCGCGCTGGCAAGGTCTGAGCGATTCGGGCGCCACTCGGTCCGTCGGCGACTCCGCATTTCAACTCGAGAATCAGCGACTCCTCACTCGCCTGCAGTTGACGCGCAGCCGACCTCCAGGGTCCGGTCGCTTGAAAGCAGAGATGGGAATCGAGCGTCAGTCGATGGCGCCGGTCTGCGGAGATGAAGTACGCGCGTCGATATCGGTTGAAGATCGTCGCCTCGACGCTGCCGAGCCACGCGCGGAGATTGGGATCTCGAACCCCCTCGAGCAGCGCCACGCGCAGCGCTCCGAACGAAAAGCTGTCGCGATACTCGAACGGTGGAACCGGATAGTGCTCCTTGGCTCCGACGGCGCCCGCCTTGCGTTTCACCTCGAGGACGCCTCGTGCCACCGGGCCCGCGCTTTCGCCGTACCAGCGAATCCGCAGCTTGAACCGGTCGCGCGTACCGTTCACGTGCGTGCGGAAGAGCCGCAGGTCGTGCGTATCGAGGTAGATGTTGTTGACGACGCGCGCCGGGAATGGATGCGTGAAGCCGGCGCGGTGCAGCCGGATCGCCAATTGCAGCGATGGCGCCGAGCGATCGGCGACGACGAACTTGCGCTCGTAGCGCCAATCCGGCTCAACGAATCGAGCGGCCAGGGGCGTTCTCTCCATACAGGAGCTCCCAGAGCTGATCGCGCTCGCCGGTCGGCGCGAGGCGGGCGCCGTCGACGAACACCTCGGCCGAGTCGTCGATCAGATCTCGGCCGACCTGGCCCTCGGTGCGCAGCCCCTTCACGTCGAGACGCGACGCCCCGAACTCGGCCTTCTTCACGAGCGCGACCAGCCGATAGCGCGAGTCGCGGATCGTCACGTCCGTCGCCGAGAGCACGCCGAGGTCTTTGCTCGCGAGCCCGGCGTTCGCGCCGGACACGACGACCCGCTCCGCGACGACACGGCTGCCTTCGCCGACGCTGATGCCCTTGTCGCGCGCGCCGTCGACGACGATGTCCGAGACGTGCAGCACCGCGCCGGACACGTCGACCCCGTCGTTTCCGAGCGCGCGGAACTGGACGCGCGCGAACTCGCCCTCGCAGAAGTCGCAGTCGAATGCGTCCGATTGCGTCTCCGCGAAGACGCTGTCGGTCACCACCACGCGACTGCGGAACACGTTCAGCGCATCCTCGGCTCGATTGCGCAGGAACTCGCTGGAGCGGATCTCGACCGGTGCCTCGAAGAAAGTGACCGCGCCGGTGAGCTTGTAGCCCTCCGCGTTCGAAGAACGGAGGCCCTCGAACCGGACGTGATCCAGCCGCGACATGTCGCCTGCCTGCACCACGACGAGGCCCTCGCCGGTTTCATCGGAGCTGACGAGCTCGATCGGTTGCGCTCGGCTCCCGACCCAGTCGAGCCGCGAGCGGGAGAAGATCTTCGCGTGCTCTCGAAGATCGAGGCGCGTGCCCGGGCCCGCCCTCAGCGTGAGCCCCGGCGGCACCACGAGATCCTCCGCGAGCGTCCAGCTGCCGGGCCGGATCGTCGCGAGCTGCTTCGCTACGTCGACCTCGATGAACTCGAAACGTTCGAGGTTCGCCGGCTTCCGCGTGACGTCGGCAGCGACCGCGCTCTGCGTGCTCCACGCCGACGGCACGAGCTCCTCTTCGACGACGCGCTGGGTGCCGGGAATGCGCCAGCGCGCGCGCAATGGCGCATGCGCGACATCGCCCGGCGCGGCGGACTCCGCCGGCAGCGAGACGCTCGCGAACTTCACGAGCTCGCCGAACGCACGCGGCGCGAGCAGAACCGGCGGATCGAGCGTCGCGAGCGCAGGCCCGCCCGCAGCAGGCCCGAGGCCCAGCAGCTCGATCGGAATGCTCTGGAGGTTCCCGATCTCGACGCGCAGCGCCGTCCCGTCCGAGCTCGCCGTCCCGGCGCGGATCGCGCCGTACGGCTCCAGCGCCGAGCGCAGGTAGGCCTGGTTGCGGCGGATCAACGGCTCGGGCGAGTCGACCTGCAGGAACTCGCGGTGCAGCACCGAGAGCGCATCGGCCAGCTCAGGCCCGAGCTCGCGGAACAGCGCGTCGACGTACTCCGGCTGCGCGACGCGTTCGAGCTCGGCGAAGTAGCGCGCGCGGAACGCCGGGTCGGCGAACATGCGCGTGTGGAGCGGACGCTCGACCGCGCGCCGCAGCCCGCTCCGCGCGTCGTAGAGCGTCGCCGAGACGCCGCTCAGGAACGGCGTGGGCTTGCACTCGGCGTCGAAGCCGATCGGCTCGAGGCGTGAAGTCACCGGATTGAAGTAGAAGCGCAGATTGTGCCAGCGCGCGCCGTGCTCGGCGCCGAGCAAATCCGTGAGCGCGAAGTAGGTCGCGAGACGGTCGACGTCGAACACGTCGCTCGTCGCGAGCTCACCGCGCCGGAACGCCTCGAGCAGCTTCGCCGCTTTCGTGAGCGCGGCGCCGGCCACCGGATCCGCGACTAGCTGCGCGGATTTGAAGCCGTCGACCGCGCTGGCCTCGTAGGCGCCGTAGCCGTTCTCCTGCGCTCCCATGAATGGCCGAACCTGCTGATGCGCCTCGCGCCACATCAGCTCTTCGTCGAGCCGCAGGATCGGGCCGTCGCGGCGCCGGCTCCGCTCGATCAGCTGCTTCTCGAAGTGCTCCTCGAGCGCGTAGATCCCGAGGTCCTTCCCGTTCAGCGTCAGGTCGACGAACTCGTATCGAAGCGAGATGACGTCCTCGCGTGCGAGCGCTCGGTGATAGAGCCACTCGGTGACGTAGTTGCGCGTCGCCGGGTGGTGCAGCGAGAAGCGCGCGAGGCCGAGCACGGTCTCGCCGCCGCGCACGTCGACGCGGAAGGACCACTTCTCGCCTTGGAGGTGCGCGGCCGAGTCGCCCTTCAGCCTCAGCTTCACGCGCGCCTCCTTGCCGTCGGTCTTCAGTCGCGCCGAGACGTAGTCGTCCTCGCTTGCAAAGAGAGCGCGCGCGGCCAGCGCGCGCTCGCGCTGCAGCGCGAGCCGCTGGTAGTCGTCGAACGCGAGGTCGAGCTCCACGCGGCGCGGCGTCGCGAGCTGCGCGCGGAACCAGCGCGTCGGCGCCCGGATGCCGGCCTCGAGGGCAGGGCGCACGATCACGCCGAAGAAGCCCGTCGACTGCGCCGCGGCGCCAAACAGGAACGCCAGCCCAAAGGCGCCCGCGATCACGAGCCGGACGCCGAGGCCGCGGCCCCGCCGCCCGATCAGCCGTGTCAGCGGATTCGGGCGCTCTTCTCCGAGGACTCGCACCTACTGCAACCCGCCTTGATCGATGAAGGTGAGATTGATCGTCGGCGCGATCGCGCGCAGCGCCGCGCGCACGCGGTCGATCTTCTCGTAGCCGCTGAAGCGCGCGAGGTACGCGACCTCGACGCCATCGGAGGCCTCGTCGAAGCGCCGCAGATCGAGCGCATCGCAGTGCGGCTTCAGCGCGTCGGTGATGTTCGCGAGCGTCGCCGGCTGCGCGCGCCGGTCGGTCACGGTCAGGAACAGGTTGCTGCTCGCGTCATTCTCGGCGCGTCGCAGCCGCGCCTGCACCCAGAGCGCTCCGAGCATCAACGCGAGCGCGCCCGTGGTCACGAGCCATTGATTCGCGCCGAAGCCGAGGCCGATGCCGATGCACGTGAACAGGTAGGCGAGCTCCTCCGGCTCCTTGATCGCGGTTCGGAAGCGCACGATCGACAGCGCACCGACCAAGCCGAGCGAGAGCGCGAGCGAGGATTTGACGATCGCGATCACGAGCATCGTCGTCATCCCCACGAGCGGGAAGTTGCGCGAGAAGCTGCCGCGATTGGAGAGCGACGCGCCGTAACGCTCGTAGAACAGCCCGAGCAGCCAACACAGGACGCCCGTCGCGAGCAGCGCAGGCACGAATTGCCAAACCGGCAGGTCGGGCGTGTTGCCGAGCAGGAAGCGCTGTAGGTCCGTTGCGCTCTCGGCGTTCCGCAGCTCTTGGACGGGATCCATGGTCGCTCCAAATGAAGGAAGGAAAGAGAAGACTGCGGGCTCGTTTACGTCGCCGATTCGCGGGCCGAGGTGACTCGATTTTTCGGCGGGACGCTCCGCCCGGCTGACGTTCACTTGTATTCGATCAAGCCGGTCGCCGTCCCGCGAATCCATCGATTGAGTGCGAAAGTCGCCGCGCCGCTGAGCTCGGCGAGCTTTCCGAACACGCAGCCGACCGCGTAGAGCGCGGCGAGACCGGGCGGCCGGCCGCGGCGGCGCTGCGCGAGAGCGATGCGTACCGCAAGCAGCGCGAGCGCCGCGAGCGCGAGAACGAGGCTGGCGCCGTTCGTCGGCCACGCGGCCAGCAGTCCCACGGCTGGGACGAGACCGCCCCAGACCAGCGCTGAGCGTACGGCGCGCAGGCTGCGCGGATCGCCGCCGCCGCCATGCAGCGAGAGCAGCTCGGCGTAAGCGTGTCCGGTGCGCACCTGACGGCGCCAGAACTCGGATAGGCGGTGAAGGTTGGCGTCGTGGAGCGTCATCTCGGCGCCGAGCCGGACGATGCGCCAGCCGCGGCCGCGAATCCGCAGCGAGAAGTCCGGATCCTCGCCGGCGATCAGCGACTCCCGGTAGCCGCCCACCTCTTCGAAGACGCTCGCGCGGATCAGCACGTCGCCGCCGAAGCTCGCTGCTTCGCCCACCGGCGTGTCCCACTCGAGGT
>Ga0187893_10002768_pt1 | contig 37578 bp, 35 predicted proteins | sample MA1701074metaG_FD_139574 | JGI IMG/M metagenome (GOLD analysis project Ga0187893, IMG submission 139574) | White microbial mat communities from a basaltic lava cave in the Kipuka Kanohina Cave System on the Island of Hawaii, USA - MA170107-4 metaG ... | reverse complement strand
TCACGGAACCGGCGCGCCAATTCCGCCATCTCGATCGTGGTCTCGGACAGCCGCGCCCGCGCTGTATCATGGGCCACCAAACGGTGGTCAGGCGTCCCGTGACTCGCGAAGAAGACGATTACGGTGTCGTCGGGCCGTGCTGAGCCGAGCGTCCGGTCGAGCGAGGCCCGTATCGCGGTCGCGGTGGCCTGCTGGTCGACCAGGAGCTCTGCCTGCATACTGGGCAAGGTGTCGGAGAAGAGAGCCCAGAGGGCGGTGGCGTCCCGCGCGCAGCCAGCCAGTTCCCGAATAGTTGGATCGGCGAACCTGTTGATTCCGACGAATGATCCGACCAACGGCATGTTGTTTCACCCCTCTACGACTTGAAGCATCCTCGCTCGAGTCCGGCAAGTGGTCAAGCCGGACTTCTAGTAGAGCGGGCCTTCATCGCCGCCCCTTTGCCCTCTGCTGAAGCTGGTCGAGAACAAGGAGATCCTCTGAGTGCATTATGGGGCGGGCTGTCTGGCGACCTACTGCTTGGGGTTGCCTACTCAGTGCATGGAGCGGGGTTTAAAAACCGGGCGATTCCACCATCGACATGGTACACAACATTTCGTTCTTTATCGATAACGAACCACTTTCCCACGAGCAATCCCGACTCATGAAGCTCCAGTTCGGATTCGTGCAAGGCAAACTCACATTTCGTCAGCGGTGTAGCGTGCTGCGCGGCTACCATGCTTTCCAAAATCTCGGCCTCGATTTCACCGAGTCCGGCAGCGTGTCCGATCTCGTGGATCAAGACAGCCGCAAGGCGATCGACACTGCGGTACGAGATAAAGAAGACCGTCACGATGCCGGTTGCGGGATCGTATTCTCCTTCGACCCCCTTCTTCTGTCCGCCGAATCGGATGGGAGTCACGTTGTAGGCGGATAACCATGCCTTCTTCTGCCAGGCCTTGAGAGTCGATGCCCGTATCCAGGCGATCGCAAAAGCGACCGCGCTCTTGAGTCGAAGCTGAGTCCAGACCTGACCCGCGTAAAAGCCTGCGCTCCTAAGGCCATCGACGGTGAGGTACGACATGAACATCTCTCCTCTCGTTATGGTTATTACGTTTGCAGGGCTGTGACAGTGACAGATGCTCGGAGAGAACAATTCTGGTGCCGCGGCGACCGGCTGGACGCTTTCTTGACCAAATCGTACTTATTTTTCGCCAATCCTCATCCGACTTGAGGGGTCTCGGTGCCTTCAGGAATAGAGGCACCGATGAACCGAGAAAACTTGGAAGCCGGCGAAATACGGGTGGTGGCCCTGGAGATCCAAGCCGTCCCCGGAGCTGAGCGGGGGCCCCACCCCGCCCCAGGACCTGGGATACCCCTGCCTGTGCAAAAGGTTCCCGCCGCCCAGGAGACGGTCGAACTCCTCCCCACGACAGGAAGCCTTCGCTGGATTCCCTCTCTGGAAGCCACCGTCATGGAGGCACCATGAACAACGACAAGACCCAGGACAGGAACAACACAGGCCCCCGCACGCCGGAGGCGAAGCCGCCCCAGGAGACGAGCGCGCACGGCGCCGGGACGCCTCCGCCGGAGCCGCCGGCCAGGATCGAGATCATCCCGGCGCTTCTTTCGTACAGCCTGGCCCACGACCTCGCGCGGGTCCCCCGGGAGGAGTGGTTCCGGATCGAGTCCATCCCCTGGCGCGTGCCCTTCACGCGCGACATGGTCGACGGTATCCGCTTCGTGGACACCATCGCCAACGTCATCAACCAGCAGGGAGGGCTTTTCGTCACCCAGGGCCTGGAACGGCGACGCGACCTCGAGCAGTACTCGCAGCAGATCGTGGACGCTTTCCGCGCCCTCATCGGGACCACCGTCCAGGTGGCGAGGAAGGCCCACCTGACGAACATCCTCCAGAAGTACTGGCGCCTGCTGTCGATCTACGGCTCCCCGCCGAAGAAGGCGGAGGGCGCCAAGACGCAACCGAAACCCGACGCGCCGAAGCAGGACAAAGGTCCCGCCGAGGCTGCGTAGCGCCGTACCCGCTCTCTGACAATTAGGCTTCGTTCCCCTTCCCGTTTCCTCCTTTCCGGGGGCTCGCCTCGCCTCTCTCGGGGCGAGCCCCCACCCTCTCCGGGCGGCCTCCGACCCTCGATGCCGTCCCCCGGCCCCACACCGGCGGGGCTCCTGGATTCTGGAGTCACGGAAAAAGTACCCGCAGTCTTCTCGTCTCCTCCCAGTCTTCTGGAGCCGCTCCCCACGGCTCCAGAATCTCGGGGCCCTGCCGGACGGCGGGGCCGGGGTGAGCAACGGGCACAGTCGGAGAGACATCATGGCCAAACGGAGGGGGAACTCCGGCGGGCCTGGGAGGGGCAGGACCAAGCGAATCAGGAAGTGCTGTCCAGACGCGGCGCTGCTGTGCCCCGAGCGGTACAGCGACCCCCTTCTCCGCGAGACAGCGGCGCAGCTCAACAGAGTCCTCGCGCTCTCGCGAAGACGGGACTTCCAGGCGATCCGCTTCCTGCTCGACCTCTGGCGAACGATGGCGCGCATGTCCCTGGCGGACGTGCTCCACGGTCGGCCGCCCCAGGACCCGCGGCGGGCGTGAAGATTTCCCCCCGGCCCCGCGCCGGGGGGATTTCTGTGCGTCCCCCATTGAATCCTCGTGGAGAGTCAACCGACGTGAAGAAACTGGCGTGGATTCCGGTCCTCCTTCTGGCCCTGGTCGGCCTCGTTCTCGCGCAGGACTCCCGATCGAAGCGCGTGGAGGCCGACACGGAGCTGGCCTTCTTCTTCTCGGATTCCACCCGCGATCTCGAGGTCTCGGCGCGCGCCTTGCGCGTGCTGCGGACGAACCATCCTTCCCTCCGCATCCGGCCCATCTTCCTGGCCGAAGACTTCACGTCGCTCGCCAAGCCAACGACCGAATTCGCCCGGGGCATCCGCGAGCTGAAGTACGCCGTGGGTGAAGACTTCGGCGTGGCCGTCTACGACGAGGACGGACTCGCCCTGGCACGGCAGGTCAAGCTGGACCGTCTCCCCGCCTACGCCCTGCTTGTGAACACGGGAAAGCGACAGCAGGCCTTCGTCGTCTATGGAACCAACGCCAATCTGGAGGAACTCCTGCGATGCGGACGTTGATCGTCGTTGCTTCGGCGCTCCTCCTCCCAGACCCCACCGACGGTGCGGCGCAGGACGCCCAGCCGTCACGGGGGTTCTTTACCGACAAGGCCGTGGACTTCTGGCGCGACGGAAGCACGGGACCAAAGACGGCGGCGGGACCGGAGAAGAGCATCTCGGAGTCCATTTGGGCCGAGCCCATCCGCCTCCCGGACGGGCGCTACACGACCTACCTGCCCCCGCAGCCGGTTCTGCAATTCCTCGAGAACCCGACCCGGGAAACCGGCCTCAAGTACCTGGCCTGGCAGTCGGAGCGCATGGAGAAGATGCGCAAGGCCGCGGCGATCCTTTCCTCCCTGCAGCAGAAGGCGACTTCGACGCAGAAGGATGCGCCCGACCTCGGCGTTCCCGTCTCCATCACCTACTTCAAGAAGGCAGGCTGACCCGCGTGCGCCAAGCAGGACGTCGTCCTGTCGGACCTGAAGGCCAAGTCCCCCAACGTCGCCATCAAGCCCCTCCAAGTCGGCCAAGAGCCGGAGCTGTGGCGGCAGTTGGACGTAAAGGCGGTCCCGGCCCTCCTCATCGGCGTGGAGGGGCGTCCGCCGGTCATGCTGCGTGGCTTCGCCGACGCGGCCAAGATACTCAGCGTCATCAACGGAGTGCCCAATGAAGGCAAGTAGTCTCACGCTCATCGTCTTGGCAGCGGCCTCCTGGGTCGACTCCCCTGCCGCCGGCCAGGACCTTTTCCAACGGTCCGGCAGAAACGGGGCGAGCACTGCCGTCACGACCTCCGAGTACCGGAGCCGCGACCGTCTCGACCTTCAGCTCACAGCCGACGCGACGAAGCTCGCCGGCTCGCAGACGGCGGGCGCTTCCAGACTGGGCGTCTCCGGGTACATCGACTACGACTTCGCCTGCGGGCGGTTCGACATCCGCTCGAACCTTCGGCAGCTCCTCAGCAAAGAGGCGCGGGAGGACTTCCTGGAGGACATTGTGGACGGGCTCCTCGGCGAGCTCGTCCATAACACGCTCGTCCTTGTCTGCGAAACCTCCCCGACGGTCTGCCAGGCCCTCCAGCACTACCGCATCTCGGCCAACGCGATGCTCGGAATGCAGTACGACTGGTGCCAATCGGTGGAGTCCGCCGTTGACGACGCAAGCCGAAGCACACGCGCCAAGGCCATCAAGGACTGCATCGAGCAGAAGCGGGCCCAGGGCAAAACGCTCGATCAGGCGCGGGAGGAGTGCGAAAACCCCGACAAGATCCGGGGCCTCGACGGGAGGATGGTCACGGAGATCGACGTCATCGAGGAGATCCGCCGCGCATTCGGTCTCTCGCAGGTAGAACAGGACATCCTCGTCCAGCTCCTGAGCTCCCTGCGCTACTCCGCCCGGGGCGGAGCGGGCGAGATCCGGGCAACGGCCGCGTTCGACCGCCACCGGCAGCTCGTGGAGCAGTACCGCCGGGCGTGGGATCGCGCCATGCAGGTCGCCGGCCAGCGCGGAGAGCCGAGCGAGGAGGAGCTGGCCGCCCTTTCGCCCGACCGGGCGAGCCGCGCCGCCGCGGTCGAGGTCGCCGAGATCGCTGCCATGTCGCCCGGCCGCCGCGAGGTGGTCGTCCGATCTCTCGTCTCCTCGGCCGCCCTCTACCAGTTGAGCCTCGAAGTGGGCAAGGTGGTGAAGCTCCTGGACGCCGCTCGGAAGCATCCCACGGCCGACCAGGGGTTCGTCAGCAGGCTTGAGAAGGAACGGGAAGACCTCGAGCGCCAGCTCGCGGAACTCGCGCGGCTCCACGAACTCCAGGAGCGCCACAACCGAACCCTCCTCGACGCGACCGCCGTGGCCCAGGCGGATCGCGTGAAGCAGGGCACGCGAACGATCCTGGCCGAGGTCCAGAAGGACCAAGGCCGGCAGATCCTCCTTCGGAATCCGCGTTGGGGCTCCTTCCCCAAGGAGACCGCGCCTTCGAGTCAGTGCTGCGACGTGCCGCGTCCCGCGAGCAGTTCGAGCAGTTGGGGAACCACTGGACGATGAGGCGCCTGAACTTCGCAGTCCTGATCCTCGCCGGCTGCCAGGCTGCGCACACGGGTCCCTCCCAGCCAGGCGCCCCAGGAAACCCCCTGTACCGCTGGGTCCTCGTCGAGCGTCTGTACGACGACGTTGAGTTCTGGATCCAGGACTCGGGCGACGCCGACCTTGCCCGGGACGCTACGACTCTGGTCTTCGAGCCGGTCGAGGTGGAGGGCGGCGAGCGCCTTCGCCTGATGCTCCAGGCCAGCCGGTGCCCGCATCGACTCCGGTGCTCCGGCGATGTCCCAGACCGCCAGCAGGTAAGCGTGCCGGTGGAAGTGACCCTCTCGATCGATTGCGATCCTCGGGACGTCCACCGAGTGGACGTCGTCCCCACCCGTTCGGGGGTCCGCGTCCTCGGATTCCAGGGCGCCTTGGGCGAGCTGCCCAGCATGTCCGGTTTCTACGTCCGCGGGTCCGCCAGGGTAACCGTGAAGTTCACGGCAGACTCCCAGGGCCTGGGCGGAATCAAGGCGATCCTCTCTGAAATAGGCCGGGACGGCGTTCCGCGCCCGGCATCGAAATAGATCGGTTTCACTTTCGCCGGATGCGGCGAGAAAGGAGCTTCAGCGATGTCCGAGAAGTTGCACGTCGGTTCCGCGTGGGAGCAGACCACGTCCGGCGACCCCCCGAGGACGTACTACGGGGCCGCGCTGGACCTGGGGGGCTTGGTCCCGCCGATCCACTGCCGGATCGCGGAAAACCCCAAGCCCAAGACCGAGCGCTCGCCGTCCCACTTCATGTTCTTCAGCCCGGTGGACGGCGAGGATCGGATGGTCGGGAGCTTCTGGACCCGCAAGTCCGAGAAGGCGGGGACGACCTACCTCATGGGCCAGATCACCCCCTCCAAGTTCGGCGTGGTCGAGCTCAAGGGCGGCGCGAAGCTGGACCTCCGGCTCGCCGGCGGCGCGATGGGCGTGAAGCTCGTCGCGGCCAAGCCCTCCGAGGCCGAGGACGGCAAGAACCGACCCACGCACTACCTCCTCCGCACGGTTCCCCGCGCCAGGAAGGCCGAGGCCGAGGTCGTCGAAACCGAGGTCGAGGAGGAGGAGATTCAGGAGGAGCAGGTCGCCTGATGGCTTCGTGCCGGAGTCGGCGGCGGCGGCGGGGGCCCCAGCGTAGAACTCCCGGCCCGCTGGCTCCGGCTGTCGAATCCAACGCTCCGGTGTCCGTCCACCGGAGCCGTCTTATCCCCTCCCAGCTATGACACTGCAAGAATCCGTTGAAGACCTGGCTCGCCGGGCCCGCATGGGCGGCACCTGCCCCGATCCCTTCGGCGTGGCGGTCGAGATCCTCAAGCACCAACCGCTCCTTGAGGAATTCGACCGTTTCGTCAGGCGCGCGCACCCCAATGTCACGGAGCCTTCCAAGTGGAAGCCGGAGCACTTCAGGTCGTATACCATCGCTGCCCGCTCGCCCAGGAAGCGCGCTACTTTGGAGGCACTGGCTCAAGCGCTGGTCCACATCGCGCGGTTGCAGGGTCGCGAGGAGGCCTATGAGATCACGCCCCTCAAAGAGAGAGGCGTCTTGTCAATGCGAGACATCCTCCTGAAGCAGCCCTTGCCGTCCGTCGAGCGGGACGTCCTGGTGGATTTCTCCAGATTCCTGGGACGCGATCGGAACGCTCTCGACGTATTGGGTGCATACCACTTCGAGCGTTACCTTCGGCGGCGCCTCCGCCGGGGCGAGCCTGTCGAGACCATCCATGCCGTGCGACGCGCGCTCCACTCCCTCGCCCGCATCGTAGGCCGGACCCAGGAGTTCCATGCGGCCGAGAGCCGCTTCGTCCGCGCGTTGCGCCTCACTCATCGAGGCCCGTGTTGGGTGCTCGAACCCTACTTTCAGAAGGGCGCGCGGACCCTCGACGAAGCCGCAATCGCTCGGCATGGCGCAAACCTATGCGCCGCGGAGTGCCTCGCCTGCGTTGCCGGAGTGCCAGACCGCGCCTGGTGGACGACGGATGTAACCCGCCTCTCCCCCCTGCGGATCTACGCCGACTCGGAGACATACGCTGCCTACCGGCAGGAAGAGCGCCGCGTCCGGGAGGAATCCTTCAGGCTGTCGAGCGCCGTGGAGGCCAGCCTGGACATCCCCGTTCCCCCCGGCCGGGAGTACTTCCCGTTCCAGAAGGCAGGGATCGTGTACGCCCTTTCGCGGAGGGCCACGCTCATCGGGGATGAAATGGGCCTGGGGAAGACGATCCAGGCGCTCGGCGTCATTAATGCCGACCCCTCGCTGAAAAGCGTCCTCGTCGTCTGCCCTGCTACGCTGCTGGCAAACTGGCGGCAGGAGGCCGAAAGCTGGCTCGTGCGGCCGTTCAAGATCCACGTGTGCGAGGACAACTCCGCGCCCCCGCCGGATGCTGGCATGGTTATCGTGTCCTACGGACGCCTGGCGGGTCCCCTTCGGGCGCATCTCCTGGAAAGGCCTTGGGATTTGCTCGTTGCCGACGAGGCCCACTACGTCAAGAACACCGACGCCCGCCGTACTCGGGCCTTGTTCGGATCGAGGTTCGAGCCGGGCATCCTGAAGCAAGCCCGCAAGCTCCTCTTCCTGACAGGCACCCCCATCCTCAACCACCCGTCCGAACTCCTGACGCTCCTCCGTGCCCTCGACCCCGTGACCTTTACTTCGGAGAACGTGCCGTCCGGATTCGACGCCTTTCAGCGGCGGCTCCGGGAGACCATTCTCGTCCGGCGGCTCAAGAGCGAGGTCCTGCCCGAACTCCCGCCCAAGCGCCGGAGCGTCATCGTTCTCCCCAAGGATGTCGCTCAGGAGGCGGTGTCGGAGGAGCACCGCGTCCTGCTCCATCACAAACAAGAGATTCGAACCTTCGCGGAGGCCTTGGTCGCAAGCGTAGGAGACTCCTCAGCCTACAAGGAGGCGGCGCAGCGTCTGAGCCAGGCACGGATCGAGGCACAGGGAGGCATCTTCCGCGCGCGGCACCTCGTGGCGCTCGCCAAACTCCCTGCTGTCCTAAAACACTGCGACGCGCTCCTCGAGGACGGCGTGCAGAAGATCGTGGTCTGGGCGCATCACCGGGACGTTATCGTGTCGATCTCGGACCATTTCGGATCGCGTGCCGTCGCCCTGACAGGCGAGACGTCCCTCCCTGATCGCGGAACCTTTGTTCGTCGCTTCCAGACGGACCCGAACTGCTACGTCTTCGTAGGCTCGATGCGCGCGGCGGGCCTGGGAATTACACTCACCGCGGCAGAGCACATCGTGTTCGCCGAGCTCGACTGGACGCCGGCGGTCCTGGCGCAGGCGGAGGACCGCTGCCACCGGATCGGCCAGCGAGAGAGCCTCCTTATCCAGCACCTCGTCGTGGACGATAGCATCGACGCCCGCTTGGCCCGGATGATCATTCAGAAGCAGGCGATGATTCGCCAAGCCCTGGACTCCCCCGGGTTTGACGACGGCGATTCGGGCCTGGACTGGGCGCTACAAGCAGCGTGAGAGAGACTCATGCATGAGCCCGCCGTAAAAAGTGCCTTTTCCTCGCGGCGGGCTCATCACGCCGTAGCTCGCGTAGCGAGCGAAGGCGGATCGAATGGAATTATTTGCTCAGGAAGTACTTGGACGACCCGCCTTCGCTCGACCTTCGGTCGAGCTTCGGCGTGGTGAGTCCCCCGCAATGAAAGGACTTTTTACGGGGGACTCATGCATGCATGGAGCCAATGTGAAGTGGACTTCCGCCGCCCCCAAACCCGAACGAAGCTCGCTCTCTTCATGCGGCAGTCCTTCCGACCGCCGCGGCGAAACATGAATTGCGCCTTTCGATGGCGAACCTCTTTGTACGATCCAGCGCCCGTCGGCGAGATAAGGTCCTTCCTGAAGCTCGTAGATCCCTCCTACGTCATCGTCAGCGCCGGGCTCCTACCCTATCCTGCTTCCTCGATAGAGGCCCTGCTTTCCCGGTCACCAAGGGACCGTCTCTGAAAACGATGGTGGACAACCGAACCCTGATCGAGAACCTGTATCGCTTCGAGGAAGCTGCCCGGCGAAAGAACGCGCGGCTCGCCGGCACGCTGGCTTTCTGCACTGTTTCGTTCAACGTTGATCCTCCGAGCTGACCCGATCAATCTTTCCAATAATCCCTGAACCGGTGACACTAGGATTTATCGGACAGGGAAGGATAGAATCACACCACGCGATTCCTTGACAGTTAATGACGAAGTTGTAACCAATAAGAACGTGACACGCATCCTCGTGCGAGGAACACTTTGTAACCCCGACATTAAGTCAAGGAAACTGATTCGTGTCCTAATGGTAGGAGCATTTTCATGGCAACATTGATCGATTATCGAGGTCTGCAGGTGGTCGACCCAGACCCGACGGGCGCGGGCGGGCTGGCGATCCAGAACGATCTGAAGGAACTCGCGGATCGTCTCGCGGCAAGCCAGTACATCGCCGGACTACGGCTGTCGTTCGTCAGCGTGTCGAGCGTCCGGGTCGAGGTAGGCGCCGCGATCGATTCGGGCGGCTCTTTCAACATCGCCTTGTCTTCTCCGGCGACCATCGACATTACCGTCTCTGGGGCGAATGGTCTCGACACGGGGACCGAAGCTGCCGATACGTGGTATGCGGTGTTCGTCATCGGCGACTCCTCGGGGTCCAATCCTCCCGCGGGGCTTCTCAGTACGAGCGCCGGCTCGCCGACGCTGCCCTCGGGCTACGACAAGTTCCGGAGGGTCGGCTGGGTCAGGAACAACGCCTCGAGCAACTTCCTGAAGTTCTATCAGCGCTGGACCGGCAAGACGCGGCGCTACTGGTATGATGCGGATGCTTCCGCTGTCAGGGTAGTCAACAACGGAAGTGCCACCGCTTTCCAAAACGTCAGCTGCTCGGCATTCGTGCCCCCATCGTCGGAAAACATTGTCCTCCAAATTCAATTCAAGACAGGGACTGTAGGTTTAGCAGACGATCGTGTCAGGCTGCGCCCCACGGGAGCGGCAGCAGGCACGCTGTATCAAATGAGGATAGGCGTTGTGTCTGATGTGATGCTGATGACAAACGTCGAAATGCCGTGCGACACCAGCCAGAGCATTGACTATAGGGTCACCACAGGGGGCGCCAACGGCAATCGTACGGACATCGTGATCCAGGGATTCGATGACGAGCTGTGAGGTAATCCATGCCACAAAATGGGGTAATCGACAAGGACAAAGGCGATCTCCTGCGATGCGGGTATTGCGATTTCTCGAAAGAGAGCGGTTTTGACCCTTCGAAGGAGGAAATGAGGAAGGACGTGCCCGTTCCGGGGTATTGTCGCGATACTCAGGACCCGGAGGAAACGCAGATGCATCGCTGGAGCAGCGCCAAGAAAGTCTGGCTCCTGGTTCCCAAGAAAGGCGCCGCCGTACCCAAGGCCCAGAAGCCGCGGACTCGTCGATCGAAGCAAGGCGAATGACCGGCCGGCTTCGCGACGCGGGTCCAATATGAACTCAACCGTCCTGTCCTTCCTCGCGCGACGGCTAACGCTTGCGGTGGTGCGCCGTCGACGAGTCCTGGAAGTAGGCAGCTTCGACGTCAACGGTTCGCCTCGTTCCGTCGTGATTCCCTTGAGGCCGGCGGAGTACATCGGGGTCGACCTCACCAGCGGCCCGGGCGTCGATCGGGTGTGTGACGGGAGCGCCCTCGTCGACGCCTTCGGTCGGTGCTCGTTCGACATCGTCATTTCGACGGAAATGCTGGAACACGCGCCGGATTGGCGCGCCGTGGTCACCCAGATGAAGAGAGTGTTGCGACCCAACGGAACCCTGGTGGTGACGACGAGGTCACCGGGCTTTCCCTATCACGCGTTTCCTGGGGACTGCTGGCGGTTCACCTCGGACGACTTCACGCGCATGTTCGGGGATATGCATATCGAAGAGGTGTGCGAGGACCCGGCCGAGCCGGGGGTCTTCGGTTGCTTCAGAAAGAAGTGGCAGACCGAGGTGCCACTCGAGGACATGACGATCCAGCCGGCGCCGCGGGCGTAGAAGTGCTTCTTGGTTGAGGGCCTGCTCCGCGCGCTGCGCCGGGGGAAGATCCAATGGCCGTCCTAAACATGGTCACCGCGGTCTCGAGACCCCAAAACCTGATGCGCATCTTCCGCTCGATCCGCTCCACCATCCGGGAATGCACCCTCCCGGTGAAGTGGATCATGGTCTTCGATTCCCCCAACAATACGCCCGAGGATTTCCAGAAGATCATCGACAAAGTCACCTTCATGAAGATCCAGAAGGCGTACTGGCCGAACGGTCCCATGAAGTTCGGAATCCCCCAGAAGAACCTGGGGATGGACCTCTGCGAGGAGGGGTTCTTCCATCTCCTGGACGACGACAATCTCGTCCACCCCAACTTCCTGAAGAGGATCTCGCAGCTCGTCAAGGCGCATCCCGATAAGCTGGCGTTCGCGTTCAATCAAAGGCGATGGGATCAGGTCAACGACTTGCGCGCCAGGCCCGAGTCAATGTATCCCGGCCAGATCGACAACACCATGTTCGTGGTGCATACGAGCCTGATCGGCAGCCGGAGGTATGACTTCAAGCACGCGGGCTACGAAGACGGCATGTTCTTCATGGAGCTCTTCCGGTCCGCTCCCGAGGCGTTCGTCTTCGTCGACGAGTTTCTTGCCTACTACAATTTTCTTCGCCGCTGAATGCTGTCGATTCAGTGAAGCGTGTAAGTGGAGCGAAGTGTTCCCGAAGCGGGAAAGGAATCCGGGATGATATCTCCCCTGGAAATCCTGGTTGTGAGTTACCGATCGGAAGCCTACCTACCCGCACTCCTGCGCGACCTTTCGTCCATGAGCGCGCTTCCACATTCCGTCCGTGTCTTCAACAACAACGAGAATCGTCTCACGTTGACGGCGATCTGGAACGACTTCTGGAGAAGCAGTTCGTCGGAATACGTCTGCCTGCTCAATCCCGACATCGAGCTGTCGCCAGACTGGGACGAAAAACTGGTGGGGTGCCTGGATTCCCGGCCGGAGGTCGGAATCACGATGGGAAACCGGTATCTCCCCCGGGAAGGGCAGCCGTTCCGCCGACGCTTGAACCCGCATCGCCGGGGCCAGGCCGGACTGAAATCGTACAGCGACCTCGGAACGAAGCTGGAGGGTTTCTATGCCGTCGTGATCCGGCGCTCCGTCCTGGAATCTTTGGCAGGGTTCGACGAACGCTTCAGATTCTATTACCAGGACTCGGATCTCCAGCTCCGGTGCCTCGAGATCCTGGGGAAGCACACGACCCAGGTCGATCACTGCCAGATCGGTCATGTCGGCAGGGTGTCCACGCTGGAGGCCGTCCGCCGCGGCGACCTCGACGTCGACGAGGAATGGAGGCATGCGGAATGGATCAAGGGCCAGCTGAAATGCGGCTCGCTCCGACCGTGGCATGCGCTTACGGAGGAGGAGCGCAGATCCGTCCGGGAACATCCCGCGTACGGGAGACTTCCCAGGGTTGCGGCCTCCGGTCCCCGCGCGTGAACGAGATGGAGATCTATCTCTACACGGTCTGCTATAACGAGGAGATCCTGCTGCCACACTTCCTTGCGCACTACGGCTCGCTGTGCACGAAGATGTTCTTCTTTGACAACTGCAGCACCGATGGGTCGGCGCGATTGATCGACAGCCATCCCAAGGCGTCGCGGACGAGGTTCGAAACCCGCAACGAACTCCGGGATCGCTGGCACACCAGCATGAAGAGCTCGGAGTACAAGAAGGCGAGGGGCGCGGCCGATTGGGTGATCATCGTGGATGTGGATGAATTTATCTACCACCCCGATCTGCCGCAGCTGCTGTCCCAGTACAAAGCGAACGGGGTCACTTTTCCGAAGACGCAAGGGTACGACATGGTGTCTCAGGCCCCACCCGCGCGGCACTGCAATCTCTTGCAGGAGATCCGAACCGGGGTCTCCAACAACCTGTTTTCCAAGAGAGCCGTTTTCTCGCCAACCCTGGACGTCGAGTACCAGCCCGGCTGCCATTTGTGTACGGTCCAGGGGGATGTCAAGGAAAGCGAGGGCGTCGACATCAAGCTGCTTCATTACCGCTTCCTCGGGAAAGACTACTTCCTCCAACGGTCCACCCGGAAGCGGGTGCGCCTCAGCCTGGACAACATGAAGCATGGATGGGGCGTGGAGAACCTTCAGGAGGACGATCATCTTGCGAAGTTGTTTGACGATGCGAACGCTCAAGCGCAGATTATCATCTGACCTTGTTCTCGTGGAGACGCCTTGGCGTGGTCTGGTCACGCGGGCTTTCGGATGAGTGTCGAGATCAATTACATCAGCAATCATGGCAATAACCTGTTCCAGTACGTGTGCGGGAGGCTGTTCGCCGATCGCCTCGGCGTCGAACTCACGACCGCTTTCAATCGCCCCGAACTGGTCATGATGAGCCCCCACCGTCCCGGGAGAGTGATCCGGCGGCCGGCCACGATCCTTACCGATCGGCATCCGGTCCTGAGCCGCCGATGGCCTCAGGGGCACTACGTCCTTCAGGGATACTTCCAGCGTTCGGAGTGGTATCACCAATGTCGCGATGCCATTCGGGAGTTTGCGTCGGTGCGCGAGGTGCCGCAGCGATCGTCTAGCGACATCGTCATCAACTTGAGGCTGGGGGAGGATTACCGGAAACTCAACTGGTGCATTCATCCCCGGTGGTACCTGAGGATCCTTGAACAAGAGAGGTTTGAGAGACTGCACATGGTGACGGACAACCCCGATCCGGAGTACTTATCCTGGTTCGCTCGTTACGATCCGATCGTCGTCTCCTCCGGTCCCGTAGGTGACTGGGACTATCTTCGATCCTTCGATCGTATCGTCTGCTCCAACAGTTCCTTCTGCTGGTGGGCCGCCTTTTTCAGCAAGGCGAGCAGGATCTATACCTTCAAGCGGTGGATCCCGGCCTGGAATGTCCAAATGGGCAAGTTTCCGAACGGCGTCGAAGTGGATGGGCCATTTCTGTGCGAGACGTAGCAAGCGAGCGCGACGCGGTCTCGACCGGCTCCGGCAGTCTGGCGAGACTGAGGATGCGCTTGGCGGTGATCATTCCCGTCTTCGGACAGGAACATCTCACCCATCGCCTCCTCCTGGACATCGACAGGGAAATGGACTGGAGTCCCGACCTCTCGATTTCCGTCCTCATCGTCGACAACAAGGGGAACTTTCCGTCCAATCCCAAGCGGTACCACCTTTGCCAGCCGGGCACCAACTTGGGTTGGGCAAAGGGAACGAACTTCGGCGTGAAACGCGCCAAGCATTCGGAATCCGTTGACGCCTACGTCTGTCTGAACAACGATACCAGGCTGTCCAAGGGCTTCTTCAGCGGCATCAAGCGTGCCTTGGAAGTGAATCCCCTCGTCGGGCTTCTCGGCCCGGTGTACGACGACATCCACGCGCATCAGCGCACGAGCTACGCGGGACCCGCCGAAGAGTACACCGGATTGCCCATGGAGCGTTCGGTCCCTTTTGTCGACGGAACCTGTCTCGTCGTTCCTTCCCGCACTCTTCACCACATCGGCTTCCTGGACGAACATCATTTCGGCAAGCACGGCTGGGGCGCGGACCTGGACTATGCCATCCGGGTCAGGAGGGCAGGGGCGTTCGTCATGGTGACACACCGGGCCTTTCTCAACCATCTCGGCCGGCAGACCGCGAACAAAGTCTCGAGCGATTGGATGCATCGAGCGGTCGACGAGATGGAAGCCGGAATGACCGTCAAGTACGGGGCGCACTGGCGGGACCTGATTTTACACGAGGAACGAGTCTCCCAGGAGATTGTCGGCGCGGAGCCCCCGGCGGAAGCGCCGCCATTTGACCTCCTTCAATGCTCCTGGCCCCATCCGGTGGAGCACAAGGAGCATGAATGGACGTCCCCCGTGAACTGGGACCTTCCCCAAACTAGTCACCTTCCGACCTTGAAGCCTCGTCAGGTCGAGAGCGAGTCGTTGTGGGGAATCAGCTGGAGAGAGCACTTCAGTCGAGGTCTGAAGCTTTGGGAAGGCTACCAGTCGGGCGAGATGCGGGGGTTCTACGTCTTGTTTCATCTCGGAGTTGCGCGGAGCGGCACCCTGGTGTTCTGGGATGACGACGGGTGCGTGATCCGTCGAAACGGTCAGATCATCCACAGCGATCCGACCGGCCATCCGGCTATGCGGCACGAGGTCCGTGTTCGTGCCGGGGATCGACTGGAGATCGCCCAGTGGCAGTTCTACGGGGACTGGTTCTGGGCGGGGCGTCTGGAGGAACGCGACTTCGGCGAGTCCGCGATCGAGATCTTTGAGCCCTTCAGGGAAAAGGTGTTGGCCAGGCTTTCGCGGCCCAACGGGCCGCCTCTCAAGCTGTGTTTCAGCGGCCGAACGCCGATCCGTTCCACCCTGTCCATCTACAGCATGCTGCTGAACGGCTACCGGCCTTCCAAGGTGATGATCTTCGGGGCCCATCAGTGGGACGAGAGGAGCAGGGAATGGTTCGGCCGGATGCTTCCCTTCGCCGAGTTCGTGCCGAGAGAATCCGTCGTGGCTTGCGCGCAGCGCGCGGGCGCCGACGCGCTGCTCGCCGTCGCCGAGAAGAACTGGCTGGCGATGAAAGTCCTCACCAGTCTCCTTTGTCCTCCCGCCACCTTCGCCTACATGGATGATGACGTCTTCGTCCTGGATCCCCTGGATTCCGCCTTGGCCGCGTTTGCCGATCACGACGTCGTCTATTCGCCCGGCAGCGATCATTCCGAAAGGTATCTGAACGCCTGGGGGGAGATTCTGGGGATCACCAGTCCGGTCGCTACCGGCTCTCTGAACGCCGGATTCTATCTCCTCAGGAATACGGTCGATCCGAAGGGCATCGGAGCGGATCTCCAGAAGGTGGATCCGACGGTTGTCGACTATTGGGTCTGGGAGCAGGGCTACCTGGCCTGCCGCTTTGCGAAGTCGAACTCGATGCGATTGCCGAGCGAGAGATTCCTCCTCGCCCTGCCGGAAGGCTTCCCCGGGGGAGTCCAAGGGTACGACTACGCTCGCAACCCATGCGGTTTTGCGACAGTCCAATTTGCGGGTCTTTTGGGAAATCAGCCTGGCGACGAAGATTCCCTGGCTCTGGTCCAGCCCATTCTGAACCGATTCTGAGGCTCCGTTGATCACCTGCCCAGGTCTGGAAGGCGGAAGGCTCGGGAACCATCTGTTCCGAATGGCCGCAACCATAGGACTGGCCCGCGATCACGACGAGCCCTATGGATTTCCGCGATGGAAGTATGAGGGCGTGTTCGGAATCTCGGGGTGCTTCTATGATGTGCTTCCCGAGGGTCCTGAATACCAGGAGCCGAGGTTCTGCTACGACCGCATATCCCATCGTAGGAACTTGCGGCTCTCAGGCCTGTTCCAGTCGGAAAAGTACTTCACGCGACACTCGCGGTTGGTCCGGTCGCTCCTGACACCGCAGTCCATGCCTGGAAGAATGAAGGGGGTCGCCAGCCTTCACGTCCGGAGAGGCGACTATCTTCTCTATCCCGACAAGCATCCCATCCTCCCGATGTCCTATTACGAGGAGGCCATCGGAATCATCATCGGCGCCGGCGCGGGAAAGATCCTCGTATTTTCGGACGACCTTCCCTGGTGCCGGGAGCAGTTCACTCGGAAGCCCTTCGAAGTGATTCCGGACCTGAGCGACACCAAGCAGCTCGCGCTGACGATTGCGTGCGAACATCAGGTCATGGCCAACTCCACCTTCTCCTGGTGGGGCGCCTGGCTGAACCCCAATCCGGACAAGATCGTGATTGCCCCCAGGGCGTGGTTTGGTCCGGGGTATGCGCATTTCGATACGAAAGACCTGATCCCTTCGGAATGGAAACTCCTGTGACAATTGGTATCGAGATCATCGTGGTCGCTTCCAGGAGACGGAAACCCGTCGTTACCAAGTACCTGACGGGTCTGCCGCATTCGGTCAGCTGGACGCCGGACTACCCGTTCCCGGAAGACTGGAAAATCAGCCCGGAGTACGAAGGCCTCAACAAGCCGGAAAACGTGATCTTCGACTACCGATGCTTCCGCGGCCATCAGGATGCAATCCGGCAATCGAAGGAGGAAGTGACCCTGATCTTCGAGGACGACGCGCGGCCGATCCGGTGGGATTGGATCTCGCTCGTGCAGGGTGCGAGGTCCCTTTCAGGAAAGTACGAGATCGTTTCGCTGCACGCGACCTCCTTCGACCGGGCGCATTTCACGCCCGTCCCGTGCAAGGGGGTGGGGGAGTTTCTTCTCCCCAAAGACCGATGGAAGGCCCCGCACGCGAAGGTTTCCATGTTCTGGGCGCTCCGCTCGGTGGCTTACCTGATCAATCGAGCCGGGAAGGAGAAATTCCTGAGCCAGTCTTACGAGGGGCTGCCCGTGGATCTCTTCATCGCGAACCGGTTCGCGTTCTGTGTGATCTCGGAGAGCCCCTTCGAGCACGATCTTCGATATGGATCCCTCATCCGGTGACCTCAACAAGCCCGAGGCCCCGCTACGCCGGTTGAGGGGTCATTCCCGTCACGAAGCTCTTCCATTGGTCGAGGATTTCCTCGGTCGTCGACCCCCGGATCCCGACCACCGGATGCGTTGTCGCGGAAGCAGCGAGGTCGACCGTCGCGGAGGGATGCCAGATGGCGACGACTCCGTTGTGGATCGACTCCGCCTCGTCGCAGAGCTCATGGATCCACCCGCGCAACCCTTCGATACGCTCCTCCCGGGTGATCGCCCTGGGCACGTAGGTCGGATCTGCGCCGGGCGGAACCTCATCCGCTTCCCTGAAGATGTGCGTCAGGCCGAGATCGATGTCGGTCTCCTCGTCTCTCGTATAGCCGAAGTGGAATCCGGCGGACCGAAGCTCTCCCACCACGTGACGCGGCGCATCGAGGACGACGACGACATGGGAAGACAACTGCGCGCGCATTCCGATCTTGAGGTGCGCTGGTACTTGGGACAGCGCCTCTTCGACCGACGACGCGTCAATTTCGTAGACCTTCCCCTTCGTGCAGTGGCGCACGAGATCCGATCCTGCTTTCGGATGCCATATCGTACACATCGTTCCCTTCGCGTCGCTCGCCTCCTGCTGGACGCACGTAATCCACGCGCTCAGCAGCGATGGCCATTCGTCCTGGGGCTTGCTGAAGAGATCGCAAAGCCCGAGATCCAGGTCCGTCTCGGGGTCTCGATAGTACCCCGTGTGAAGTCCATGCTTACGGAGCACCTCGACCACGGATTGCGGGGCGCGGAGAAGAAGGACCGGCAACGAGCCGAACGACGGGGCCCAAAATTGCCGGGAATGGAAGGAAGGGCCGATGTCGCTCTTCCCCCGGTTCTGGCCGAAGATGAAAGGGTCCGGTGCGTACACCCGATGGCGATGCTGGATCTCCCCAATCCTTTGATCGCAATGTCCCGAGGTCGAGACCAGATACTTGTACAATGCCTTCATGAACCGCCCGCGGACGGCGTAGGCGTGCGTCCGGTGACACCTGCTCACTCTGACGACGCCCTGCTTGACTCGGTGCGGGGGACGGCCGACGTGCTCGCCCCCGAGCATCAACTGGTCCCAATCCGAGGGGATACGCCGGAGAAATTCGGTGATCTCCTCGAGGAACGAGGGCCGGAGGCAGATGTCGTCCTCCAGCACGAGGAGTTGCTTCACGTCGTCCATCAGTGCACGTTCGAGGACCTGGCGGTGGGATTGCATGCACCCCCACGCCCCAGCGCCTGCGGTCCAGTCGGAAGGGAGAGGTACGACGCCCCCGCTGCCGTCCACTGCCTCAAAGACCTGAGGCTTCATGAAGGGCCATTGATGACGGTCGATCTCGCCCCAGAACGTAAAGAGACGGTCCGGACGGCGCTTGAGATTGATGATAACGATCCGGTCAAAGAAGTGTGAGATCTCCATTTAGCCCTCTCATGCCCTCGACACGTCGTGTGCTTCGGTCCTTGGCACATTCTCAATGGTTTCTGCAAAATGTTGACAGGTCTTTGCCCGCTCCAGTAACCTAGCGAAACCTGGTCTCTGGTTGCAATACTATTAAACGCGTAACCGGACGCTGCATGAGAAAGAGTGCTGAGCAGGCAGTTGCACTCAGTCACCTTAGGCGAGACGGTCAGTAGGATGAGAGTGCGGTAAGGGCGATAGGGAGGGAAAGAGATGCCCCTGAGCATCAATCCGTGCCGGGAGTGCGACGTCAGCCACATCAGCCGGGACGAAACCTCGGGAAAATACTTCAAGGAATATCCGTTCTGCGATTCGATCGCCGCCGGGCCCGAGGGCGCTCAGGGGCACGTCCTTCTCAAGCCGGGGGCATTCGTCTTCAGGAAGGAAATTCTGTCGATCCCGGGACTCGCGGGCTTCCGGTACATGTTCGGGGTCAATTACAACACCGCCAACGGGATCAAGGGCATTCTTGGTCCGGGCTTCAACTTCTCCCAGAACAACAAGCTCGAGAAGCCACGGGAATGCGGGGATCCGGAGGTCTGCGAGGGGACATGTCCGCCGGTCGCTTCTCCATGCGTCGATCTGACGTTGCTCGACCTGGTGACCGGGGAAAACATCCGGGAGGGATTCGAGCATCCGCCCGATTCGGGAAGGTACTGCCCCGAGGAGTCCACCGGAAATAACACCGCGGCCAAGATCACCTGCTGCGAGGATCCGATCCGGGGGGACGTCGGTCTCTGCTGCAGGGGTGGTAGGGAGTATTGCCTTTACTCTTCGCGCGGAGCCCTGACCGTGTTCCACGGGTTCGACTGCTCGAACGCCACTCCGGGATACATCAAGAGCATTACAGACCGATGGGGGACAACGCAAACCTACGAGTGGAAAAAGGATACCCATCCTGACGATGCGACGTGCTGTGTCCAACTCATCAAGGTGACGGAGTCCTATGGGAGAGAAATAAATTACACGTATTACACCGCTGCCGACTTCGGCGGCAATACGCAGGACAAGCGAATCTGTCTCATGAAGGAGATCACGGACTTCCTGGGGCGGAAGGTGAACTTCCAGTACGACGATGAGGGACGGTTGACGGTCATCGTCATGCCATCGATCAACCAGGCTGTCAATATTGCGGGGGGTGATAACAGGTTCCCCAACGGCACCGCCTATGTCTTTGACTGGACAACGATCGGAACCGGCGAGGACGCGCAAGATGTCGTGACGAAGGTGTACTACCCCAAGGAGGTCGCGGCAATTACGCCGACAGTATTCACCGGGCGATCGGTCGATTTCCAGAGGGTCTATAGCGAGGGCGCGAACCGACTTTTCGTTGAATACGATGACAACGAGTCGAGCCCGTCCTTTCAGATGGTAGAGAGGATTACCATCGGTGATGGTGCGGGAGTGGGGGGGACCTACCACTACTCCTACGCCGGCATGACCACCACGGAAATTGATCGAAACGGCAATGAAACGACGTACACGTTCACGTCTGACGGAATGGCCGCCGAGATCAAGAAACTGGCAAACCGTAACAAGCTGAGCACACAGGCGGCGGAGTGGATTACCGCGACCGAATTCAACGAACATAACCAGCCATTAAAGGTGACGCACCCTCGTGGCAACATTATCGAATTTGAGTACGAGGATCCGCCGCACTTCACCCCTTGCGTCCCGTATGAGCGGCGACAGGGCCTCCTCCTTACGGAGACTCGAAGCCCGGGCGCGGTCGGCGGTCAGAACGACCAAGCGCAACTCACTAAGCGATATTTTTATGAACCCATCTACAACGAGATGCACGCCGTCATTGAGGAACGCGGGAATCCGGTAGGTGGGGCTGGCGAGTATTTCGAGCCACAGAACGGGAACGGGACCGGATTCAGCACCCCCACCGACGCTGACCGGAGGCGGTACACGACCTTTACCGATTACGACATTCAGAAATCGAACGCGGGCGAAGTCGCGAGTGACGTCGATCTTCAGGCGCTTTTGTTTCCGGAGGTGCCGCAACCCGAGCGAGTGGAACTCATTCTCGACCTTATCGCCTTCGTGGACGCCCAGATGCAGGCAAGAGGGTTGCCCGATGGGTTTCAATTCTTCAATTCGGACATCAACGGAGACGGTGATACGTCGGGCAAGAAGATCCACAAGGGAAATGCGGTACGCACCCGCCATCCAAAAGTCCGCTTGATCGGTCAGAGTTCCATTGTGGCGCAAGAGAGTACGGAGATCTTTACCAGAAACCAAAGAGGTCAGCTTACCACGACGACGGACCCCGAAGGCAACATCATGGTCACTCAGCGATACCCATGGAACAATCCGAGCAACCAGGTGCCCGGGCCCGGGATCAACAAGCAGTACGGGTGGGACAAGGCCACCATTGTCGACGTCGATCCGGCTTCTGTGATGGCTCTGGTGGGTGGAAGCGGGGACATGACATCCTTCACCCGGAAGGTGAACCGGGACCCAAATGTGCAGCCCAACGTGAACATATATCTCGAATTGGTCACCGAATTCCCCAAGTATGACCTCCTTGGGAACTACCTGGAGACAATTGATCCGAGGAGCACCTTCTCTAAAGTGGACCGAAGCGAGCTGGGGGAGGTTTTCCGTTCCACATCTCCGGAGCCGCTGGAGTATCGCCGCGAACTGTTCTTTGACGCGAATCGGAATCTGATCCGAGAGGACACCGAAGACAAGATCGTCGCCTATTCTGAGGACTACCCGAATTCCGGATTTGCCAAAGTCGAGCTCACTGATGTGGGTGTCGGCGATAGTATGGCGAACTTCCAAATCAACTTTGGGCCCGGAGGTGCGACCCGACCGGGTTGGTTCACGAATCTTTCCGATTACGATCTTCTGAACAACAAGATCAAAGCAAGCGTCGATGTGGAAGGATCCGCTCCCAATCGGGTTGAGACTCACTTCCGATATGACAAGAACGAAAACCTCATTCTTGAGATCAAGCCCGAGCTGAACACCATCGAAATCGACTACGATGAGCGCGACCTGAAGATTGCCGAACGGTCAGGCAACAAGGTCAGTACGGTCAATGGACCCGTGGAAATTGTTATCGAAGGCGGGGAGGAGGTCGCCGCCCCCGTAGTGTTCTCCTTCGATGAAAACCGTAACTCCAAGCTCGTTATCGCACCTGCAGACAGGGATGGAAATCCGGGCACCAACCAGACGGTTACGATCGCCGACGCCTTCGGCATGGGACTACCCCTTGTGCACACGGGAAACCTCGAACAAGACATCACCTACGACGGGTACGATCGGGCAACCTTGGAGATGGACGCGATCGGGGATACCGCGAAATTCGAGTACGATCCGGGCTCACGCTGCATTCGAGATGAATTCAACGGCCCCATCGGCGGACCTAGTCCGACGAATCGCAACGGCACCGGAAACGAGACACTTTCGGAGTCAAAGTACTATTTCAACGAGCGAGGGAACCAGTACGAAGCACAGAAGTCGGTGTTCGCTGTGGATGCGGCGCTCCCTTCCGGTAGGACGGTCACGCACACGGGAGGTGGGTTACAGCACAACTCGGTCGCCAATGACCATACCGACACGGTTACCCTCATTGGACCGGCGTCAGGAGAAAGCTTTGTTCTTCAGCGTTTGGTTCACGATCGGATGGACAGAGAGCACAAGAGCATCGTGGACAACGCTCAAACAATGACTCAGCAGTACGACGGCGCCAGTCGAGTGATTCGGACGACTGATGCGCTTGAGAATTCGAACGAGTTGTCCTACGACCAAAATGGAAACCTGACCGAATCAAAGGTAACCGAGAAGTCCAATGACCCGACACTGCCTCAGCCCATTGAGGAAGTGTTCAGAAGCCAGATGCGCTACGATGTCGCGGACCGACTCACGGTCATGGCCGAACAGGGCAAGGATGGAAGTATCGGCAATGATCCTACAAATCCCGCGGATACGAGTACTCTCTTTACGGTGATCGGGTATGACAGCCGGAACAACAAGACTACGATCAACGATCCTCGTGGGAACACCGCCATCTACACCTTCGATGCGTTGAATCGCCAGCGGATGTGCCAGCAGCACCTTCGTACCGATGGAAGCGGCGCCAACAGCATCGAGAAAACGATCACAACGACCATTGAATATGACAAAAACAGCAGAGTGAGAAGTCGAGAGGACGACAACCTCGCCAAGACAGATTACGAATATGACACCCTCGATCGCGAAAACAAGTTGAGATTTCCTGATCCGAAGAGTCTCGCAGGAAGCAATCGAGCGGAGAGGAAAACAAAGTACAACAAGGCGTCCGATGTCATGGAATTAACGGACGAGAACGGTTCGGTCTTCAACTATACCTATGATGGCATGGGCCGCATCGTCAGGATGGAAATTGATAAAGCCGGAGGGATCGGAGGGACGGACGAGCAAACGTATCAACACGACGGACTCCATCGTCGCACTCAGTCCGAGGACATCACTACCGGCGAATCTCTCATCAAATCCACTCTGGCGTATGACTCCCTTGGCCGGGACCTCGAAGAGCAACACGACGTGGGTGGACAGCCCGGTGCAGTCACATCCCATGCGTTCACTTCATATCAGGCAACGGGAACGACATATCCGAACAATCGAAAGCTGGCGAGCGCGTTTGACCCGCTTTATCGCCGAGTTCGAACCGGCGAAGAGGGTGCCCCGCCGGCGCAGCTCATTCTCAAGACGGAGTTCGTCGGCCCCTCTCGAGTCACGGAGAACATTCTCGGAAATGGCCTTGTAGAAAGCCGGTTGAATAACGCAAGGACGAAATCGGCACTCCAAGAAGGGGATCCGTCGCCCGCCTGGGGAAATCGTTCCTCGGATCGGCTGGGGTGTGACGGGGCCGGGAGGCCCATCACCAAGCGGTTCCTCAATCAGGGCCTCGCGGGTGGTGGCGGGTACCAAGACACGTCCGCAGTAGTTGGATTTACCTACGACCACGACAAGGCATCCAACAAGCTGTTTAAAAGGCATCTACACGTCGAATCTCGCAGCGAGCGGTACCCCGCCACTCGGCACGATTCCATCGATCGCCTGAAAGAATATGCACGAGGTCTTCTTGCCAGCGGCGGCGGAGGCGTTACGACACCCACATCGCTTCCAGGAGTGCGTAAGGAACAGACCTACGCCCTGGATGGCGTAGGCAATTGGTCCAATACCACTCATGAAGATGTGCTGACATTCAGCGGAATGACCGTTGATCAGTGGGCAGAACTGCAAGTAGAGGATTTGGCGACGCTGCCTGTCGCCGACGCCGAACCCGATTTCCGAGACCATAACTTCCTTGAACAGATCGAGTCGGTCACGATAAACGGTCAGACCACGAACATCCAGTACGACGGGAGCACGGACGGAACCGGAAACGGGAATGGGAACATGACGGATGATGGTCTCCGGCTGATGACCTACGACGCGCTCAATAGACTTATCTCCGTCGTTCGAAAGAGCGATTCGGCCCTAATCGCAAAATACCGTTATGACGCCTCTGGCCGAAGGGTGATCAAAGAAGTATTCAATGGCGGACTCAATGGAGGTGTGCCCAACGGAGTGACCCAGTATTTCCACTTGGGATCTCACTGCGTCGAGGAGCATTCGCCAAGCCAGAATGGGCTGGTAACCCAGTATGTGTGGGGCGATTCTGCGGATGATCTGATCCAAATCCGGCGAGTGGATTCAGGCGCACTCGACGAGACTCAGTACATTCTCTCGGACACTCACCAGTCCGCAGCCGCCGTAACGAACCAGACCGGAGCTATTCAAGAGGCTTACGACACGGACGCTTACGGCAAGACACTCGCGTTCTCGGCACCGGGAACCGGCGTCGGCAATGATGCCTGGTTCGCTGACGACACAGTCAAGACAAGTGCTCCGAAGAACGGGCACATCTACACGGGGAGCCAGTTTGATCCCGAGTCGGGCTTGTACTACTTCAGGGCACGATATTACAACCCGGAACTAGGGAGGTTCCTGGAGCGTGACCCTGAAGGCTACGTGGGCGCCATGGGCCTCTATGAGTATGCGGCCAGTATGCCGACAGCGGTCACAGACCCACATGGGCGCTACCCGCAGGACAAGACCGTCACTCAACCTGACCGACGCGACCCGAACGCCGGACCCGGAATCGGTGTAGGCCACTCTAAGAAAGATGAAGTCATCAACGCCCTGCGCTCGGAGGCGTTGTTCCTCCAGAACAGAATCAAGGAGGCAGACGCGTGGTGGCGTCCGAAGGGGAGGGAGATTCGCGGGTATGAAAGGCGCTTGGAAGAGATCGATATCCTGATAATGAACCATCAGGGGAAGAGGGCAAGACTTCCGAGCGAGGATCCCTTCGCGAAGAGGCTCCACGACGACACCAATGATGAGAAGAGCGGGCTTGAGAATGCCGCTGACTTCTTCGCAGGATGGGGAGATACGTTAAGCTTCAACCTGACAAAGAAGGCCCGAGGCCTCATGGGAGATTGGTGGGACATCGGCGGAGTTGATACGGAGTCCGGCTGGTACGCCGCAGGCGAATGGACGGGAACGGCACAAGGATTCTTCTTCGGAGGGGCTCATGCCGGCCGGAATGCCTTGTACCAGATGGCCGGGCGTGGCAGAGGGTTCTGGAAGGGCGTCGGAAGGGGCCTAGGACGCCTGTTCTCTGACAAGCGTCAGTGGGCCTCCGTGATGGGGCAATGGAGCCGCCAAGCCGGGAATGGTACCCGCGTACTTCTTGCAAGAGGGCAAGACTTGCATCACTGGCTCATTCCTCAACGTGTGGGAAGATGGTTGGGGCCGTGGTCCACGCGGTTTGTCAATTCCGGCTTGAACTATATCCCAACAACTGCGAGATTCAATCAGTGGATGGGACGAGCTCAATTCGTGCCTCGTGCTACGGAATGGCTCCTCAGAGGTCTTGTCGTCGGCCATTACGGTGCGATGTTCAGAGGTCACGGGCGGTCGTCCTCTGCAACGCCACAGAGCGCTCGGACCCGGGTAGGCTCAAGCGAGGGGAATTCTCGTTACTAAATAGTCAGTAGTGGGTCCTCAGGGGTTAGGTGTTCGGACAATGAGTGACGTGGGCAATATCATCGGCAAAATCGTATTCTTCGCATTTCTTGCCTTGTTGGTCTTGGCGCTTGTTGCGATGATCCGGTTCGCCTTCCTGGCCCCTCGTCGGGAGAAGGGCGCCAGGAAGCGCCTTCGTCATCCGGATATCCGAGGAATCGAGTCCGTCTGCGGGTTTGCCCCTCCGCCCGAACTCAAAGCGTTCTACGTGGACTTCCCGCATCTTGAACGGACCGAGTTTGCCTTGGTGGATCATTCCAAGACGCCCCCTGCGGAGTGGGTTATCGGGACGTTCCATCCCCTGACACTGATCGACGTGAAAGAGGGTCTTGCCGCATCCGGAGTGCCGGGAATCCCGATCGCGATCGACATCGAGAAAGGAACATACTTTATCGACCGGGCCGGGAGCGTCAAACTCTCCTCCCCAAATACCAAAGAGCGGGAAACACTGGTCGCGCCGAGCATCGGAGAGTTCGCAAAGTTCGAAGCGCGTGACTTGCCCAACGAAGAGTAAGAATTCATCTCGAGCCGGATCGCCATCTGACTGACTCGAGCATCGTCAGGCGTGCACGTGACGGGCGCACTCTCCAGCGGACTGGGTCAGCCGGGTGTACCGGCGTTCGTACTTTGGGCGGCCGGTTGTTGCCGCTCGGCCACGATCCGCCTCCACTGCTCCATCGCGGCCTCGGTCGTTTCCGCCGCGATGCAAGCCACAGGATGTTCGGTGGCCGCCTTGACCATGTCAATGCTGGCGCTCGGATGCCAGATCGTCACGATCCCGTTGTGGATGGCCTCCGCCTCGTGACACAAATCCCTGATCCAGCGGCGCAGCTTCTCGAGCGGCGTCTCCTCGGGAACCGCCGGGCCGTCCGACGCGGGAGCGCTGCCCGATCCTCCGAAGATCTCCATCAAGCCGAGATCGATGTCCGTCGCCTTGTCCCTCATGTATCCGAAATGGAATCCGGCCGACCGGAGGTCGGCGGCGACGTCGCGGGGGGCCTGAAGAACCACGACCACGTGATAAGGCAGCTGCGAGCGCAACCCGATCTTCAGCTGCGACGGAACCTGCGAGAGCGCGTCTTCCACGGTCGTGGCGTTGATCTCATAGATTTTTCCCTTGGTGCTCTTTCTGATGAGGTCGACGGTCACCCGTGGATGCCAGATCGTACACACCGCTCCCCGCATGTCGTCCGCCTCGCGTTGCACCAGCTCGATCCAGTCGGCCAACCGCCCGGGCCGCTGCGCTTCAGGATAGTTAAAGAGGTCGCAAAGACCCAGATCCAGCTGAGATTCGGGATCCCGATAGTATCCGGTGTGAAAGCCGTGGTTGCGGAGCACGTCGACGACCTCGCGGGGGGCCTGGAGCAGGATGACGGGCATTTGTCTCGCGGGGGGAGTCCAGAAGTGCCTCGCGTAGAAGGAATTGCCGACGTCGCTCTTGCCTCCCCCCTGGCCCACGATGAACGGGTCCGGGGCGTACACCCGGTGCCGGTACTGGATCTCGCCCATGCGCTGATCGCAATGTCCGGAACTGGACACCCAGTACTTGTACAACGCTCGCATGAACTTCCCTCGGATCGCGTACGCGTGGGTGCGGTGACATCGACGGATCCTCAGCACCCCCGGCTTGATGGGGAAGGGGTCGCGCCCGACGTGTTCCCCTCCCAGCATCAGCTGGTCCCAATCCGAAGGGACGCGCGTGAGAAAGTCCGTGATTTCGTCCAGGAAGGAAGGCCGCAGGCAAAGGTCGTCCTCGAGCACCAGGAGGTGCTTCACGCCGTCCATCAGCGCGCGCTCCAGGATCTGTCGGTGGGATTGCATGCAACCCCACGCCCCGCCTCCCCCCGTCCAGCCCGCCGGCATCGGAACCACGCCGCTGCTGCCGTCGATCGCCTCGAACACCTGGGGTCTGACGAAAGGCCACTGGTGGCGTTCAATTTCGCTCCAGAAGTTGAATAGCCTGTCGGGCCGGCGCTTCAGATTGATGACCACGACCCGGTCGAAGAAGCGTGAGATGTCCATAGTCGTCAGGCCACCACCTCATTCAAGAGATCTTACGTTTTCCACGGGACGAGCCACGCGTCTGGCGCAATCGATCAGGTCTTCCAATGCACCGTACTTCATCACGTCGTCGGCGGTCACGGTGTAGGGGATCTGATGATTCATCAGACGGAAGAGAAGCGACCTCACGCGGGCGAGATCTGGCGCATAAGTCTTTGCCAAAGCGAGTGAGTGGAAGTCGCCGTCACACTCCAGCAGCGCCGCGCTGCCGCTGAAGATTCCCCTGCCCAACGCGCACACGGGCTTGTTGAAGGTGAGAGCTTCGAGAAGGACGGTGGAGCTGATGCCAAGAACGAGTTTCGCGCCGGCGGCCCAGTCGAAGGAACTGCCCTCCGTGCGGAAGGCCGCGCGGGGATGGGCGCGGAACGCGGGTGCGGAGCGTTGAATGCGCTGGATGACTTCGTGGTCGCGAGGGTGCGGTCTGATGATGATGTTGTCCTCGGGAAAGAGGCGACACACTTGCTCCACGAACCACGATTGCCGGTCCGGATAGGGAGCGCAGCACCCCGACCAATAGAGCACCTGAGTATCGGATTCTTTCTGGAGAGGCACGAGAATGTAGTCTCCCTCCTCCATTCGCGGGACCACGCGGAGCCTCTCGTGCAGTCGGGCGATTTGTTCCTGGACCCAGGCTTCTTGAGTGCCTGAAAGCGGGGCCGACTGCGGAGTGTTGCACAGTGAACTCATCGCGCTCGGCCCGTATCGATCGATGTAGAAGTACTCCTTCTGGGGGAACCACCCGTTCTCGGCAAAGTAGACGTTGCCCCGCTTCGCGAGCGCCTCGTAGGTCTCCGGGTCGTGGTTCATGCCCCAGATGAGGTGCGCCTCATAGGGAGTGTGCAACCGCGCCAGGGCATAGTCCACCTGCCGGTAAGAAACACCGTGCCTTGTAATCGAGCGGAGCGCCAGCGCCAGGCGGCCCAGCGGCTGCGTCGCGTGCACAGCAATCGTCGGAGTCATGGTTTGCAGTCTTGCGTCGGAGACGTCCGCCTTCTCCTCGACGCAGGCATCGTGATGGAACGAAGCGCCTTCTGCACCTGTTCGGGGGTCGGATCGAGATCCAGGTACTCCACGAGCTTGCGAATTCCTTCCTGCGGACGGAGCAGGAAATCATCATAGGAGATTCTGACATGGGGCCGAGAGGAGAGAAACTCGTCGCGGGCGTTCCGCAGGCGTTCGACCGATTGTTCCGCGTCGGATTGCGGAAGGTGGGGTGCCGGTTCCAGGCGCGCGAGCGAGCTCGCGGCGTCCTTGACAGGCCGATCAACCGCGATCCACTTGATGTCGTATTCCCAGGCGGCCTCGACTTCAGGCCCCGCGAGACAAAGGATGGGCATCTTCAGGGCTATTTGCCTGTCCCAGACGCATGAATCCCGGAACCACCGGCTCAGAAGTCTTACCAAGCGGTCCCGCGACCCGGTAAGCTCTGTGCCGTTGGCGTCAAACAGCGGCAGCACTTCATTCCTCAGGTGAACGGGCTCAAAATACCCCTGCGGATTGTGCCGGTCCGCGGGGAGTACGGGGTGACCAAGGAAGACGCCGAGATGATGCAGGACGCCGGCGATACAGCTCGCTCCCGATCGGTACGCGCCAAGAATTGCAACCAAGGGCTTTTGCGGATAGAAGCCCGGTTCGGGAATGTCGTCCTCCAGAGACTCGCCCTTCCTTCGAAGGATCGGCGGTCGTTCCTCGAGCCCTCTCTTGGTCTCGCTGCGATGATCGGTCTGGAGCGCCAGCTTCGGGCTTGCGAGGTAGACCTTGTACTTGGGGTCCTCCTGGAGAAGCGCCATCTGCTGATCGACGTCACACCAGCCCCGCTTGCCGGGGCCCCCCATGAAGGAGGTGAGATACCGGTACATGGTCTCGATGAACTTCCCTCGGATGGCATATGCGTGAGTGAGGGTGACTCCGTAGGCGCGGACCCAGCCGGTCCCGCTTCTTTCGCCCCTGCCGAACAGGCTGCCGCCGAAATACAACTGGTCCCAGTCCTTCGGCGCCAAGTCGAGTCGCCGGCAGGCCTCGTATCCGAAGTTTCTCACGAAGAGACAGTCATCTTCCAGAACCAGGATACTGTTGAGTCCTTCGTTCAGGGCGTCCTCGAGGATACGCACGTGGCTGCGGTAGCAACCCCACACCCCGGGGCGCGAGAACCACCAGATCGGCACGTTGGTCTTTCTGCCGTCGATTGCGAGAAACCGTTCAACGGGTCTGAACGGCCAGTTGGCCTTGGAAAGGCGAAGCTGGAACTGCTCCCAATACTGAGGTTGCGACCCCAGAGTTACGCACACTACTCTGTCGAAAAGATCGCGGTACTTGGACATTACCCTTCCTTAAGGACCGATTGAAGGATCCGTGGAGCTGGCGGTTGCCCGCTCACACTCTTTTATATAATCTATCGTGGTCGTGGAAGTGGTTTCATACTTGGAGAACGGGGTCTTCCGAGGGTGTGACTGGGTTTTCCGTCGAAACACGGAATCGGCCATTGTCTTGTGCGCGGAGCAGGTATGCCTGAACAACGAGACGGGTCTGAGCACGGGCCGGGCCCCCAGCAGCCGCTGAATCAAAAGCAGGCGGACGAACTGCTGCGCGCTCGCATGTCGGAGAGGGCGAAACGGGCGGGTCCGCATCGGGGTCGTCCGCGACGGCACACACACTGTTGCAGAGGCCGGAACATCGTCCAGTGACCCTCGATCGCATCCACACATGGGAAGGGCAGAACGGATGGACTCCCTGACGTACCTTGCGGCGTACCTTCTCGCGACGATGGGTCTGACCGTGCTGATTGTCTGGCCGGAGAGCGGCCCGATCGCATGGCTGCGGGATAAGATTGTCCGCCGGCTGCTTCCCTGTGGGCTGGACAAAGTGTTGGACTGCTATATTTGCCTGAGTTTCTGGTGCGGTCTCGGGATGTCGTACGTGGCGTGGCGTCTCCGTCCCGAGTATTGGATTTGGGGGGGATGCCTGATGTCGCCGGCGGTGTTTTGGATGCTGTTACGACCCCGCGGTCGCAAGGACGACGCGCCGAGCCAGGGAGGGGAGGAATAATGTCTCCGACTCCGGAAGTATTGGATGCTGGAGCAATCTTGAGGCTCATGGAAAGTGTCGAGGGGTGGTTCTCCTGGCAGGAAGGCGCCCTGCTTCTCGATACGGCCAACCAGGCACTGGCCGAATGCAAATCGAGAATCATCGTCGAGATAGGCAGTTACTGCGGCAGATCAACGGTAGTTCTTGGCAAAGCCGTCCGGGCGGCACCCGCGGGCGGAAGGGTCTATGCGATCGATCCGCATCTCGGGAATGTCACGTCCGGAAGATCGGTCGCGAGCTGCGGAAGTACCCTGGACAGGTTCCTGTCGAACCTCCAAAGGGCGAACGTCAGGGAGAACGTGGAGGTTCTGGTCAACTACTCGTCCGAGGTGGCGTGGGACAAGCCCATCGGCCTTCTGTTCATCGACGGTCTGCACGACTTCCAGAGCGTGTCGCAGGATTACCGGAAGTTCAGCGCGTTCGTGGAACGGGGGGGGTACATCGCCTTTCATGATTCGGACATGCCCGGGGTGTCGCGCGTGATCAGTCAGGCGGTCCGATCCGGGGCGGTGTCCGTGATCTATTCGAGCGGAAACCTGACGGTCACTCGAAAGGAGTGAGGCCCTATCCGTCAGGGACGGCCTTTCGGGCCGGCCGTTAGCGCAGCTTTTGACCCGATCCGGAGATGGGGGTCAGCCACAGTTCCGTGATGCGGAAGGCGGTGTCATAATCGCCGATGAAAAGCGCCGACGGGTTGGGAACCAGCCCGGGTCTTCTCGGCGTGATCTTTCGGTAGTCTGCCTTCCACTCGATCACAGTTCGACCCTCTACCGAGACGGTAACAACTGTCTTGCGGACCTCAACCAGGATGGTTCTGGCCCGGTTATCGGAGAATATCTTCTGCTTGAACCTGGTCTCGTTGGTGTCCGCCTCCCTTCCGTCGATGATGTTCAGGCCCCCGATGTCTCCGCTGGCGTAACCGTCGAAATTGACGTTGAACTGCCTTCCACCGCCCAGCAAGCCGATGTAGAGGTCCTTGTCTCCCGCCTGACGGGCGGCGACCAGCTTCAGTTCGTACTCCTCGGGAGCTCGATAAGGGATCTGCAGAATGCTGGCCGAACTGCTACGGGGCGAAACCAGGGCTCCGGAATCGAGCTTCCATTCGCCGCTGACTGAGTCTCGCTTGGGATCGATCAGCTTGAGGAGGTTGACGGACCAGCGTGACTTCTCTTCGTCGTCGAGTTCCTGAACCCGGGCCTCGGTCTTGGTCTTTAGGAAGCCCGAAAGACCGGGGAGCGCCTTGTCGTACCAGAATCGTGCCCGAGCTTTGATGTTGGCCCTGACGAGAGCGGTTGTCTCCTTCTGACTTTGCAACAGCCATGCGTCGGCCAGGTCCATTTGCAATTCAGGTCCCGTTGAATTGCCCAACTCCGTCTCCACGAGCCTGCCGAGTGAAGCATCCCCTCCCTTGCGAAGCAGAGGCAGACCCTTCTCCCAGTCGCCCTTCATGAAGCAGTTGAACCGGCCGGCCTGCAGATTCGCGGCCGGGTCATCGGGTCTTTCCACGAGGAGCTTCTCGATCGGTCTAATTCTCAGGTGTTCCTTTTGAAGTTCCGCAATCTCGTTGGCCCGGGCTTGAACTTGGGCGGACAGAGTCACGTTGACTGGATTCCTTGATAACGCTTCGGCCTTTCGGATCACGATCACGGCGATGTCGTAATAGTCGGCGCGCACGGCCTCCGCGGCAACGCTTCTGCAAACATCGATGCCCGCCTTCGCGGCGTCGGGACTGCCCGCGGAGTGCAGTTTTGAGGCCATCGCGACCTTCATCGCGAGGGCGTCGACCGCGAATACCTGGGCCATCTCGTCAAGCGCGGTCAACGCGGTCTTGGCATCTCCCGCCTGTGCCGCCAGGTCACTGGCTTCACGAAAGAGGACATATTGCGCGACCCTGTCGCCCCTGGTGTCGAGAGCGTTGGCGATGAGCCTTCGCGCGAATGCTCTTCGATAGGAAGGAGCGGATATCGCGTAGTCGGCTTTGAAGGTGTCGCGTATGGACTTCTCGGCCCGGCTCTGCGAGGCGTCGCCGGGCGGTTCAAGCTTGGAGGGAGCCGAAGATGGACCGGGGTCTGCGGGAGTCTTGCCGGGCGCTGCCGGATCGTTCTTGGGTGGTGCGACCGGATCGTCCGGCTTCTTGGGGTCTGCGGCGGGCGGCGGATTGGCCTTTTCCTGCTCCGCCTTGCGGGCGTCTCTGATCAGCCGGATCAGTTGATTGCATTCCGTGACGAGCGAGTTCGGCCGCTTCGCGTCCGCCGAGCGATTCTTGGCCGAATAGAGCTCGGCTACCGCCAGGAAGGCGGTGCGCGCGCGCTCCGCCAGTTCCGCGGATTCGAACCACTGCCGCTTCTCGTACTTCTCCTTCGCCTGCGCGAGGAGCTTTTCCCCGAGCTGAAGGATGTCGCTGTCGGGCGTAAGATCCTGGGAGCAGGCCGGAGTCAGGAGAGCCGCAAGGATACCGATCGAAAGGACGTGGTTCATCATGGCACTACTCATCCTTGGGTTATTCTATCACGGGCGCCCGACGTTTCTCCTGACGGATCCGATTCTGAAGGCTTACGTGCTCCTAGACAGTGCTTGATCGATTTCACGAAAGATCAGGTCGGTCGCTTCCTCGCGCAAACGGCAGCGGACGTGGTAGCTCATCTCGGCCTCCCACGGTCCGGTGGCGACGTGGGCCACCAAGCCCGTGACCCTTGTCTTCGCGCCCGGATGGATCTCGTGCTGCCGTTCGGGCTCTCTTCGATGACCAAGCCTGTAAAGAAGCTCCTGTCTGTTTCCGTCGGCGAAGCTGAGTGCGGGATTGTAATCCTCGGTGGCGGTCCGGTGGAAAATCAAGCTCGGCTCGCCGAAAGGTCTTTCCGGAGCCCGATGCTGCCGGACTTCCGATGACGTGCAGCGAATCATGGGCAAGGAAAAGTATCGCCTGGGATCCGACCGCTGTTCCTCTTCGGAGATATCCCTGCAGATCTTGCTCCATTGAAGGGGAAAGATCGTGCAGTCTCCATCCAAGGACACGATGTACTCGTAACCCTGCTCCACCCCTAGGCGGCGCCCGAAGGATCGAGCGGCGTTGAGGCCCATGACCTGAATTTTCTTCGCCGCACGATCTGGAGCCTTTAGGTATTCCTCCGGGGAGAATGGGAGTTCCACAGACCGTTCACCGTGCGATTCCAGTAGCTTGAGGTACTCCTGCCGAAGGCTTTGATGCCAAACTCTGTTCAAGATCCAGAGCCGGTCGGCACCGTCAAGATGCTCAGTTTCAAGAATGACTCGAAGGGCCTCGATCCGGGAACCCGCATGATCCCGCGGGGGGAGTTCATTTCCCAGCGGCCGTACGATCAGGAATGGTGGGCGTTCGCATTTCATTCCCTGGCCGGGCATCGTCATAGGAGAACCTCCCTGAAAAGGGCGGACAGAACAGGCGTCGTTCGGTTTCATTTCTTGCGAGCGCGGAGTAGGCGGTAGAGTCCTCCGCGGGTCCCCAGGTCAGATTCCCGGGCACGTAGAAGTAATAGAGGACCCTGCGGACGTGTTTCCCGCGCCATTTGGTGGAACCGTGGACCAGGCACTCCGGCATCACGAGCAGGTCTCCCGGAGCTAGAGAGGGACATTGGAGCCCCTCCTCATTCAAATGAGGGAAGTAGTCTCGCCACACTTCGCTACCCCTCAAGGGGAAGGAGCTCTTGTGGGACCCGGGTAGAAATGTAAATCCCCCGAGATGGCCCCCCTGGGGCGTCAGCGCCAGGCCCACCGCCAGTTGGGTGCAGAAGATCTGGCCGGCAAGCTGGCCGTAAAGGGCGAGGCGCTCATCGACGACGGGTCCTCCGTGCAGATTCTCCAGGTCCCCGGAGACGGAAGGTTGCTGCCGGAGGGCCGCATGGTCGAAGCGGAAGAACGGGGTCAGGAGCTTCTCGCAGGTCTCCAGAATCCATGGATGCGACAGGAAATCCATGAAAACGGGGTCTAGGTTCAGCACGTTGCGAAACTTCGCCGGGCTTCGTCCCCGCAAGGCGGCGTCAAGGGCGCCGTTCATTCGTGCAACCTGGTCCGCGTTGGCGAAGCCCCGCTTGACAAGGCAGCCCGTCGCATCCAGAAGATAGAGCTCAGACTTTGTCATGGACCCTCCCGCTGGTGAAGAACAACGAGGAACGAGGCTCCGGGGAAACCCGGAAGTACGGCGCTCCGGGCGCTCGGACACTGGAGCCATGAGTCATTTCAGGTGAGGTTTCACGACTGCCCAGTCATTGGCGAAAATATCTTCGTCGATGATTCTGTATTTGAATCCCAGCCTCCAGGCGACGTAGTTGAAACTCAGCTGGTCTCTAGCACTGTTGCCGCTGACCTCCTGCCACCAGGCTTCGCTGAACTCCTCGAGGGCGCGCGCGCCGTGCCTTCTCAGGAGAACCCCGCTCGCCACGAGACCGTTGTTGGCGGGATAGCCCTCTTCGCGGTAACGCTGCACTTGGAGACGGATCACGCGAGAGTCGTCCTTGTTCAACGCGATACAGGCCTCCGCCTCCTCGTAGATGCAGTTCCTCCAAGGGTGTCTGAACACGGCCAAATCCGCATCGCTCAAGAAGCGATCCAGGAGGTTCTTCAGCCGAGGCGTCGTAAACTCGATGTTGCCGTCCACCCAAATGGTGTTCCTGTACCGCGGGAAGTGAAATTGCGGCAGGATTTTGAAATGACGGGCGCTCCTGACGGGGTCTCTAGCGGCGGCCCTGATGACTTCGAAGTGCGCCGATTTCACCGAATGGTCGTCCGTGAAGCAGAGGCGATCAACGCCCTCCTCGTGAGGCGACGAGACGGGGGTGTCTTTGCCGCCAAAAATTGCCGTATAGACGGCGATGGGATTCCGTCGGGACTTTCCACTCTCGGCGGCGCTCGTCGACAACGCGGTCCTCCCCTGGAGTCTCCCATGGGCGCGATAAGCCCATGTTCCCTGGCACAAGGACTTGTGACACGCGCCAAACGGGGCGGTCTCCCCTGCGGCGACATCAGGGAGGTAGGGAGTCTAAACGATTATAATCTGTCAGCACCGGCATTCGAGAAAATGTGAGAGACTCCACCGAGGCTGAAGCGCCGGGAGTGAGGGGCGCGCGGACTCTGGATGCAGCAGGTGAGAGGGCGCAGGGCTCACTCACGGCGCGCCCCGATGGACGTCGCCGCGCCGGGTGTGTCGTCACGATGGAGAGGTCGTTGCGCCGACGGAGCATCAGCTCCGGTGGAATGGGTCCGTGTTCGGAGGAGGAGTGTCGCACTCACGGATGGCGAGCCCCGGAAGATTCCGGGGCTGATGAAGAGGGAATGATCATCGATAGGAGCACGACGGTACATGGCGCTTAGAGACTTGAGTGCTGATGACGCGTTCGAGTACTACAGGAGCTTCCTGGAGTTCTTCTGCAAGTGGTTGCGTCCGCAGTCCTACCTGGAAATCGGCTATGGCAAAGGAGACACGTTTCGGCGCCTCATCCCTCACTGCGATCAATTGACTGCTATCGATCCGAACGTCGAGAGCCTTGGGGATATCGCCGAGAACCCCAAGTGCCGGCTCCATCGTCTCACCAGCGACGAGTACTTCAAGTCGTTTCCCGGGGACACTCATGACCTCGTCTTCATCGATGGTTGTCACGAGTTCGGGCAGGTCAGCCGTGACATCCGCGGCGCGCTGGGTTGCCTGAGGCAGCACGGCTTGGTCGTGGCCCATGACACCTTTCCCCCGACTCCGGAGTTCTTAAGGCCGGACCTTTGCGGGGACGCGTACAAGGGCATTATTGAGCTTCGGAAGGACCGGGCCCTCGAGGTTTACACGTTTCCGGTGCGTTACGGTCTGACTTTGATCGGTAAGGTCGGCTCGACATTCCCTTGGATACCACTTGAGGGTTGATGCTTTGTAACCGCCAAGCTATAGGAGCTCATGGTGCATTGGTTGGTAGGTTTAAGAAGGCAGCTCAAGACATCGCCACGACTTACTTCAGTATCGTGGTGGGCATGTTGCTTTGGTATCCGTTCGGATTCCGTTTCATCCAGAGCCAGGCGCTTTCCACGATCCTTTCGAGCTCTGGTATGCGCGGGGACCATCCGAGTTCACGCCGGATGAAGGTGGAGTTTGCTACGAGTCGGGCCGGGTCACCTTGGCGGCGAGGGGCGGCAACCATCGGAATCGGATGCCCTGTTACTCGGCGTGCAGCTGCGATAACTTCGCCAACGCTATAACCCGTGCCGTTTCCGAGATTGTACCGGCGACTGCTATCATCCAAGGCTTGG
>Ga0187893_10002767_pt1 | contig 37582 bp, 25 predicted proteins | sample MA1701074metaG_FD_139574 | JGI IMG/M metagenome (GOLD analysis project Ga0187893, IMG submission 139574) | White microbial mat communities from a basaltic lava cave in the Kipuka Kanohina Cave System on the Island of Hawaii, USA - MA170107-4 metaG ... | reverse complement strand
GCGTCAGGGGCGGAGCGTTCGGATCAATGCGGACTCGATCTATCGTCCGATTGAACCTCGCCGGATCGGACTCGCAAGCCGCCTGAAGCACAAGGTCGTAGTTCGTGTTGAGCGCCAGCCCGACTGGCAGGTCAATCCGCACATCGAGGTTGCGCGATTCACCAGGGTTGAGCGGCGTGGGCGTGAGCGCCGTGCCGCCCGAATTGAGGCTGACGAAAGTCGCTCCGCTGTCAACCGACACCCTGACAGTGAATCCGGTCGGAATTGTCGGCGCGCTGATGATGAAGCGGTTGGGCATCGAACCGACGTTCCTCAGCGTGTTGATGAACCGCACCGCGCCGGTCTCGGTCGTCACTCCGCCAGAGACATTCAGGTTGACCCTGAGTAGCGTGAAATCGTCGTTGTTGTTGGTTGGCCCGACTGCGCCAGGCTGATCAAACGGCCCCAGCAGCGGGTCGCACAACGGCTGGGCAACTGTGACGGTGACGATGTTCGACTTGCCGCCGATGGCGAAGTCTTCCGCGCCCCAATCGGCGCCGTTGCGGATGACGGTTCCCAACGGCGCGGTGGCGTTGACCGTCACTCTGAAGACAACAGTCGTGCTCTCGCCCGGAGCCAGCGTGCCGCCGCGCAGCGCCGTCGCGCCTGTTCCGGTGAAGATGTTGATCTGCCCGTTGGCGGACGCCGTCGGGAAATAATCAACCTGATCGTCGCCCCGCGCGTCGGTCTTTGGTCCGATGTTGGGGCCGGTGGCGATCTGTGTGCTGTTGGCGACGTAGGTCACGTTCGCCGGAATGTATTCGGCGATGAACGTGTTGCCGACCGGCGTGGTTCCGGTGTTGCGCAGCGTCAACGTGTACTCAATGGTCTGACCCTGCAGCACAGTCCTGCCGTTCAGGTCAGCCCCGCTCAAATCTCTCACGCCTTTGACCAGCGTCAGGGGCGGAGCGTTCGGATCAATGCGGACTCGATCTATCGTCCGATTGAACCTCGCCGGATCGGACTCGCAAGCCGCCTGAAGCACAAGGTCGTAGTTGGTGTTGAGCGCCAGCCCGACTGGCAGGTCAATCCGCACATCGAGGTTGCGCGATTCACCAGGGTTGAGCGGCGTGGGCGTGGTCGCCGTGCCGCCCGAATTGAGGCTGACGAAAGTCGCTCCGCTGTCAACCGACACCCTGACAGTAAATCCCGTCGGAATCGTCGGCGCGCTGATGATGAAGCGGTTGGGCGCCGTCCCGACGTTCCTCAGCGTGTTGATGAACCGCACCGCGCCGGTCTCGGTTGTCAACCCACCGGAAGCGTTGAGGTTTACTTTGAGTTGCGTGAGGTCATCGTTTCTGTCGGGCGGCGTGCCCGCGCCAGGTTGATCGAAAGGCCCGAGTAGCGGAGTACAGGCAAAATCAACAACCGTGACCGTGACGATGTTCGATTTGCCGCCGATGGCGAAATCTTCCGCGCCCCAATCGGCGCCGTTGCGGATGTCGGTTCCCACCGGCGCGGCGCCGTTGACCGTCACCCTGAAGGCTACGGTTGTGCTTTCGCCCGGAGCCAGCGTGCCGCCGCGTATATTGGTCGCGCCCACGCCGGTGAAGATGTTGATCTGACCGTTGGGACCGCCAGGGCTGGTCGGGAAGAAGGCCACCTGGTCACCGTCGGTAGGATCATCGGTCTTCGCTCCGGCGTTCGGCCCGGTGACGATCCGTGTGCTGTTGGCGACGTAAGTCACGTTCGGCGGCAGGTATTCAGCGATGGAGGTATTGCCGGCCGGCGCCGCCGTGCTGTTGTTGCGCAACGTCAGCGTATATTCAATGGTCTGACCCCGTGTGACGGTCTTGCCATCCAGGTCAGCGCCGCTCAAATCCCGCACGCCTTTGACCAGCGTCAGGTTCGGCGGATTCGGATCGACTCTGACGAGGTCAATCGTCCGGTTGAGCTTCGTCGGATCAACATCCCAGTTCGCCTGAAGTATCACGGGGTAATCAGTGTTGATGGCCAGACCGGTGGGCAGTCCGATGCGAACATCCAGGTTGCGCTCTTCGCCCGGATTGACGTCGGTCGGCGTCGTGGCCGTGGCTCCGCCATTGAGGCTGGTGAAAGTCGCGCCGCTATCGAGCGAAATCGAGACGGTGAATCCCGGAGCAATCGCCACCGCCCGGAGGACGAATTTGCCCGGAACCGTGCCGGCGTTCCTCAGCGTGTTGATGAATCGCACATTGCCGGTTTCGGTGGTCATTCCGCCGGAAGCGTTGAGGTTTACTCTGAGCCGCGTGAAATCGTCGTTGTTGTCGGTGGGGCCGACAGCGCCCGGTTGCCCGAAAGGCCCCAGCAGCGGGATGGCGAAACTCACCGGGGTGGTGAGGACATTTGAAGCGGCGACGGGATACATATCGTTCGCGCCGACGTTGGCGCCGTTGGAAACGATAGCCCCCGTGGTGAGGCCGGTGTTGACCTGCACGCGGAAAGTGACCGTCACGGTTTCACCCGGGGCGAGCGTCCCGCCGATCAACCCGCAAGTGGTGGAGCCGGGGATAGCCGGACCGGCGCCGGCGCCGGTGGCGATGTTGATCTGACCGTTATTGCCCGGCGTCGGGGCGAAATAATCCACCTGATCGTCGCCGCACCTGTCAGTCCTGTCTACACCATTTACCCGCACACTTCCGCTCTGGTAGGTCACGCCCGCCGGGATAAATTCAGCGATGAAGGTTCCGTTGACCGGCACAGGCGAGACATTCCGCAAGGTTAACTGGTACCTGAGAAATTGGCCCGGCAATACTGGCCCACCCGGGTTGCTCTCGTTAACCACCGTTTTATCCAGGGTGACTGGCGGGAGAATGACCAGGTTCGAGCTGCCCGCCGGATACCGGTCATCAGCGCCAAAGTTGGCGCCGTTGATTATCAGGCTGTTGTGAAGCAGACCGGGATTGACCCTGACGCGGAATTCGATGGTATTGCTTTGACCCGGCGCGAGCGTGCCGCCGAGCAACCGGCCGCCGATATCGTGTCCGCCGGCGCCTGTGCCTGTGCCGATGTTGATCTGGAAGGCTCTGTTCTGACTGTCTCTGTGAACGTCAACCTGATCGTTGTCTATTGCGTCGGTCTTCGCTCCCTGGTTGGGGCCGCTGGTGATCACCACGCTGCCGTCAATGTAGGTCACGTTCGGCGGAATAAACTCGGCGATGAAGGATTTGGTAATCGGGCTGCTCGATTGGTTGTTCAGCCTCAAGGTATATCTAAGCTCGTCACCAGACGCCACAACGCCGCCGTTCAGATCCACCACGCTCTTCTCCAACGTGACCGCCGGTTGTTGGTTGGACTGACTGGTTCGAGAGAAGAGATCATGGCCAAACGGGGAGAAAGCCGCCTGCGCCCATTCCGTCCGCTCATTCGAGCCGGGAACTTCCGCCAGCTTCGTTTTTTCAAACTCCGATCCGTTCCAATGCGCGCGCCAAAGCGTCGGCTGGCAATGGCAGGCTTCGCCGGCGCCCTGCGTGATCAGAAAGTCGCCAGCCATCCGGGCGAAGTTCGCTGCCGGCGCGCCCCAGATCGTCCTCTGGTTCGAGGTCTGACCAGCGCTGGTCGTTTGCCGCTCAATGGCGACGCCGAAGAAATTCTCGTTTTCGGGAATGAGCAGGATGTTGTTCGTCTGGCGCAGGCCGAGATCAACAGATTCAACGCCGCCATCAGCGCCAATGGCGTAAACCAGACCCCGGTCTCCGATGGCCAGTATCTTCCCAGCCAGCGATCCGTATCTGGCCGGATCGTTCGGCGCGACTGTCACCGACTCGAACCGAACCGGCGATTCTTCTCCGGCCTCCGAACGCGCGGTGATCATCGGCGTCACGCGCGCAGAGGCGCCGGCGGCGTCAATCCGCCACACCCCGCCGCTGGTCGTCACCGCGATCAGGTCTCCGTTGAAAAGCTCGGAGCGATCAAAGAAGAGGCCGCGCACTTGGCCGATCTCTCCCTCCAGCGTGACCCAGGGGTTCTGCGCCCGCGATCCGTCGGTCGAGATGCGAGCGATCGCTCCCGGCGCATCCGCGCCCACGAAGGTTTCACCAGCAATGAATCCGTTTTTGCTCTCGCGCGCCGAAGCCAGCTTGCCCTGATAACTGCCGATCAACGAGAACGGAGTCCGCGTCCCGTCATTCGCCATCAGCTCGGCGCGCCCATCCGCCGCGATCAGCAACGAGCCGGTCGGCTGGTGGTGGGCGATGCCCGCCGATCCTTCCGCGTCAGCGGCGATCCGGGTCAATTGAATCTGTTCTCCTGATTGCTCCTGCGCAGTGACGGCGAAATACTGTCGCGCAAGGAAGGCTGTCGCCAGCAAGGCTAGTGTCAGGCCGATCGTGATCAGTTTGGGTGAGGCGGCTAGGCTGTGTTTGATGATACAGCGAGCGCGTGTAAGTCTTTGTGGCATTCTCATTACTCATTCCTCCAAATAGTGGCCGACGAACCGGGTGATAAACAGTTAAAGACACCACAAACCATTTCGAGCAGGGACGGATGGCCCTTACTTCCACCTGCTAAATCGGATTTCAAAGACAGCTTCCCTCAATGCCCGGGAAATCGCTGGGGGAAAGCGTGTACGGAGATCTCCATCTCATCTGCGATGAAGTTCTGAAAATACTGGGATTGGCGGGATCGGCGCCACGATTCCTTGACCGCGACGTGGATTTTCGGGGTAGTCATCTACGCCTTGTGACAAGTCACGGAAACGCCGGACACAGTCGCCTGGGACTGCCCGGAGGGGATCAACCGCAGGGTGAAGACCGGCGGCTCGTCTCTAATAAGCTGTCAGGTTGGCGCAACGAATTCCAGTGCAACTTGACCGGCGGGTAATTTACCCCAATTTATCGAGGGATGATACTTTTTTTCGGGATTAATTTGCGAAACGGAGAACTATTACAGCCTGCGGTAAGTTTTCGGGCCGGCGCGCAAGTAGAGCTGATCGCCATTGCGCGTCACCTGGCCGGTGATTTCGACGGGTTCGGCAACGAAATCTAATATTTCCTGGTTCACGGGCTGCCCTCTTTCAGAAACCAGCCACAGCGCGATGCTTTTACCTTCGGCGTCGCGCGCAATGAACAAAGGCGGGATGCCTCCACGAAGACAGAGCGACGCGCATTCGCGGTGCGGTTTCGTGTGGCCGGGGTTCATCACACCCAGGTAGCATTTGCTATCAACGATCTCACCCACCAGCGTGTGCTCGCCGAGATTCTCCACGGGCCGGTTCATCACTCGGCCCCCCGATCCGGCCATCCTGATCGAATCGGTCAAAACTTCGATCATCGCGTCGCTGTCACGCTGAATCAACGTCCCCCGCAACTTCACGTATCTCCCATCGAATCCTGCGACAATTGAATCAGCGCCGTGTTTGCCCTCAGCGACCAGCGTGTAAGATGTAAAGACCGGCAAAGTCCCCGCTTCCCCACTCTTCCGCGTGATCAAAGTCGGATATGGGTATTCGCTGATCACACCCTCGAATTCGCGCGCGTTTCCGAAATCGAAGAAGCTCGCCGCAAAACGGCGCTGGCCCAACACGAGCAGGATGGCGATGGCGACGGCGACGATGACAATCGCGATGACAGCCTTGCGCGTGTGTCTGGCGATTCCCGCTGGCGCTTTCGGCAAATAGCCGACGTAAAAGTCTTCGCGTTCGTTTGTGTTCATAAATCCAATTCCCTACAAACACGCGGGAGTCACGCCACTATCAACTTTCAACTATCCACTATCAACTGTTTTCCATTGTGGTTTGACGGCGAAAAACAGTTGATAGTTGATAGTTGATAGTTCTTCTGTCCCACTCTTCTCTAACTCACTGACGTAGGCTCGACGCGTTCACCAGGTTTATTCGGGCGCGGGTCAACCAGCACGCGGCCGTTGGCGACCCGGACGTTGAACGTCGGAACTTTTTCGGTGAACGGCGGAGGCGATGCGCCTGATTCGGGCAGGTATTGATAACCGTGCCAGGGACAGGTCACGCAACCGTCAATAATCCGCCCCTCGCCGAGCGGCCCGTTCTGATGCTGGCAGACGTTTGAGATGGCAGAGACCTTTCCGTCGTACTTGAACACCGCCACGCGCTCACCAGCGAGCGTGGCAATGCAGGCGCGCTTTTCCGGGATTTCATCCACGCCGCAAACGTCAACGTAATCATCCGCAGTTTTCGGCTTGACCTCTTCGTCCAGTCGTCGCTCACGATAACCCGCGACCAGATGCAGTCCGAGCACGAGCGCCATTCCCAGTCCGAGCAACGCGGCGAGGATCGGATTGGTCTCGGCCTGCAACACGCCGAGCAGAACGTGCGCGACGATCAGCGCGTAAGCGACATAGACGAGCAGGTGCAGCCGCTTCCACACCGGCGCGGTCAGATTCGCCAGCCAGAAATCGTGACTGGTCGCGGCCATCAGGAAGAGGATGATCAACGCGAACAATCCGAGCGGCTGGAACGGGAAGTTCGACAGGCTCGAGTATCGTGTGTTGCTCACAAAGACGCTGACCAGAGGGTTCAACTCGCCCAGCGCGTGGAATTGAAAGATCGAGAAACCGCCGTGGCCCAGCGCAACCAAAAACATCGTCACGCCCAGATGCCGCCGGTTGTAAAGCAGCGGCAGAAACCGGGGCGAAAGTCTGCACAAAGGGCCGATGATCAAAACCACGTGCAGCATCAACAACGCCAGCGTTCCAAAACCACGGATCAACAGAGTTTCAATCGTCGCGTTCGGGTGAACAACCGAACCTAAACCGGCGAACAGCGCCAGGAATGCGACGATGCCCGCGACCATCACCAGATCGTAGACGCGCTTCTGCCGGTTCCAGCCGATTGAAGTGTAAGTGTGGCTCATCGCCGCTCTCCTCCCAAGATTGGTGGGGCAGGTTGGTAACCGGCCCTACCAATCTTGTCTACTCCCAAGATTGGTAGGGCAGGTTGGTAACCTGCCCTACCAATCTTGATTGTCTCAGGGATGCGCGGCGCCACAGGCGCCGGTTTGCGCGCGACCAGCGCCGCGATGAACAGCGCGATCAACGCCACGGCCAGCAACGTGATCATCCAACGATGGCGAACTCTGAGCGGACGAATCATCTCGACGCCTCCTTCACTCGATCACGATGTGGATTGCGCTCCATCGGCGGCTGCCCGCCGCGCGCCCATCTCAGCAACAGGATCGGCCACAACGCCGCGGCTCCGGGGATAATCAACAGCCGGAAGAACAGCGGCGCGCTTTTCGCCGATTCGTCAATCCGCCCAACTCCGGCGAAAACGAAGATGACCGCAAACAATAGTCCGATGGCGACGTAAACTGTCGCCAGGTTGATCAACAACTCCACGATGAACATAATCTTCACTCCGCCTGAACTGCTCCATCAAAGCGCGCCACCGCCTCAACAGACATCCGATTCGTTCTATCCGCTGAGACCGCCGAATTATTCCGCAATTCGTCAAAACGAAAAAGAGCAGGCCCGCTGACCTGCTCTAAATCATCGCTGCGATTGGATGTGATGTGATGTGATTTCAGCGATAGATGATCGCAAACTCGTTGTAGACGCGACCGAGATTGACGACCTTGACAACGTATCGCCCCGTGTAGGGGGCCGTCCACCGCACATAACACCGATCCGTCGGGCCTTCGTCATACGACAACACTCTGCCGTCCAGATCATAGACATACAGATCCAGATCGGTGTCTCTGTCGCCGACAATTCCAATTTCCGTAACCTCGCCCCGGACCAGATCCATGGTGAATGTGCGATAGCTGAAGGCCTCGACGCGTTCGAGACGGCCCGATTGGGCGTTCGCCGCGTGGCCAAAACCGATGCTGATATTGCTGATGACCAATGCGACGATCATCAACGCCGTGGAAAACAGTTTCGATTTCATGTGATCCTCCTCGTTAGTGAAACTACTCAAAACCCGATTCTTCAACTCTCTTCGTCAAAAGCGCTCTTGCGCTTTCACCCTGATGTGGAACCGCATTGAAGACTGTGACAAACAGCCGATAGTTTTTTTTCATGGATTTTTGATCAGCTCGATGGCCTGCTCGATCGCGGCGCCGCGCTGTCTGAGCAGGTTTGCCGATGCCGACGCCAATTGCCACACTGCGGCGGCGGCCATTGCGTACATCGCCAACATCAAAGCCAATATCATCAGATAGAGCCTCAAAGTATTCATTGCCGTCTGCCCCCTTCTTTTAGTGTTGCTCTCCATTGACGCTTTGTGGCGCCATTTGCCGAACTGCTGATCATTTTCAGGTGACCTGGGATTTGCGGATGTGACAGGCAGATTTTTTTTCGCGTCTCCCCGTCCCATTTCCCGCAATTGCGCCACTACTCGGTGAAAGAGAAAGAGGCGGCCCCTAAGCCTTCGGGCGCAGGGAGGCCGAAAAGGAAGAGAAATTTATTCACCAAAGGACAGGAGATTCGATATGATCAGGTTGAGTGTGCGACAAACGTTGACCATTGCGGCGCTCGCCGCCTTAGTGGCCGTGGGCGTGATGGGATTGTACGTATGGAGTTTCCAGCATCTGCCGGCGGCAAAGGCAGCTTCCGGCGAGGAAGCCGGAGATCAGCGGCCGGCTGGAAGAGAACGCCGCGTGTCGGGGATCACCGATCCTTCGACCGCGTCGGATGAACGCAACAACATCGAAGTCTATCGCGCCACCGCGCCCGGCGTCGTGTTCATCACGACCTCGGCCGGCGGACGCGGAATGTTCGATCTCGAAGAACGCGAAGGCGCCGGGTCAGGCGTCGTCATTGACGATCAGGGTCACATCCTGACCAACGAGCACGTCGTCGCCGGGTCGCAGCGCGTCACGGTCAAACTGACCGGTGACCGCACCTATCAGGCGCGCGTCATCGGCACGGACCCGGACACCGATCTGGCCGTGCTCAAAATCGAAGCGCCCCGCGATCAATTGTCCGCCATCCCGATGGGCGATTCCGATCAGCTCACTGTCGGGCAGAAAGTGTTGGCCATCGGCAATCCTTTCGGCCTCGACCGCACGTTGACGACCGGCGTCATCAGCGGATTGCAGCGCCCCATCCATTCACGCAGCCGGCGATTGATCGAAGGCGCCATTCAGACCGACGCTTCGATCAATCCGGGCAATTCCGGCGGCCCGCTGCTCGATTCGCATGGCCGTCTGATCGGCATCAACACGATGATCTATTCGCCCACCGGCGGTTCGGTCGGCGTAGGCTTCGCGATCCCGGTCAATATCGCCAAACGCATCGCGCCGCAATTGATCAGCGGCCGCCGCATCGTTCGACCTCGGCTGGGCATCGGCGTCCGCGCCATCAGCGACCTGCGCGGCCAACTGCGCGCGCCGGTCGAGCAAGGGCTGGTCGTGATCCAGGTCGAGCCGGGCGGCCCAGCCGATCTGGCTGGCTTGCGCGGATTGCGAGCCGACGAATACGGCGATGCGGCGCTCGGCGACATCATCGTGGCGGTGGATGGCGAGGCGGTGCAGGACTTGGATGACCTGATGCGCATCCTGGATCGGCGCCAGATCGGCGATGAGATCGAAGTCGAAGTAGTTCGGCGAAGAGGGCGCGAAACGTTGACTGTGCGGTTGACCGCGCCACCACAGCAACCTTCGGTGAAGCGGCGGATGTAAGCTGCAGTTCAGGGTGAAACTGATTGAGTGTAGCCGGTTCGGCATCCCGAAAGTTTCGGATGCCGGGCCGGCTTCGAGGCGTTATGGGACTTCCCAAATACGCTGTCGGTTGAAGTTATCGACTTAACACCACAGAGGAGTTCAAATGAAACAGACACGGCGTTCCCCCCAGAATCTTTTGCTTTTTGTAGCTCTTGCTGTTTTCAGTTTTGAGCCCGTGACATTCGGCCAGAAAGATCAGGATCATAAAGCTGAACTTGTTGTGCAAACTGGCCACGCCGATATCGTAACCGCGATGGCATTTTCTCTTGACGGCAGATTGGTGCTGACCGGTAGTAAGGATCGTACCGCTTGCGTGTGGGACTTTGAAACCAGGCGTGAAATCAGGAAATTTAGAAATCATCCAGAACGAGTGTCTGCCGTGGCTTTTTCTCCCGATGGAAGACAGGCCCTGACGGCGAGTTTGAGGAACATATATCTTTGGGACATTTCCACTGGAAGGTTGGTCAAAAATTTCCGGACAAGTGACCTATCGTCGGAGATCAAATCAGCCGTTTTCTCACCCGACGGCGCCTACATTGCCGGCGCCAGTGACTGTGGGAGGAGCGTTTATCTGTGGGATGTAGTCAAATCCTCTGAAAATCCTCTCTGGATTAACTCGAACTATTCTCACAACGTGGCGTTTTCGTCTGACGGCAAATCTCTGGTTGCCATCGGGTGTGATAATACAAAAGCGGCTGTCTTGGATTCCGCTTCGGGAAGGGCGTTTTCGGAAGTGCAAATTAAGACCACAGAGCGTAATCTCGAAACCCTCGAGCGCGTTTTCTTTTCACCCGATGACCAAAAAATCATAGGGGCAAGCAGCTTAGGAAACGTCAAAATTTGGGATCGCGCCTCCGGGATTGAGCTACTCAGTCTGCCTCACAAGGAACCGATTACTGCGATGAAAATCTCAGACGATCGCAAGCGCTTGTATGTTACCGGCAATGAAAATATCTCCGCGTGGGATCTGAAAGCCGCCGCTGGCAACCAGCTTTCAGGCCAATTAGTGAGCCGGGAGAAACTTCTGGCTGATGAAAGACAGGGGAATCATCTCTCAATCGCGAGCTTTTCCCCTAACTCCCAATTTGTGGTCGCCTCTTCTGGAGCGTTTAGAAATGATTACAGAATGGATTATCGGACCTATATCTGGGACCTCAAACGCAATGCTCGTCTCGGTTATCTTGAGGGTCTGTCCGCGGAACCTTACTCAGGGGCCTTCTCTGCAAATGGAGAATTGCTTCTCCTCAACGGTTCTGACTCATCGATTTATACCAAACAGAGCAATTTTATCAGCCTCCTGGATTTAAGAACCGGTCAATTTCTCAAACAGCTAACAGGTCATTCCCATGCCATCTATTCTGCTTCGTTCTCAACGGATAGCACGCGTATTCTGACTTCGGGCTTTGACGGACAAGTGATTTTATGGGACCTACTCTCCGGAAAACCTATTTCCAGAATTTCCGTGAATTCAAGGTATCCGGTGGCGGCGCTCTCGCCCGATAATAAGCTGATTGCTGTGGGTGACGGAACAGGACAAGTCTCTTTATGGGAGGCAGCTTCAGGTAAACAAGTTTCCCTACTGGCAAGGCCGGTTGTTCGTTCTCCGGTATTCGCTTATATAGTTTCGCTATCTTTCTCTCCTGATGGCAAAAAAATTCTGATCGGCACGGTCGACAGAGGGATTGCCGTTTTTGACCTATCGTCTGGAAGACAAATTGACATCCCATTCATTCCCTCACCAGGAGGCGCCACCCGCCCACAAATTGGTAGCAATGGCCAGGATATGACTCATTACAATGAATGGCTTGAAGCTGCCTGTTTTTCGCCGGATGGCCGGTCGGTGTTGACGGCTGATAAAAAGGGGTCTGTCAAAATATGGGATATTTCGATAAGCCCTCGACTCATACGACAGATCGAGAATGCCGAAAGCGTGTCGGCCGTCTCATTTTCACCGGATGGAAATTTTGTACTGACTGGTAATGGAGATAGACATTCCTGGACCTCCCAAACGAGCGGAATTGCGCGGATCTGGAAGAGAGATACTGGCGAGTTATTAGTGGAGTTGAAGGGCCATCAAGGCGATATAAGCTCAGCCGCATTCTCGCCTGACGGAAAGCATGTGTTGACGACAGGATGGGATAGCACTTACCGCCTTTGGGATGTTAAGAATGGAAGCGAAATCTGTAAAATGGTTTCTCTACGTGACGGCGGGTGGATCGTTATTGACCAGGATGGCCGCTTTGACGTTAATTCAATTTCGGGTCAATCGGGTATCTACTGGTCATATGGCACGGAAATAATTGAATTTTTGCAGCTCAAAGATCGGTATTATGAACCAGGATTGCTCGCCAAAGTTATCAAAGGGCTTCCAATACGGCAGGTAAACCAATTCAACAATGTCAAGCTCTTTCCACGATTTACCTATGAACCGCCACAACCGGGCAGCACGGCAGTAACCATCAACCTCTCCAATCGTGGTGGCGGTATTGGTAGGGTGCGCGTATTGGTCAATGGTAAAGAAGTCGTCGCCGACGCCCGGCAGAGCATCAGGAACTTCAACCCGCATGCCTCGCAAGCTCAACTCACAGCCGATCTCGGAAATGCGCCTCTCAAAACCGGCGAAACGAATCTCATCGAGGTGATTGTCTGGAACGCGGAAGGCTACTTGAGTAGCCGCAGCGTACAACGCGAGTGGAATAATGCCGTGCAAGCTAGAAGCGGCAGGCGCGTTGGTGAAGTCCCTTCGGCGACGACCACGAAACCGCCGGAGCTATACGCCATCGTCGGTGGAGTTTCGACCTATTCCTCGGACAGCATCAATCTGCGTTATTCGGCGAAGGATGCTGAAGACGTGGCGCAGGCGTTGCAGCTTGGCGCAAAGCGATTGTTCGGCGCGGACAAGGTCCATCTGACCTTGCTCAGCACGTCAGGCAAACCGGGCGCGATCGCGCCGACGAAGGAGAACTTTCAAAAGGCATTCGAGGCGGCGCGCAAGGCCAAGCCCGAAGACATTCTGGTCGTCTACCTGGCCGGGCATGGCGTGGCGCTGCGACTGACTGGCGATGACGATCTGTATTGCTACCTGACGCAGGAAGCGCGCACCACCAATCTGGCCGACCCCGAAGTCAGAAAGGCTTCATCCGTCAGCAGCGACGAGATGGTCGAATGGATCAAACAGATTCCGGCGCTGAAGCAGGTGATGATCCTGGATACCTGCGCCGCCGGCGCTGCGCTGACCAAGCTGACCGAAAGCCGCAACCCGTCGGGCGAACAGATTCGCGCGCTCGACCGGCTGAAAGACCGAACGGGCTTCCACGTGTTGATGGGATCGGCGGCGGACAAGGTCAGTTACGAGGCCAGCCAGTTTGGCCAGGGGCTGCTGACCTATGCTTTGCTGGAGGGGATGAAGGGCGCGGCGCTCCGCCAGGATGAGTTCATTGATGTCAACGAGCTGTTCAAACACGCTGTGGAGCGCGTCCCGCAACTGGCGCGCAGCATTGGGTTGTACAGTATCCAGCAGCCGATTCCCGCTACGCCGCGTGGTGGAGCCTCGTTCGACATCGGCCAGATGAAGCGTGAAGACAAAGAAGCCGTCTCGCTGGCTGTCGCTGCTCCGCTGATTTTGCGACCGCGTCTGCTCAACCCGGATGAAGGCTTCGACAATCTCGAACTCGAATCGGCCGTGCGCCGTAAGCTGGACGAACAGAGTTGGGGAACCACCCAGCGCGGCCAGCCGTCAACGGCTGTGATCGTTTATGTAGACGCAGACGAACTGCCCGCAGGTCTTCGCCCCAGCGGAACGTATCGTGTGACAGGCGACCGGGTGACAGTCACGATTAACCTCATCCGCAATCGCCAGCGAGTGATCAGCTTCGACGTGGAAGGCGCAAAGAGCGATCCCGCCGGTCTGGCCGCAGAGATCGTGCGCCGCATCACGCAATCGGCCAATCGCAGCCAATGATTTTTGCCGGCGGTTTCAATTGTATTCAGGCAACAGCCAGAAAGAGGAAGCTATGTTTTACTGTCGTTATACTCCAACCTCTAATCACATCCGGCGCACGGCGGTGGCGCTCTGTTGCGCGCTGGGTTTGTTCGCGTTGTTTGCATTGCAACGATCATCAGCCAATCAACCGGTTTCGACGCGGTGGCAATCGTCGCAGGGCGTGAGTGAGGCGGACCGGGTCTTCGCCGAGGCGAAAGCGGCGGAGCAGGAAGACAATACGGAATCGCGCCGTCGCGCCATCGCTCTATTCGAGCAGGCAGGCCGCCTTTACCAGGCCGCAGGAGACAAGCCGCGCGAGGCGTTGTGCCTGATGGCAGCGGCGGCTTCGGCGATCAAACTGGCGGAGTTTGAGTTGGTTATCCGACTTCTTACGCAGACGCTCCCAACATTGCGAGCCGCGAAACGGATGAGCATCGAGGCGGTGACGTTGAAGAACATCGGTCTGGCCTGGTCGGGCCTTGGGGATCGGCAAAAGGCGTTGGCGCACTTCCAACAGGCGCTGGAACTGTATCGCGCGTTGCGCGAGACTCGTGGGGAAGCTGATGTGCTCAATACGATCGGCGCGGCCTGGTTGGACCTGGAAGATGCGCAACGGGCGCGGGAGAATTTTCAGCAGGCGCTCAACCTGAGCCGCGCCGCGCAGGACCTGCGCATTGAGGCCTCGGCGCTCCACAACATCGGCAGGGCTTGGGAGACGCAGGGAGACAGGCTCAAGGCGATGGAATATTACCGTCTGGCGTTGCCCCTGAGACAAAAGGCTCAAGATCGAAATGGCGAAGCCGACACGCTCCTGAATATGGGCCGCACTATGTCGGACATAGGCGAAAAACAGGAAGGGCTTGCCCTGCTGCAACAGGCATTGGCAATTTACCGGACGCTCTACGCCCCGTTCGGCCAGGCGACGGCGCTCAACAATATCGGCCTGCTCTGGTTTGAACGCGGACAATTTCAGGAGGCGCTCAGGTATTTTCAGCAGGCGTTGCCTCTCCACCAGGCGATCAAGAGTCAGACTGGTGTGGCCGAAACACTGGGTAATCTGGGCATGGCCTTCGCGGCGCTTGGCGAAAACGAGGAGGCGTTAAAGCGCCTGGAAGAGGCGCTCTCCATCCATCGCTCGCTGAAAAGCCGGCGAGGCCAGGCGGCAACCTTGGCTGAAATCGGAGGCGTCAAGATGGTCTTGAAAGAGAGGCAGGGAGCGCTCAATGACTTTCGGGAGATGTTGCGGCTTTACCAGGAAGTGAATGATAAGTTCGGCGAGTCAGTAGCGCACAACAACATTGGTCTCACGCTGTCCGAGCTTGGCCAAAAGCAGGAAGCGCTTTTGTCTTTCGAGCAAGCGCTGCCGCTCAAACAATCAGTGCGAGATTCCGCCGGCGAAGCGACGACGCTCAACAACATCGGCCTGGTTTGGCACGATCTCAAACAATACCCAACGGCGCTCGATTATTTCCTGCGGGCGCTTTCGATGCATCACGCGGTGGAGGATCGGCGCGGCGAGATGGTCGCGCTCAGCAATATCGCCTTCGTATATCACGGCCTTCAACAGCCTCTTGCCGCCAGCGGCTTTGCGAAACTTTCCGTCAATTTGTTACAGCAATTTCGCGCCTCGCAACGCTCCCTGGACAAAGAAAGCCAGCGCGCATTTTTGCGGAGGTATGAAACGGTTTATAGCCTGCTCGCCGATTGGCTTCTCGCCGGCGGGCGGTTGCCCGAGGCGCAGCAAGCAATGCACCTGGCCAGAGATCAGGAGTTTTATGATCAGCGCGTCGTCGCCTCCGGAGCGAACGCGCCAGAGGCGCGGCTGATGGCGCTTACGCCCGCCGAAAAAGATCTGCAAAGCCGCCTGCTGGCCGCCCTGGATCGCACCGCGCCCATTAGCAGCCGGCTGACGCAATTGCAAACGCAGCTTGGCGCGCGCCAGCCTACCCCTTCCGAAGCGGCGCAACTCAAACAACTCAATGCCGCGCTGGCGGCGGAATCCGCGAGCCTGCAAAAACTGTTGCCACAACTCACCGCCAGGTTGAATGCCGCGCCCGATTCGCTCAATCGTCTGCCCGTGACGGAAGACCTGAGCAGCATGCAGCAGACGTTGCGAACGCTCGAGCAGCGGACAGGGACGAAAGCCGCGGCCGTTTACGTTCTGATGGGGCCGGACCATTGCCGCACGTTGCTGGTGACGGCAGCCACGATCTCCCAGGGGGCCGCGCCCATCAAATTCGCCGACCTGAGCCGGAAAGCGCAGACGCTGCTCGAGCGGTTGCAGAACGACCGGTACGATCCGCAAACACCGGGCAAAGAACTCTATGACGTGATTTTCAAACCTATCGAGCCGGAAGTAGGAAAATCAGGCGCAAAGCTGGTGCTGTGGTCGCTGGATCGGAACCTGCGGGCGCTGCCGATGGCGGCTTTATGGGACGGGCGGCAATACCTGGTCGAACGGTTCCAGCATGCGGTCTTCACTCGCCCAACGCCGGAACGAATGCTGCGCGAAGTGAGCCGAACGTGGACAGGGTTGGGCTTCGGCGCGTCGAAGGCGTGGCCGCCACTCAATCCGCTGCCGGGCGTAGGGCGGGAACTGCAACTGATTTTCGGAGACGCGAAAATGCGCCGCAATGGAGTGATGGCCGGGCGAGTGATGCAGGATGACGGATTTACCAAACAAGCCTTCCTGAACGGCCTGAAGGAGCGCAAACCGCTGGCGCATATTGCCAGCCATTTCAGCTTCCGCGCGGGAGACGACAGCGGATCGTTCCTGCTGCTGGGCGACGGCGAGCGTCTGACGCTGGCCGAGATGAAACAGACGCCGGACCTGTTCAGCGGCGTGGAGTTGCTGACGCTCTCGGCCTGCAACACCGCGACACAACGAGGCGATGAGCGATTCGGGCGGGAAGTGGACGGATTCGCGGAGCAGGCGCAGCGATTGGGCGCAGCGGCGGTGATGGCCAGTTTATGGGAAGTGTCGGACGCGATCACGCCGGAGTTGATGGCGGAATTTTATCGGCTGCGGCAGAGCGGCGCAGGGATGACCAAAGCCGCTGCCTTACAACAAGCGCAACTGGCGTTGCTGAGCGGTAAGATGAAGGTGAGCGCCGATGGGCCGAAACGCGACTCCAAGATCAATGTAGAGATCAAAGGCGGTGCGCCGCCTTTCAAGCGCGATCCGAACGCGCCGTTCGCGCATCCGTATTATTGGGCGCCGTTTGTTCTGATCGGAAATTGGAAGTGAGTGATCGCCTCTTGCCCCTTGTCAGTTGAATCATACTGGAGCCAAAGATGAAGAGATTTCTATTCTCGCGAGTTTTGCTGATGATTGTTTGTTTGGGGTTCATAACCGAGCCGCGGACCTCCAGCTCAGCTCAATCGGCAACGCTGAAACTCAACCAACCCCTCACCCGCGCGATCAAAGCGGGCGAAACGCAAGAGTTCCAACTCGCGCTCAAGGCCGGCGAATTCGCGCAGGTCGAAGCCATACAAAAAGGCGTGGATGTTGTGCTGAAACTCTATTCGCCCGGCGGCGAGTTGCTGCTCGAACACGATAGCCCGAACGGCGCGGACGGGCCAGAGTTATTGTCTTGCCTTGCCGATGCGGCCGGGACCTACAAACTCGCGGTCAGCGTGTGGGGACTGACGGAAGTGAAGGAAGGCAGTTATACCATCGAGCTAAAGGCGTTGCGGCAATCGACGCCGCAAGACCGCCAGCGCATTGCGGCTGAAACTTTGTTCAGAGAAGCTGCTACGCTGGGTGAGAAGGCGCAAGTATTGCGCTTTGCAAGGATAATTCCGGTTGGACCTTTGTCCGGAGTAGCTGCTGTACTGTTTGAGAAGGCGCAAGCATTGAGCGATGAAGAGAAAGCGGATGATCCCGAAAAACTCTCCGCCCAATCGCGGGCAAAATATCAGGAAAGCCTGACGCTCTGGCGCGAACTAGACGACAAGTACTGGGTGGCCCTGACGCTGCAAGCAATCAATTCCGGGGAAAGCCTTGCAGAAGCTGCCAAGATTCATGAAGAATTGGGTAATAAGAAACACGCGCTGCAATTATGGGTAGAGATTTACGGCCACTCTGTAAGATCAAGAGGATGGCAGCAGGCCCGCGCGAGTTGCGAGAAGGCAATGGCGCTTGCCAAGGAAATAAATGATGCCGGCGAAATTGCCCACATTCAACATTATTTGGCCTACTCCACCGCCAACTTATTGCTGGACGAAGCGCAACGGTTAAGCAGCGCGGGCAAGACAATTGATGCGCTCGCAGCGTTGGACCAGGCCATAGCGGAAACCCAAAAAGTGGTTTCATTGACTAGCGTAACCATTACCGCCCTCAACCAACTGGGACAAATCTACCTCGACTTGGGCGATTTGGAAAAAGCGCAGGAGAATTATCAAAAGGCATTTCAATTGGCCAGAACATCCGATGATTCGTGGGGTGTGGCGGCAAGCAGCCTGAACTTTGAAAGAGTGAAGAGGAAACACAACGCCAAAAGTCTAATGGCGGAACTGGTTGTGCAAACCGGGCATACTAATGCAATCAACTCAGTCGCCTTCGCGCCCGACGGCCGGACGCTGGCCAGCGGGAGCGTTGACAATACAATCAAGCTCTGGGACGTGGTTACAGGAACGGAGCTGCGCTCGCTTCGTGGGCATACTGATGATATCAACTCAGTCGCCTTCACGCCCGATGGCCGGATGCTGGCCAGTTGTAGTAGTGACGGCACGATCAAGCTATGGCACGTAACGACAGGAACGGAACTGCGCACGCTCCATTGGTATACCAACCCAATTACCTCAGTAGGAACGGGACTGCGCCCGATCCCTTGGCTTACCAATGTAATTACCTCAGTCGCCTTCGCGCCCGATGGCCGCACGCTGGCCAGTGGAAGCTATGACAAGATAATCAAACTCTGGAATGTAGTTACAGGAACTGAACTGCGCACACTTAGCGGGCATACTTTGGAAGTCACCTCAGTCGCCTTTGCGCCTGACGGCCGGACGCTGGCTAGTTGTAGTAAGGATGGTACGATCAAGCTGTGGGATGTAATGACAGGAAATGATCTGCGCACACTTAGCGGGCATACTTTGGGAGTTACCTCAGTCGCCTTCGCGCCCGATGGCCGGACGTTGGCTAGTGGGGGTGTTGGCGGTACAATTAAGCTATGGGATGTAACGACGGGAATGGAATTGCGCACGATCAACGGGCAAAATGTTCTTGACCCCACAAAATTCGGCGGGGGCAGAGATGTTCAAGTCTACTCAGTCGCCTTTTCGCCTGATGGCCGCACGCTGGCCAGTGGGAGTAACTTGGAATTTGGGACAATTAAGCTGTGGGATGTAACGACGGGAACGGAACTGCGCACAGTTAGCAGTGATACTTCATGGACTAAATCAATCGCCTTTGCGCCCGATGGCCGCACGCTGGCTGGTGGGAACATAGGCAATACAATTAAGCTGTGGGATGTGGCGACGGGAACGGAACTGCGTACACTTCGCGGGCATGCCCATGAAGTTGGATCAGTCGCCGTTGCGCCTGATGGCCGAACATTGGGCAATAAGAGCTCGGACGATACAATTAAGCTCTGGGGACTAGCGACGGGGGGAGGACTGCGTACGCTACGTGGGGGTAACTTCGGCTCAATTGACTTTTCGCCCGATGGCCGCACACTAGCCAGTGTGTATGTGCCTAGTTCAATCGCCTTTGTACCTAATAGTCGCACACTGGCCAGTGCTAGCAAGGATGTTACTATTAAGCTCTGGGATGTAACTACGGCGGCGGCGCTGCCAGCGCCCAATACTTTGCCAGAATGGGCTAAATTTAGCCGTGATTGGCACGCGGTCAAAACAATCAACGGCAAGTCAATCTTGATTGCAACTGACGGCGGACGCGGACAAATCAATCTCATCAACTACGACACGGGTGAACGGCTTGGTTCGTTGATCGCCTTGGACAAGGACGATTGGGCGGTAGTGACGCCGGATGGGTTATTCGACGCTTCGCCCGGCGCAATGAAGCTGATGCACTTTGTGATTTCAGGCATTGAGGAAGGCTACGCCATCGTCGCCTTCGATCAGATGCAGGAACGCTATTATCAGCCAGGTCTGTTGGCGAAGCTGCTCGGGTTTGATAACACGCCGATAAAGCAGGCCCCGCCATTCACCGGCGATAAGCTCTATCCCAAGGTCGAATTCCGCTGGCAGGCAAACAACTCCACCAAACTCGAAATCAAGCTCAAAAATCGCGGCGGCGGCATCGGCGAGGTCTCCGTGTTGATCAACGGCAACACCTGGCTCAAAGATGTTCGTCCGCCTGGCTTCGATAAAAACGCCAAAGAGACCACGTTCATAGTGGATTTGAGGGATGCGCCCTTTCTGGTCGGCGCGCCAGACCAAGTCGAGGTCGTCGCGCGCAACGCCGAGGGCTGGCTGACCAGCGCGCGCGGCTCCACCATCATTTACGACGTGGAGACTGAAACTGCCAAACCGAACCCGGAGCTTTGGGCGATCATCGGCGGCGTCTCCGATTACGAAGGCACGCAACTTGATTTGAACTTCGCGGCCAAGGATGCGGAAGATTTCGCCAACGCGATCAAACTCGGCGGCTATCGGTTGTTCGGCGCCGAGCGTGTCCACCTGCAATTGCTGACGACCAACAGCCAAGACCCAAAGCTTCTGCCCACCAAAGACAACTTCCGCCGCGTGTTCTCCGAATTTCAACGCGCCAAACCCAACGATGTTTTGTTGGTCTATCTTTCGGGGCACGGCGTGGCGTTCCGGTTGGATGGCGACCGGGTGGTTTACAGCTACCTGACGCAAACGGCGACGAGCGGCGATCTGAAAGATTCGGACGTCCGCAACCGTGATGCGATCACCAGCGATGAACTGATGGATTGGATTCGCTCGATCAAGACGAACAAGAACGTGTTGCTGTTCGATACCTGCGCGGCGGGAGCCTTCGCCGACAACCTGAACCTGGCGATCAAGAAAGATGATGCGGGCGAATACGCCGACAACCAGAAACGCGCCCTGAGCCAGTTGCGCCAGCGCGTAGCCTTTCACATCCTGATGGGTAGCGCGGCGAATAAACCGAGCTATGAAACCAGCCAATTCAATCAAGGCTTGCTGACGCGCGCTTTGCTGGAAGGCATTCAATACGGCGCGGTCAATCGCGACCGAGTGGTGAACGTCAATGAGCTATTCCAATTTGCGCGCAAACGGGTAGAAGAGCTTGCCGAAAGCATAGGCAACCGGTACATCCAGACGCCGCAGCTTTCCTCACCGGAAGGCGACAACCTGCCGCTTTTGCTGATGTCGCAGGAAGATGCCGCCGCCATTCGATTGGAACAAGCGCGCCCGTTCGTCATGCGCCCCCGGCTGGTCAATCTGGACAACCGCCGCGACCTTGAGATCGAAAAACGCCTGATTCAACGACTCAGGGCATTCAATCAGCTTGGCCAACCCGGTCAACGCGGCGCAGCCGGGCGCACTGCGCTGCTGATTTATTTAGAAGACGTAGAACTGCCCATTGCCATCACGCCTAACGGCGATTACAAATACGAAGGCGAGCAGATCACGGTCAACCTCGACCTGCTTCGCAACGACCAGACGGTGGGGACGCTGACCATCGTTGGCGCCAGGAATGATCTGAACGGCTTGGTCGAGAAAATCATTGCGGAGTTGGGCGTGGCGCTTGGCAAGTTACCACGATATGTTGCCGAGCCACCCAAATAATGCACCGGGCCAGCTTCGTTTCCCTGCTTGTGATTTTGTCTAATTGCGGGTTGTAGGAGCGTGGGTTTTGGATAAAAGTAAACCAAAATGGGAACTCAATTCGGAGGCATTTGAGGCATTCCTCGCGCTTTTGGACTCGGATCGGGATGTGGCAGGTGAACGGTACAATGAGCTTCGCGAAAAACTCATCCGGTATTTTGAATGGAGACAGGCTGCGCGGCCGGAAGAACTGGCGGATGAGACAATCAATCGCGTATGCCGAAGAATCGAAGATGGAGAGAAGGTTGAGGACGTACACAAATATGCTTTCGGTGTGGCACGATTTGTCTTGATGGAATATTTCAAGGCCCCAATCGAAGAAGAGTTGCCGGTTGAGAGTAACAAGGAACTGCCGGCAATCGATAAAAGAGAAATAGATGAAAATGAAGCCGAGCATGAATGCCTCAGGAAATGTTTGTTAAAATTGTCCGTTGATGAACGTGATCTGATTCTGCGGTATTATGAAAATGAAGGGATGACCAAGATCGATGACCGAAAAAGGATGGCGGCGGAACTAGGAGTTACACAAGATAACCTACGACAAATCGCCAAACGGATTAGAAAGAATGAGTTGGGACCTTGTGTTCAGGAATGCCTGGAAAAGGCCATGTCATAAGCTCAAACTTTTCACCACTCTTTGATGGGTAGACAGGATGTTTTTATGAGTGTTAATCAAATCAGCGATGAGACCATCGCAGGATACCTATTGGGAAAAACGAATAAAGAAGAAGACGAGCTTATTGACGAGGAAGTGGGCGACCCGGAATTTTTTGAGCGTGTGACATCGGTCGAAGACTACCTAATAGATGGTTATGTGCGAGGACGATTGATTCAGGCGGACCGGGAGCTGTTTGAACAGAGGTTGATGCGCACGGCGCGCCAGCGGGAACGTCTGCGGATAGCAAAAGCCTTCTTCGATGTCGTGGATGAATTCAACGAGGAGAAGGCGCGAGAGCGAGTTGATCTCAGCCGCCGGACTCTTTCATCCACCGATAGCCCGCGCTCCTTATGGCAGACCTTGCTCGACTTTATTCGCATTCCGAAACCGGCGTTGGGATACGCCATGGCGGCGGCTACGCTGTTGATGTTTGTCGGCGGTCTGATGGCGATCAGAGAATCTTTCCGGCTGCGAAGCCAGGGCGGCGACCCATCCGAGCTTGCCCGGTTGCGACAACAGGAAGAAGAACTCCGCAGAAAGAACGACAACCAGCAGGACGAGATTCGGAAGGCTCAGGAGCAATTGAAAGAAACAGATGAAAAGCTCATACACAAGACTGCCCGAACTGGCGAATTGGAAAAACAAAATAAAGATCTGCAGGAACGCCTTCGTGATATTAGCCAGATGAAAATGCAAGACTCAGGGGGCTTCATAGCCAGTTCGAAGCGCATGATTCTAGCGCAGCCCCGGGGAGGCAGCGTCGAACGAGGGATTATCAACGAGCCTTTTGTGATAGATAACAAAAGCGATTTGGCGGTTCTGAAGGCGCAAATGCGTGGATACAGCTATGACGGCTACCGCGTGGAGCTTTCATCGGAAGCGAATCCTCAACAGATCATTCCGAGTCAACTGAGGATCGAACAAACCGGCGAGTTCAAAACACTGGTGATCTCTTTTCTTCCCGGCCAATTATCCCAGGGCCGATACCTACTCAGAGTATTCGGCCAGGATAATGGAAAGGAAACCCTCATTCAAGAAATCAGTCTTCCGGTGGAAAAGTGAGATAGCAGGGTAGACAGTTTTATCCGATTACTGAGGTTTCGCTGAAACCGCAGCCCGAAATCCCAAATTGTAGAAACGATAGCTCGGCGCTTTTTTGAAACGAGCGGCTGAACGCAATGCCCAGGCGACGTTGGTATACGATCCGCCTCGAAGAACGCGCTCCTCCGAGTTTCCACCTGTTATCCACGCTCTGCCATCCCTGGGGGCGCCGGCGTAGCTCTCGTGCCACATATCTTCACACCATTCCGACACGTTCCCAAACATATCGAATAAGCCGAAGCCATTTGCCTTGCCGAGACTTCCAACAGGGACGATGCCACCCCGGTAAAGCCCTTTAGCGACTTCTCGCCACTGTGCCAGGGTGATCTCAAATTTTCCCATCGAAAATGGCTGAACAGTGACGGTATATCTCGGTGTTTCATTCTCAAACCATTCGATTGGATACCCAGGAACGGTCCGTTTGGCGTCAAGATACGCCGATTGAATTTCCGCGTCGTCTGATCCCATAGAGGAAGTTCCGCCTGGCAGATCAACGAGCTCCAGTTTTACGCCATTACCCAAGTACTCCTCGAACTCCCAAGCTTGCCGACGTTCACTCTTCGAAATTTTTCCGTTGGCGTCCAAGGTGACTGTTTCAAAGCTGAAAATGCGTAGCGGAACTCCTGCCGACCCTAATTTTCTATTTGATCCTGAGGGAAAAACTTCGATTCCGCCGGGAACTTGCGCGCCTTTCAATCTTGCCAACTGCTCTTTGGCGAAATTGGCGAACTCTCCATTGGGATATTTCTGAAGGTGGGACTCGAATACGGCTGGATCAGCGCTGTTTCGGATTTTCACCCATTCCAACAGCTCAACCGTTGCGAGATGCGGCGAGGAAGGGTTTCGGTTCGGCAATTCGAAAACGAAGTCGCCCTGGTTCAACCGCCTGTCTTTGATTTTGCCGAAGTGGGGCGTTTGTGTGTCGCGCGATTCTATCGAGACCCGCCAGTATAGAAACTGCCCAAGCTCCTCTCCCGTAACATAGCCGTCGTTGTTCAGGTCGCCCTCTCCTTCCAGCGCGCGAACGAAAAAGGATCGGAAGATTCCGTAGTTAGGCACGGTCTGGTCTTCAGTTCCGGCGGCGATGAAAAAACGCACCGGGGCTGGGTCTCGTTTTCTGATTGGGGGAGGGATCGGACCATCTCCTCGCATCGCCTCGAAGATCGTTCCTGAAAAACAACTGTCGAAAACAAACAACACATGACGTGACTGAATGCGGCGCGCGTAAGTTTCCATTTCGTCCATGCTGATCGCCTTCTTGTTGAATTCGCTCGGATCAGCTTCCTGTTTCGGCGCATCTACAGGAACGATGTATCCAAGCGTCCGTCCGTCCGCCTGGACCTTTACAGTCTCGCCATGGCCAATGAAGTAGATTAACAGACAGTTACGTTCTCGCAGCCCGTGTTCTGTGATGAATGTAACCAACGTATCTCTAAATTGTGGGTGGGTGGGATCCAGTAGCTCTTTGACTTGATATCCATGTTTGACCAGCGCCGCGCTAACTGCCTTCATCTCGCGATCGACGAGCGTCAACCTGTCCCAGCCGTTGGTGTAATTGCCGGCGGCGATGACCAGGGCATGGCATTCATCGCATAGTTCTGTTCTTCGGACGTTTTGGCCAGGAATGCTGACTCTGTCCTCTCCGCCGCTTTGCTGCGCTGTGGAACTCCACGATCCGGCGAATAGACCTATCAAACACGGAAGCAAGAGAAACTTGGAGAAATGCCGCCTTTGCATGGTTGCTGATGAATGGCTGCGAACTGACATTCCGAGATTCTCCAATAGATTGCCAAGAAAGAGATCGTTGAAATAACGGCTTCAGGATTTTATCCGGAAGTAATCGAATCGGAAAGAAAATCCGATTCCTCTCGTTAGGAGGTCAGACCGGAGGATAAGAATATAAGCAATTCACTTGATTGGTCAAAGCGTTTCTTCTGGTAGGGAATATTTCCGGCTCAAAGAAAGGGGCCGCCTTTTACAGCGGCCCGCCAATATTGCCACGCAACGCCTGCTATCAGCTCAGAAAACGAAGGAGATTGATTTGATCTCCATTGAGCTTCGGTAAAACTCCCACAGCTTCGCCAGCGCCGGCTGAGGGACGTTCTCGGCCCAGAACCCGTTAAACCCACGGAGGATGACGAAGCCGCCGTCTCTGGTGAAGGCCGTGGCTTTGATCTCTTCGCCGGCGCGGTAGAACTCCCACAGTTTGGCGAGCGCCGCCTGCGGGATGTCTCTGGTCGTGAAATCATTCCGGTTCCTGATCAATGCGAAGCCGCCGAGAGGGGTGAAGGCGATGGATTTGATCTCCTCGCCGGCATTGTTGGCTTCGTCCAGCGCCTTGATTGCAGAGGTCGGAGTATCTTTGGCGTAGAAGCCGTTCCGGTCGAACAGCACGACGAATCCGCCGAGCGCCGTGAAAGAGACCGCCTTGATCTCTTGCTTGCGTTCGTTGAGGGTTGAAAGGATAGTGACCAACTCCTTTCGGACGTTGCTGGCCCAGAAGCCATTCCTGCCCATGAGAATAACCAGGCCGCCGGTGGGCGAGTAAGAGACGGATTTGATCTGCTCGCCCGCGCGGTGGAACTCCCAGATCTTTTTGAGAGTCTCTGACGGGATGCTGTCCGTCCAGAAAGCGTTATGTCCGGCAAAGACGCTCCAACCGGTTGAGGGCGGATCGTATGCAGCTTTAGCCGCGCTCTGGCCGAAGGCCGGAACTGTGAAAGCCAGCAGTAAAATGACTGGCAGCAATTGTGCGATTCTCTTGTTCATGGTTTCCTCCAGTTACTCGATCGTTTCGGTTTCTCGAAAACTCTCTACGACCGGTAGTGGGGGCGGGCGGAGGAATGTGACAGGAGGTTACGGAAAAGGCAGTGTGATCACCCAGCTTGTGTAGCTGAAGTATTGGCCAACCCAGATCGCGAGTTTGAAGATGAAGGCCGCGATCGGCACGATAACGCCGCCGACCAGCAAAATCCATTCGACGGTCTTCAATCCGCTTTCGCTCTGATGGAAGTCTTTGAGCATTCGATAGTTGAAATTCACGATTGTCTCCGAATCCTGGAAGCCCTCCGCAGGCGAGAGCCGAAACCGCGTCATTCCGCGGGCATTTGTTTGCGCAGTTCCAGGCAAAATTGATGCGCGGGGCTTTGTCCGTCGGACTCCTGCAAGAGCAGTTCATCGATCTTCAGCCGCATCTGATTCCAATCCTGCAATTGGCGATTGTGGGCGATCTCCTGCAACTGGCGCTCGATGCTCTGCCATCGCTGGTCGATCCGGGTCTGCTGGTCCGCGCCGAGCCTGGCAGTCAGATACTGGATTGTCTGCTCGCGCAAGGCGGGAATCCGGCCGCGGATTTCGTCGGGCGGATCGGACGCGCCGAACAGGAACGAAACGAATAGAAAGACCAGCGCCAGTCCGGCGGCAGCCAGAATTTTCGGATCGACCGCCGATGCCCCGGCGCCGGCGACAGACTGGAACAGATGGGCCGTTGTCTGGCTCAGTTGATAGCCGCGTTTGACGGCGCTCTCATCGAGGGCCGGTTCGGAAGACGCCTGCTGGTTTCCGAGTCGGATTTTTTTTCTTCGCATAATTCCCTGCCCGATCATAGTTTTTATTCACCGAAGATGGCCCTGGTCAGTCTTGGTTTGTGGCTCAGCCCTTTGCAGCGCAAATCATCGCCGAAGTGGGAGGTCTTGCCCGTCCGGCGCAGCGTGTATGCCGGCGATTGCGGCTCCGTTTCCTGGCCGGATGGATTGGCCAGCTCGAAGAGCCGGTTGATCTCGTACTGGCCGGAGGATGAGAGCGGGCCGCTTTCGCTGATTTCGGTCACCATCCGCCGGCCATCGCTGAGACGGTTCATTTGCACAACGACCTGAATGGCCGAAGCGATCTGCGCCCGCAAAGCGAAGAGGGGCATTTCGAGGCCGGACTGCATGCACATGGTCTCCAACCGGTTCAGCGCGTCCGCGCACGAGTTGGCGTGCAGGCTCGACATCGAACCGCCGTGTCCTGAAGTCATCGCCTGGATCAGATCCAGCGCTTCCCCGCCCCGGCATTCGCCGATGACGATGCGGTCGGGGCGCATGCGCAGGCTCGAACGGAATAGATCGCGAATGCTCACCGCTCCCCGTCCGTGACGATCCGCCGCCGCCACTTCAAACGAGAGAACGTGGGGCTGCTGCAATCGAAGCTCGGACGAGTCTTCAATGACGATGATCCGTTCCGTTTGGGGAATCTTCCCCGAAATAGCGTTCAGCAACGTCGTTTTCCCGGAACCGGTGCCGCCGCTGACGATCAGGTTCTTCTGCATCTCGACGACGATCTCCAGGTATTCTTTCGCTTCCGGCGTCAACGATCGGCATTCGACCAGTGATTCCAGCGTAAACGACCGCTCGGAAAAACGGCGGATCGCAATGCACAGCCCGGCGCGCGAACAGCGCGGAAAGACGAGGTGGACGCGCGATCCGTCGGGCAGCCGCGAATCGAGGCTGGCCGTCAATGGCGTAATACGTTTGTTGGTGTATTGAGCGATGTTCCGCGCGGCCGTCAACAACGCCTCCTCGCTGACAAAATAGGCGTCGGACTTTTCGAGCAGTCCCTGCCGCTCGACATAAACCTCCCTGGGCCCATTGATCATAATTTCGCTGACCGATGGATCCTCCATAAACCGGGCGACAGGTTTGAGCGATTTGTTGATCGTGACGCGAAAAATATCTTCTCTGTTCATTGAAAACCTCCTCCCAAGATTGGTAGGGCAGGTTGGTAACCTGCCCTACCAAAGCGCTCAGCCAGCGCGGCGTTTTTGGCGATAGAGCAGTTCGACAGTTCCGATGCGGAGGCGGTCGCCATCGCGCAACCCGCAGTTTGTCGCTGGTTCGCCGTTGACCAGCGTGGCTCCTTGTTTCCGGGCCTCGGGCGTGACGGTCAGCGTTGGAAAGCCATTGACCAGACCGATCGTGGCGTGATGCGGAAGCACGAAGTTCGCGCCGGGCAGATAGACCTGGCAACTCCATTCATCGCTGCCGATCATCCCTGAAGGACTTTTCCCGGAAGAGCTGGCGACGAATTTGGTTACGTCGAACACGCGCCCGGCGAGTTTGCCATCCGCGACTTCCAGCCACGCGCGTTTGAGCATCGTGGTCACGAACGCAATCGAAGCGCCCGTCGCGCCTCCGAGCAGCATCAGGCTGACGGCCAGCAGCCGTTGCCCCGAAGCCGTCGCGTTGCCGTGCGAAACGATCCTCGACGTTTCGCAAATCATCCCTCCGATCAACCCGCCGATGGCCCCGCCCAGCAATCCTTTCCAACTCTGCGTGCCCTTGTTGATGGTTTCGCCCAAACCGATCAGGCAGCCCAGCAACACCCAACAGAGCGCTCCGATCAGAAATGATCGGAGCGGCGCGTTGCCGGCCGATGCGCCCAGCAGCGACGCATAAATCGCTTGCGCCAGCGGCAGCGCGATGGCGCCCGCGGCGGCGCCGCAAACCAGGCTGACCGATCCATATCGAATCAATCGCCGGAGCGAGCCGGTGGTCAAACCTTCCCGCGCCGCAATGCACAGCCCGATCATGGCTCCCAACAAAATGCCGTAGCCGGCTTGATTGCGAACCGAGGGCGGCTCGCCCATATTCCGAAGTAACATTGTCGGAATGAACCATCCCGCCAGTCCGCCCAGAGAACCGAGAATGAAATATTGGTATGTGCGAAACCTGTCTTTCATGACTCCCTCCACATTTGTGGGACAAGATGCCATCTTGTCCCACGCATTCGATAACTCTCCTCCACATATGTGGGACAAGATGCCATCTTGTCCCACGCATTCGATAATTCTCTACACGACTTGCGTCAGTTCCGCCTCTCCGGACGAAACTGGCAATTCGTGGTCGCAATGGCGATTCCAGCAGCGGTTCTGGGAGAGCTGCCAACAGCCAAGATGGTGCGCGGTTCCACAACCGGGGCAGAGGACGGCGATGTCGCCGGGTTTGAAACGGCGCGACCCGCCCAAATTGCCGCCTTCGTTCGGACACATCTCGCCAATGAGTGCCGAATCCGGTTTGAGTGTGACGATGGATCGCCCCAATCTGCGCCGTTGCTTCCACCGCTCGACGACCCTCGCGCCCAATGGCGCCAGCGCCAGCAAGCCCAGCAGCGCCAGCAGCGACGCGAAGATTCCACCCAGATGCAAGCGCGAAATCCCGCCAGCGGGCGTGTCAATCAGGATGGGCGGCGGAACTTCCAACTCACCGAGCGTGGGGCGAGTCATCCCCGCGCCCCAGGTGTAGCTGAATTCGAGCGGCAACTGCGCGTCGCCAACCCGAAACAGGATCGTGACCTTGTGTGGCTGGCCATCGGGCGTGGGGACGGCGATGTTTCGTAGGAGCAAGGAATAGTCATACCGGAACGACTCTCTGATCCGGTCGAGCGCAGATTTCAGACTCTCGATCAGCAGGGATGAATAGCGGTCGCCGTCTCCCGCGGCCTGTTGGAGCAACGCGGGCAGATCGATGAAGCTGCTGAATCCGCCTTTCGTTCCCCGGGTTAGATTGGCCAGGGAGGCGGCGTCAACATAGAGCGGGCTGCCCGGATTCTGCTCGCCGATGGCAATCGTGAAGATGCGTATGCCCGAACGGTGGGAAGCGCCCGCGATCTGTTGCTCGCGCCCGGATTTGAATTGGGCCAGCCCGGTTCGGCCAAGCCTTCTCGATTCAGGCGAATCCTCGCAGCCGTCAGAGAGCAGGATGATGTTTCCCAGGCCATTGGTTTCGGCGAACCGAAGCGCGTAATCCGCGGCGGAATAGAGAGCCGTCCCGCCGCCATTCGATTGAACGCGCAGATTGCCGATCGCCGTCTTCAGCGCCTGCCGGTCCGCAGTCGGTTCCACAACGACCCGCTGTGACAGGTCGAAAACAATGAGGCCGACCCGGTCCATCGCGTTCAGTGAATCCACCAGAGACAAGAGAGCCGCTTTGGTCGCTTCCAGCTTCGATACCCCTCCCCGATCTCCGGCCATGCTCCCGCTGAGATCAATGACGAACAGCACGCCGGAAGAGGCGCTGCTTTTGAAGATCAGGTCGTTCGGCGCAATGGGCGCGGGCTGGCCATCGAGGCTGGCCTGAATGTTGGCGGCCGTCAGCGAGGTGAAGGGAGCGCGATCGCCGCGTTCGATGGAAAAATCGAGCCTCGCCAGCGGCCACTGGCCGACATTCAACTCCACCGGTTTGAGCGTGTAGCCCTCGCCTTCGGCTTTGCCGGCGCTCAGGCTTGCCGCTGGAACCGGCAGGTTTGCCGCCGGAATCAGCGCATCGGCATTGGGCGGCGTCGCTTCGACACGGGGCGGCTCTGTAACGGCGGGCGAAGGCGTTGGCGCGGGCTCTGTAGCGGCGGGCGAAGGCTTGGGCGCGGGCGCGCGATCGCCCGCATTGCGGTTTGCGACATCAGTTTTCTTTTTCCTGCCGCCGTTGTTTCGGCGGGCCGGAGACGGCGCTGGCTCGGCCGGTTTCTGCTTCTGGCCGGCTTCCCGCTCTTCGATCTTTCTCTTCATCGCTTCGACAAGCTCGCCCAGCCTTCGATTTTTTTCGTTTTCATCCGTTCTCGACTGCGCGTTCAAGGACTGCGCGAACAAGGCTGTCAACAAGATCAGGACGGCTGCTTTGCGGGACGTATTTGATTGGAGAAAACGGTTACGCATTGTTGTGAGCCTCCTTTTTCTGCTCGCCTTGCGCCGGTTTCGCTGGCGCGGCCGGAGTTGGAGTTGGAGTCGTCACTTCTTTATCTGCTCCTGCGACGGGTTTCTGGTTTTGGCCGGGCGCAGCGGGCTGGTTGGCAGCCGGGTCTGGTTCGGATCGCCCGGTTTCGCCGCTTACAGGTATGGGCGTGATAACCTGTGCGGCGGGAGGCGAACCACCCTTTTTTTTCCTGTCCGGCTGCTTCTTTTTCTTTTCAGCCTGGCCGCCGGTTTCCTTCTCTTTTTCCAAAGCTACCGGCGCGACTTCCACGTTGCGAGTCCCTGGAGGAGGAGGTGGCGTGGGCAATGTCGCGGTCGGAAGTGAAACCTGCCGCGAGCCATCTTCGAGCGCGACTCGCAGGAGCCGGTCTCCGCCTGCGCCGAGGAACATTCCCAGTCCGCCTGCGAGAAGGACGGCCAATCCGGCAGCCGCATATTTCCACCACTGCCACGAAGACGATTTCACGGACGAGGCGCCCGAATGAATGACCGGGACAATTTGAGCGGACGCCTGATTTGCTTCGATAGGTATTTCGACGGGTTGGTCTTCGACGGGCGCTTCCTCGTATTCGGGGCAATCGGGAAGATGATTGGTCCAGAAAACGACGGATTCCGCCGAGAGATGATCGAAGTATTCGTAAAATTCGACCGGCTGTGTGCGATTGAGCCTTCCCGCCTCATAAACAAAGAATCCTCCGTGGCCCTTCTCCGGTTCGAGCACCAGCGCGCAAGTCCAGGCTTCGGGAAACCGCGAATGATGCACCTCGGCGTCTCTTTCCGAGAGATAAACTCCCATTCGCGGGTGGGAGTGATACCAGCCGACCAGCGCCTTGCCTCGAAATCGCGTGTGGAGTTTGTCAGTCAAATCGGCCCAGGTGTCGGTCGAAAAGAGCAGCGATGTGGCGTCGCCCTCGGTGAACCCGGCCTCGTAGTAGTTGTCAATCAGGACGTATTCACAGGCTGATTGCGGGCAAACGTAACGATTGCCGAGCAGGAAGCCACCGAATTCGCGCGAGAGGTCTTCCGCCACGTGGCGGCAGACCGCGCTCAAGACATCTTGCGTGACCACTAGACTGAAGGGAGGGTCAATGCCCGACAGGTTCTCCGGCATCCATCGGATGCAACGGTTGAGCGGAAAAGGCTCGGCGATCACTTCCGTCGCCCGCGGGCCCGGCGCAAGGGGGCCGCTGGGACGGGGCGATCCAAGAATGATTTTTAGCAGGTTGGCGTCTGTATGCATTGTCTCCTCCATCTATTCCCGGGGAATTCCCAGTTCGATTCGTTTCGATTGGGCTTCAATCGCCGCGTTCTCGCCCGCGGCGGAACCCAGCGTGATCTTGTTGGCTTGAACGCGCGGCGGCTCCGCGACGACCTGTGACTCCGGCGGCGGCTGATCGCCTTGATAAATCTCGTAACCACTTCGCAGCGGACTCTCATCCAGGGGTTTTTCTTTCCCGACGATGCCGCGAGGCTCGGCGTAGTCCAGCACCCACTGAGCGGCCTCCAAATCCTTGGGGAAAGGCGCTACCCATTCCGCGTGATAGCTTTTGTACTGAACCATCTCGCCGATTTTCTCGACCAGCTCATCCAGATCCTTTCCGACCCACCAACTTTTGGTGTGATCGGTGCAAACCTGCCGCGGTTCGGTGGAAGCGATGTTCGGATGCCAGATCGGCGTCAAAAATTTCAGGTACGGTTCCGTAACCGGATAGTCGTCCGACAGGTACATCTCCATTCGGTGCAGCCAGGAATATTCAGGCTCCCGGTCGTGATTTATCCGCGCGATGCCCTTGCAGCGATAGGTGATGATGTATTTTTCCGCAGGCCAGCCGGGCGTGGGATCAACGACTTCGACCTCGATCAGGTCGCTGCGGTCCGCCAACTGCATCAGCTTTTCCTGTTGGATTCTGAGCCGGTCGAATATGGCTTGGTCGATCATCGTGTCGCTCCCGCTGTGTCGTTCTTGTGGATGCTCAGGCGGTCGCCGTGGGGAATGCCCGCGCCGCGCGGTGTTTCCGAAGGCAACAGGTAGCGTCCGAGCGCTTTGCTTTGCAGCCGGTAATCATTGATCCCGCCGTATTTGGGCTTGTGGGCGGACTTGAGGTTGGAAAAAACGCCGCTGATGATCGCGGCGACCGTTTGATCGGCCGGCAGCGCAAACTCTTCCGACCGGTTCGGATCCAGCACCGAAAGCTGGACGTTGATCGCGCCGTCCATCAAGCCAACCGGCTCGACAATGCCGTTAGTGGCTTGTACCGGTTGCGACGCCATCATCTTGAGCTTGTCGCCGCTTTCCATTCCCGCATCGCGCAGCGACTGCCCCGGCGCCATCGTGATGTCTCGACCCAGAATGATCAGGAAGTAACGGACCGGATCGCCGGGCAAACCCAGTTGTTCCTTCAGCTCGCTGATGATCTCTTCGGTCTTCAGATCGTCGGGAAGCCGCGTGTTTTGCAATTCCATCCCATCGGGCGTGATGAGCGTGATATTCAATTGACGCATTCGATTTGCTCCTTCGCTCTTGGCGAGATTGAGGGGGTCAGTTCGGCGGCGTCGCCGGTCAATTCCAGGTAAACGGAAGTTCCATCCGTCCCGCATATTTGCAGAATGTCGAGTGGGGGCACGCCGAGCCGCGCCAGCGGCAGATCGAGTATCTCTTTCTCGAATTCACGACCGATGCCCAGCCTGCTGGTAACTACTAGCTCCGCCGGCCCGTCGCACCGCAGACATTTCACCTGTTCACGGTAAAGCTTCAGCTTCGGGCACAGCGCCGGCTCGCTGGCAGAGCATTTCCGGCAGCGCATCTCGACAGCCAGGTCGAAGTTCAAACTCAGGAACGCCTGCGGCCCGAGCCGTTCGCGTCCGAGAGCAAGCAACTCGGCGGCGGTCGTCCGCGCTGCTGTCGCCTGGGGCAGTTCGACAATCCGCTCACGGTCAATAGTGGTATGCGCGGGGCAATCGTGACGCGCAGGCGCCCCGGTGATTTCCGCGAATCCGGACGTACCGTTAAAAATGAATTCGCGGCCCACCAGCGTGCGCCCCCGCCAGCGCTCGGCGTCCAACATCTTCAACGCTTCCTGCACCTGCACGGCTGCGACCAACGAGGCAATCGTCGGCGTGGTCGGAATCTTTCCCTCGCTGGCATACAGGCTGGCCAGATCGTTACACCCGACTTTGACCTCGTTGTAATCCAACTCCGAAAAAGCACACTCGTAACAAGGGCCTTCGGCGGGATGGAACGCCTGCACCTGTCCATTCAGTTGCCCAATGCCCGCGTCAATCATCGGCGCGCCTGCGCGCCGGCACAGGCGATTGAGTTTGAATCGCGCCGCGCGACTGTCCAAACAACTGATCACCACATCCATCCGCCGGAGCATACCCAGCGACAGATCGAAGCGGAGGTCGCCAACGATGGCATAAGTCTCGATGTGCGGATTCAGCTCGCGCGCGGCGCGGGCCGCTGTGGGAGCCTTCAACGCCCCTTTGTCCCCTGCCCGGTAAAGCACCGAGCGCGACAGGTTGGACATCTCAATCGTGTCGCGGTCCAGGATGTAAATGTGGCCGATGCCGAGCAGCGCCGCGCACTTGATCGCTTCGTTGCCGATGGCGCCAGCGCCAACAATCAGGATTCGGGCCGCGCGGACGCGGGCGATCTCGAACCAGTCAATCAGCTTCAGCGTCGCATCCCGGTCGTTTGTGAAATCGAGGAATTCGGGTGCGGAACGGTTGTCATCTTTCATCGCTACCTCCGTAGTGAGCAGAAACCAGGCCGCCCTACAGATTTACAGTCGCAGGCGACCTCTTCATTCATCGTGATGTGGCACGAGTGGGAGCGGCGTGACAACGAAATGACTCGGCAATCCGGGCTGAATGTGGGAAGGGTGTCTTAAAAAAACATTGAGTATCGCTGGCTGTAAGGTATAATCGCGGCCCGGCGTTGCCACTTACGCTCAGTTTGACCAACCATTATGGAGGCTATTATGAAGCACACTCTCAGACCTACACTCGTGATTTTTACCTGTCTTTTGTTCATTTCAAGAATGTCCGGACAAGACCCGGCCATCGCAGCGGACAGGATGTACCAGGAAGGGATGGCGCTGTCCCGGCAGGGCTCTTTTGAGAAGGCAGCCGAAAAGCTCGACGGGGCGGCGCGACAGTATCGCGCCGCCGGCAGGAAGAAAGAAGAAGCTCTGTCCCTGAAGCAGGCTGGGTTGGTCTACCTCATGCTAATAGAAAGTCAGAAAGCGCTAGAGCGGTTCGAACAAGCGTTACCACTATTCCAGGTTACGGGAGACAGCAAGAATCAGGCGGAGATGCTCAACCGTATCGGTGAGATTTTAACGTGGTCGGACGCGAAGAAAGCCAGGGAGAGTTTTCAGCAGGCCCTGTCATTATTTCAGAAGATAGGCGATCAGGAGGGGAAAATGGAAGTTCGAAATCAGCTCTCAATACTTGACTCTGTGGAGGAATCTCATAAGGCATTACAAGAAGCCAAAAAGTTGGGCAATCTCGCAGACCAGAAAGAGCAACTTGAGAGCTCTGTACGAGACCGCCGCGGTGAGGCGAAGGTACTCACTGGTATTGATACTGAATCAGAAAATGGAAAAAGCGGTGCGCCGACAGCTTTAAGCGATGAGGCCAATAAGATCCTTCAGGGCATTTTCAAGCCCGGCCAGACTAACCCATACATGCCAACTAAGTTAGTGGAGGCTCAGGAAAAAGCCCTTCAGCAAGCACGAGCTGTAGGAGATCGAGGAAAAGAGGCAAATATACTAAGTAATCTGGGGGCTATGCTCATGTTATCAAGTGAACCCCGCAAAGCGGTAGCGTATTTAGAGCAGGCGCTAAGGCTGTTCCGGGCTTTGGGTGATATAAAGGGCGAAGAGACGACACTTAACAATATTAATTTAGCCTGGATTGCGTTGGGCGAGCCAGGCAAGGGCTCGGAATTTTCTGAACAGGCGCAAAAAATACGTCGTGCAGTTAGACTGCAAAAGGCCTCGGGCTACTATGAGCAAGCGTTACCTGTACTTAAGGTCTTAGTTGATGCAGGCGGTAATGCTGCGTTCTCTAGCCGTAATAGTTTGGACAACTGGTTAACCAATCAAAGACTATTGCCTGATGAACCAGAAGAGGTCATGAACAGCTCGCTACGCAGCTTGGAAGAATCGCTGAATCTCGCAAAAGCAGAAGGCGATAATGCCGTTATGGGAATGACTCTAAACAATATAGGGATTGTCCTGTTGGAAGGAGGTAAGCCGCAGAATGCGTTGAAGGATTTTGAGCAGGCTTTGCAGATGTTTAGAAAAGCAGGTGACTACGGTGGAGAGGCCATTTCCCTAAACAACATCGGATTCGTTAACTCAATGGATGGCAACAAAATCAAAGCGATGGAATACTTTGAAGCATCGTTGCCATTATTCCGGGTTGTTGGTGATCGAGGAGGTGAAGCTACGGCGCTAAACAATCTCTCAGCGCTTCGAAGAAACAGTTCTCCTGATCTCGCCGTTTTCTTCGGCAAGCGCGCCGTCAATCTCTTGCAACAAATCAGAACTGACTTGCAACAGTTGGACTCTAATGAGCAGAGAACCTTCCTTAGGGCGGTGGAGATGAAATATGTGTTATTGGCCAATCTGCTGATAGCCCGGGATCGGTTGCCCGAAGCTCAACAGGTGATTAACCTGGCCAAGGATCAGGGGCTCCTGGACTCGGCTGCATGCCGGGACTCGTCGCTGCTTTGCGGGGTGATCAATCAAACAAAGGGGCAGAGACCGCTGGATTCCTCAGGAGCGAGGAATCAGCAAGCTACGGTGTCTTTTCGCAGCCTCGACCTCACGATGTTAGAGACACAACTCGATCGCCGTCTGCAATCGCTTACCCAACCTCTTTCCGCACTCTATCAACAGTATGTCCGTCTGCGAACGCAGATAGGAAACCGCAAGCCTTCAACTGACGAAGCGCGTCAACTGAATCAGCTTGACGCCAAATTCAGAGCGGACAGTGAACAGTTCCTGCGGGCGCTTAAACAGATCGACAACGAATTCGCAAAGTCCACTCCCTCAACCAATCGGCTTAACACAGTCGCCGAGATGCAGGAGATACAAAAGACGCTCGGCGAGTTGAACCAGCGCACAGGCTCCAAAGCCGTCGCCATCTATACTGTTACGGCGCCGGATAACTTCCGCCTTTTGCTCATCACACGCGATCAGATATACGCTTTCTCACAACCGATTAAAGCTGCGGACCTTAATCAAAAGGCGCTTGATTATCTGCGCTTGCTGCAGCGCCCCGGGCAAGATCCGCGCACCACGGCGAAGGGATTGTATGACCTGATTTTCAAACCTGTCGAGGCTGAATTACAAAAGTCCGGAGCCCAGGTCTTGATGTGGGCGCTTGACGGTGCCCTAAGGTATTTGCCTATGTCGGCGCTCTACGATGGGAAGCAATATCTGGTCGAACGCTACCGTAACGTCGTCTTCACGCGGGCGAGCAGTGAGAGGATGATGGCGGAAGTCGGCGGCACCTGGGCTGGCCTGGGTTTCGGCTCCTCACAACCTCATACCTCACGGTTCGCGCGATTTAGATCGCAATTTTGAAAATTGATGTAAGCTCGTGAAATGAGCAAAAAGATCGTTGCCATTCACGAGCGCGTTGACGATATCCCGGTCATCATTGCGCAACTG